>LQYC01000044.1_pt1 | contig 77184 bp, 77 predicted proteins | sample 661771 | NCBI WGS metagenome assembly LQYC01 (sample SAMN03483023, study PRJNA281117) | bioreactor metagenome | isolation source: benzene-degrading methanogenic enrichment culture from a contaminated... | place: USA: oil refinery in Oklahoma | collected 2011-05
CTACCTTTAAAAAATCCGGAAGGGGGGAGGGGGGTAGCTCACTCAGAGTGATGGGGGGTGCCCCTCATGGAAAGAGAGGGGGGTACCCCCCCATTTGCACAGGAAACGGAGGCCGTGAACGTAGAGCACTCCGTCGGAAGGTGCAGAACGGACAGGGGGGCAGGTACCCCCACCCCCCATGGGTGCAGGGGGTAGGAGGGGGGTATACCCTGAGCCCTGAGCACGGGGGGGAGGGGGTGACCTGATCAACGCGAGTGGGGGGTATCCCCCCTGTCTGACACTGGCTGGAAAATAGCGTGCCCCGTCGTGAGTTCCACGCGAAGATGAGGGGATGAGGGTGCAAACTTGGAGGGTCTGGGGTATACCCCCCCTTTGAGGCTGATGGTGACCCCCCCACCTTCGTACATGAGTGGGGGGAGCTGGTCTGAGAAAGGCCGACCCGGTCGTTGAAGGGGATGGGGTTGCCTGATCTGAATAGTTTGAGTGGCTAAGGAAAAGAGATCTATCGTACGTCCGTGTTTGGAAAATCCCGTTAGATCTCCCGGATCATTTTATCAGGAGGATATGCGGTAATCAGGGATTTTGCATTTTTGATCAATGCCGTATCCGATGAAACGAACCGGTCGCACCCTGCCTCAACCGCTGTGGCGACATGGACGGCATCCATCGCCGAGATATTGATCTTCGTCATGATGAGGGTGGTATTTTCCCATCCGCGCTGTGTGAGGAACCAGTAGTCGAGGGTATCCTTGTACTGTTCATAAAATGAGTAGATTAGATTGTTGTAAACCGTAATAAGATCGGTATGAGAAAGGTTTCGCTGGCCACGGTTCCGCAGGATTTTATCAACCCTCTCCCCACGTTGTAACTCATTCATAATGTATAGATGTTCCTGCCGGACACCAAGAGCTTCCATCATTGAAAAATGGGATGTGCAGATCCTCATACCCCGCTCTCTTACCGCATCCAGCAGCTCGACAGATTTGTTATTTCGCTTAATTGCAACATCGAGTATAACGTTGGTGTCGATGTAAATATATGCGGCAGGGATGGTATCACCTGCGCTTTTTGCCTGAAGATTTCTTAATAGGCTTGAGAACGAATGGGGCTCTTTTTGCACCCGCCGTGGCACTTCTCTTCCCTTTTTTTATGGATTTTTGTGCAGCCATATCTATCCTATTATTCACTTATCGTAACGGTATTAATCAATTGTGTATAATCTCCGCCTCAACTTCCTTATGCGATCAAGGAATAGCAAACCACGATCCGGTCACAAGGAGGTAATTCCCTCCACTACTTCTAAGCTCTTGAGGGGATAGCCCCCCCTACCCCCCAACATCGTACATAAGTGGGGGGAGCTGGTATGAGCAAGCCCGAGCCCTTGGAGGGGTCTGAGGGGGTAACTCGATCTAAGCGGGTAGGGGGGCACTTCATGGCACATGAGTGGGGGTACCCACCCGTTTTCCACAAGAAGAGACGGTTACCGCGATGAAGTCTCCGTCGGAGACTAAAAAACCGGAACGTGGTGGGGGTACCCCCTCATGTGCTCAAAGGTGGGGGGCAGGTCATCGTACTCAAGACCCCTCACGCGATCGCGGATGGGGTCTCGATCCAAGTGGGTGGGGGGTGTCTGCCTATCCAAGGAATGGCAGACTTGAGAAGATATCAAAGATATCTTCGAGTTACCCCTTGTCCGCGGGCAGGGGTGCCACCCTGTTTTCGTCGGGAGGTTTCTGGAAACTGGTCTGGTGTGGGGAAAAACGGAGGGGGTAAATGAATTTGGAGGGGGGGCGTTCCCCACGGACCCTGAGTGGGTGGCAACGGGGATTTCATCAAGAACTTAAGCTTATTCTGCCTTCTTCCACCACACCTTCGCAAGTTTCGAGTCCCCGGAGATCACGACCTCGTCCCCTTCTTTCCGGATCAGCGGTTTGAGATACCTGTCCAGAACGAGTTTCTGTCTTGGCGTCTTTGCCGCAAACCGTTTTCGGAAGAACGCTGTCATCTCCCTGCGGGTGGAGAACCGGTATTCTTTCTGCAACGGAAGCATCTCAACATTCGGGTAAATTCCCATCTGGTACAGGACGTTGAAGAGGCAGTCGGCTTTGGGCCCGGGATGATAGGTCTCGCCATGCAGCTCTGGCCAGAGGTCGACATACATCCGCTCCCAGAACGGCGGGTCAGCAAACCAGAAGAGGTAGACATACCCGGATGAAGCAGCATCCATCTTGGCAAGCGATTCTCTTATATCTTCCATCGTGAGGGAGAGCGACGCGATAACCACATCGTACTGTGGGGCAAGATCCCGGGAGATGTCGACATCCTCCCAGCGTTTCTGTATGCAGGTGATGTTTTTGATCCCCTCTTTTTTCATGTTCTCGTACAGGAGATCGACCATCCCTTTTCCCGGTTCAACTGCGGTTATTTCGCTGACGAGCGGGGCGAGCGGGAGTGCGAGTGTGCCAGGCCCGGCGCCGATGTCCAGCACACGCGACGTACGGCTGATCTCAAGGCTGGCGATTGTTATCTTAACCCGGGCGTCGTACTCGCTCTTCGAACCGGCATTGTACCGCTCGGCATTCTCCTTCCTGTCCCAGTTATGCGAGGGATCATCGAAGTGTTTCGACGCCTCGTGCCGCAGCTGCCGCGCCTTCCAGATTTCGTTCCAGTCTAAATCAAAGGGTGGGGGATTGGGTGCCGGGCTCATAGGATTTTAGTTATGTACGCAACCGGTTAAAAGGTTCTGTTAAAACAAAGATTATGGTTTATTGATTAAACTCACTCGTGACGCAGCGCATCGATCGGGTTTAAGTTTGCCGCCCGCCATGCCGGGTAGATACCACAGACAAGGCATACGACAATACCAAAACTCACGCCATAGACGATGTTGATGAGGCTCGAGGGGACGAACAGGTATTTCGTTGTCTGTAACATCATGCTGCTGATGGCATATCCACCGAGCAGGCTTAAAACGCCACCAATAAGGCTTCCGGCAATCCCGAGGATCAGCGCTTCGTACAGGAACATCCGCATCACTTCCTGCTTCTGTGCCCCGATGCTCCGCATGATACCTATCTCCTTGATCCGTTCCGTCACCGACATCATCATGATATTGAGGATAGAAACCCCTGCGACGATCATCGATATCCCGCCAATCGCGGTGACAAATGTGGTGATCTGACCGAATGCCTGAAAAATGGTCTCCATCGTTTTACGGGTGTCCATTACATCAACAATTGTGTCCCGGCGGTTCATCTGCTTCTCGATCGCGGTCTTGACCGTCGGGAGATCATCGAGGTTTTTGACCTTGATCACGACCTTGTCATAGTCACTGCGGCTGTAGGCATTATCAAACCAGTCTTTTGTCGCAACGATCGCGGAATCGGTGCTGACATCAAATGCCATCCCCCTTTCCTCGATGATACCGGTAACCCGGAGTGTTCCTTTGGTCCCGTCAGTACCGATTGCGATCCGTGTTCCGACCTTGACTTTGTTGTCATCAGCGAATTTGGATCCTACGAGACACCCGGAATTGCCCCGGCTGTACCCGCCTTCTTTTAATTTCAGGAGGTCCGGGACATCATCAGGGTTCAGGCCATAGACAGGTGCCACGATATCATCGGTGCCCACACCAAGCTTCATCCGGTCAGATGTCTGGAGCACCGGGATCGCCACATTCGGGGCTGATACGCGTTTTATCTGCTGGTAATCCTGCTCGGAGATGGAGAGCGAGGATGATCCCCCCCCCGTCCCTCCGCCAAACCCGCGGGCGGTACCCCCGACATGGGGAGTGACGATGACACTGTCGCCAACCGTCCGTAAGCTATCTGATACCGCGAGCACCATGCTGTTGCCCAGAATACCCATGGACGCAATGGCAACGACACCAATGATGATTCCAAGCATCGCAAGCGATGAGCGGAGCATATGGATCCGGATATTCCTTTTCGCGATCTCAAAAAATATCCCACCGCTCATTCCACAATCCTCCCATCGGCAATACGGATGGTCCGGTTTGAGTATTTTGCGATATTGGGGTCATGGGTTACCATGATGATCGTCGTACCGTTGCGGTTGAGTTCGGTCATCAGGTCCATAATACCCGCTCCTGTTTTTGAGTCAAGGTTGCCTGTCGGCTCATCACAGAGCAGGATGTCCGGGTCGTTGACGAGTGCCCGTGCGACGGCAACCCGCTGCTGCTGGCCCCCGGAGAGTTCCATCGGAGTATGTGTATAGAGTTCTTCCTCCAGCTGGACTGCCCGGAGCACATCGCGTGCTTTTTTTTCATCAACCGTCTTTTGTGATTTCAGCATCATTGGGAACGTTACATTCTCAATGGTGTTTAACAGCGGAAAGAGGTTGAAATACTGGAAGATAAAACCGATCCGGTCCCTGCGGAGGCTGGTCAGCTCAGCATCGGTCATATCCCCAATCCTGGTGCCGCTGATGAAGATGTCACCGGAAGTCGGGGTGTCAAGGCACCCCATAAGGTTGAGCAGCGTGGACTTCCCGGATCCGGATGGCCCCATGATTGAGATAAACTCCCCCCGGTCCACCCGGAACGTGACACCATCGAGTGCGGTGACGTCTCCTGCGGGAAGCGGGTATACCTTCACCACGTCCCGAAACGACATGACTGCCTGTTCGTCCATGGAAAAGATCACTTCTTCTTTTTAAGGTAGAAGAACCATCCTCCGACAAATACTCCGACGATAATGATCCCGGCGATAATGGGGATCACGGGAAGATCGTTCGTCTGAGATGAAGCGGAGTTCACGGAAATCTTGACATCCTGCCGGGATGTAATTACATTTCCATCTGCATCCTTGTACGACATCTGGACCGGAATAATAGCGCCGTTATCTGCGGAAAAAGTCACCTCAAAGCTGCCAAAATCATCCGGCTTGAGGACTCCCACCACGTATGATTTGTACGGGTCCTCGGGAACTGCAGGAAACAGGGATGTGACCACGACAGAGTTGGCATTTTCCAGCCCGGCATTGGTCACATCACCGGTGATATGATAGATACCGTTAGTTGATTTCACCTGAATATTGCTGATGATCGGCTCTGCCTGCTTCTTATCCGGCCCAAAGACGATCGGGAGTTCTGTGGTGACTTTATGAGGGTTATCGCCATTGTTATACTTCACGGTAAGACCGAGTGTTGTTGGCTGGTAGGGGGTTACTGCTATATCTGCTGTGGTCTTGGCTCCGGATGCAAGTGAACCAATAAAAGTCTCTGAAGGTGTTACATCAAAGCCGGCACCGGTAACTTCAAGGACGACATTTTTCACATCATTTTTCCGCGGATTTGCCACCTGTACGGTAATAGTTTTTTTCCTGTCTTGCGTGAACGCATCGGGTTTGCTTAAAACCGTCACGATGAGCGGGGTGTTGTCTACCTGTACCATATCACGGTGGAACAAGCTGTCAGCATCACGGAAACTCAACGAGAATGTCGGATAATACGTGCCCTCCCTAACATCTGCAACGACAGAAAATGTGAATGTCCGGGACTTACCGGGACCAATATTGGACGAAGAATCATATGACCCGCTGGTGAGCCGGATATTTTTATCAGAAAATGTTGCATGATTTACCACAACCCCCTGGTCCGTACCGGTGAAGTTGCCGTTTGTGACCTCAACAGTGACAGTTCCGGTATCACCTGTAAAAAAAACCGTGGGATCATACATCATCTTGGAAACATAGATTTTCCCTGCGGCAGTAAGAGAGGAATCAGTCTGGTATGCGGTTGCCACTCCGATAAATGCGGCAAGAAGCAGACACAGGATAATAGTTGAATAAACAAGTATCTTTTTCATTTATATCACGGCCAGCATATAGAGCAGATAGACAACATAACCGACAACCGGTACGAGCACACAGATTGCAGCATCCCTTATCGGGAGCACCCTTGCGTGTTTCAATCCAAAGATCCAGATATTTGCGCTCAGTAAGAGAACAATGATTGTGATAATTGAAGAGATCTGTGCCAGTTCCATCATGGCCGGATCATGCATGAGGGCCTTGATGGCTTCCTGTATCACCTGTGGGTCTTGAAGGGCAGCTGCGGAAATTTCCGGCACTCGCACTTTCGGGATGTAGAAAAAGGAAATGATAAGCGTTATGATAGTTCCGGCAACCTGCGGGAGATAACCATATCCTACCGACTCCATGGTGCGCCTGAAACTGCCTTTACCCCTGAAAAGTGAGGACATGGTATAAAATATCCCGGCCCAGATAACCCAGAACAGCAATGTTCCGATAAGGGCTCCGGCAATTGCCCAGACCGCGATGATGGTCCCTATGCCGGCCATGAGGTTTCCCATCATCTGTCCCGTCAGGCCACCGACTTCATATGCGTATGCAGCAGCGACGATCCCTCCTGCAATCACGATGAGCGCCGGGACTTTGAGGTTTTCTTTTTCTGTCATCAGATCCCGAAAAAAGATATCCGGATTTGAAAATATTTCAGTAATTGAACGCTGCATTCTCTCATCACCGTCCGCCAACGAACCATATTGTTGTTGCTCGAATAACAACTTTTAATAACTTTGCATCCCCTCATTTATATTCTTGCTGAGTACGGCAGATAATCTGAATTTAAAAAAAGGAAAATCGATTTGATTATTTTATCCCAAACACCAAGAATTAGCTGCCCATTTATACGGAAATCAATTCTTTTCTGGTCCCCTCATTCCACATCTCCCGACGCCATCAGCTCACGGGCTTTGTCTACCATGCTCTGCGCAGCGGTTGCTTTGGGCCTGATGGAGCTGTACTCTTTTTTGTCGAATGCAGCCTGTGCTTCCTGGTAGAGCGCGTTGGCACGGTCGATGCGTGCTTTTGGCTTTGAAATTTTCCCCCCTTCGCTCTTTGCTAGTTCAATTTCTTCCTGCACAGAAAGGATCTGCCCGTACAGTTCTTCAAGGAGGGAGCGGTACTCTTCAGCCTTTCCTGACTCTTCAGCTATCTTCTCGCGGGCTTTTTCCCGGGTCGCTTCGCGTGCCTGTTCCTGTCCCTGCAGGATGTTCTGAAGTTCGTCCTCGACCTCCTTTACAGTCTCGGCAAGGACTGCAGCAAAATTCGTGCGCTGTTCCTGTGATTCCTGGTACCCATCGTAAGCACCATAAGCTCCTCCGGCCGCAGCACCGCCAAGTGCCCCCGCAATCGCATCACCGACCCCCTGGTCCCGGCGCAGGACGCTGCCGAGGATGCCACCGAGACCGGCGCCGGTAACCGCTCCCATGACCCCCTTGGACTCCTCCTTGCGTTCACGATCCACCGTGTAGACCACCTTGACATTCTCCCTCTCAATCGCGAAGTTGAGTTTTCCGGTCTCACCGGTATGTTTCACATCCATCTGGGCTGAGGCAGGGTTGAGCATCTGGTGGGTGATCTCGGTACCTTTGAGTGCGAGATGTGACATCAGGCGCTCAGCAAAATCCTGGTAAAGTGGGGCAACCCCCTGTCCATAGTAAATAAATGGCATAATCGGCAGGCTCCTTTGTGTACAATACCATGGACAGGATGAGGATAAATGTGTGATTTTTCTTGCTTGGGCAGACTGCTAAAATCCCCGTTCACGCGGGTTGAGAGGAATATCGCCTATTTAAGGCTCCTCCGACCCAAAAAATTGTATTTAATGTTACATCAAATAACAAATTTGTTCAATTAAGTATATATCTGTACAATTGAATAAATGAATATATGCAGACCAAGATTCTCCTTGATGAGGAGCAGATGCCTAAAAAATGGTATAACGTCCAGGCAGATCTGCCCTCTCCCCTTGACCCCCCGCTCCATCCGCAGACCAAAAAGCCGATTGGTCCCGATGACCTGAAAGCAATATTTCCTATGGAGCTGATCAAACAGGAGGTCACCACCCAGCGTACTATTGATATTCCTGAAGATGTGCAGGATGTTCTCCGGCTCTGGAGGCCAAGCCCGCTCTACCGTGCGCACCGGCTTGAAAAGTACCTGAAAACACCCGCAAAGATCTATTACAAATGGGAAGGAGTGAGCCCGGCAGGGAGCCACAAGCCCAACACCTCAATCCCGCAGGCATACTACAACATGAAAGCCGGTGTTGAGAGGATCGCTACCGAAACCGGCGCGGGGCAGTGGGGATCCGCCCTTGCATTTGCGACGATGCTTTACGGTCTGCAATGCACTATCTACATGGTCCGATCAAGCTATACCCAGAAACCGTACCGGAAGTCGATGATGCAGGTATGGGGGGCAGAGTGTATCCCCAGCCCCAGCACCAAGACAAAATCCGGGCAGGCAATGCTCGTAAAAGATCCGGAGACCCCGGGAAGTCTCGGCATGGCAATATCCGAGGCGGTGGAGGATGCCGCAAGCCACAGCAATACCAACTATGCGCTGGGCTCGGTGCTGAACCATGTCTGCCTTCACCAGACGGTAATGGGCTTAGAGGCCCAGGAGCAGCTGGCGACGGTCGATGATTACCCGGACGTGGTGATCGGATGCGTTGGCGGCGGCTCCAACTTTGCAGGGATCTCGTTCCCGTTTGCCGGGGACAAACTTACAGGGAAACATAAAGACGTGGATATTATCGGTGTAGAACCGGCGTCCTGCCCTACACTGACCAAAGGCCTGTATACCTATGACCTCGCAGACGAAGCCGGGTATACCCCGCTCCTCAAGATGTTCACGCTGGGGCATGACTTTGTCCCGCCCTCAATTCATGCCGGTGGCCTCCGTTATCACGGCGACTCGCCAATTGTCTCCCGTCTTGTTCATGATGGCGTAATGCGGGCCGTATCCTACCACCAGAGCGAGGTCTTCGATGCCGCCCAGATTTTTGCCAGGACCGAAGGGATTATTATTGCACCGGAGACATCCCACGCAGTAAAAGGAGCCATCGATGAAGCCCTGAAATGTAAAAAGAATGGCGAGAAGAAGACCATTCTGTTCAATTGCTCCGGGCATGGCAACTTCGATATGTCAGCATATGATGCCTACTACGCAGGCAGCCTCGTGGACTACGAGTATCCGGATGCGCTCATCAAAGAGTCGCTCGCACGGATCCCAAAAGTCCCCTGATCTCTTTTTACATGCATACCATCGGTTTTCTCATCAATCCTTACGCAGGGATGGGTGGGGCTGTAGGTCTAAAAGGCACAGACGGGCTCGTTTATGAGGCAACAATACGGGGAGCAGTTCCCCATGCACAGAAACGGGCTGAGGAAGCACTTCGCGCCCTGAAATGTGTCAACCTCCGGTTCTTCACCTGTTCTGGCAATATGGGAGAAGCCGCGATGCAAAAAGCCAAAATAACACACTTCTCTGTTGAATATTGCAGTCCGGAAAAGACAACCGCAGAAGACACAAAAAATGCCTGCCGGAAATTCCTCAATTCCGGTGTGGAGATGATCGTGTTCTGCGGGGGAGATGGAACTGCCCGGGATGTCTTTGATGTTGTAGGAACCCAAGTCCCCATGCTTGGAATCCCTGCCGGAGTCAAGATGTATTCGGGGGTATTTGCAGTATCCCCTCAGGCGGCAGCCGAACTCCTGGAGCAGACCGGCACCACACCTCTGCGGGATGGAGAGGTTGTCGATGTGGATGAGGGCGCGTACAGGGGTGGAGCCCTTCGTACCACGCTCTATGGTTATGCCAAGACGCCCTACATTTTAGAGAAAGTCGCTGGCACAAAACAGGTCTTTGAGCAGCCGGATGAGGAAAGAGCCAAGGCAGAAATTGCACAGTTTATATCTGAGGTTGTTGACGGGACTCCTGATAAGCTCACCATTCTGGGACCCGGGACGACGACAAAAATGATTGCAGATGTGCTTGGTGTTAATAAGACCCTTCTCGGGTTTGATGCGATCCGGGGGAGGATGCTTGTGGCTGCTGATCTCAGTGAGAATGGGATCCTCGCCCTGCTTTCCAGCGAACGGGAGGCAAGACTGATCATCAGCATCATCGGTGCACAGGGGTTTGTGCTGGGAAGGGGCACCCAGCAGGTTAGCCCGGCAGTGATCAGGATAATCGGGATTAACAATATCATCGTTGTCGCAACGCCATACAAGCTTTCAAGAACACCCGTTTTGTATGTTGATACCGGGGACTCCTCGCTTGATGCCGCATTCGGGGATCATATGCAGGTCATCTCAGGGTACCGGATTGCGCAGCGAAAGAGGATCTACCAGCCTATGGCTGAATAGTAATAATAGAAGAAAAATTGGCACGCACATCTCACCTTTCTGAGTTCCGTGTTGGAGTATTATTGTGCCTGAGTAATCCTCTATCGTGGCCCCCTGTTCACAATACCCTCGTCTTATACCCCGTAATGCAGAACGGCAGGTAAGGCGTGTCGTGATCCAAGGATTTGAAGGCCAGGATTTCGGTGAAGATGGATGCCGGGATTTTATGCGGTATCGTGTGAACCGGTGATGGATTTCCCTGAAATGTGATAGTGCCCGTTATAAAAAAAGGAGAGAAATGATTATTCCTGATGTAGGGCTTTTGGTGGTTTCAAGAGGGTAAAAGCAATCACAAGTCCTATAACTGCAAGGGCAAGTACGTAGGGAAACACCCCAAGATACGAACCGCTTGAAGTTTTGATGAACCCGGCAAGCTGGGGTCCGACAATTCCGCCAGCGCCATATGCAAGGAAAAGAACCCCGTAACAACGCGGGTAATCACAAGTGCCAAAGTAACTCCCGCAGGCAGTCGGTGCGATGGCGAGCCAGCTGCCAAGACACCCCCAGAGAATGACAAAGGCAAGGATGTATACCGGTACAACCGGGACCTGCCACATTAGAAGCGAGGCAAATGCAATCAGGATGAATGATAGTATGGCAGTATTCCGCGGGGTAAGCTTGTCTGTGAGGGCACCGAAAACGGGACGTCCAAAACCGTTGAAGATTGCAAAGACACCTAAGAGCACTGTGGCAAGTCCCGTCTCAATACCCACATCCGTACCTACCGGTTTTGCAATCCCAATCGCCATTAGCCCGACAAGGCACCCAATGAAGTAGCATGCCCAGAGCCCGTAGAATGAAGGAGTCCTGAGCACCTGCTCCCGCCGCATTTCGCATCCGTTCTGTTCACCGGGATTTAAAGTGGGGGGAGACCACCCGGCAGGGCTCAATCCGGCCTGCGGGAATTTCAGGGGTAATGCGAGCACCACGATCAGGATGATAAATGCAATACCGAAAATCCTGAACGTGTTCATGACACCGGAAACCCCGATGAGATTTCCGGCAATATTAGCGGTCAGAACCGCGGAAAACCAAACCCGAGCAGTGTGAGCCCGACAGCGAGTCCACGGCGGTCAGGGAACCAGCGTGCGGCAACAGCAACCGGAACACCATACGCGATCCCGACGCCGGCTCCGGCGATCACCCCATAAAAGAGATAGAGCCATTGGACTGATCCCGCAAACGAAGAGAGGAGCCACCCGAACCCGGTAAGGCACCCCCCGATGATCGTGATATTCCTCGGACCATATTTTTCAATATACCTGCCGGTGAACGGCATCGCAAGGGCAAAGCATGCAAGGAATACCGAAAAGGGCAACAGGATCTCGTTTGCAGTAACAGACTGCCCCAGTGTCTTGGTGAAGTAGGTGGTAAGCGGACCAACAAACACACTCCATGAATAGATTGAACCAAGGCAAAGGTTGATGATCATGCCAAGAATGACGAGGCCCCATCGCCCTTTTTCTGCACCCAACCCAAAGATCTTATCCGTAACTTCGCTCATTCGCACGCTCCAGAGAGAGAGGAAAATTTCAATCAGATTAAATTTTTTTGCATTTTTTTCCTTTTGTTCAGCAGTCATACAAAAAATTGGGGATTTTACTCCTCCAGCGTTGATACATCGCCTGGATCCATTCCCATCTCCTTTGCCTTGAGCACCCTCCTCATGATCTTCCCGCTGCGGGTCTTTGGCAGTTTATCAACAAATTCAATCTCATGGGGAACTGCAATCGGCCCCAACGTCGTCCGCACATGGTGAACAAGATCCTGAATAAGGTTGTCACTTTTCTGGAAACCAAGACGGAGAATCACAAATGCTTTGATCGAGTTCCCTTTCACCGGATCCGGTTTGCCAATGACGGCGGCCTCTGCCACTGCCTTATGGGATACGAGAGCACTCTCCACTTCAGCGGTGCCGATATTGTGACCGGAAACGATGATGATGTCATCAGAACGCCCGAGAATCATGATATTGCCCTCTTTGCCCTTGACTGCAAGGTCGCCCGCTGTATAACAGTTATTGATGGTGTACCAGTACTTCCGGTACCGTTCATCATCTTTGTATAATGTTCGCAGCATGGCAGGCCACGGTGATTTGATGACAAGGAATCCCATGGTGTTCGCCAGGACAGGTTTTCCGGATTTATCCACCACATCTGCCTCAACACCGGGAATTGCTTTTCCTGCAAATCCCGGGCGCATCTTTTCGCCGATCATAGTGGTGATCATCTGCATGCCCGTTTCTGTCTGCCACCAAGTGTCAACAATGGGGCACCGATCCTTTCCGATCACATGATAGTACCACTCAAATGCCTCCGGATTTAATGGCTCACCGACAGAACCGATGATGCGCAGGGATTTCAGATTATATTTGTTGGGCCAGCTATCCCCGACCTTCATGAATGTACGGATGGCGGTTGGTGCAGTGTATAATATCGTGATCTTCTGTTCCTCAATGAGGCTCCACCAGCTGCCCGCATCAGGAAAATCGGGAGTGAGCTCTGTAATGAATACCGTTGCACCAACCGCTAGGGGACCGTAGACAATATAACTGTGCCCGGTAACCCAGCCTGGATCAGCAGTACACCAGAAAATGTCGTTGTCCTTGATATCAAAGACATATTTACTGGTGTAATAGGTTCCGACCATATAGCCGCCCGTGGTATGCACAACTCCTTTTGGTTTTCCGGTGGATCCGCTCGTGTATAATATGAAAAGCGGGTCCTCGGCGTCCATTACTTCAGGCGGGCAGTCATCAGAAACATCATCCATCACCGTATAGAAATCCAGCTCCCGGGTTGGGTGGAGATCGACAGACGGATCTTTCCTCCGGAGCACAATGACATGCTCTACCGTAGGAGCGTGGATCAGGGCCTCATCAACGATTGCCTTGAGCTGGATAGCTTTGCCGCGGCGTACTGCAATATCCGCGGTTATTACGACCTTTGCTTCGGCATCCTGAATTCGCATGTTTAATGCTGCTGCGGCGAATCCTGCGAATACCACACTGTGCGTTGCACCGATCCGTGCGCAGGCAAGCATCGCAATGACCTGTTCCGGGACAAGCGGCATATAAATACAGACGCGGTCACCTTTTTTCACTCCGATTTTCTTTAATGCATTTGCAAATCGCATCACGTGGGACAGGAGTTTCTGGTACGTGTAAATCCGCTCCGCCCCTCCCTCCCCCCGCCAGATCAGGGCGACCTTGTTCCGCCGGTGGTTATTGACATGCCGGTCAAGACAGTTTGCGGTAATATTGAGTTTTGCATTCGTGAACCACCTGGCATAGGGATACTTCCACTCTTTTACAGCATCCCAGGGCTTGATCCAGTCAAGCTGTTGTGCAATCCCGCTCCAGAATGCATCGGGGTCTGCAAGGAACTCATCATAAGCCTTCTGGTAATCCCCAATCCAGGAATTTCGCTTGTATTCCGGACCTGGTGTATAATATTTCATCTCCTCAACAAGTTTGACGTCGAAGTTGTCAGCCATGTTCGCTCCTAATTTACATTATTAATCACAACAGAATCGTATAAAAAATTAAGGGATTGTTCAAAAAAGGAACCCCCTTCTGCCTTCATGTATATTTTTGTGAAAGGAAAGATTATAGTACCATCTGGCTCCATCGACAGACCTGCAAAACAAATGAACAGCGATACAGTCTTTTATCAATTATTTCAAAAATGGCGGTTTTGATTTTATTGTTGTGCCTTTGGCGGTTTCATCAGGGTGAATGCGATGACAATACCGACCACTGCAAGGACAAGAACATAGGGGAACACACCCATGTATGATCCTGTTGATGTTTTAATGAACCCGGCCAACTGCGGTCCGACAATGCCCCCTGCCCCGTATGCAAGGAACATCACGCCATAGCATCGTGGATAATCACAGGTGCCAAAGTAACTTGCTGTCGCGGTCGGAGCGATTGCAAGCCAGCCTCCGAGACATCCCCAGAGAATGACAAAGGCAAGGACATAAACTGGCACTGTCGGCATCTGCCAGATGAGCAGTGATGCCAGTGCGATCAGGACAAAGGATATCATCGCGGTATTCCGGGGGGTCAGCTTATCCGTAAGGGTGCCAAAGACCGGGCGCCCAAAGCCGTTGAATACTGCAAAGACTCCGACGAGCATCGTGGCAAGCCCGGCCTCCACACCAACATCAACGCCCACGGGCTTTGCTATACCAATCGCCATCAGCCCGGCAAGACAGCCGATGAAGTAACAGGCCCAGAGCCCGTAGAATGTGGATGTTTTTAACATCTTTCCACGGTCACACTCACAGATCTCCTCTCCTGGTTTTAGCGCAGGCGGGTTCCATCCGGCCGGCTTCCATCCTGCTGCAGGGAATTTCAGGGGCAATGAAAGCAGAATGATAAGGATGATAAATGCGATGCCGAACACCCTGAAGGTGTTCATGACCCCAGAGGCACCGATGAGGAATCCTGCAATATTGGCAGTCAGAACTGCCGAGAACCCGAATCCGAGAACCGTCAGCCCAACGGCAAGCCCGCGGCGGTCAGGGAACCAGCGTGCAGAAACCGCAATGGGTACACCATAGGCAATTCCCACACCAACTCCTGCGATCACTCCATAGAACAGGTAGAGCAACTGTACGGACCCGGCAAACGAAGACAGAAGCCACCCAAGCCCCGTGAGGCACCCTCCGACAATAGTGATGTTCCGCGGACCATATTTTTCAATATATTTGCCGGTAAACGGCATGGCAATGGCAAAGAATGCCAAAAACACGGAAAATGGCAGCAGGATCTCGCTTGTCGTGACTGCCTGGCCCAGATCCTTCGTGAAATAATTCGTGAGCGGTGCAACAAACACACTCCACGCATATACCGAACCAAGACATAGGTTGATGATCAAACCGAGAATGACAAGAACCCAGCGCCCTTTTTCAGCATCTATACCTAAAATTTTATCATTAATTTCACTCATTCCACACGCTCCGGATTAGAAGGAAGATTACACCACTTCACCAGTGCCGTTACTGTGACTCGGCCAGACCATCTTCGAAATCTCTTCAACTATCTCGGGATTTGCAAGTGTAGTGATATCCCCCACATCTCTGTTGTTCGATATTGCCCCGAGCACCCGCCTCATAATCTTTCCTGACCGGGTCTTAGGCATATCAGTTACAATCCATACTTTTTTCGGTTTAGCTATAGGCCCGATCTCCTTGGCAAGGGCATCAGAAATCTTTTTCTCAAGTTTAGTGCTCGCCTTGAACCCGGGTTTCAGCGCAACATAAAGATCCGGAACTTTGCCTTTGATCTCATCATTAACCGGAACGACTGCAGCCTCTGCTACTTCAGGAACGGTTAGTGCCGCCGATTCGAGTTCCTTTGTTCCAAGCCTGTGTCCGGATACATTGATGACGTCATCGATTCTGCCCAGTATACGGTAATAACCGTCTTTGGCCTGTACGGCCGCATCACCTGCCAGATATGGCCAGTCTCTCCAGTCCTTGCTGTTTTTATCCTTGCAATATCTTGCATAATATGTACTGACATACCTGTCGCGGTCACCCCATATCGTCTGGAATGAACCGGGCCATGGATTCTGGATGCAGATATTGCCCGCCTTCCCTGCCCCTGAGGGGATAACCTTCCCGTCTTCATCATATATAATCGGATGGATTCCGGGCATCCCGTGACCTGCACTGCCCGGTTTCATGGGTTTTAATGCGGGCAAGGTGCTGCACAAAAAGCCACCGGTTTCTGTCTGCCACCAGGTGTCTACAATCACTGCCTTGCCCTTCCCGACTTCATGATAATACCATTTCCATACTTCCGGCTCTATTGGTTCACCAACGGTTGTCATGTGCTTGAATTCATAATTATACTTTGCCGGTTCGTCAGGACCAACCTTTCTTAAGGCCCGGATAGCGGTCGGGGAAGTATGGAAGATATTTACACCAAGGTCCTGGGCTATTCTCCAGCAACGCCCCGCATCGGGATATGTGGGTACACCCTCATAAATTACCGTGGATGCACAAAGGGCAAGAGGCCCGTAAACGATGTAAGAATGCCCGGTAATCCAGCCGATATCAGCCATGCACCAGTAAACGTCTTCGGGATGAATATCCTGGATATATTTTGACGTTCCTGCAACATAGGCAAGATAGCCGCCGGTGCTGTGCTGGCATCCTTTTGGTTTTCCGGTTGTGCCGCTTGTATACATCAGGAACAGTGGGGCTTCAGCCGGCATCGGGACGGGATCTATTCTTGCTCCATAATACTTCGTTAACAGATCATTAACAAAGAAATCGCGTCCTTCAACCATCGGAGTCTGTGCTGAATATTTACCGGGATAACGCTGCCACACAAGGACTTTATCGACAACCTGCCCGGCCTTCTCTGCCTCTTCAACAGCGATGTCAGCTTTTTCCTTATGATCAAGAAGTGCTCCACTCCTGTAGTAAGAATCCATTGTGATTAATACCCTGCTTCCCGAATCGACTATCCTGTCAGCAGCAGCCTTGCCACTGAATCCCCCGAATACTTGCGAATGAATAACACCCAGTCTAGCACATGCAAGCATGGTAATCGGAAGTTCGGCAGTCATAGGCAGGTGAAGGGTTACCCTGTCCCCGGCTTTCAGACCAGCAAAGTCCCGTAAAAGTGCTGCGAATTCGTTAACACGAACATACAATTCCTGATATGTTACATGTTCAACTTTTTCATTTTCAGGTTCGGAGACGAAATGGATCGCAGTTTTATTCCTGTTCTTTGCAAGATGCCTGTCAATGCAGTTATAGCTGGCATTTATTTTCCCGCCTGCAAACCACTTCCAGCAGGGAGCATCGCTCGTGTCAAGGATCGTTTGCCAGTATTCATACCAGTCAAGAAGGTCTGCATATTCCTTGAAGCAGTTTGGGACCTTATCAAGACCGAAACGGTCAAAGACGGTCTCATCCGTCATGTTTGCCTGGGCGATGAACTGTGCCGAAGGATAATAATATCCCTCTTCTTTCCAGTGGACAGCTATCTCCACTTCTGATGTTTCTGTAACTTCTTTGGTCGCCATGTGTTCACCAATTTTACATTATTAATCATGCTAAACATCATATTTATAATTTGTCGAAGACCAATTCGACAGTTTGATCACATCGGAATATTTCACAGTCTCCCAAAAAAACTACGGGGGAAATTATTTTTCAATGGATCTGACAAAAATACCAGCTATTTTGTGTGAATTTTTGCCAGCGCGCAGGATGCACTCAGGATATAATAAGAGTTATCTATCGGGGTTTTTCAATATAGGATCAATGCTGGAGAAATTCAAGGGATGTCTGCTGGGTGCCGCAATTGGCGACGCGCTCGGCATGCCCAACGAGAGCACATCGCCAAACCTGCAGAAGATGCGGTATGGATACCGACGGGCGTACAAGGGTCACCCCAATGCGGGGCTAAAGGCCGGGCAGTTCACCGATGATACGCAGCTGATGATCCTTGCCGGTACCCTGCTTGCGGACGGGCGGTTCAATGAGGACCGGTATGCTGAAGCTCTAAGGGAACTCTATGCCCGCGGCGGATTCAGGTTCCCTGATGGCTCGGTGTCAGCTGCCTGTGAGCATATGATCCGGGACAACCCCTCAAGTGCTGGGGTCAAGTCAACGACTGCCGGCTGTCTTGCTCTCGCCATCCCGTTTGCCCTTGCATACTCAGATCTCTCTGAAGCTGTCGAGCGGGCTGTCCGCGCCTGCAATGTCACCCATACTCACCCGGCAGCCCATGCTGCGGTTGCAACACTTTCCGTCCTAATCTATTATACGATCAACGGGAGTGGTGATGCAATCCGGCAAGCGGAGAAAAAGGCATCGGTAGAGGATGACGTGCTCGGTGGACGGATACGAAACGCCCTCATGCTTGAGCGGGAAGGTGTCGATGCTGAGACTGCTGTGCTCAAGATCGGCCATGATGTATCGGTATTCCAGACACTGCCGGTTGCATTCTTCCTGATCAGTCGGTACCAGCACCCCCCGGACCTCCTCACCGTAGCCGCTAATGTTGGGGGAAATACGGATACTATCGCGCTTGTCTGCGGGGCATATCTTGGAGCCCGCGGGGGTATGGAATCGCTCCCCACCGATCTTCTCGATGGGCTCGAAGAACGCCAGAGGATCGAGCTGCTCGCGCAGCGCCTCTATGGGGTTTGCCAGCGGAAACGGGAACAGCCGTGACCTGTTCCGCGCACCAGTCCGGACCTAAAACATCCTGTTTTTTAAAAATATCGGGAAATTACCTAATAATCCGGGAAATATCCAAAAAGGATTAAATTTTTAACAAAAAAACATTGATGCATGAAGGTTGCGATTATCGGGGCATCCGGGTATGCGGGAGGTGAGCTGGTCCGGCTCCTGCATCATCACTCATCAGCGGAAGTCAACTGTGCCACCTCCCGCAAGCTTGCAGGGACGCGGCTCGTCCAGATCCATCCCCAGCTGAAAGGATTTACAGATCTTGCGTTTACGAACCCCGATATCGATGCGATCGACGCCGATGTAGCATTTCTTGCAGTCCCGCATACTGCGGCAATGACCTATGTTGGAGAACTGCTCTCCCGCGGGATCAGGGTTGTGGACCTTAGTGCGGATTACCGTTTACCAAAAGAGGTCTACGAGAAAGTGTACGGCGTCACACACACGGATTTTTTTCCTGCACCGTACGGCATCCCAGAGCTTCACAGAAGAGAGGTTACCGGTGTAAAATTTGTCGCAAATCCCGGTTGCTTTCCGACAGGCGCTACACTGGCAGCCGCCCCTCTTGCCCGGCAGGCGCACACGGTGATTTTCGATTCAAAAACAGGTGTGAGCGGGGCGGGAGACAACCCATCGGCGACAACCCATTATCCAAATGTCGGGGACAATGTCGGCCCGTATAAATGGACGTCCCACCGCCATCTTGCGGAGATGAAACAGGAGCTTTCGTTCCTTAAATCAAAGGCGAAATGCTATTTCACACCGCACCTCGTCCCCGTCAACCGGGGCATTCTCACCACAGCACACATCCTCCTCAACGAACCGATGGAGAGCAAGGAAGTCGAGAGAATCTACCGGGATTTCTATAAAAATGAATATTTTGTCCGGTACCAGAAGCCCTCGCTTGCTGCGGTACGGGGAAGCAACTTCTGTGACCTTGCGGTAGAATCCGAAGGGTACCGGGTAGTGGTGGTATCAGCAATCGACAACCTTGTCAAAGGGGCAAGCGGACAGGCGATCCAGAACATGAACCTGATGTGCGGATTCAAAGAGACTGACGGGCTGGAACATGCCGGGCTGTTACCCTAGGTGGATGCAATGCTAGTAAAGGATGTGATGACAAAGGAACCGATCGTTGCCATGACCGGCATGCCGCTGCGGGATGCGGTTGCCCTGCTCAGGAAGCATCATATCGGAGGGCTTCCGGTGATGGAAGGAAATAACCTTGCAGGGATACTTACCGAATCTGATATCATCGCCCAGCTCGAGACCGGACGGATCTCGGATGACCTCTGGCTCCCGTCTCCTCTCGAAATCATTGAGATACCGATCCGGGAGTATATCAACTGGGAAAAGACAAAACATGCGTTGAGCAACATTGGTGACACCCCGGTAAAAAAAGTGATGACGCACCGGGTGGTCACCGCAACCGAGGATATGGATATTGAGGCTGCCGCCTCGCTGATGTTAAAAGAGGGCATCTCCCGCCTACCGGTAGTGCGGGGAAAGAAACTTGTCGGGATCATCGCACGGGCAGATATCGTGCAGGGTGTGGGGATGACCTATGACAACAAAAACAATGGTGGTGCCACATGACGTTCCAGAGCATCTGCGCTGTTGAGGGTGTAACGGCAAATGGCATCAAGGAAGGCAAGTACGGGCTTGCACTTATCCGTGCGAGCGGGACTGCCGCAGGGGTATTTACCAAGAACCTTGTCAGGGCAGGCCCGATCGAGCTGATGCGCGAGCGCATCAAAAAGGGGAAACTGGAGGCGGTGGTTGCTAACAGCGGGTGCGCAAACGCGTATACCGGCAGGCGTGGATATGCCGATGCGGAAAAAATGACCGGTATTGCAGGTCAGGTGCTCGATCTTGACCCATCACTTGTCGGCGTTGCAAGTACCGGGGTTATCGGGAGGTATCTCGACCTCACCCTTATCGAGCGCCAGTGCCGGGATGTGGCAAAGGAGCTGACACGGAGTGGGTCAGCGGAATCTGCAGCTGCTCAGGCAATCATGACCACGGATACAATCCCAAAACATGCGCTGGCAAAGAACGAGGCATTCTCTGTGGGAGGCATCACTAAGGGCAGCGGGATGATTGCACCGAATATGGGGACGATGCTTGCGTTCCTCTATACCGATGCCGACGTTGGCCAGAGGCAGCTATTGCAGGCACTCAGGCTGGCAACACGCAGGTCATTTAACCGTGTCGTCGTCGACGGTGACACGAGCACCAATGACATCGCGCTCTGTACCGCTACCGGGGAAGCGGGAAAGGTACCATACCGCGAATTCTGTACAGCTCTGGAAGAATGCTGTGTCTCCCTTGCCCGGCAGATCGCAGCCGATGGGGAAGGGGCAACAAAGCTTATCGAGGTCACTGTACGGGGAGCGTCAAGCGAGGAAGCGGCTGCGGAAGTTGCACGCACAGTCATCGGCTCTCCATTGGTAAAGACTGCGGTTTACGGCGAAGACCCGAACTGGGGGCGGGTTGTAGCAGCTGCCGGCAGAGCCGGAGTACCGTTTGACCCCAATGCGGTTTCCCTTTGGATCAGTGACGGCACTGAGCGCTACCCCTTGGTAATAAACGGCGAGGTCATAGCAGACTTAAAAAAAGCAAAAGCCGCGATGCACAAAAAGAAGGTCATATTCGAGCTCGACTTTGCACAAGGAAAAGAGAAGGCAACCGCGTGGGGATGTGACCTGACAGAAAAATACGTGGAGATCAACGGGAGGTACACAACATGAAACGCGAGGATGTGCTCATGGAGGCGCTGCCGTATATCCAGCAGTTCCATGGGAAGACTCTTGTGATAAAACTTGGTGGGCATGCGATGGTCGACCCTGTCGTCCTCGAGAATGCAATCCGGGATGCGGTGCTCCTGCACTATGTAGGCATCCGTGTCGTTCTCGTTCATGGCGGCGGCCCGGAGATCACGGAAAAGATGAAACAAATGGGAAAGGAATCTGTTTTCGTCGGGGGTTTAAGGGTGACCGATACGGAAACACTCGAGATCGCCCAGATGGTGCTTGTTGGAAAGATCAACAACGGGATCGTGTCGCTTATCGCTAAGTGCGGTGCACGTGGTGTCGGACTCTCGGGCAATGATGGGAACATGGTCATCGCCCGCAAGATGGACCCCCAAAAAGTGAAGATCGGCGAAGTCGAACAGGAAGTTGATCTAGGGCATGTCGGGGAGATCGAATGGGTTGACCCGGCCATCTTAAATATCCTTCTCGATAACAAGCACATCCCGGTTATCGCTCCCATTGCTATTGACAGGTCCGGCGGGAGCCTGAACATCAATGCCGACACTGCGGCAGGGGATATTGCAGTTGCCCTTAAAGCATACAAGCTGATCAACATGACAGATGTCGACGGGGTCATGGACGCGACGAGGACAAAAGTCTACCGGAAACTCTCCATTGATGAGGCAAACAGCCTGTTAAAGTCCGGCGCGATCGGACAGGGCATGATCCCCAAGGTTACATCCGTGATCAATGCTGTTGAAAACGGTGTGACATTTGCCCATATTATTAATGGCAATGTGGAGCACAATCTCCTCCTCGAGCTCTTTACCTATGACGGTGTCGGGACGATGATCACCGTCAGGTAAATTTTTATCTTAAGTAAACCCATTACACGGGAAAACAGCCCGATATCATGAAAAAACGATGGAATATCCTCGCTGGCGCCGGCATTATCATTGTGCTTATCGTAGCACTTTACTTTTCGGGTTTTTTTAGCAACATAATGGGGGCGGGAATTCAAAAAACCGGATCTACCCTCTCACAATCATCCGGTCATTCTGGCACAGTGATTGCGTTCTATTTCTACGGTGATGGTTGTACCCATTGCGCGAACATAAAACCGCACCTCATTACTCTTGCTGCAAAGTATCCAAACCTCGATCTCATACAACTGGAAGTGTACCACAACACCACCAACCAGGAGATCCTTTACCGGGTCCAGCGAATATATAACATCTCAACACCGGGCGTCCCGACTCTCGTTATCGGTGACCGTGCTCTTATTGGAGAAAATGAGATCCGGGACTATACAGAACCAATCATCATCGAACTATCTCGAAACGCGGGACCAAGTACAAACACAACGCCCGTCGTTACCCCAATTTCCGGGAACGGGGGGTGCCCCGTTACTACCCCGGCTCTCACGCTCCCTGTAGTTGTCGCATGCGCACTCATCGACAGTGTGAACCCGTGCGCCTTTGCTGTTCTCATCTTTCTGCTGCTTTCTATAATCACACTTGAAAGCAGGCGGCGGATCCTTGTGGTTGGCGGTGCATATATCGCAGCAGTTTTCCTTTTTTACCTGCTATCCGGCATCGGGCTCTTTACTATTGTCCAGCAGACCGGCTTTTCATCGGTGCTGTTTATCGGGGCAGCGATCCTTGCGATCATTCTGGGGCTGGTGAATGTCATTGATGTCATCCGGAAGAACGAGGGGTTCATCCTTGCGATCCCAAAGTCCAGAAAAGTAACAATTGAACGATATATACGGAATGCATCGCTCCCGGCAGCGTTCGTGCTTGGGGTTCTTGTTGGAATCTTTGAGCTGCCCTGCACGGGTGGGATCTACCTTGCGATACTCGGGATGATGAGTAAAAGCCTCACGTTTGCACAAGGGCTTCCCTATCTCCTGCTGTATAATTTTATTTTCGTCCTCCCGCTGATCATAATCCTTTTCATTGTTGCATTCGGGCTCTCTCCGGAAAAGGTACATTTGTGGAGGCTTGAGAACCGGCGGATGCTCCGCTTCGCCATCGGTCTTGCAATGATAGCGATCGGAATCGTGATGCTGTCCGGGTGGCTTTAAAAAAAAGGATAGTTCTTTTAAAAAGGGAATTATTGTTAAGGGAGGTTCCCCTCACCCGAGCATTCGTGCTGCCGCTCCTCGCTCATCATAATAAGGGACTCAAATATCTTCCGGACGGTGACGGGGTCGATTTTGTACTCCACTGCATTGTTGAATACGGACTCGAGCACCGCCCTCGTCCTGTCTTCATCATGGATTGGCAGTCCCTCGCTGATCTTGATCTTTGCAATCTTTCCTGCCAGTTTCTGGCGGTGTGCTATGTTGCGGACGATCTCCCTGTCGACCTTGTCGACCTCTTTGCGGATATCCTCGATCCTCATATGCAGTGTATTGATCAAAAGGATGGTATATAGCTGATGAAAGGAAGCTGCAGTACCCAAAGAACTAATGGCAGAGACTTCCATGTAATTGGGGAATTATTATGCTCGAACGGATATCTCAGCAGGAGTGCCTTGACCTTTTCATCGCTTGGGGTGCCATCTCTCTTGCGTTTGCCATCATCTTTATCCGGGATGCGGGCGCTCGGGTTGATCCATTTACCGCGCTGATTTTTATCGGAATTTCTTTAATCACAGTCGGGATTGGTTTTGTGGCTCATGAAATGGCACATAAGTTCACTGCCATGAAATACGGGTACTGGGCGGAGTTCCGAAAGGATAACATGATGCTCGTTGTTGCCGTCGCGCTCGCTGCACTTGTCGGGGTGGTCTTTGCAGCCCCTGGCGCAACGGTGATCTATGATACCGGGCGGTCAGGTGGGGGCGGGATCAGCCGGGAGCAGAATGGGAAGATATCCGCGGCAGGCCCTGTCACAAATCTCATCCTCTGCATCCCGTTTACTGCCCTCATTTTATACGGTGGTCTCTCATCAGGCATTACAGGCAACCTAGCAACGCTGGTCGGTATGATGGGGCTGCAGGTCAATGCGATGATTGCTGCGTTCAACATGTTACCGGTGAGCGTGCTTGACGGGCGAAAGGTGCTTGCATGGAACCCGATCGTCTTTGCCATCTTGATTGTTGCTGCGTTCGGGACCCTGCTGCTCTCGTTTTATCCGAACCTGTTGTAATGATTATAAAACATTTCAGGGTTCCTTTAATTTTTCCAGCACTCTGACAACCGTCTGGCCTTTTTCAAATGCCTCGTTCATTGCAGTGGGGTGCTGCCGGATGCCGCCATACCGGTCCAGGTCATTTGCAATGATATTGTCATAGTATTCAAAGCCTACCGTGTTGAACAATGCCGTGATGACCGGAAACGCCCCGTCAAAGACATTATCCCACCCGAGTCCGGCTGTAGAAATGAAGACCGCTTTGTGCTGTCTGATGTGGTCATCGGAAAAGTAGAGAGTCTTTAATTTGAATTTTCTTGCCCAAAGAAATTGTTCGCGGTCGATAAAACCTTTGAGCTCAGCGGTGATCCCCATTGTGTAGATTGGGGATGCAACCGCAAGGCAGTCCGTTGCCATAATCCTCTCGTAAAGGATGGGCGCATCGTCTTTTACAATGCACTCCCCGTCCTTGTGACAAGCGTTGCAACCATGACACGGAGCGTAATGCAGTGTCTTGAGGACAACCTTGTCGACAGATGCACCGGCCCCAAAAGCCCCCTCAAGGAAATGGTCAAGCAGCGTCTCGGTATTTCCGTGCCGGTGCGGGCTGCCTGAAATGCCAAGGACTGTAACGGCCATTGAAGATCACGCAGCGAGCCGCTGATGTAATTCTGTGATCATATCTTTTCCCAGTTTGTCCGCATAAGCCTGTGCAGACGGGTGCTTCTGAATTGCCCCTTTTTCATCCACGTTATTAATCATCAGGTAATGGATGTCGCTGTCCCGGATGTCGATGACATGGAAGAAACATTTTACTGACGGTACTGCTGCATTAAAAACATGGTCCCAGTCCTGCCCCGCAGTAGAAAGAAAGACGCCCAGCCGTTTTCCTTTGCGTTCTGGCGGGACGACGGGGAGCTTCAGCACGTACTTGCGCGAGCGGAAAACCTGCGCGCGATCCACAAGCGCCTTTACCTGCGCTGCAAGCCCCATGCAGAAAATCGGTGATGACAGGATAATACAGTCTGCTTCGATGATCTTATCGTGCATCACGTCCATGCCGTCGCGCTGGATGCATTTATTCAGCTTCTCGCAGGCATTGCACCCGTTGCACATATGGATATCCGCCTCGGTAAGCGGGACTTTCTCAATGCTCACATCCGGTTCCCTGCCCATAGCGGAAAGCACCCAGTCAAGGAGGGTCTCGGAGTTACCATGCCGTCGCGGGCTTCCGGCAAATGCGAGGACTTTGATCGGCATAGGTTTTATTTGGGGTATCCAAAGTGAAAAAAGATTGGATTACAACCCATGATCTGTCAAAAATTTGGATTATTTTATTGTCTAGACGTTTTTAAAGCACAGATACCAGTCCTTGCACTCATACCCTTCGATCGGGCGTTTCTCCATCTCGGCGGTTGTCTTGGGTGGTGGAACAACCACCTTGTCACCCGGCTGCCAGTTAGCTGGAGTTGAGACTTTGAACTTATCCGTGGTCTGGAGTGCTTTGACAAGGCGGATGATCTCTGGCATATACCTCCCGTTCTGGAGCGGGTAATAGATCATTGCCCGAATGATGCCTTTTTCATCGATAAAGAAGACGCAGCGGACAGCTGCTGTTGAGCTTTGCCCCGGGTGGATCATACCGTACTTCTTTGCGACTTTCATCGTGAGGTCTGCGATGATGGGAAACGGGATGGCAATACCCATCTTTTCCTTGATGTCATGCACCCATGCGAGATGCGACGAGATACTGTCCACCGACAACCCGATAAGACTGACATTGAGTGCTTTGAGCTCGTCATAGATCTTCGTAAACGACATGAATTCGGTGGTGCAGACCGGTGTGAAATCTGCCGGGTGCGAGAACATCACGACCCATTTTCCTTTTAAGTCCGAAAGTTTGATCGGCCCCTGCGTTGTTTCCGCTTCAAAGTCCGGTGCGGGTTCACCCAGTACCGGGAACCTGACACACTCCTCATCTGCCATAGTTTCTCCCTTAGTTTCGAGGCCGGCTCTTTTCTTATTTCATGATCTCGTCAAGCTGCGCCTTGCCGTACACGTATGCCGGCATTCCCGAGAGCAGAAACGTCACCCGAAGCGCCTCATCAACCTCTTCTTTTGTCACGCCAAGGTTTGCCGCGCCGGAGAGCTGCGCCCGCACGGCGTGCTGGTCACGCAGGGCAGCCGCAATCGCGATTGCGATCAGCTTCTTGGTCTTCCGCGAGAGCTTACCGTCGTCCCAGATGTGCTCTTCCAGCTTCATCACCATCTCGAACATCTCTGGATCCTTGTCACAGAGTTCCTTGAAGAACCGGGGAACCTTGCCGATCTTCTTTTCCAAATCCTTGATCCTCTTGTCCATATTTTACGCACTCTCCAGTTGCATCGGTTCGCCGCAGCAGACAAGTTCTCCGCCACCGGCTTCTTTTACTATCACCACGTTACCGCAGATCTCGCATTTGAAGACCTGCCCCTCCTTTGAGACATTCACCATGATCTTTTCCTCTATTCATCAATGATAACCGGGCCGCGAGCGATAGTCATGGTGACGGAGATGCGTTGCCTGACTGGCTCGACGACCGGTGGTTAACCGGCTATACAAATGCGAAAGAAAAATGGGGTTAGATGTTGCTTTTCCCGCGTTTTGGCGGGTGCTTCGCATCCTCCGGTGTCTTGATATCCGGGCGGATGTGGGTCATCGGGAAGCACTGGTACTCCTCGCATGCGCAGGACGGGCATTTTCTGAGGTCCTGCTCACTCTTGTCAAGGTTATACTCCTTTCCGCAGTCAAGGCAGACGTACTTGCCCGCGCCGACTTTCTGTCCTGCGGTGTATGTCTTCTGTTCGGTCAATAAAATCACCAAACTTCTCATTGTTGCGGAAATGTATTTATCACTTGTGTTCGTGCAAGTCATTTGCTACATGAAAGGATTCCAGATGAAAAGTTATATCGAACCGGGCCGGGTATAGTCATAAATATGGGAAAGAAGGTTATCGGATTGCTCGGGAGCCCGCTCACCGAGGGAAATACGGCAAAACTTCTCGAAAAAGCACTGAAGGGAGCACGGGATGCAGGGTGCGAAACTGAGACTATTGTTGTCACCAACCTTGATTTCCAGTCTTGCATGGAGATGATGTTCTGTAAGGAACATGACACCTGTATCATGGACGATGACATGCAGCCGATGTACGGGAAATTCAAGGACATGGACAGCCTTATCATCGCAACACCTGTCATGACCATGGGAATCCCCGGCAAGCTCAAATCGTTCATGGACCGTTTCCAGGTCTTTTTCATGGCAAAATACGTCAGGAATCAGCCGTTCATCAGCCGGGACCGGAAAAAAAACCGTTTGGCGCTCTTTATCTGCATCTCCGGTATGAAAATCCCGGATGTTTTTGTCGGGGCAAAGAAGACCGTGGAAGCGTTCTTGGATATTATCGACTGCAAATACTGGGACGAGCTCATGATCAACGATATGGATACCATTCAGGATGTGGGAAAACACCCTGAGCTGCTGGAAGCAGCATACAAAAAGGGATTTGCGATGGGTGTACTTTTAAAAAACAACTGATTGGATGACCGTTGACTTAGATCAGTCCTCTTTCCTTGAGACTGACAAATCCCTCTTTTGTCACGATAATATGGTCGAGGAGTTGGATCCCGAGTGTTATTCCGGCATCTTTGAGTTGTTGGGTTATGGCGATATCCTGTGAGCTTGGTTCGAGTGATCCCGACGGGTGGTTGTGGACGCAGATGATTGACGCAGCACGGTCGGTTATCGGATCTGCAAAGACTTCCCGCGGGTGGACGAGGCTGTGGTTGAGGAGCCCCACGGTGATTACCCTTTTACCGAGCATCTCACCGGCCCCGTTGAGTGAGATGCAGATAAAGTGCTCCTGCCGGTGCCCCCGGTATTCATCGACCAGCGGGAGGATGTCTTCGGGTTTTATGATCCGGCGTGCACAGTTCTTCTCTGCATAATGCCGGCGCCCCAGTTCAAAACATGCCATCACCTGTGCAGCCTTTGTCTCCCCAACTCCCTCAATATCCCGGAGATCCGTATACGATGGCAGACCACTGGCAATACGGATTTTTTCCGATATATCCCTTGCAATCATCCGGACATCGCGCTTCACCGTGCCCCTGCCGATAATTGCCTCGACAAGCTCTGTATCAGTGAGCGCCGCCGGACCTTTTGCCACTAACTTCTCGCGGGGGCGATCACTCGGCAGCACATCCTTCATCTTTTTCATGCAGTCACAGCACCCGGAACCAGCCCGAACAATTTCATCTCTTTTCGGTCATTTCCATGAAGGAAAAATCTTTCTTTTTAATTTTTATCGGTGCTCTCGGTATTTTCTGCCGACTGCCCGATGAAGAATCTTTAAGTATTTTTTGTCCATAGTATATCCTCATGGCAACAGTCGAGAATGCAAAGGAAGCCTATGCCGGCGAATCTCAGGCAAACCGGAAATACCAGGCGTTTTCTGACAAGGCTGCAGACGAGGGTTTTAAGAATATTGCGACACTTTTCAAAGCAGCTTCAGAAGCAGAGGCAATTCATGCGAAGAAGCTATTGAAGGTGCTCGGGGCTGTCGGTATCACGCAGAACAACCTCAAAGAGAGCATTGCAGGGGAGACCCATGAGTTTACCGAAATGTATCCCGGGTTTGTGAAAGTGGCCGAGAGCGAGAAGAAGACAGATGCCGTGCTTGCTTTTACCTATGCGATGAAAGCAGAAGAGGTGCATGCAAAACTGTATGAAAAGGCACTTTCGCTTTTAAAGGCGGGTAGTGACATGGGCCGTGAGAAGATCCTCCTCTGCCCGGTCTGCGGGAATATCGAGCTGGGAAAAGCCCCGGATAAATGTCCTATCTGCGGAGTTTTCGGCAAGCAGTTTCGCGAGATAACTATCTAACCATTTTTCCATCACAATTTTAAAAAACTCAAAGTCAGGCAACTGCATCATGTGACCTTATCCCTGTTGCGCCGGTGGAGCCAGAAGATTACCAGCACAATGGCAATCAGGGTTGCCCATGATGCAGAGTAGATGACGATAATGGGATTTGAGAATATCGGGTGGGGCGGTTCCTGGATTGGGGGTGGCGGTGCAGTGCAATGGACTTCGATGTAAGCGGATGAAGGGAAACGGTTGACGCCGTCAAAGTACCTGATGATTATGGTTGCATTTCCTGAAGGGATGATCGCTTCGGACGGAGTATTGAGGGTATTGGGAAATGCTACCGAACGGGTGAGCCTGGTCGTGCCGTCATCGATCTCGATATACCATGCGTCAGGGTAGACCTGAGAATATGTATCTTTTACATTCACCGCGATTGTGGAGCCCGGCGGCACCTGTACATGCCAGACGGCCTGTTGTTGAGCGTCCGTCATAATAATCCTGTGAACCATTTCCTCACCGCCTTTCAGAGCAAACGAAGTCGAAAGGTAGCTGCACTCCGCAGGCAATGTACGGAGTGTTTTTTCATAGGTCAAAGGCACCGGCTCCAGTGTACAGCTGAACCGGGCATCCATAACCTCTCCATACGTAAGAGCACGGTTATGGATCCTGACCTCATCAAGCCCGCCTTTCATATACCCGTTGCACTGTGGGTCGGGCCGGTCGACAGTTCCCGCATCGACCCCGAGCATGACATAATTATTGTAGGAATAATGGATCGGTCCTGAAGCATTTACCATATTGCGCAGGATACCGTCAAGGTAGATCTTTGCAGTGCGGCCATCATAGGTTCCAGCGACATGGTGCCACTGGTTGGGGCGGATGTATTCATGCTGGATAGGTACCGCAATATCGCCCGCACCTACGGAACTGACTGTCCACCACAGGTCACCCCCGTCATCAAACGCCATCCGGTATCCCCCGTCTTTGTATGATGAGATCAGGACCTGCCGGTCATACGAATATATTGCAAACCAGAGGTCAACCGTGATCTCTGTATCAGGGTGGTTTTTTGAACTGTAGGGGATTGCGACATACTCGCCAGAACCACTGAGCTGCAACCCTCCGCTGCACGCACCATTGTCCGTGCGTGAAGCGTTGTGGATCGTGCCGGAATTCCCGTTGCCTGAAATGTCGAGAAGGTACTGCCCGCTTCCTTCATTCATATTCAGGTAGGCAACCGGCTCAGGTGAAGGGCTGGTGGTGCCGGGAGCAGCATGCACACCTGCAGCAAGCAAATACACCAGAATCCCGAGAAGGACACACTGTCCAACCAACCGTGCACCGGATCCGACGATCACAGGCTATTCACGTATGCAGTATTGGGTAAAGGGTAAAAAGAACATTGCGATACCCTGACAACATCCAATGATTTTTTTCAAGGATACGAACGGCATATTTTTTTAATTTGAAGGCACACGCCGTGTGATGCAGAAGGTCAGCGTCTATTCCACGAAAAACTGTCCGTACTGCCGTATGACTAAGGCATTCCTTGACAAAAACAATGTGCCCTATACCAGCATCGATGTCGGGGATGATGTCGAAGCGGCAAAAAAAATGGTCGCTATATCAGGACAACGAGGGGTTCCTGTTATTACTGTCAATGATGAGATTATTGTTGGTTTTGATTCCCGGCGGCTCAACGAATTATTCGGGGATACAGAAAAAAGCCAGCAGTTCGATGTCCTGATCGTCGGTGCGGGCCCGGCGGGGCTTACGGCGGGAATGTACTGCGCCCGCAAAATGCTCAAAACAGTCATAATCTCAGAAAACATCGGGGGGCAGGCGCTGCAGTCATGGGCAATTGAAAACTATATGGGCTACCGGATGGTCACGGGAGAAGACCTGATGAAAAAGTTTGAGGAACAGGCGCGATCCTTAAACATCCAGCTTGAACTTGACGGTGTCGAAGGGATCGCAAGGGAGGAGGACATCTTCACAGTAAAAACTGCAACCGGTGCAACCTATTCTGCAACCAGCATTATCCTTGCGCAGGGCAACCACCCCAAAAACCTTGGAGTCTCCGGCGAAGAGAAGTACCTCGGGCGCGGGCTTTCTGTTTGCTCAACATGCGACGGGCCGCTCTACCAAGGCAAGAAGGTGGCAGTTGTGGGCGGCGGAAATTCCGCGCTCCAGACCGCAGTCGAGATGAGCAGCATTGCTGCATCGGTCAGCCTGATCGTGCGCAAAAGCATCCGCGCCGATGAAGTTTATCTTGATATGCTTAAATCAAAACCTTCCATCATGATCCATATGCCGGCACAGATATCTGCACTGCATGGTGACGGGTTCCTGACAGGAATTACCATCAGGGATGATAAGGGTGCCGAACAGACCCTCAAGGTTGACGGGCTCTTTGTGGAAATTGGCTGGCAGCCAAACACCCTTATCGTAAAAGACCTTGTCACACTCAACGAACGAGGCGAAGTGGCAATCGATATCAACTGTCACACAAGTGTGCCCGGCATCTTCGCTGCGGGGGATGTCACTTCTGTAAAGAGCAAACAGATCGTCATCGCTGCCGGCGAAGGTGCAAAAGCTGCCCTTGAAGCACATGGCTATGTGATGCGGAACAGGAGACCGGATACATAAAAAACAGGATTTATTGTCCTTTTTTATCTTTCTGCCTGTAACCTTCTAGCAGAATACTTGCGATATTCTTTACCGGGAGATCTGTGTGTCCGGCAATATGGAACTCGCAGAACGGGCATGATGATATTACGATATCCGCCTTTGTCTTTTGAATCTCCTCGCCTCTTCGTTTGCCAAGCGCGGCCGCCTCATCCGGCATTCCGGATTTCACACCCCCGCCTGAACCGCAGCATATTGCGGGCATCTCAATAAGATCCACGACCTGCCGGATCAGCTGCCGGGGTTGTTCGCGGATACCCTGCCCGCGAAGGAGATGGCAGGGATCATGATATGTGGCCCTGATTGGCAGGTGTGCCGGGGGCTCAATTCCGTATTTTGTAAGCACCTCGTTGATGTCCATGACCGTAAACGGCAGATTCTTGTAATCGTTTTTCAGCGTGGAACCACACCCGGCACACATTGTCATAACGGCGTCTACCCCCCGGGACCTGAATGTTTCAATATTCTTCCGTTTCAGTGCATCGAGATAATCAAGCTGGCCGGTCCGGATAAGCGGTGAACCACAACAGACCTGCTCTTTGGGAATAATGATACGGAACCCATTGCGTCTGAGGACCTCCATGGCATCAAGCGCCGTTTTTGGCAGGCGCATATTGTACATGCACCCCACAAAAAAACCTATCGTTGTTTTGGGGATTCTTGTACCGAAAGGCTCCAGCACCTCTCCTGCGTGTTCCAAAAATGTCGGCTCAATGCGGGTAACGCTCCTTCCCGTTTCCCTGACAAGTGCTGCCACCTCCTGGTGACGTGGGAGCGTGAAACCTTTTTTGTTTGCGAGGGCACGTAGCTTCTCGATCGCTTTGCCCGGAATTTCGATATCCTTTGGGCATACCTTCCAGCATGCCTGGCAGGAGGTGCAGGTGAACAGACCCTGTTCAACCGCTTCCGGGATCCGGTCTTTTGAGTCCCGTGGGTCAAGCGTGAGCCGCATTTCCTGTCGCATCGCCGTGGGGCCGAGAAATTTTGTCACGTCCATGGCGGGACACACCGAGACGCAGCAGAGGCATTCAATACAGCTCCGGAGCGGTTTTATCGCATCGATCTCTTCCTTTGCCGGCATCACGAGCTCTGATTTTGGAGTAAGGAATGCAATTGAGTCAAGATTTTGTGCGAGATCGACAACAAGGTCTCTTTTTATCGCGAGTTTTAACGGTTCGATGATCATGCCATCCCGTGCCTCCTCCATGCAGGCTAGCACCGGTTCACCGTTTACCTGCACTGCACAGCTTCCGCACTGCCCGGATCCGCAGCAGTACCGGTACGAGAGCGTCTGGTCGATCGAATCGTGGATCGCGTGAAGCACATGAAGAACCCGGGCGCCTTCGTTCATCTGAACGGTGTAAGGGACGAGCCTCCCACTGGTATCTGTAGTGGGATCGAACCGGTATACCTCTACGGTAAGGCGGTTCATGTGTACACCCTCCTCTCAATCCCTTCACGGGCTTGCGATATGTATGTGTGCGCAAACGGCGAGGAAGTTGCATCCCATGCATGGCAGATATCGGTGCGCACGTGTGCCCCCCGCGACTCTGGGCGAAGGAGAGCGCTCTTGCAGATAAGCGATGCGGTAAGGCACATATTCTGAACCGTGCAGCACTCAATATAGTTACGTGCAGATTCAGCTTTAAGGTCAGATGCGGGAAGGTGCATCACCTTTACAAGAGTTGAACGGAGATCATTTGCATTCCGGAAGATCCCAGCCCCTTCCCACATTGCGAGCTGGAGTTGCTGTGCAACGGTTACAGGTCTGGTTGCCCCATCCAGGAACCGTAAGAGCCGTTCCTGCTGAGCCTCTATTTGGAGGGCATTGACGGTTTTAATCCGTTTTTCTGACATTCCCGCAGATTCTCCAGCCCGTCTCCCGAAAACCTGTGTTTCCGCAAGTGCGTTACCCCCGAGCCGGTTTGCGCCATGTACTCCACCCGAAACCTCGCCACAGGCAAAGAGCCCCGGGAGTGTTGTCTCGCATCGCGGAGTGATCCGGAGTCCGCCCATAATATGGTGTGCAGTTGGCGCCACCTCCATCGGTTCAGTCCTGATGTCAACACCGAACTTGAGGAACTGTTCGAGCATCACCGGAAGCCGGCTCTCGATCTGTTCACTGGGCAGGTGGGTGACATCAAGATACACCCCGCCGTTCTTCGTGCCGCGCCCTTTGTTAATCTCCGAGGCAATCGACCGTGCGACCACGTCACGGGTGGAGAGCTCCATCCGTTCCGGGTCATACTGTTTCATGAACCGCTCACCGAGCATGTTCTTAAGGACGCCCCCCTCACCCCTCACCGCCTCAGTAACAAGCCTCCCGCGTGCGTCATACGGGAAGACCGCACCGGTCGGGTGGAACTGCACCATCTCCATATCGATCAGTTCCGCCCCGGCCCGGTACCCGATTGCATAGCCGTCTCCGGTCCCGCTTGCCGAATTTGTGGAGATGTCAAACACCCGCGTCCCTCCCCCAGTTGCAAGGATGGTACTGTCTGCTGTTATGGTGATCAGATCACCCTTTTCATCCAGTGCGCATGCCCCTATGACGCGGTCGCCGTCTTTGAGAAGATCGATAACCGTTGTATCGGCCAGCGTCTCGACCGGAAGTCCGTTGAGCCGTTCCACAAGTGTCGTCATCATCTCGTGACCGGTACGGTCGCCGGCATAGCATGTCCGCGGGAACCGCTGTCCCCCGAACGGGCGCTGGGCAACCTTGCTGTCCTCTGTCACGTCAAAGACTGCGCCCCAGCGGATCAGGTCATCCATCCGCTGCGGGGACTCGGCAACAAGTATTTTTACAAGATCCGGGTCGTTGAGGAACGCACCCCCTTTCATCGTGTCCTCGAAATGGATCCCGCAGGAGTCCTGTTCCCGGAGTACGGCATTGTAGCCCCCCTCTGCCATCGGGGTACATCCTCCCTTTCCAACAATCGTTTTGGAGATGAGCACAACATCGCCATATGCTGACGCTTCGATTGCTGCACGCACTCCTGCGCCACCGCTGCCAATCACCAGCACATGGCAATCCGTTCCACCCTCATCTGCACGCATCTTATTACTCTGTGGGGTGTATACTATCATAAATAAATGGCACAGCACGAGTGAGAAAGCCATGAGACTTTTAATGAAATTTGGCGGGACTTCTGTTGCCGATGCCCCGTGTATCGCCCGCGTTGTTGATATTCTGGAACACCACCACAGACAAGGTGACGAACTCGCGGTCGTCGTGTCAGCACAGCGGGGGGTCACCGACCAGCTCATCGAGATCGCTGTGAAACTTCCGGAAAGCAAAGACGAATCTGCGATCGAACCCCTGATCCAATCCCTGCGCACCCGTCACATGACAACACTCAAGGGTGCCGCCCCGGATTATATCAATGAGGTCGGGCCGATCATCGAGGAGCGGCTACGGGACCTCAATAATATCCTTCATGCCGTGCATAACCTGCGGGAGCTGACCCCCCGCTCAAAGGATTACATTATTTCCTATGGTGAGCGGCTTCTTGCCCCAATCATCGGGGCAGCTCTGGAAGAACGGGGGATTCCCTCGGTGGTGCTGGATGGCTGTGAGGCGGGCATCGTGACGACACCCCAGCACGGAGAATCCACGGCATTACCGGATTGTGATGAACGGGTCCGCCGACGGCTCGGTGCGGTTGTGAAAAATTCTGTTCCGGTCATCATGGGGTTCATGGGATGCACTGCCACGGGAATTGTCACGACGCTTGGGAGGAGCGGTTCGGATTACTCGGCATCGATCATTGGTGCCGGTATCGATGCAAACGAGATCTGGATCTGGACTGACGTCGATGGGATCATGACATCTGATCCGCGGGTGATCAACAATGCCCGGGTGATGCCTGAGCTCTCCTATCTTGAAGTGATGGAGCTCTCGTTCTTTGGTGCAAAGGTTATGCACCCCCGTTCGATTGAACCGGCGATGCGCAAGAATATCCTTGTGCGGGTCAAGAACACGTTCAACCCGTCGCATCCCGGGACAACCATCGTGCGCAACCAGAAGCGCGATAACCGGGTTGTCAAAGCCCTGACATACATAGAGAAGGTCGCATCGGTGAACATTAACGGGGCACAGATGATCGGTCGCCCTGGTGTTGCACAGGCAATCTTCTCTGCACTCGCCGACCGCGAGGTGAACGTGATGATGATTTCACAGGGTTCGTCAGAGGCAAATATCTCGCTGATTATCGACGAATCGCATCTTCCGGTCGCGACCGAAGCGCTGAGCCCTCTTGTAAAACAAGGGATCGTGAGGGAAGTGATCGAGAACCGGAATGTAGCAGCTGTTGCAGTCGTTGGATCGGGTATGGTGGGTGCACCGGGAACCGGTGGCCGGATCTTCACAGCACTTGGCCGCGAGGGAATCAACGTGATGATGATCTCCCAGGGGTCATGTGAGGCAAATATCTCGTTTGTGGTCCGGCAGGAGGACGGTCCACGCGCTGTCCGGGTTCTCCACGATGAGTTCCGGCTCTCGGAGGCATCGGATGAGTAGCCGCTCCTATGCAGATGCGGGAGTGGACATCGACCTTGAAGCAACCGCAATAAAGTCGTTGATAAAAAATCTCACCTTCAGGCGCACTGGCTCTCCCAGGATGACCGGGAAGGTCGGGCATTATGCCGGTCTTTTGGAATTTGGCGATAATGTACTCGCCCTCACAACTGATGGGGTTGGCACCAAGATGCTTGTCGCAGACATGATGCAGGACTGGACCACCGTGGGTATCGACTGCGTTGCGATGAATGTCAATGACCTCTATGTCATGAACCTTGAACCAGTTGCATTTGTAGACTACATCGCCACCGACAGGCTCTCTGCGGAGAAGATGTCACAGATTGGCATAGGCCTGAATGAAGGCGCACGGCAGTCAAATATCGATATCGTAGGAGGAGAGACGGCGACACTCAAGGGGCTGGTCAACGGGCTCGACCTAGCCGGGACATGCCTTGGCATCCAGAAGAAAGACCGGGTTGTGACCGGTGAAAAAATTAAACCCGGCGATGCCATCATTGGTGTGCCCTCCACCGGAATCCACAGCAACGGGCTCACGCTTGCCCGTAGTGTCGCGGAAGAACATGCAGATTTTGAGACCCGGCTTTCCAACAAAAAGACTCTCGGCGAGGAACTTCTTACCCCGACCCGGATTTATGCTGAAACCCTGCGGGTTGCACAGCGGTGCACCATACATGGCATGTGTCATGTCACTGGGGGAGGTTTACTCAATTTCAAACGACTGAGTCCCCATGGGTTCTACTTTACTGACCCGATCAAACCTCCGGAGATCTTTACTTGGATCCAGGAGAACGGAGGGATTGAAACAGTCGAGATGTACCGCACATTCAACATGGGGATGGGGTTTGCGTATATAGTGCCAAAATCGGGTGTTGACTGTGTCATGCGGGAAGTTGCAGGTGCAAAATTAGTGGGGGAGATCCGTCATAAGCCCGGGGTCTGGCTTGGAGATATCGAGATCACCTAACAATTTTTTGTGTCAGCGTGAAGTGGTGATTTTCTCACTTTTTCCGAAATGATGGCACTGTTACCCGAAGGGTCTTCGATAATCAGGGTAAACGGGAACGTCCCCTCGCGCGCCCGTCTGATTTTACCGAGAAGCACTTGTGCGTTTTCCCGCTCCTCGTTCTCCGCCCAGAGAAGGGTACCCTGCACGATACGCTCGATCCGATCAAGGACACCCTCAATGTTGGTGACAAATCCATCGCAGGCTGGCCCCGGGTCGATCTGCACCCCCAGCTCGGGAATCTTCACTGTCCCGGTCATGCTTCGGACTACGCGGATCGCAAAATCCTCCGCGCCGGAACATGAGTACTCGTATCTGCAGGGTTCAGCCGATTTGAGGAGCTGGGTATCGACATACCGGTAACCACATAATGGACAGTTCGCACTGATGAGGAGGATGTCAGAAAAAAATGGAATATTTTCGGTCTGGTATAGATATTCTATCTCGTTTGCACAGGATGGACATGGGCCCGGAACGACGGTGCGCACTCTTTTATGCTCCGCCAATCTTGTCGCGGGAAATCTTGACGGACATAGGCGTCAGGACAACATAGCGCTGGTCACCGAGTCCGATGATGTCCCCGTTGACGTCTTTTGCAACCTCTTTTAAATCTTTTAAGACCCGCTCATAAGATATTTTGTCCATTTTGAGCCGGGAAATATCGACGATCACAATATTGCCGGAATATACCTCATCTTTGACCCGGGGTGTGTCCTTGAGGTCGCTGATGGTTGCAATTTTTACAAGGAGGGCTGGCGATCCGGTGCCATGTTCTTCATAGGACGTGAGGTCCAGATCCATATAATCATCGTCCGAGCTTCCGGAGCTCTTGCCAAGGAGCGTATCTATGATTTTAACCATAACAAAACTGTATAAAGAATTTTATTTAATAGTATCTATCCTTTGTTGACGAAAAACAGGCTCCGGAACCACAGAAACGTGCACAAGGAACCAAAAATGGGACTATCAGGTGTTCAGAGTTCAACGTTCCAGATCTCATCACCGACGTAATGAACATTCTTGCACATCTTTCCTGCGGCGCTCTTCCAGATCTGCGTGGCGTCAAAGAGCGCAAGACCAATCGCAAGAGGTTTTTTATGCCGCTCATCCACCACTTGGACCGGGGCATTTGCACACACATCCAGACTTACGCCGGTTATGCCGGGACGCATCACATCAGCTCCGTTGACGACATAAGGGATTGCACCGGCATCAACAGAGATCCGGCGCTGCGGAAAAGGTCTTTCAATCGCTCCCCTGAGTGTGGGAAATATCCAGCCACCATACTCCATCAGCATCGGTTTTTTGTTGACAAGGTAAAAAGCAAGATCAGTGCTGGTCTCGAGGATCTCGATTGTATCTGCGGAAAACAGTGCTGCGCCTTCGCCGATCTGTTCCTTTAAGCGGGCAAAGATTTCTGCAACCTGTCCTTTTCGGATCGTATGACGTTTTTTAATCACAAACTTTTTCATAATTTGGACAAATGTGTCCGCTCTGGTGAGAAATAGTTTCTTACAGGGTGTGATGAACCCATTATCTTTAAAATAAAATCTTTCGCTGGTTCAATTGTCTATTGACGGAAGAAATCATCTCGGATAAGGTGCTACGGTATGTTTAAGTATCCTGCTCACGCACAATTATACTCCAGAGCGATGGTATCAGGGTAATGATATGACCAAACGACCGTTGGATATTTTGGATTCGGTGCTGAACCGGCAGCCGGTCCTCGTTTCATTAAAGGGCGGAAGGGAAATCCGTGGTGTTCTCCAGGGGTATGACGTCCACATGAACCTTGTCCTTGACAAGGCAGAGGAGATGGAGAACGGGCAGGTTCAAAAGGTCGGGACGCTGATTGTCCGTGGGGATAACGTCATCTACATATCGCCATCCATCGAACAATCCTGAGGTGAATATAAATGTCAAAGGGCACGCCCTCAATGGGTAAAATGAACAAGAAGACCCATATCGCCTGCCGGCGGTGTGGCCGCATCTCGTATCACGCACAGAAGAAAGTCTGTTCTGCCTGCGGGTTTGGAAGAAGCACCAAGCTTCGCAGCTACAAGTGGATCAACAAGAGACCAAAAATCCCGACACATTAACAGGGCTGTACCATGTGTGGAATCGTTGGCATCGTGGATGCTGGCGGTGTGTCCATCCAGCTTTATTATGCCCTGTATGCGCTCCAGCACCGCGGACAGGAGAGCGCAGGAATATCCACTTTCAATGGCACAACCCTGCATAAATTCAAGGGGGCAGGACTTGTCGCCGATGTTTTTTCCCCGGCTGTTCTTGAAGAATTGAAAGGTACGACCGGCATCGGGCACGTACGGTACCCCACGACCGGTTCCAATCTCCCGGAAAATATCCAGCCACTCAACTTCCAGTTCAAGTCGCACTCCTTTTCCCTTGCGCATAATGGAAACCTTGTCAATACCCGCGAGCTCCGGAGTGAATTCGAACAGTCGGGGCAGATCTTTACCACTACCACGGATACGGAAATCATCGCAAGGATCCTAATCGATGAGATCAGCGAATCGGGAAGTGTCGAAGATGCAGTCCACTTGTGCATGCAACGGTTGCAGGGTTCCTATTCTGTCGTGATGATGATCGACGGGGTCCTGTATGCGTTCCGTGACCCGCTCGGGATTAAACCTTACTGCCTTGGTAAAACCGAACGGGGATACATGGTCGCATCCGAGAGTGTTGCTGTCGATGCGCTCAATGGGAAATTCCTGCGGGATATTAAACCCGGGGAGCTTGTAAGGATTGACAACGAGGGAATCCGTTGCACCCAGATCGCAGTCGCAGGGACCCACGCCCACTGCATCTTTGAATATATCTACTTCTCGCGTGCGGACTCGGTCATCGACGGAGTTCTGGTATATGATGTGCGCCGTATTATAGGGGGAAAACTCTTTGACGAAGATCCGGTTACCGCGGATGCGGTCTCGCCGGTACCGGATTCCGGGGTCGCGTATGCAATCGGGTATGCACGGCGCTCGGGTACGCCCTATGCCGAGAGCCTGATGAAGAACCGGTACATGGGGCGGACGTTCATCATGCCAAACCAGAGGCAGCGTGAGAAAGCAGTACGGATCAAGCTCAACCCAATCCAGGCGCACCTCGCAGACAAATCCGTCGTACTTGTTGATGACAGCATCGTGCGGGGAACTACATCAAAGCGTATCATCGATATGATGCGGGAAGCTGGTGCCCGCGAAGTCCATGTTCGGATCGGCTCGCCCCAGATTAAAGCACCGTGTTATCTTGGTGTGGACATGCCGACACGGCAGGAGCTGATCGCTAGTGACAAGAAAGAAGAGGAAGTGCGCAAGAGCATTACTGCATCATCGCTCCACCACATATCGCTCGAAGCACTGGTTGAGGCGATTGGCTGTGGGAAGGAACACCTTTGTACCGGCTGCCTGACCGGATGCTATCCACTGCCCATCGATGGTGAAGAGGGGATAACCCCGCAGATAGATTTTATTGCGGGCACGTATCAGGCAAACCTCGGATCGTTTGAAGCGGAATTGTAAATGTAGTGATTTTTATTTTTATTGGGACATCTCACTTAAAAATCCCCGAGTTACATTATCATAACGGGATAACCATTACAAAAAAAGAAGTAGCGAGGGATGGATTTGAACCATCGGTCTACGGGTTATGAGCCCGTCGGGATATCCTGACTACCCTACCTCGCTTCCGTAATCAGGGTTAATATATTGCAGGGTTGCGCTGATATAGTTTACTCACGTCGCATTCCTCTCCTGATCCCCTTGCAGCTCCTTAATTACTTGGTTTTGGTAAATATGGGATCATGGCAGATGATGAACTTGCAAAGATACGGGAGAAAAAAATGCAGGATCTTCGGGATCGGTTCGATCCCGCAAAGAGAGCGGCACCTGCTGTCGGGCATGCTGTCGTGATACCTGTTGACGAAGTCCATTTTGCTCATGTACTGCAGCAGCACCCGGCACTCGTGATCGATTTCTGGGCGGAGTGGTGCGGACCGTGCAGGCGTGTTGCCCCGATTGTTGAGGAACTTGCACAGGAGTTTGCGGGAAAAGTCACGTTTGCAAAGTGCGATACCGATCACAACCAGCGGCTCGCGATGAAGTTTGGCATCTCCGCAATCCCTTGCCTGCTCTTCTTCTCAAGCGGGCAGATGATAGACCGGCTTATCGGGGCAGTGCCAAAGGAATTGATCCATGCGAAGGTTGTGAGGAATTTTGGGGTTTAAGGAGAAAAGAGAAATTTCAAAGGTTTTTTTTATTGGTTATTCCTGTTTTCTATATCCTTTCTCGTTTAACTTTGCCGCCATTATAAAATCATTCCACGTGAGTCCCCCAGCAGGATATGTATAATACGAGACCTCTACAATTCTCGCCTCCCTGAGGTTGACATCGGGAAGGTGCCCCTCTGCCTGTGAGAATCCCATAACGTCGTTGATGAATGACAGGGACTCGGAACTGGATTCAAAAGTGAAGGTGTGGGTGAGGTGGCCGTTATTGAGCGACCACCCAGGCACGGCTTTGAGAAGCTCAAAGGTCTCCTTCCGCGTCAGGGGGGGTGAACCGACTCGGTAGGTAATGATCTTTTCCTTGGTGAGATCCATGCTGATCAGTCCTTTTTACAACTAAAAAGGTTTTTTCCTCTCAACAATCCCATCAGGGATTGGAGTAAGAGAAAAATGAATTTTTTTGATATCGGCAAATCCCCGGTGGTTTTTGCTCTGCTGCGTAGACAAATGCTATCCACACAAATCATATAACCGCTCCGGTGACTATACTCGCGATCGCAGCGTTTGTCACCCCCCCATCCCAGATATCACAGATGAGCGTAGTGCCCATCGTATGATAAAGTGAGAACAACATGGACATTGCTGCCGACAGCAGGGCTAGCATGAAGATGACAACAAAGAGATCCGGGATCGCCCGATTTATAAACAAGGGGATGATTGCATATACATTCCCTCATGCAATATCAACAGTAATCTTTCTGGGATATTGAAGCCTTACCTCCGGAAAACCGAACCAAAAACCCATAACATCCCCACCGAAATGCTACTGTACACATGGCATCGGTATTTGCATTGCTCCACGAATCGCTCCAGACCGTTCTCTCCCAGCGGCTTGGGTGGACTGAGCTTCGGGAGGTGCAGGAACTATCGTACTATGCCATATCAAAGGGAAGCGACGTGCTGGTTATTGCCCCGACAGCCGGGGGCAAATCGGAAGCCGCCCTGATTCCTGTCATCGATGACCTGTTATGGGAAGGGCGGCAGGGGATCGCATGCCTGTATATCTCGCCGCTCAAAGCGCTTATCAATGACCAGGAGGAGCGGTTCGCAGACTTCTGTATTCCCACAGGACTTGTGGTGATGAAATGGCATGGGGATGTCCCGAAAGGCGACCGGGCATGGAAGGAAGGGGAAAAGCCACACATCCTGATGATCACCCCGGAGTCTCTTGAAGTACTGCTCCACGAACCAAAGCTTGCCGCTGCACTGAAAAATCTCCGTGCTGTCATAATTGATGAGCTGCATGCGTTTGTCGAGTCTGAACGCGGGGTGCATTTAAAGACACTGCTGTACCGGATCGACTGCATCGCGCAGCGCCCGGTCCAGAGGATCGGACTTTCTGCGACTGTGGGGAACCCCGACGAGATCCTCGGGTGGCTCTCGGATCACCGTCATAATGAGGAGGTGGTCGCTGTTCAGGCCTCAGCAAAGCAGAAACGTTTCTCCTTTGTCATTGAAGCAGAGGAAAAAGACCGGATTGATGCAGTTGTCCGTATCGTCGCGGATAAAAAAGCGCTTGTTTTTGTGAACAGTCGGCGCGATGCGGAGAATGTTATGAACGCGATCTCTCCCCGGATGGAGAATGTATATATCCATCACTCTTCGCTTTCATCAGCTGTACGTAAGGAAGCGGAGGATGCGTTCTCAAGATCGGGCGGTGCCTGTATCATCTGCACGAGCACACTCGAACTGGGGATCGATATCGGCGACCTTGACGTAGTCGTACAGCTGGGTCCGCCGAACTCGGTCTCATCGTTCCTGCAACGGATGGGCAGGAGTGGCAGGCGAGGAAAATCGGCATATGTCGCATGGGTCCTGCGCGATGCCTGCGAACTGCTCTGCAGCACCGCCATCATTGAAAGCGCCATGAAAAGAGCAGTCGAACCGCTCCACCCGCAGCAACGTCCGTATAACGTGCTTGTCCAGCAGATGTTTTTGTTCGTTCACCGTACAGGCCGGACAACGCTGAAACAGCTTGAGCGCACCCTGCGTGCATTTCCCCCGTTTTCACGTATTCCAATGTCTACAATCCGGCAGGTCGTCAATCATGCAATAATAAAAGGATACCTCTCAACTGATGGTGACATGCTGATGATTGGTGAACAGGCTGAACGGACATTCGGGAACTCGAACTGGAAGGATCTGTACTCGGTAATCACCGGGGTCGGGGAATACCGTGCAGTAACCCCCGATGGGGAATTGATCGGAAAGCTGGATGCCCGGTTCGTTTCGAGTCGGTCGGCCGGTGAGTTCTCGTTAGGTGGTAAGGTCTGGTCGATGGTGAAGTGCGACGAGGGTCACAATCTCGTGGTGGTCGTACCCGGCACCGAACAGACATCCCGGGCATTCTGGACTGGAGGCGGACAAGCCGGATTTTCACCTCTTGTTTGCGATTCGGTCCAGAAGATCGTTTCAAGGGGGGGAACCCGGCTCCCGCTGCTTAACCATGAGCAGGAGATACTGGATAAACGGATCCGGCGCATGCCTTCTGGAATTCCCCCGACAGGGCTTGTAATCTGGGAGCGCAGGTCGGGGAATCGTATTGACGTGGTCGTACTTTCGCTCTATGGGATCCAATTCAACCGGCTCCTCACGATCCTGCTCTCGCAGGAGCTTGGAAAACGGGCAAAAGTGCGGTACAGCGATTTTATTGTTCTTGCAAGGAACGTGGAAAAGGATGGAGGGGCAGTACAGGTTGAGCAAGCGTTGTATGCAATCAAAACCCTTGACCGTGATTCCATCGGTGCACGACTGGCAGCACTACCTGCAGAATCGTGGAAGTTCGGTATGGTGCTGCCAGAACCTGTCCTGCAGGATATGGCACTCTCGGAGCATTACCATGTTGAAGAGTTTATTGAGACAATCCGTAAGGTTCCGGTATCTATTGTTAAAGGGTTTGTTGATAATAAAACAGGTATCACATAGCAGGGAGGAGACACTTCATGAACAAAGATCCATTGGGCACTCTTTCCCTTGATAAAATCACCACATTCCAGAGGGGGGAGATCACCGAGCACCGGATATACACAATGATTGCAGGTTCAGTTAGTGACAGCCATAACCGTGAAGTACTGTCGCGGATTGCATCGCAGGAATACGAACATTACCTGATCTGGAAAAAGTATACGTCACGCGATGTCGCACCGGATGTATTGCGGGTCTGGTTTTATTATCTCCTCGCACGTGTCCTTGGTATTACCTTTTCGATCAAGCTGATGGAGGGAATAGAGAAACGCGCCCAGCTGGTCTACCACGACCTCGGGACGATCATCCCGGAAGTAAAGGAAATCCTAGCCCACGAGGAAGCCCATGAACGGGAGTTGATCGGGCTTTTGGATGAAGAGCGTCTCCACTATGTCGGTTCTGTCGTGCTGGGTTTAAACGATGCGCTTGTTGAGTTCACGGGCTCACTTGCCGGGCTCACATTTGCTATCCAGAACTCTCAGGTAATAGCAATTGCCGGGCTTATCATGGGGGTTGCCGCATCTCTCTCGATGGCAGCATCCGAGTACCTGTCACAGAAATCAGAAAGCGGATCCAAAAACCCGCTGAAAGCCTCGCTGTATACCGGCATCACCTATCTCATGACTGTTGCCCTGCTGATCCTTCCCTTCCTTCTCCTTTCCAATCCTTATATCGCCCTGCCCCTTACCCTTGGTGCCGCAGTACTCGTGATCTTTTTGTTTACGTTTTATATATCCGTGGCAAAGGATCTGCCGTTTATCCGAAGGTTTGGTGAGATGGTGGCCATCAGCATGGGGATCGCGGGGATCTCATTTGTGATCGGGATAATAATCCGCCTCGTTCTGCACGTGGATGTTTAATCTCTCTCTTGAGCAATATGGATCGGTTACAAGGCCCAAGGTTATCCTGTAAGAATGAGGATTGGTAGTGGCCGGATCCCTCCAGAACCGTATACACCATTAATATCAAGTCTTGGATCCGGGGAGGAGAGCAGATCCTGTTGGACTCCAGAGCCTATTGGAGGAGAATATTGCACATTGATTTTTTTAAAAAAAGTGAGAAATGCGGGAAGATTCTGACAAAGCGTAACCATTTAACCAAGTTTTTTGACAAGACTAGCAACATTTCCGGCAAAGACCCGGATTGTGGCAATACCCTCGTCATCTCTCCAGATCTCACCCGGGTCTCTGCCAAAGACCATGTTCCAGTAGTTTGACCCGACCACAATCATGTCGTTGATCAGGTAGAACATCAGCAGCTCCTGGATGGTCGCGGTATGCCCACCCCTTCGTGCAACTGCAATCGGTCCGCCGACTTTTCCTGAAAGGAATCCGTCTGATGCCATCGAGACCATACCGATCCTCTGGAGCGCTGACATCACATCGCCACGGGCTGTGCCGAAATATACCGGAGATGCGATGATGAATCCATGTGCTTTGCGAAGTTTTTTTATGACTTCGTTGAGTCCGTCATCGATGACGCATTCCCCAAGATCCTTGCACTGGTAGCAGGCGGTGCACGACTCTATCTTTTTTCCGGCAAACGATATGACCTCTGCAGACACACCATTGCTTTCAATCACATTAGCACACTCTTGTGCAATTTGCGCTGTATTGCCATCAGGACGTGGGCTTCCGCAGATAATGAGGACTTTTTTCATCGGTGCCACCTTATTTCTGCCACAAGGATTGGACATTTGGAATATTAAATCCCTGTATCCTTGCATACTATTCAAAATTCACTGCGATGCAATCATCAGGTTGAACAAATGATGTATCTAAAAAGCACCGGAGATTATATTAAATTATTAGTCAGGGTACCTTATTCGTATGAAACTTGCGATTCCTTTAGGGCTCCTGATTGTACTTGCCCTCATCAGTTGTGGGTGTATGACGATGTCCCCGGCATCACCGGTAACCACATCGCCCACCGCAGCGATGATGACAATATCTCCCCAGACAATTGCCCATTCAGGTGGATCCGGTGTAACCATTCCTATCCGGATTAAGGAAAACAACTTTGACCCGGACTTTATTACCGTCAAAGTCGGGACTACGGTTGTCTGGACAAATGAGGATCCCCGAACTCACACGGTTACTTATCTGGGTAGTGATATCATGAGATTTGACTCAGGTCCTCTTGCAACAGGGCAGACATTCAGTAACGCGTTCACAGCGCCAGGCCGGTATGTCTATACCGACAAACAGTATTCATATATGAAAGGGACGGTTCTTGTGGAATGAGAAAAAATCGAGTGCAGATCCCTCTTTGATACATGGGAAGATGCATGTCTGGCACCCTCCTCCACAATATATATGGCTTGCTTTAAACGATAGTGTGGTATGAGAATCCTCTCCCTCCTCTCAATCTCTCTCATCGGTGCAGCGGTCCTTTGTGCCGGCTGTATGCAGGCAGCGGAGCCGGTACAGCCACAGGTAACTCCAACAATTGGGGTTCCGGCGCAGACCGTTTCATCATTGCTTGCTACAACAGTCCCAACACCCATCAGCCAGGCATCGGTGTCGGGAAATACCATCACAATTAAAAATTTTGCATTCACCCCCCGGACTATGACCGTGAAGAGCGGATCAATTGTGCGCTGGGAAAACCAGGATTCTGCACCGCACCGGATCATTTTCGTTGATAAGGACGGGCGGGACACCACCCTTGACTCAACCGTCCTATCCTCTGCGCAGTCCTGGAGCAATAAATTCGATAAACCGGGAACATATCCATATTATTGTAAAATCCATCCTGAGATGACCGGAACCGTGATCGTGGAGTGACCATGTTTACAGAAATCTCATATTCTCTTCTCTTCGGCAAACCTCTTATTATGTATCTGGGAATTGTTACTCTTCTCTCGTTTTTCACTACGGCTTTGATAGCCATTCTGAATATGAAAGGAATCAATAACATTCCTTTTATATGGCATCCCCGGCTTGCGGTTCTCTCCATTTTCCTTGCATTTCTTCATGGAATGCTTGGAGTTCTGGTATATTTTTAAAAACGGGAAATATCATCAAAATGATTTGACCCCTGGGTAAAAAGTTGCTTGAATGGGGTCTTCAAGCCAACTTTCAGAACCCTGCAATCCTGAGCATCGCACCGACAAGGATACCGAACATTGATGTGGATGCCGAGAGCATCGCAAGAAGGATATAGCCTGCAACCACCCCTATTTTTATTGGGACATATGTGCGGTTGAGGTTAAGGCGTCGGACTGCCCGAAACGATCTCGCCCCTCCGGACACCGGCGGTTTATTCCTTCTGGTCCTCATGATAGTATCACTTCAGGCATTCAGAGAAATTGGTTTTCGGAACTCTGGCACCGTCAAGGGCAGGCTCATCGAAAACAACCAATAGCAGAACATACTTGAACAATCCACTATTTAATTTTTTTTAGGATACTATGCAGTCATCTGCCATCATGATCGGGTTGGGCAAAAATTCTGTTGAAAACTAGTAAAAAACCCCGAATTTCTGTCTATTTATCATTCCTGCAATTTTTGTTTATCGAAAAACATGCAGAACAAGCCGCAGCGGGTACACCCCCCATTACATGGCTCGATATGAATCGTGATGTTTAACCGGGGAAATTCGATCTTGATTTCGGATTTAGGGTGATCTGAAAAGTCATGGGATTCTTTTACGGAGACTTTTCCGGGCATGACAAGGACAATACCGGCAACGAGAAGATTATGCTAAAACGGTTCCGACGGCTCGCTCATGATTTTTGTCACGGCCTCCCGGATGATCAGGATCGCAGCGACAAAGATAGCAGTGCCTCATTAGGCCCTGGGACGTCCTCGAATTTCCCATGACCAAATGAATGTGCGGCATCGGGAGGTTCAGCTGATTTGCGTACCGAGAAGAAGGCGATCAGGGTGGCAAGTAGGTACATGGGGGAGTGGATCGCCTCCGATATAATACTGATGGAGCATATAGCATACCCGACAACAAATTTCATCAAGACAAGGCCGGTATTGGATATGACGGAGATCCTTGCGGTCTTTTTCTTGAGATGGGAAAGCGCTCTGGTATCTACCGGAGAAAATTACATGGGTTTTGTCACTTGCTTGTCAGTATCCGATATCTTCAAGGCATTCTGTTTATTCTGGCCGGGTAACGGCGCCACTCTATAGTTATCCCACAAAAGGAATTCGTCCTTTATCATTAAATTGAGAAAAACTGGAACAAAGAACAGGGTGAACACCAAAAGGCATAGAGAAACGATTAACTTTTCCAACGCCGAGGGGGAGAGTTGAACTCCCGAGGTGCAGGGCACCAATGGTTTTCGAGACCATCGCCTTACCGGGCTAGACTACCTCGGCACCGGTTCAGATCATTTTTACACTGATTCCTATAATAGTTATTCTTGTGACTGTTTACTGCAGGCTGGCGGTCAGGCCGGACGGGAATGTGCTTGAGTATGCGGGTGTTGATGGCAGTACATATGAGGATGCACTGAAACAGATCGGGATCAATCCAGACACGGTTCTCATCATCGGTGAAAATAACAAAAGCATCCCGCAGGACGCTCCCATCAGGGAAAAAAAGGTGGATATTGTACTGACCTGTTCACGGGGTTGACAAGGGATCAGATTATCCCATCGGGGCGCCTGGCATCCCCGCGGGCATCTTCTGCTGGGTGATCATCATATCGTCCACGCGCACGAGCATGGCAGCAGTTTCTGATGCGCTCTGGATTGCCTGACGTTTTGAACGGAGGGGTTCAAAGACACCCTCTGCATGCATGTCGATGATATCTCCGGTATAGACGTTCAGGCCAGCATTTTTCTTACCCTTTGCATGGGCGGTCTTGAGATCGACGAGCTTGTCGATTGGATTGTAACCGGAGTTCTCCGCGAGTGTACGGGGAATGGATTCGAATGCCGCAGCATAGGCTTCGAGCGCGAGCTGGACGCGTCCGCCAACACTGGCTGCATAATCCTTGATCTTCATAAGAAGTTCGATCTCTACTGCAGATCCACCAACGACAAAGGTGCCGTCTTCCATCGCGTCCATGACGACGCGTTTGCCATCGTTTACCGCACGCTCAAGCTCATCGAGGAGATAATCGCTCGAACCTCGCAAAAGGATTGTGATTGCCTTGGGGTTTTTGCAGCCGCTGAACCTGATGATATCGACATTGTTGTCTTCCTCAACAGTCTCGGCGGTTCCAAGATCTTTTGCGGACAAGTCTTCAGGCTTGTTGACGACAGTTCCATTCAGTGCCTGTGCAGCATACTTCATGTCACTTTCCGGTACGTCTTCAATGGCAAGCACGCCGGCTTTTGCAAGGTGGAATTGTACTGGATCCGAAAGACCTTTCTGACAAAGGAGTACATTTGCACCGCTGTCAATGACATAATCCGCCAGTTTCTTCAATGCCTCGCCTTCCTGCACGGAGAACGCTGCGATCTGCTGTGCAGTCGAGATCTTGATCTTTGCCTTCACCTGTGTCTTGGTGATCTCGAGCGGGGTTGCGATGAGAGCGACTTTTGCCTTGGTCACTTTCTTTGGCATACCCTCATGAACTCGTTTTTTATCGATCACAACACCGTGGATCAGCTCAGCATCGTCCATTGCCTGCCCGCGCTGCTTCTTCACCATCACATCGTCCTCGTCAATGGTGATCTTCCCGTTGACCTTCTGGACGACTGCGGCAACGGCGTCGACAATAATCCCGTCGAGTTTTCCCTTGACTGCTTCGATGGACTTCCCGGTAATTGCGGTATCGCAGATTTTTGCAAGTATCTTCTTATCTGCCGGGTCCACTTTCAGCGAGAGCCCGTCAACGATCTCGATCGCCTTCTCCATGCCAAGCCGGTATCCTTGTGCAATAACGGTCGGGTGAATACCCTGATCAAGGAGGGTTTCTGCCTGTTCCATGAACGCTCCCACAAGGATAACGGCAGTCGTTGTCCCGTCGCCTACTTCATCGTCCTGCGTCTTTGCGACCTCGATCACCATCTTTGCGCCCGGGTGCTGAACGGAGATCTCCTGCAGGATCGTGGCACCATCGTTCGTGATCACGATATCACCGGTTGACCCGACGAGCATCTTGTCCATGCCTCGCGGACCAAGCGTAGTCCGTACGGCTCCCGCGATTGCCTTTGCGGCAGTAATATTCGAGCGCTGGGCTTCTTTCCCGTAATTACGCTCTACATTGCTTTTTAAAATGATAATTGGTTGTCCAGCTAACATACTAGATCCTCCGATGCTGTAAAAGATGGAATTGAACTTCTATATAAATTATGCTGTCTTGGCGAGGTAAAAAAGAAAAGATCAGTCAATTCGGGATATTTTGAAAAGCGAATAGACTGGAACCCCATCAATATCCCTGATGCCGCGCTTGTCAAAGATCACCCAGATAGCGACCGGGATTGCGCCATGCTTTTTAAGGTACTTTACGACCTCTTTCATTGTTGTACCTGAAGTGATTGTATCATCAACGATGATGCAGCGTTCGCCGGAAACAGGAGCAAAGTTCCCGGAGATCGAACCGACGGGGCGCTCGCTTGCGCTCTGCTTTGCCGGATGGTAAATGGCAAGCTTTGCATCCTCCTGTACGGCAATTATCGTAGCAAGTGGGATACCGGAGAGTGCGATCCCTACGATCACCCCGGCATCACGGGTGGGTGTACCTGATTGAATATCCCTGTCAGTATAGTAGCGCCTTAGCAACATGAGCGCAGTCTCTTCGAGAAGAGGGGCGGAACTGCTCACTGCAGTCCAGTCGATATGGACGTCTTTTGGGGCAGCAGCACCCTTTACTTGAGTAAGAAGCCAGGTAACCGTTTCCATTGAGAGCGAGAGTTCATCAGCAATCTGGCCGGGGCTGTGACCTTCCGAGAGCAGGAGTTTTGCTCTTCCTATCAGGTCATCAAGGGAAGACATGAGAAGAGATTTTCAGGCTCCTATTTAATGGTTCTTTTGATCGGTGAGCCGCAGATAGGGCACTCCCCGGGTGCGCGAAAGAAACGTTTACACCCGGCGCACCGGAATTTCCATACCCTTTTTCTTGCACTGCGCTGCTGGACAGGCGCAATCGTAACGCCCAGTTCGTGCGCAACATTATGGACAGCAAAATCATCGGAGAAGAGTGGCGCCCCCAGATCAAGCGCAAGTGCAAGAATGTCTATGTCAGTAACGGATAATTTGTCTGCGTCACCGGTCCTCTTTGCCGCTCTCCTGACCACTTCAATCCCTCCTGCTGAAGGTGTAGCAACCCTCAATCCGGAAGCGAGCAATGATTCAAACCGGCATTTCGAGCGCAGGTCGACAAGCTCCTCCACAACTGAGGGCGTGGTATACAGATCGCCGGAGACCGGGTATTCGATAAAAAAAAGGGATGTATCAAGGACAGCGCTCATACAGGGATCCAGTCCGGGAATAAAAATTATTGTGCCAATGCCTCCACAATACGATCGGCTGCGCTGAACCTGCTGCATCCGCGCTCTATGGTGTCGCTGCACACAACCTCTTGAATTCCAGATGCCTTCAGGCGGGCAAAAGCCCCCCCGGTGAGCACGCCATGGACGCAGGCGGCAAAGACATCGCATGCACCCTGCTCCCGGAGCATTGCAGCGGCAGTTGCGATAGTGCCTCCGGTTGAAATAATGTCGTCAACAATGATCACCGAGCGATCTGCTGCGGAGAGGGTTCTTGGCGCTATGCGTACTTCATCACCAGAAATCCGCGTCTTGTTGAGGTGGTCCTGGTCCCATGAACCATATGCAGCGACCGCCTTTGCGAATGCCGCTGCTCCGTCATCAGGGGCGAGGATGAGGGGGTCATCGAAACCCATACTATTGATGTAGCTGCCAATATCGTTGGCAAGTGAGATGTCCGATGCGGGGATGTCAAAATAGGAAAGGACCCGTTTATCATGGATATTGACCGTGATACAACGGTTAACGCCATGGCTGAGCACCCGCGAGATTGCACGGGCACTTATAGGCTCTCCGGCTTTGAACCGTTTGTCCTGCCGTGCATACCCCATATAGGGAATCACGAGCTGGTTATTCAACCCTTCACAGGCATCAATGAGAAGCACCAGCTGGACAAGCGAATCGGAATCCACTACGCTTCCCACAATAACCATATCTTCCTCCAGCCCATTGGCGCACAGGTACAATTCGCCGTCAGGAAACCGAGAAAACTTCACATCAATTATGCTGGTTTTGGCTGCATCGGCAATCCGGCCTGCGAGGACCTGAGATGGTTCAGTGGAAATAATCTTCATGATATCACTTTTTAACCCGCTAAAACCGGCAGGTCGCCTGTAACAGGGTCTGCCAGCGCACTTCCCTTATGAATGAACGATTCGTCCCGCCGATAACTAAATGTTACGCTCTGGCATCAGCTGAAACTACTTAAATGATATCATACACATTATAGGTTGCTCAATCCACATAAAAGGATAATTTAAACCATGGAATCTCCAGCGTCTCCCGCAGTGACAGACTTTAAAACCGTGCCTGAGGCTCCCGTTGGCGCTTCATCCCTTATCGAAGTTCCTGCCAAACTGATAGACCAGGTGATCGGCCAGGAGCATGCGGTTGAGGTTATACGGAAGGCAGCGATCCAGCGGCGGCATGTCATGATGATTGGCAGCCCCGGCACCGGAAAATCCATGCTCGCAAAAGCGATGGCGGAGCTTTTACCCAAGGAAGAACTGCAGGATATCCTCGTATACCCCAACTCTGACGACCCCAACAACCCGGTGATCCGGACGGTGGCTGTGGGCCGGGGAAAACAGATTGTCGCTGCCCATAAGGCAGAGGCAAAGCGCAAGATTCAGTTCCGCAATACTCTCCTGATGCTGCTCATCATCGGTATCATCGGGTATGCATTCATCACGTTCCAGTGGCTGATGGGGATCATTGCTGCGGCATTTATTTTTATGGCACTGCGGTACAGCACGCCCCGGGAAGAGGCTATGGTGCCCAAATTGCTGGTCTTTAATGATAACACGAGCACAGCCCCCTTCATTGATGGAACAGGATCCCATGCGGGGGCGCTCCTTGGCGATGTCCGGCACGACCCGTTCCAGAGCGGGGGGCTCGAGACTCCCGCACACGACCGGGTCGAAGGAGGTGCAATCCACCGTGCACATGGCGGGGTGCTTTTCATCGATGAGATAAACCTGTTAGATCAGCACTCCCAGCAGAGTTTACTAACGGCGCTTCAGGAGGGAGAGTTCCCCATCACCGGGCAGAGCGAACGTTCGAGCGGTGCGATGGTGAGGACAGAACCGGTTCCCTGCCGGTTCATCATGATCGCAGCGGGGAACCTTGACGCCGTCCAGGGAATGCACCCGGCACTGCGTTCCCGTATCCGCGGGTATGGATACGAAGTCTACATGTCGGAGAGTATGGAGGACAATGACGAAAACCGCCGGAAATATATCCGGTTTATTGCTCAGGAAGTTAAAAACGACGGTAAAATCCCTCATTTCGACAAGAGCGCGATAGATGAGATTATCCGTGAAGCACGCAGGCGATCGAACCGCAAGGGACACCTTACCCTGAAGCTCCGTGACATAGGCGGTCTGATTCGTGTGGCGGGGGATATCGCACGGCAGGAAAATGCACCGTTTGCTACAGCAGACCATGTGATTTCTGCGAAAGAAACAGCCAGATCCATTGAGGATCAGGTTTCGGATGATTATATCCGCAGGAGCCGGGAATATGAGCTCACCGTTGTAGAAGGGACAAGAATTGGCAGGGTAAACGGGCTGGCTGTTATGGGAAGCGATTCAGGTTCGGTACTTCCTATAATGGCAGAAGTCACCCCGGCACAGGGAGAAAGTGGACACATCATTGCCACCGGCATTATGGAGAAACGCAAAGAACCTTCACTAACAGATGAAGGGTCGATCGTTCAGCAATCGATAAAGAATGTTAGTGCCTTGATTAAGAAGTTCACAGGAAAGGACATCAAGAACATGGATGTCCACATCCAGTTTATCGGCACTTATATGGCGGAAGGAGATTCCGCTTCGATCAGTATTGCTACTGCTGTTATCAGCGCGATCGATGGGATTCCGGTCAGGCAGGATGTCGCGATGACCGGATCACTTTCTGTACGCGGTGATGTATTACCTGTTGGAGGAGTAACATTCAAGATCGAAGCAGCCGCAAAAGCGGGAATAAAAACTATCCTTATCCCCCGTATGAATATTGGTGATGTGCTGATTGAGGAGAGGTACCGCCCGCTGGTTACCGTCATTCCGGTGGACACCATTAATGACGTCTTAAAATACGCGCTTGTCCCGCAGAATACCGAAGGGTTCCTCTCCAAGCTCAAGAAGATGGCGATGCGCTCCACCGAAGCGCTTGTTGACGCACCCGTCATCAACCAGACTCTCGCATGAGTGAGCCAACGGGAATCAGGTATTATGACCTGCGGCATGTAACAGGCCAGTCAACGCTTATTGACATTGACAATGGCAATGTGGAATCTGCCGGAACTTCATTTTTCAACCGCGCAATTCTCCGGGTGCTTGGCCCCCGTGGCTGGGGCATTCTCCAGATCGACAATTTTACACCAGTGCCAAATAAAAAATTCAACAAACTGCTTGACTCCGCCGTAAAACTCGCAGCGATAACCCGGCAGGATGTGAAACTGCATGATGCAGCCCAAAAAGCCCTTAAGGTTCCGGTGATGAAGGAAGACCCCCGAAAGGTAAGTATTGAGGAAAAGACCTCACTTCTCGCGGAGATTGAACGGGCAGCGGCACTCTCGGAAGTGGTCAGTCGACGGGCAAATTACATCGAACGGTCAGAGCAGGTAACATTCTCAGACAGCTCCGGGCACGAATTCTCATATGAGATCTGCCGGTCGGGGTTCAATGTGCTTGCCGTTGCATCGCGCAATGGAACCATGCAGATGGGTTATGAGCGGAATCACTCCATCCGCGGGTTTGATTTACGGCACCGGCAGGAATTCGGCAGGAATGCAGCAGAAGTTGCTGTTTCACTCCTTGGTGCCGGGCACGCAAAGGGTGGAAGAATGCGTGCGGTTCTGGACCCGGAGCTTGCCGGTGTTTTCGCCCACGAAGCTGTGGGGCACGCGAGCGAAGGGGACCTTGTTCAGGAGGGCAATTCCGTCCTTGCACACAAGACAGGCGAGAGCATCAGCAATAACCGGCTGACTATCGTTGATGACCCGTCACTTCCCGAGTTCGGATTTGAGCCGTTTGATGCGGAAGGTGTTGCCGTCCGGCGTACTGAAATCATCAAAAAGGGGGTGGTCAACGCGTTCCTGCACAGCCGGGAGACACTTGCTGCTGTAGGAAACGGCATCGCGGGGCATGCACGGGCTTTGGGGGCAGAACCCCCGCTTGTCCGGATGAGCAACACCTATATCGAGAACGGGGATTCGACACGCGAAGAGATTATGGAGGTATGCAAAAACGGCATCCTGCTAAAGGGTTCGCGGGGAGGACAGGTCGACCCGGGCCGTGGTGTCTTCCAGTTCAATGCAGAGTATGGCTACCTGATCGAGAAAGGTGAGTGCACAAAGATGGTGCGGGACGTATCGCTATCCGGAGATATCCTCTCAACACTGCACGACATCCTTTTGTGTGCAGATGACAGGGCAATGCATCCGGGGTACTGCGGCAAAGGTGGACAGAGTGTACCAGTAAGCGACGGGGCACCGCATGTCCTGCTCGATAACGCGGTGGTTGGTGGCAGTGGCATGGATTGACCAGATCCTGAGAGAGGGGTCACGACGGGTTGAAGAGGTTGAGGTTTTCTACGGCGAAGGGACTGCAATCTCGGCTGACCTGAAACGTAAAAACGTCAGTATTGCGATCCGGTCAGATGAATGTGGGTTCGGCATACGGACGATTGATAGGGGGCGGATCGGGTCGTCAACGACCCAGGATCCCGGGCAGTGGCAGGAGTGCCTCGATGCAGCGATCGCAAGCGGAAAACTTGCCTCACCACAGCAATGGGGCGGACTCCCCCCGCGCTATGAGTTTCCCGATGCGACATTTTGCTATGATCCCACAATGTCGGTCAGCCCCGATACGGCATATGGATTACTTGAACAGATGCTTGATGGTGCTGCCGAGCATCCCGCAGATGTCACATCAGGTTCAGCAACGATCTCATCAATGAATGAGACGGTTGCCAATAGCAACGGGGTACGATATACGCACCGGCATACCGGGGTGTCAATTTCGCTGGAAGCGATTAAGGGCCAGTCCACAGGCTCTGAGTTTGCCCAGTCCTGCTTCAACGATATCGACCCGTATTCCGTAGGGGAAAGAGCTGCGTTTTTTGCTTCCCAATCTGCTGGGGGGACCGATATTGAGACCGGAGAATATGACGTCCTGCTCTCCCCGATTGCCTATGCCGAGCTTCTGGGTGCGGCATTTATCCCAGCTCTCTCCGGAAAGAACGTGCATGCAGGGCGCTCACACCTTGCCAACCGGCTTGGAGAACCTGTCATCGACCCGCAGTTCTCCATGTATGACGACCCTTTCCGGAAAAAGGGGCTGGGGAGCAGGCTCTGGGATGCCGAGGGGATGCCGACCCGACGGATTGATTTTGTCAGGGAAGGTATCCTCGCCTCGTTTGCGTACGACCTTCGTACCGCATACCGGTACGGAAAAGAGAGTACTGCGAGCGCACTGCGGAGCGGGGCTCATGGCGGGACGGGAATCGGGCACCATAATCTCATTGTTGACGGGCCCAGAACAGATGTTACGGATGAACCCGTAATCTATGTCCATAGTGTTGTAGGGGCCCACACGGCAAACCCGATGAGCGGGGACTTTTCCGTGGAAATTTCAAACTCGTTCCGGATGGAGGATGGCAAGTTCCAGGCCCCTATCCGCAGTGCGATGCTTGCCGGTAACATCTTTTCAATGCATACAGAGATCGGCGGGATATCAGAAGAAGTGCGCCAGATCGGATCGCTCGTATTGCCGTCGATAAGATTAATTTCCCAGCGGATCATTGGTAAATAAGCATGAGTGCAATCCTCATCACCATAATGGTCATTGTCGCGGTGGTCGCCATCGCATACTATCTTGTCAAGAAGCTCTCCGTCCTGCTGATAAACGCAATTCTCGGGCTTATTTTTTTGGTTATCCTAAACTTCTTCCATGTCATGAACTGGATCGGAAAACCCGACCTTGGCTACAGCCTCGCAACGCTCCTGATCTGTGTGGTGGGTGGCCTGCCAGGTGTCGTGATCCTCGTCCTGTTATCGATTCTGGGGATCAACGTCTGACACCAGATCAGACACTAAAAAAATTTTATTGACGTAGTGCAGGCACTCTAGAACACATTGGCTTCTGAATACACGAGTACCTGGTCCTGCTGGATCTCGTAGGGCTTGATCTCGCGGGAATGTGCTGACATGCGCATCTTCACGACTTCAAGGGCAAGATGGACGTCGGTGAGGTCAGATGGCCTGACATACCGGAGCAGGATTACTGTATCAGCAAGGTACTCAATGAGGGCATGACGGCTGGAAAAAGGGTTGTCCTTGTCGGTTTCAGATGTCATCATAATGGTGCATTTCTGGTCCCGCATGCTCTCAACAAACCGGAACATCTCCTGGCGCCGGATCGAATCCGAGTCAAAGAGATCCTCAAACAGCGAGATTGGGTCAATGACAACACGATATGCGTTCACCTGCTTGATCAGGCGGGGGAGTTCGTTCTTGATCCTGTTGTTGGCGAGGTTGAAATCTGTGGGGTCGAGTTTTAGAACAAAAAGGGACTTGTTCATGAACGGTTTGATATCCCAGCCCTTCTGGAGCATGTATTCAAAGATCCGTTCCTCCCGCTCCTCAAGGCTGATATAGATGATATGCTCGCCTTTTTTTAATCCCTCCCAGATAAACTGGAGTGCAAACGTCGTCTTGCCGGTACCATATGTCCCGATAATGGCACAGATGCTCCCGGGGATGAGCCCGCCGCCCAGCATATCATCCAGCCCGATGATCCCGACTTTCATCCGCTCATCGCTCATATGACCACCCGGATGTTGCTAACTTCAAATCCACCGGACTTCGATATTCGTACAGCGAATTTCACAAGGTCCCGCTCCTCAAGATGAGTCATCACCCCGCGGAATTTTTCGAAATACATCACCCGCTGTCTGCGTGCCCCGCTCGATTCCTCCCACCGGAAGAGCAGGACTGCATCAACGATATCAGCAATTTCCCGTTCCTCCTCTTCTTTGAGGATCCCCCGGGTGAGCAGCAGATAGACCGTCAGGTTGCGCTGCTTGGATATCCGCTGGAGCCCCCGCAGGAGCCCGGTAAGGTTATGCCAGAGATGGGGGCTCGTGCACTGGGTGGCGATATCGGTGATGGAATCGATGACAATCAGGCTGTTGGGTTCGGCAGTATTTAATGACGTGGATAGTTGGGCAAGGACACCCGCATGGTCGGCACGTTTCTGGAGCCGTGTTATGATATCCCCGTGGCTATACCAGTCATCAGGTACTACGCTGTTCTCGAAATAGATCTCGGAAAGATCGTCAAACCGGATCTTCTCCTTTAATTTGGTAGCGTCCTCCATCGGAAACGATTTGGCTATCTCCTGTTTTACATCATCACTGGTGCGTGTGAAGGTAGTGTAATTGATCTGGGGTGTGTGGTGCGCCCCGGTATCAGCCACCGGACTCACCGAGTTGAGGGTATTGACTATCGAGCTGTACACAAACTCATAATTGCCCCCGCCGATATCACCAAGCAGGAGAATGACAGAGCCCATGGGGACTCCCCCATCAATTATTGGATCCAGTGACGATATGCCGGTGGGCATCTTCTGTTGGGCTTGCTGTGCCATAAAAACCCGTTTCACTCCCAGTATATCTGACAATTGACTCTCTTGACGATTTATGATAAAGATATCTGCCGGTATAAAAATTGTCAGGGAAATGCCGCTGCGACAAAACCGGGCTTTTTTGGGGCAGGTGTTCACCACATACTTATATAGAATCATTCTCCTACAGTAATTCGATAGTATCACGGAGAAGCAGGGCGGCGGGGGCAGGTTATATGCAGGTCAAGGATCTCATCAATAAATTGTCAAAGTCAAAATCATTGCAAAAAAAACCAGAAACAGAAGAACCGGTACAGGCAAAACCAGATCTTCACCCCGCACTGGTAACAGAAGATGATACCCTTCCTGCAAAAAAACCCGGCCTTAAAATTCCCGATGCCCTTACCTCCCTTTTACAGCGCAGGGAAAAACAGGAATACGAAGAATATGATGTTGAAAAGCATGGGTCCCTTGTCGATGCACATATTCCTGAATGGCACGAGCTCCTCGAGCAGTACTGGGTAGAGAAAGGGCGATCGCTCATCTTCATCACGCTGAACCGGAAGACCAATCAGAACGAGTACCTGTTGTTTGAACCCACCCTCTCTGAGTTCGAACGCGAGCTCCTTGAACGAATTCATGAAGATCTCCGGGATGTCCTGATTCTCTCGACTGACGAGATCCAAAAGGATCGAAAAAAGATCCTGTTTGACAAGATGTACGCCCTGTTGAATGAATACGGGCTCACCCTTGATCCAGTCACCCTGTTTAAGCTCCAGTACTACCTGCTTCGGAACTTCATCGGCTGGTCACGCATCGATGCACTCATGAAGGACCCTCAGCTGGAGGACATATCCTGTGATGGTAACGATATCCCCCTTTTTCTTTACCATCGGAAATACCGGAACATCAAGACGAATATTGCCTTTGAGTCCGACGTGCTAAACTCGCTTGCGATCACCCTTGCCCAGAGATCCGGCAAGCATATTTCGACCGGCTCTCCGATGCTGGATGCAACCCTGCCGGAAGGATCGCGACTTAACCTGACGCTGGGCACCGAGGTTACCACACGCGGGACTTCCTTTACTATACGTAAATTCCGGGAGGAGCCCTATTCGCCGATTGAACTTCTGGACTACGGGACATTCAATGTCGACGAGCTGGTCTATTTCTGGCTTGCCATCGAGAATAATAAAAGCCTGCTTTTCATTGGGGGTACGGCATCCGGAAAGACAACATCCCTTAATGCAGTCTCCATGTTCATCCCCCCGGTGGCAAAGGTGGTGAGTATCGAGGATACACGTGAGATCACCCTCTATCATGAGAACTGGATCGCAAGCGTGACACGCCCGGCACTGATGGAGGGAGGTTCTGCAATCGACATGTTTGACCTCCTGCGGGCTGCGATGCGCCAGCGGCCGGAGTACATCCTTGTCGGAGAAGTGAGAGGGCAGGAAGCCCAGACGCTCTTTCAGGCGATGAACACCGGGCACACGACCTTTTCGACCATGCATGCGGGGAGTGTCGATGCCGCCATCCATCGGCTCGAATCAGAACCGCTGAATGTGCCCCGGAATATGGTACAGGCTCTCAACATCATCAGTGTCCAGGGGCTCATCTACCGGGGGACCGAACGGGTCCGCCGCGCTCAGGAGATCGTGGAGATTGCGGGGCTTGATCCATCAACCGGCAACCTCAGGGTGAACAATGTCTTTGTCTATGATCCGGTTCACGACCGGTACGCCTATACCGGTAGATCCCAGATCTATGCCGAAATCGCCGAACGGCGCGGGTGGTCGCGGGATCAGGTCGAGTCCGAGATCAGGATCCGGCGGCAGATCCTCGATGCGATGCAGAAGCAGGGTATCTATGATTATATCACTGTTGCATCGCTCTTCCACCTTTTCCATATCGACCGGCAACGGGTTCTCGACAACCTTTCTGACCTCCGCAAGGTATCCCAATGAACCTTCGTTACTACCTCCGGGATCGGATCCGCAGGGACTCAGTCAGATATCAAAACCTTCACGTTGATATGATCTCTGCACGCATGGGCATGACAGTAGAGCAATACCTCTGGAGGTCAGTGAACATCGCAGTCCTCTGCGGGCTCCTTCTCGCCCTGTTCGGTTTTTTCTTCGGAGGTTCAATAGTCCTTTTTCTCAGAAGCGGCAATGTGGGTCTGTACAATGTTTTCAATCTTCAGCTGCCGGAATTTTTTTACACTGCTGCTTTTGGCCAGTACATTCAGGTACTCACGGTCGTGATCTGTTTTGCAGCAGGTACCTATGTTGCCTATGCAAGCCTGCTTAAGTTCCCGCACATTGAGAAGAGGAACCGGTCTATCCGGATCAACCTCACGCTGCATAACGCGGTCGCCTATATGTATTCGATGCGCCGCGGCGGCGCCCAGCTGATGGTCATCTTCCGCTCACTCTCAGAAAACTCCAATATTTACGGTGAGGTTGCACTGGAGTTCCGGCAGATCGTCCGGGACGCCGATTTCTTTGGCTATGACATGGTCTCCGCAATCCGTCACCTCTCTGAGACCACTCCCTCGGAGAAACTTAAAAATTTTCTTGAAGACCTCCTGTCGGTGATAGAGAGCGGCGGGGATATGTCCGAGTTCATGTCGATGAGGGTGCGGCTCTACCAGGACGAAGCACGCTTTGAGCAGAAACAGTTCTTAAATTTCCTTTCTATTGTTGCAGAATCGTATGTTACCATATTTGTTGCCGGGCCGCTCTTTTTGATCATCATCATGGTTGTCATGGGGATGATTGGTGGCGGTGCCGTTGTCCAGCTCTCCATGGTCACATATGCCCTCATACCTATCGGCTCGCTCATCTTCATTTTGCTCCTTGATATGATCTCGGTGAAAGCCGAGAAAAGTGAGCGGTATGTGAAGACCAAGGTGCTCGAAGAGTACGCAGATGTCCGGATTGTGAAGCGCGGGGGGGAGGCGTCGCTCTTTGCCCAGCTTGCCCATTATGACAAGATAAGGAATTTTACCCACCTTCTCAAACACCCGTTCGATAGCTTTGTACGCAACATCAACCACACGTTCTATATTACCGTCCCCATTGCCCTCATTTATGTCGTGACGATGCTCATATCCATTCCCCGATATTCCGATATTGAGATTCTTATCGATGTGGTTGATGACCATATCGTACTGGCACTTTTAATCGTGCTCATTCCCTATGCGGTTTTTTACGAGGTGTGGGCACGGAAGGTAACTGGCATCGAATCGCTTATCCCCGACTTCCTCGAGCGGATGGCGGGGATCAACCAGGTGGGACTTACCATTGCACAGGCGATAGCGATCATGGTCAATACCAACCTTGGCCTGCTCTCCTATGAGATACGGCGGATCAAACAGGATATGGACTGGGGGGCAAACTTTACCGAGGCGCTGATGCGTTTTGAAGAACGGGTCAGGACCCCCTCCATAGCCCGAACTGTCACGCTGATCACGAAGGCATCCGAGATGAGTGGATCGATCGGGGAGGTGCTCTCAATTGCATCCTCTGATTCGAAAATGACTGAAGTCCTGAGAAGGGAACGGTCCACGGAGATGTTCATCTACACGGCAATCATTTACCTCTCGTTTTTTGTCTTTCTGGCAGTTGTTGCCGTGCTCACCACACAGTTCCTTCCAGTCCTTGCCAATGTCTCACTGGGAAAACTTGCAAGTGCAGGATCCTTTTCCGCTATAAGCACAATCCCGATCCAGACGTTCGGGCGCCTGCTCTTCCATACATGCCTGATGCAGGCAATCTTTTCGGGCATGATCGCCGGACAGATGGGTGAGGGATCCGTTGCTGCCGGTGTCAAACATTCGTGTGTTCTTCTCTTCGTATCGATCATCACGTTTAACTTCATCATCTGAATAGACCGCAAGGGGCAAGGGACGGAATCATTCCCGTATTTAGATACCCTTAAATAGATTTGTGAAGATGTTGTGGTGAGGTGTTTTACCGTGTGCACAGTTGGAGGCCCAGTGGACATCGATCTTCCCCCCGAACGCGTAACAGGCAAGGATTATCGGTGTAAGGAATGCGGAGAACGATTCAAGGGCATAGGCAAAAAGCCCATGTGCCCCAGCTGCCAGTCAGAAGACGTCGCAGAGGCATGATCGTCCTCCCGCATGACGAATTCCTGCTTGTCAGGACAGATTCCTCTTTTTTAATTGTTGCACAGGCAAACACACGGTTTGCCCTTTGTATTGAGACAGAGTCTGATGAGTATTGCCAGACGGTTGAGCCCGATGACCTTGTTGTGGTCTCCGCTCCTGAAGGAGGGGATCCGGAAGCTGGTGTGATGCTTATTGAGCTTGTGCGGAGTCACCATACCCCGCTTATCGTCCTGCCACGCAACCACCCTGGCTCCAGCCGGCTCCGGTATGTTGTCTCCGTTGGCCCTGTCATTACAACATCCTGTAACATCCTGCGGGGAACTCACCCCGAACAGCACCTGATCTGCGCATCCGGGGAATTATCCGGGATAACGCTACGGGGGGAAACCAAAGGTGTCCGTATCAGCGACCTGCCGCCCTTGGCCGGCATCATGCGTTTCCGGTCACAAACCAGCATTGAATTCATCAGGGACTAATCCGGATTTTTCTTACCCCGCACCGTGCCCCTTGACGGAGTAAAATAACAATACATATATGGTTTTTTTTACCAAATATCATAATGCCGTGAAAGGAGGGTTGGATGAAAATTGAGGTACTGAAAGAGATCAAGAAGACAGAAGAGGAATTCCGGCTGATGATCAGTGAGGCTCAGGCTGACAGGAAGCATATGATACCTCATGCCGAACTTGAAGCCGATAATATGGTCATCAAGGCACAGAGAGAAGCGCAGGACTACAAACAGAAGCGACTCGACGATGCCCGGGAAAAGGCAGCACAGAAAAGCGCCGAAACCCGCAGGGAAGGGGAGATGCGTGCCGGAGCACTGCGGCAGAAGGGTGACAAAAATCTTAAAAAAGCTGTAATTTTTCTGGTCTCACGATTCAAGGAGCAACTTCATGTTACATCCTAAGAGGATGAGCCACCTCGTGATTGTGTGCTCCAAGACCTTGATGGATGATGTTATAAAAGAGCTCTATTCTCACAATGTATTTCATATACAGGAGTTTGTTGAGAGAGAGGGAGATGAGTACCGCGGTGTAACGATCGGAAAACCGTTCCCACAGGCAAGTGAAGCGTCATCACAGCTGATCAGGATCCGGTCCATTGAGAACACGTTCAATGTAAGGTCCGGGGATGTTGTCCCGAAAAAAAGGGTACCGGTACAGCAGCTCAAAAAAACTATTGATACAAACCTTGCTGCGATCGGGAACGAGGTGGAACAGCTTCTCGCAAAAAAGTCAGCTTGCGATACGGCAGTAAAAGACCTTTTACAAAGGATCAACGAGCTCAGGCCGTTTATCTCATTGCCACTTAATCTTGAGATGTACAGCGGGTATGGTAACCTTGCCGTGTTTACCGGCAAAATCTCAAAAAAACCTGATTTTGGAGTGGAGAACGAGACCTATTTTTCACAGACCAAGGAAGGGAGTTACATCGCTGTTTTTGTACCTGTGGTACACAGCGGTCAGGTTCAGCAGACCCTGACGGAAGCAAACTTTATGGCAATCCCGATCCCAAAGGGCGAGGGATCCCCCCAGGAGATCATAAACAGCTGCTTAGGGCAGATCGACGCTCAAAAACAGGAGATTGCCCGGATCCAGGAACGCATCGAAACGATCAAAAAGGAGCAGGTCGAATTCCTCGCAGCCTGCGAGGAACTGCTCACCGCAGATGTCGAACAGGCGGAGGCACCGTTGCGGTTTGCGATAACCGGCGAAGCGTTCATCGTTGAAGGTTGGGTACCGGCTGAAGAGGTAGAGCGTCTCAAATCCGGGATGGCTCTTGCAACAGAAAGCCGGGCATTTGTGACCGAGATCCACGAAGATGGTGATCATCACCACGCGCCGGTCGAGTATCACAACCCGCCCTTTGCACAACCGACCGAACTTTTGATCGATACCCATTCACGCCCCCGGTATGATGAAATTGACCCGACGCTCGTCGTCTCGATCGTCTTCCCCCTTTTCTTTGGTATTATTCTTGGCGACATCGGGTACGGGGCACTCCTGCTGGTCGTGTCAATGGGGCTGAGGAGGTTCCTGCATGGGGATGGGGTCACCCGTCTTCTGAACATCATGAGAAATGCCAGCATCTCAAGTATCTTCTTTGGCGTTCTTTTCAGCGAATTCTTCGGGTTTGCCCTTCCATGGAATTCAATGCTTCCCAGCAGGCACTTGAATATCGGCACCCATGCGACGGGGCATGGACCTGCAGTGACAGAACTTCTTGTCTTTGCAGTATGGATCGGCATTGTCCAGATTACACTTGGCAGGATCCTGAGCGCAGCAAACCATTACCATCACCGCGAGATGAGGGGGGTGGCAGCAGCTGCAGGCTGGATTGCAGCCATGTGGGGAATCCTGCTGCTCATATGGTCTATGAGCGCGATGCCCCTGATGCCAAGCTTTGTAGGCCTTCCACCGGTTTTTATGGGATTGAGTGCACCTGCACTTGCCGGTGCTGTGATGGTTGTCCTCGGGCTTGTGGGAATTGCCGGTGAGAATCCGCTTGAACTGATAGAGATCCCCTCGATTATCAGTAACACGATGTCATATGCACGTCTGGTGGCTGTAGGGCTCTCTTCTGTGGCTATCGCGATGGTAGTGAACTTTATTGCCATCGGGATGTTGATTGAACCTCAGTTTGAAAATCTGACCATTATCGGTGTATTGATGATTATTATGGGGATAGCTGTCCTGATTGGCGGTCACCTGCTGAACACGGCTCTCGGGTTGATCGGCAGCGGACTGCATTCCCTGAGGTTACAGTATGTTGAATTCTTCACCAAATTTTACAAGGGTGGAGGCGAGAAGTATCATCCATTCGGATTAAAAAGAAGATTTACGGAGGATTAAAACATGGCAGTAGAAGAAACAACCGTTGCAGTTGCAACAGCAGGAATGACAGTTGAAATGATCAAGGCATCGCAGCTGGGAATGAGGGCGATCGCTGCCGCTATGGCAGTCGGGCTCACAGGTGTTGCTGCAGCAATTGCCGAGTACGGTATCGGATCTGCAGCAGTCGGTGCAACAGCAGAGAACAAGGACGTATTCGGTCTTGTGCTGCTGCTTACAGTCATTCCGGAAACAATTGTCATCTTTGGTCTTGTGGTTGCATTACTGCTTCTGTTCTAAAGCGGGGCAAACCATGGGACTGGAAGCCGTCATCGATGATATAAGGCAGAAAGGGCGCAGTGAGGCGGAGGGGATCAGGGAAGAGACCAGAAAGGAGGTCGCTTCAATCCTTTCCGCTGCACAGAAACGTGTAGAAGGGATCAAGATAGCCGCCGATGAGGACGCGGAAAAACAGACTGCCCACATCATGGAGCAGGAGGTCTCCGCTGCCCAGCTTATCGTCAAAAGGGACCTGTTAAATACCCAAAAACAGCTCCTTGACCAGGTGTATGCATCTGCCCTTGCCGAACTGGCTGCTCTGCCCGAGAGCTTCCACCAGGAAGCGATTAAAAAACTCCTCGCTACAGTGCACAGGGAGATTGAAACGGGAACCATCTATTGCTGTGCCCGGGACAAAAATGCATTAAAGGAAATTCTTGGAAAAGACAGTGCCTACAAGGGATACAAACTCGGGAACGCGGTTGATATCGAGGGCGGGATCATTGTCGAGAGTTCCGACAGCGAGCTGCAGATTGATTACAGTTACCGCACATTTCTGGACAAGGTGTGGGAATCAGGGCTCAAAGATGCGTCAGATATTCTGTTTGGATAAGAGGGGTGGCGGATGATCGAGTTGACAGGAGGTCCGGCCCCCTATATCTACGTATGTACCCGCCTTCGTGTGAGGAAGTCCATGCTCCTCCCTCGTGAGGAGTACTTACGGATGCTGAACATGAGCCTCCCTGAGATCACCCGTGTCATCGAGGAGACCACATACAAGCCGGAGATTGATGAGCTTGGCAATTCATTTTCAGGAATCGACTTAATTGAAGTAGCTCTCAGCTGGAACCTCGCCAAGGAATATCAGAATATCCTTGCGATCACCCCGGGGAGTTTACAGAAATTTACACGGGGCTACCTTAACCGCTGGGATATCCAGAATGTGCTCACTATCCTCCGCGGGAAGCAGCAGGGAATAAAAGCCGGTAAAATCAAGGAGGTGCTGATACCTGCGGGTACGCTTGACAGGAAGACACTTGACAGTATGCTTGCAGAGGGGTCCATTGACAAGATTGTTGAATCGTTAAAAGGACATCCCCTGTATCCGGTGCTCATGAAAAATTATCAGGAGGCGGTTCAAGAAGGATCGTTTGCACATATGGAAAACGAGCTCTATAAGCAGTTCTATGCAGAGCTGATTGCCCAAGCTGAGAGCGGGATCAAAGGAGGGAACCTGTTCTTGGATTATATCCGGCTGGATATTGATATCAAAAATATCAAGAATCTATTCCGGCTCCGTGCGAATGCGTTTAAAGAGGATGCGGGCGACATGATGATCCCCGGGGGGTCGTTTTCCATTGACGAGCTCTCCAGACTCAACACACTTGAATCTCAGGGTGAATTTATTGATGCTCTCAAAGCCCGTATCAAACGCCAGTCGCTGCTCCAGACCGTTCTCGATGAGCTGAGGAGCGAACATACATCCAGCCAGATTGAGGTCAGGCTTACACGGGTGCAGCTCGCACAGATGGAGCGGATGTCAAAACTCAACCCATTCTCCGTTCACCCCATCCTCACGTATCTTGAGAAAAAGAAATACGAGGTGTTCAACCTGCGTGCGATTGCCCGCGGGAAAGAGTCCAGACTCCCTGCCGAGCGGATATCGGAATACCTGGTGATCTGAATGGAGATTGCGGTGATCGGCAACGGGGAGTTCATCCTCGGTTTCCGGCTTGCAGGAATAAGGAAGACCTATGCAGCGGAAAGCGATGAGAAACTTGTAGAGTACATTAACAATGCATTGCATGATGCCTCTGTCGGCATTCTTGTCGTAAAAAGCAGTGATATGGAGCGGATCCCCCGCAGGCTCCGCTCCACCCTTGAGAACTCAGTGAAGCCGACTGTGATCACTATCGGCGCTGAAGAGGGGGGTTTGTCGATGAGAGACAGAATCAAGAGATCGGTGGGTGTTGATCTGTGGAAGTGAAGAGCAAGAAACCAAAAGAGACAAAACAGGGAATTCTCAAACGAATCGCCGGCCCAGTCGTCACGGCAGTCAACCTTGACGCCCACATGTACGATGTGGTAAAGGTCGGCAACGAAGCGCTGATGGGAGAAGTCATCAAGATCAACGGGGAAGACATAATTATCCAAGTTTATGAGGATACATCGGGCATCAGGCCTGGCGAACCGGTAGAAAATACCGGGCTCTCACTTGCTATCGAGCTTGGGCCGGGGCTGCTGACCAGCATTTATGATGGTATCCAGCGCCCGCTCTCGGTGCTCGTGGACAAGATGGGCGACTTTATCCAGCGCGGCGTGTCGGCATCCGGGTTGTCCCATGACAAGAAGTGGGCATTCAAGCCACTTGTTAAAGCCGGCGACAAAGTGCAGGGCGGATCGATCCTTGGCGAGGTGCAGGAGACCAACATCGTCCACAAGGTCATGCTCCCGCCAAATGCAAAGCCCGGCACGGTAAAAACAATCAAGAGCGGAGAATTCACGGTCGAAGAGACTATATGCGTCCTTGATGACAACCGCGAGTTCCCGATGATGCAGCGCTGGCCGGTCAGGGTGCCCCGCCCTGTGAAAGAAAAGATGAACCCGGAGATCCCGCTGATCACAGGGCAGCGGATTCTCGATGGTCTGTTCCCGATTGCCAAGGGCGGAACTGCCGCGATCCCTGGTCCGTTCGGGAGCGGCAAGACGGTCACCCAGCAGCAGCTTGCTAAGTGGTCGGATGCCGAGATCGTCGTCTACATCGGCTGCGGGGAACGCGGAAACGAGATGACAGAGGTGCTGACAGAGTTCCCGCATCTCGAGGACCCCAAGACCGGAAAACCGCTCATGGAAAGGACGGTCCTTATTGCCAACACGTCCAACATGCCGGTCGCCGCCCGCGAAGCGTCAGTCTATACCGGTATCACGATCGCAGAGTACTTCCGCGATATGGGCTACGATGTCTCGCTGATGGCAGATTCGACCTCGCGCTGGGCGGAAGCGATGCGTGAGATCTCCAGCCGTCTCGAAGAGATGCCGGGTGAAGAAGGGTATCCCGCCTATCTTGCAGCCCGCCTCTCGGAGTTCTACGAACGGGCAGGGCTTGTCAAGACGCTCTCCGGCGGCGACGGGTCGGTCTCGGTCATCGGTGCCGTATCCCCTCCGGGTGGTGACTTCTCGGAGCCGGTCACACAAGGGACGCTGCGTATCGTGAAAGTCTTCTGGGCGCTTGACGCCAAGCTCTCACAGCGGCGGCATTTCCCGTCAATCAACTGGCTCAATTCATACTCCCTTTATCTCGACAGTCTCAATGACTGGTACGACAAGGAGGTCTCTCCAGAGTGGAACAAGCTCCGCTCGTGGGCGATGGAAGTACTCCAGAAAGAGGCGGAACTGCAGGAGATCGTCCAACTGGTTGGCTCCGATGCGCTACCCGAGGCTGAGCAGATCACAATCGAAGTGGCCCGCATGATCCGGGAAGTATTCCTGCAGCAGAACGCCTACGATGCAGTCGATACGTTCTGCAGCATGAAGAAGCAGTACGACATGATGAAGGCGATCCGCCTGTATTCAGATCTTGCCTACGCAGCACAGGCAGCCGGGGTTTCCCCGATCCATATCAATGCTGTGAAGTCCAAGAACGAATTGCCTCAGATCAAGTTCATCAAGGACTATAAACCAGTGCTCGATAAGATTGCAAAGGATATGGACTCAGAATTCAATGCACTGAGGTCGGCATCATGAAGGAATACAGGACGATCAACAAGATTGCCGGGCCGTTGCTCTTTGTTGAAAAGACAGAACCCATCGGCTACGGGGAGCTCGTCAATATCGTGCTCTTTGATGGTTCCATCAAGCGCGGTCAGGTGCTGGATACGAGTGATAACCTCGTGGTCGTGCAGGTATTCGAGACAACCGCAGGTATCGGCAGGGACAGCGGTGTCCGGTTCACCGGCGAGACCATCAAGATGCCGGTCGGAAAGGACATGCTGGGACGTATCCTGTCCGGAGGTGGTAAACCAATCGATGGCGGTCCCGAGATTGTGCCCGAAAAGCGGCTCGATATTACAGGCGCAGCGATCAATCCGTACGCCCGGGGCTCGCCTAACGAGTTCATCCAGACCGGTATCTCTACAATTGACGGCACCAACACGCTTGTCAGGGGCCAGAAGCTCCCGATCTTTTCGGGCGCAGGCCTGCCGCACAACACGATTGCACTCCAGATTGCCCGTCAGGCGAAAGTGCTGGGTGGCAAGGGTGAGTTTGCCGTCGTGTTTGCAGCGATGGGTATCACGAAGGAAGAGGCCAACTATTTCATGCAGGACTTCGAGCGCACCGGTGCACTCGAGCGTGCTGTTGTGTTCCTCAACCTTGCGGATGACCCGGCCGTTGAGCGTATCATCACGCCCCGGCTGGCGCTTACAACCGCTGAGTACCTCGCGTTTGACCTTAACATGCACGTGCTGGTCATCTTAACCGACATGACCAACTACTGCGAGGCGCTGCGCCAGATCGGTGCTGCCCGTGAAGAGGTTCCGGGCCGGCGCGGGTACCCGGGTTACATGTATACCGATCTTGCATCTATCTACGAGCGGGCCGGCATCATCAAGAGCAAGAAAGGGTCAATCACGCAGTTCCCGATCTTAACCATGCCCGGTGACGATATCACTCACCCGATCCCCGACCTTACCGGGTACATCACCGAAGGGCAGATCGTGGTCTCGCGTGAGCTGCACCGGAAGGGCATCTATCCACCCATCAACGTTCTGCCATCACTCTCTCGGTTAATGAACCTTGGTATTGGCGCTAAGCACACGAGGGAAGACCACAAGAAGGTTTCCGACCAGCTCTACGCCGCGTACGCGGAAGGCAACGACCTGCGCGGGCTGGTTGCCATTGTCGGCAAAGATGCGCTTTCCGAACGTGATAGGGGATTTCTGGAGTTTGCGGACCTGTTCGAAGGCCGGTTTGTGCGGCAGAGAATTGATGAAGACCGGACTATCTTCAACACCCTTGACCTCGGCTGGGATCTCCTCTCGACGCTGCCGGTCGAGCAACTGGTTCGTATCGACCGCGACCTGATCAACAAGTACCACCCGAAATTCAGGGACGCCCCGAAGGCGAAGTGATGATCCATGGCGCTGCGTGACATCAAGCCAACCCGGTCGGAACTGATTAACTTAAAAAAGAAGATTAAGCTCTCCGAGCGCGGCTACAAGATCCTCAAGATGAAGCGCGATGGACTGATCCTTGAATTTTTCAAGGTGCTTGCAGAGGCAAGGGACAGCCGGGGCGAAATTCTTACCAGATACGATCTGGCTGTCGAGAGGATGGCGTATGCAAATACCGTTGAAGGGGCTCTTAGCGTCAAATCAGCGGCGTTCTCTGTCAAGGAAATGCCGGAGATCTCACTAAAAAGCAAGAACATCATGGGCGTAATCGTACCTGAGATATCTTCATCCAAGGTAAAAAAGAGCCTTTTGGATCGGGGCTACGGCGTGCTCGGCACATCCCCGGTTATCGATGAGACTGCGACTGCTTTTGAAGACCTTGTTGAATCGATCATCGAGAGCGCTGAGATTGAGACGACCATGAAGCGCCTCCTCGACGAGATCGAGCGGACAAAACGGCGAGTAAACGCACTTGAGTTTAAGGTGATTCCGGAATTAACTGCCGCCCAGGACTTCATCAAAATGCGCCTCGACGAGATGGAGCGAGAAGAGCTCTTCAGGTTAAAAAAGATCAAGGCGCGGAGCACGGCATAAAAGGTGACGGGGTCATGGCAATCGGGACGATCGGGGAGCTTGGTTGTGAGAAAAAGACGGTCCTGCTCCGGCTCGACCTGAATTCCCCCATCGATCCTGCTTCCCATCTTATCCTTGATGATAAACGGTTCAAGGAACATCTCCCTACCATCAGGGCGCTTTCTGGAAGCCGGACGGTAATCATCACCCACCAGAGCCGGCCCGGGAAGAAGGACTTTACGACACTGCAGGCGCATGCCGACAAGCTGGAGCAGCTCCTCGGGAGTCCCGTGACATATGTGGACAGCATCTTCGGGAAGCATGCACGCGACGCGATCGCCGGAGCAAAAACCGGCGACGTGATCATGCTGGAGAATGTCCGGTTCAATGCCGAAGAAAACCTTACGCTAAAGGCCGAGGATGCAAAAAAGACCCATATCGTAAAAAAGCTTGCCGGTATGGCAGACTTCTTTGTGAATGATGCATTTGGCACCGCACACCGCTCCCAACCCACGATAGTCGGGCTTCCACTTTCCATGCGGTCTGCCGCGGGGCTTCTGATGGAAAAGGAAGTGTCTACTCTCTCAAAAGTCTTTTCCGGTGCCCCACGCCCCGTCTGTATGGTGCTGGGCGGGACGAAAGTTGATGATTCAATCGATGTCGCCCAGCACGTGCTTGCTAACGGCATCGCGGATTATGTGATTGTTATCGGCGTGGTCGCTAATGTCTTTTTGTCTGCCGATGGGGTCAATATCGGAAAGCCCTCCTCCCAGCTGATTGCCCAGCTGAAATATGAGCCCGAGATCAAAAAGGCGGCAGCAATCCTTGCCAGCTACCGCGATCGTGTAATCATGCCGGAATTTGTCGCGGTTCGACAGGACAACAGAAGGGCTGAATACCCGGTGAAAAAGATTCCGGAGGACGCACCTGTCCTTGATATCGGCATGGACGCGATTGCTGCGCTAAAAAACGCAATCAGGAAGGCGGGGACGGTTGTCTTCAACGGTCCTGCCGGTGTCTTTGAGGATGCCGATTACGCGACCGGCACCTACGAGCTCCTCCGTGCAGCATCGCGGGTTGAGTTCTCGGTTGTAGGTGGCGGGCATACCGCGGTCGTTATTGAAAAACTTGGCCTGACCCGGGAGTTCACCCATATCTCAACCGGCGGCGGGGCATGCATCGAGTTTTTGACCGGCAAGAAACTTCCGGCAGTTGATGCACTCGAACAGTCAAAGAAGATATTTGGTTAAAGGCATTTCATTTTTCCATTCTCTTGGGAGAATTGTTTTGTACAGACCTTAAAAATGGATAATCTATGCCGATCCCGGGCAATAAAATTGTATTACCGTTTTATTGGGATTGTGCCTTCGTCGTGCAGAACAACCCGTTCCTCGTAATATTCAGGGGAATACTCCCGCTGCTCGAGTTTGCCTATACTCTCCTCAAGGCCTCTGGTAATCTCGAGGCACTGGTCCCCTTTTGACCCGCGTACCCTGACCTCGATATTGCCCTCCCTGTTGATGATGATCTCAAGCTCCTGCGGCTCCAGTAAGTTCACCCCCGGAACAGTCCATGTTATTTTCTCCTATGCCAGTTTGATTACGGGAAAATCCCTTTTTACAAAGGCATTGGTCGCCAGGTCACGGGCAGATACCAGTAACCGTTTATTCCCGTCAATATTAAACGTGACCTCAAACCTCGTCTCACCTTTCTTTGCCGGGGGTTCAGCAAGAAGGAACGTCGGGATTTTCTCATTCATCCAGTAATACACCTGCCGTTCATCATCTTTTGGCGAACTCTTCACAAGCCGGAGCCCCCCACCGGAATCCCTGACCAGCTCAATATCTCCGGTGTGGCTCCCGGATGCTGCAGTTCCGATCTCAAATACCGGGATCCCCATCTGGGTCTGACCGTCATAGGTTGCCCTGATAAGCATGCGGGCGACATTCCCTTCTGAGGGGTATGCCGTTCCCCGTGAGACCAGAGGCCTGAATTCGTATTTCGAGAACTGCGGGTTCCAGTACCGGATTGCATAATCGTGCTGGATATAATCGCAGAGTTCAGTCCCGCTCACAAATGCCGCAGCCCCCTGTGCAACGGCATCAAACGGGCGGTCGAACTTTACACGCGAAGTCCCGAAACGCTGCCGGATGAGGGTCTGCACCGACGGGATGTAACTGCAACCCCCGACCATGAGGATCGAGGAGATCTGGTCTTCCTGGTATCCGCGGGAGAACGCCCCGTTCAGCGCCCGCTGGAGGGTCATGTGGATGCGGGTGAAGAACTCGTGACGGTCGAGCAACTGTTCGAACTCGTTGCGGGTAATGTCGGCCTTGAGGGTTTGGCCGGATACCGGATCGGTAATGTTGATCTCAGCCCGCTCCTGGAACGAGAGGCTCTCCTTTGCCTGTTCGCACTGTGCCAATAGCACATGCCCCAAAGTACGGGCTTCACCAGACTCTGCCCCAAGCCCGATACGTGACAACATCTCCAAAAATAACCAGCGGTCGATCTGCGACCCTCCGAGGTCTTCACCTGCCTTGCCGATGACCCGGCAGCGGTGTCGGGAACTGCCGCACGACACAGGCTCATTCAGGACTATCGAGATGTCAAGTGTCCCGCCGCCGAAATCAAAGACCATGAAAATATCCTCTTTTTTACTCTGGACGCCATATCCGATAGCTGCTGCTGACGCCTCGTCAATGAGGGCAAAGCGCCTTATCCCTGATTTTTCTGCAACATTGGCGAGCCAGTTCTCGTAATGTTCAAAAGCCTCGACCGGTACGGTGAATGCGACCTCCTCATCACCAAGCTGGATCTCCCCGGCTATCGCCATGAGTATGGCAGATAGGAAATCCTCACCGGCTTTGAAATAATTTACCTGCCTGCCACATACGTTCACGTTCACCGCACTCTGCTGCTTGATATAGTGCTTGAGCCACCGGAATGTCGCAGGTGAACCATTAAGACCCTTATCGATGACCTGCTGTCCCAGCCACTGTTCACCGCCCGAAGAATAATGAATCAGGGAAGGGATGACCCAGCTCCGTTCATGACCGTTTCCGCCGAGCCCTTTTGTTAATTGCCGTGACCATTCATGCAGATTAAGGGGGCGTGCCCCCCCTGCTTCGCTGTCCCAGACCGTGACTACCGTGTTGCTCGTCCCGAAATCCACAGCAAGGCGTCCTGTCATCTCTTTAATCACTCCACGATCTCAATGTCATAGATCCCGGCTGTGACTGCAGGTTCACCGATCGCAATGTCATTGCGGAATTTACCCCTCAGTAATGTCTCAAGGAACAGCCAGCCCTTGTACATGGCTTCCTGGTCGCTGAGCTTGGCGGATACCTGCTGGACATATTCAAGGTCTGCCGGTGATGCAAGGGCGAGCGGTTTAACAAAGGGAAGGCGGAATATAAAAATTGATCCTTCACGGCAGCCGGCGACAAGTGTTCTCCCGTCTGGAGTAATGGAGAGGGAGACCACCGGGGATTTGAGCCCTTTGTGGGTCTGGAGACAAATGCCATCCGGCAGCCTGAAGATGCCGATGGTGCTATCATCATTTCCGGTAGCAAACAACAATCCGTCCGCCGAGACCGAAAGGCAGAGAACCCGTCCTCCGATGGCATTCATTGAATTGATCAGGGCGCCGTCCGGAATACCCCAGAACCGTATGTCCCCGTCCCAGCCAGCACTTACCATGGAACTGCCATCCGGGAGGGCCGCAAGACTGGTCACAACCCCGGAATGCCCCTGGAGCAAAGCAATCTTCTTTCTTTGAGGGACATTCCAGAGATGTATTGTCCTGTCATTGCTCGCACTTGCCAGCAAATCACTGCCGTGCACAAATGAAAGGGCAGTGACGGTGCTGGTATGCCCCCTTAATGTAGTATCATGCCTGCCATCAGGAAGGCTCCAAATCCTGATGCTCTCGTCCCAGCTTCCGGACGCAAGAAGTGAACTGTCCGGGGAAAACGCAAGGCAGCTTATCCTGCCGGCATGCCCCTCCAAGGTGGCAACAACCTGATTCGACCCCGCATCCAGCAGCAGAATGGTACCCGAATCAGTGCCAGCGGCAAGTATCTTCCCATCGCAGGATGCAGCAAGGCACGATACCCTGCCATTGGGGAAATCAAATCTGGTGAGTGGCATCCCGTCATCAAGCCGCAACATGCGTACTGTATGATCCCCCCCGCTCGTGGCAAGCCTTGACCCGTCCGGCATGATGGCAAGTGACCTGCCTGAGGCCCTCCCCTCGTCAAAGGCGGACATAAATTCCCCGTCCGGAAGGGTCCATACCCGGACCGTGTCGTCCCAGCTGCAGCTGAGAAAGAGGGTGCTGTTTGGGCTGACTGCAAGTGATGTGATCTGCCCCACATGTCCGTTGAGAGTCTTTTTTAGCTGGCCGCCGGGAAGGCTCCAGATCTTTATGGTGCCGCTATCGCACCCGCTGATGAGCAGGGATCCATTCCGGGTGACTGCCAGCGTGGTGATGGCACTATGGTGCCCTTTGAGTGTCCTGAGTGTCTTTTTCTGCGGCAGGCTCCAGAGCCGGATGGTCCCGTCATTGCTGCCGCTTGCAAGGATGGACCCATCGGGGCTGACAACAAGTGATCTGACCCAGTCGGAGTGAC
>LQYC01000038.1_pt1 | contig 72301 bp, 75 predicted proteins | sample 661771 | NCBI WGS metagenome assembly LQYC01 (sample SAMN03483023, study PRJNA281117) | bioreactor metagenome | isolation source: benzene-degrading methanogenic enrichment culture from a contaminated... | place: USA: oil refinery in Oklahoma | collected 2011-05
CCCCCGCCGCACCATCAGCGCCAGCGGCTGCAACCGAAGCGGCAGCCGGAACCTTCCCGATGGGGTTTGATGGGATGAGTTTCAATGCAGAAGGGGATAATTCCCTGAGCCTTGATATGGGAGCGGCCGATGCTGCCGGCGCGGTTGTCACGGTTTCCGGTGAAAGCGTCACGGTCTACCAGCATTCCTCCCCCGGGGTCCTGATCACGTTCTGGGGTGAAAAATTTACCATTAAAGACCGGAAGATCAAGGGAAAAGTAACGAGGGCGGAGTTTGCCACAGACCCGCTCCTCGCAAACCTCTCGATCGGGAACGTTTCCGGCTCGATCCGGGCTGACCTGCCCGCCCTTACACAGCGGGTGGCGATCGATAACACGATAAATGGGATTGTAAGTCCTGCCGTGATGAATCAGTTCCGGACAATAGCTGAACAGAACAACCTCAGTATGGACGCCGTAGCCTACACAATGGATATCCGGAAAGTCAACCTCTCCACAGGCGCCGCAAACGTGACGATGACTATTCCCCCGTCATGGGTGAACCTGCACGGCGGGAAAGATACCGTCCATATCGCACGGATCAGTGATGAGACAGGTATCACCGAACTGGTCAGCACGGTCTATACAGGGACTGATAAACAGGGCAACATGGTCTTCCGCGGCGATTCCCCGAAAGGTTCGTCGGTCTTTGGCATGCTCACCGCAAAGGCAACTGCAGAAAAACAGAAAGAGGAGCCGAACATGACGATCCAGCCGATGCAGAAACCTGCCATTATGACCGATGTCGGGATGTTTGCATGGATGCTCGGGATCGCGGAACAAAACCCAATCATTATTGTCATCATAATTGCATTAATCAGCGTTATCGCTTACTTTGGCTGGTGGAACCGGCGCATAAAATATTAAGAAGAAACTAGTCAGGTTTATAGAGGATCCTGCATCCTTTATTACTCTCCCTCAACAAGTGTTTTTGAAATTATATACTCCCCTTGTGCTTCCCGTGTTGTCCCGACAACAAGCCACCGTTCGTTCCCGTGCCGCTCGGCAACCCCGCGCGCTTCAATCGTCTCACCGGCAAGAGCCTGCCCGCTGTAGGTGTGAGTGAATGAAATGACCCTGGAAAATTCTTCGTGCTCTACCTCGTAGATGGCGGGGCTGTCAAACGCAAGCGAAGCGTCCGTCACCCGCGCCTCAAATGTCCTCTTTCCCAGCACCTCCCCCTTCCCGAACAAAAAAACGTCCAGTCCCTCGTACGGGCGGGTGAAGAGCAGGTCAAAATACGTCCCGTCGATCTGCCCCCGGTTCCATTTCCGTTCTTCATGAAGGACAAACATCTCGTACGTGATTTCAGGTTTGCGCTTCTCGTACACCTTGCGCCACATATCCGGGGAGAGCCCATCGAGCTTTTTTGAAATGATGGCTGACCTCAGCGTCTGCTGGGCGCCAAACCAGTGGTCCCCGTAGACCACAAGGTCGATGTCGGAGTTCTCGTTCTCAAGCCCGCAGAGGAGGGAGCCGGTGCAGCCGATAAAGCCGGAAGGGACATTGAGGATAAATGCAAGGTGTTTCACCCGCGGGTGGCGGGCGGTGATGCGGGCCATTTCGCGTTCCGGCTTTTGCACCTGTTGGATATCTTCCAGGGGTATCCGGAGAACGGAACCGAGGTATTGGGGCTTGTGGTCAGCGATGAACTCAAACGAGTCCTCAAAATCAAACTTCCGGTACCTCGTATTGTCCGCGTGCACCCGCTCTCCTGAAGCGTCAGGCACGTACCGGAGCACGCACCCGGCCTTTTCTGCATTGTCATAGGTGGAGACGGCATAGATCCACCCGTCTGCATCAACGATAAAGTCCCGCAGGCGGATAGGTTCCATGGTACAAGTGCCTTAAATTTTTGTAAGGAATTGTTCGATCTGTTCAGCCTGTACCCCTTTACGGAGGATCATCCGGTTCACAAGATCGACTACCGTGCTGGGCGTGCCCGGCAACCTACCGCCATCGATTAAAATGTCGCGGGGTACGGTGCATTCATCGGGAGTTGCGGGGTCCTTTGCCCCGTGCAGGTTTGCGCTTGTGGCAGTGATGGGGGAGTCAAACCGTTCAATGAGTCGCAGGGCAAGGTCATGGGAGGGGATACGCACCCCTATCAACCCTGTTCCCCCGGTGAGGATCTCCGGCAGGATATGTTTTGCCTCCAGTACGACGGTGACCGGGCCCGGGAGAAACGCCTGTATAAATTCCTGCATTGAGGCGTCCACACGGGCGACGGCACACAGCATGTCAAAATCGCTGACTGCGATCGATACCGGCTGCCCGAGCGGGCGCTTCTTTGCCTCGTACACCCTCATGATCGCGTTTTCGGACAGTGCGTCGGCGCCCAGCCCGTATACAGTCTCGGTGGGATAAACAACAGTGCCATCGTGCATCAGCACTGAGACCGCCCGTTCAATAAGGTCCATTTCAGAACTCTCGCCCGCGGACACGGTGGATGTCAAAAACCGCCTTGCTGCTGACGTGCATGACCGCAAAGACCCCTGCCTGTATCGGGTCGGTCACCACAAGGTCGGCATGGTCGGGGACGGAGCCTGCCATCTTCAGGGCAATGACGGGAATGCCTGCCTCCCGCACCCGGTCGACCGCACGGGAGATCTCCCCACCCATGATCGAGCCGGCGAGCACGAGGATCGTTGCCCGCGGCAGGCGGGAGACCGCATCGACTGCAAGGGCAAGGGTCCGTTCACCGACAAGCGGGATCGTGTCCACCGAGATCCTTTCTCCCCGGATATTGTGCCGGTCCGCCTCGTTCACCGCACCGAGAGCGACCTGTGCGACCTGCGCCCCCCCTCCGATGATGATCACACGCGAGCCGAAGATATCCCCGAATGGCTGGTAGGACTTCACCTCATGGACCTGCGGGATCTCTTTTAAGTCGGCGATCAGCTGGCTGCAGGTATCGTTTGGACCGGCTTCATATTCAAAATAGAGTTCCGCCATCCCGGCATACGGCCCCGAGTCAAACAACTCCTGGCTGATCATCACGATGTTTGCTTCATGGGCGGCAACGACTGTCGCTATGTCCCGCAGGACTCCCCGCCGGTTCTCGGCAATGATCCGCACCGCACAGCGCTCGGGTTCAGTCTCCATGTGAAATGCGATAGCCGGGGATCGAACCCGGGTTAGAAGCTTGGGAAGCTCCTGTCCTGCCGCTAGACTACTATCGCGTCAGAATCCTGTCTATCATATTACGTGAGTTTAAAGATAAAAGTATCACACATTTTTTTGGTGACGGGTTCGATATTTTTATGAGCGGACATGGATTACATATAAAAACAAACACCGCTGTTCTGCAGTCAGCTGGTTATGAAATCATGCGGTCGGGAAAAATACCGGCTTTGCGTCCCTGATCACGATCGCAGCCCTTTAAAATCGGGGCCCTGTCAAACATGACAAGACCAGCACCATGACGGAACGGCTATTATTAGATAAACGGAGCCAAAACCCATGAGAACACGAAATTGCCTTTTTGGAATACTCTTTATTGCCTGCATTTGCCTGCTGGTGCAGCCCCTGCAGGCACAGACAGAACAGACAGTCATTTACCAGAACTCATTTGCCACAAGCCCCGGCTGGCAGACAAACAACCCCTCCAGCGATTACTGGGTCCCTGACAAAGGATTATATCACTACAGCATCGAGGCAAGCACTGGCAATTATGCATATACCGATGTGGATTTTAGTGACGGCCCGTTCACCCTTGAATATGACTGGATGCCTATTTCGACCGATGAGACCGCCACGTTCCGGCTCGGGTTTGCCGGCAAGGAGATGAACCGGAACAAGGGACCACTTGTCCTATCCGAATTCAAAAACGGGAAGAATGGCAGGCTGATGTACCTCCGGGTCATTACCCAGAGCAGCAAACTTCTCACGGTTGCTTCAGGGCAGGGAGATGAAGATACCCCCTGTTACGGGGGGATGAAGCTGGGACAATCGAACTGCGGGCCTATGGTGAGGTTTGAGGATAACAAGACCTACCATGTCGTCCTGAATTACAATGATCTGGATCAACAGGTCACCATGTCGGTGAGCGAAAAGACGACAGGCAGGCAGATCTGGAGTTATTACCTGAGTACCGTGGACTCTCTCCGTGGCATGAACCGGATCTTTTTAGGCTCGGTGGGGGATTACGGCAGCATGATGGGCAGGTATGCCACCGGCTATATCGATAATGTGAAGCTCTCCACAGAGACAACCGTTGTCACTACGCCCACGGTTGCAACCTCTCCTCCAATCACGCCACGCGTAACCATTACTACCCGCCCGACCACAAAACCAACAACCGCCGTCCCGGCACAGACCACGACCCCGGAATCGCCCGTTTCCCCGCTTATTCTGTTTGCGGCACCCTGTATCGCGGCATGTGTCCTCTCGCATTCAATTTCCCGCCGGAAGCAGTAGGGCAGGCGTTTAATCCTTTTTTAAAAAAAGTGATGTAAGGAGTGAAGGCTTACGCGGTTGTCATGTATGTGCTCTGGAGGCGTTTGATGTTAAGGTACATCGTTTCTCACTTCTTCTCTGCTGGCATACGAGCCCAAAAGGCCGCCTGAAGGAATATCCCCGATAATCATTTCGCATACCGATGCATCCCCTGCCCCAACCGGCAGGGGGGCACCGGTTGCCGGCACTGCTCCTGATGGCGTGACGATAAGAGCTACGGAGAATACAAGCAGCGCCGCCCCGATCAGGATCATTCCGGTGTTCATCGTTTCCTCTTCTTGTGTGGTGCGTGGTGTTTGGAGATGACACACCAGAACTGTGGTGCATCACCTTACTACACACTGATTTATAATGGGTAATAAATTGCCAGAATCATGCAGGTTCAATGTCTGAACCCGCAGGTTCGGTCATGTAACCGCGGGGTTGATACCTCATTTTCGCGTACCAAAACTACCGCGTTTTTGCTTTTACAAAGTGCATAGGGTTAAAAGTCTGCAGGGATACGTTGTTGTAACAGGTCCTATGATTCCAAAAGACAAGTCCCCGACTCTAATCGTCAGCGACTCCTCCGACTCGCTGGACGAACTGTCCGAATACCTCGAAGTGCTCTCGAGCAGTGCCCGCCTCCGGATTTTAAAGTATCTTGAAAAGAAGCCGGGGGATGTCCGTTCGATCTCAAAAGAGATCGAGACCAGCTACGAGAACACGAAAAAGCACCTTGACAAACTGCGCTCCATCGGGGTCATCAGAAAGGGGGCTGGCCTTGGCTCCTCCACCTCAAAAGGGATCCACCCGGTGTGGGAATATTCCCTTGTCCCCGGCGGGCTTGAGGCAATTATCCGGAACCTCGGCCTGTTCTCCAACAAAAAGGTGCAGATCCTTGAAACCGGGATCAACACCCGGCTCGCTTCGGTCAAGGGAGCGCTCTCAAAGGAGTTCATGGGGAACATGCCTGCCGCCATCGTGCTCGGGGGGGCGATGGACGGGCAGGTCTTTTTGTTAAAAAAGGAAAAAATCAACATCGGCAGGACCGATGCCGACGCACCGGTCCGGGAGAACTCCCCGGATGATATTGTCCTTTCCGATGAATATACCGCAGTGACCCGGATATCACGGCCTCATGGCAGGCTCATGCTTGAGAATGGTACATGGTTTGTGGAGGACTGCGGCAGTACCGGAGGGACGCTGCTCAATAACAAACAGGTCGGGACGCACCTGCGGGTACCGGTGCAGGACGGGGACCTGCTGGAGCTCTCCCGCGGGGTCAAAGGTGTAAAACTGCTGATGATCATCCCCGGGGCCCCCTAGAGAAACCAATTTGTAACCGGGGAGTCCAATTTCACTTAACAAAAAGAACGGGTACTTTGTCTCTCATGTGCTTCTATGTCCCATTCTGAACAGGTGATCGGTATTAAAAACCCCCTCCCCGTGTCAGCAGCCTGCGCACTTGCCATCGTCCTTATCATGCTGCTCGTGCATACCACCGCTGCAGCGGAATTTACCGTATTGCCCTCGGGGGGGGATTTTACCGGGATCCAGGCAGCTGTCAGCCATGCATCCGCAGGCGATACGATCCTTGTCGGGAGCGGGACTTACAATGAAAAGATCCGGGTCGACAAAACCCTCACCGTCCGGGGGATCGATACCGGCGGCGGGGCACCGGTGATCGACCCGGAAAAAAGAGGAAATGCGGTCGAGATTACTGCAAACGGCTGCACATTCTCAGGTTTTGTTGTCCAGAACGCCGAACTGTTAAGCGGGATCCGGATCTCTTCGGACCGCACCACTCTTACCGGGAACACGGTGAAAAGCTGTGGGCAGGGAATCTTCCTTGACTCTGCTGATAAATCGGTTATTACGGGCAATAACATCACCCGGAATGTGCGGACCGGAATTGCGCTCGAAGGATCGACGGGAAACAGGATCGAAGCCAACAGCATCACTAAAAATACCGTGGGCATCGTTCTGGATGAATCCTCATCCTCCAACCGGATCTTCTTAAATACGTTTGACAATACGGCAAATGTCATATCAAAGAGCATTACATCGGTCTGGGACACAGATACGGCATTCACGTACCGCTACCTCGGCAGGGATGTAAAGAGCCCGATGGGCAATTACTGGGGAGATTATTCCGGGAAGGATGCCAACGGGGACGGTATCGGGGACACTCCGTATAACATCCTTGTCGGGGCAAACAAAAAATTGGTGGCTGCGTCAAACCAGAACGTTGTCGACCGGTACCCGCTGATGGATCCGGTAGAGTTTTACCCCGGAGCCCGTGAGGCAGCTGCCATCACCCCGGCCCGGGTCGTTTTTGGCACTCTTCCGGTCACCGTCCGGCCTGCAGCCACAGCTCTGCCTTCCCAGGCTGCAACAGGAGCCTCTATTGAACCGGCTTCTGCCCAACGGGCCGGTTTGCTCAGGTCGATTTTGGGGTCAGCTCCCTGGACTGCCGCCCTTCTTGTCTTTGTTGCTGTCCTCTGCATCGGCGGAGGTGTGATTTTCCTCCTTTACCGGCGGGACCGGGCGACGCTGCCCGAACCGCTGCCGGAAAGAGCGTCTGTGCCTGGGGTACATCCGGTGGCTACGCAATCTGAAAAAGCCCGGGCTGCCAGTGTGACGGTAGTGACGGACCAGACCGATGTGCAGGAGCCCGCTGTCCGGCCTGCGGCCGACCAGAAGTACTACTTCCCCCGCGAGCTGGAAGGAAAGTATTCTGATATCCGCTCAATCGGCAGGGGCGGGATCGCAAGGGTCTTTGCAGCGACCCGCACTTCAGACGGGCACAGGGTCGCAGTCAAGATCCCGATCAGCTTTGACGAGGTGACCGGGAAATCATTCTTAAACGAGATCAAGGTCTGGGAGATGCTGCGCCACCCAAATATCGTGGAAGTGTCTGCAGTCAACATCCTGCCCCTCCCCTACGTTGAGATGGAGTACGTCGAGGGGTCGCTTGAGATGATTGCAAAACCGGTCCCGGTCTGGAAAGCGGTGTATATTGTCCGGAAGATCGCCGATGCGTTGCGCTATGCCCACGGGCTGGGGATTATCCACCGGGACATCAAACCGCATAACATCCTTGTCACTGCTGACCTGACCCCCAAGATCACCGACTGGGGGATGAGCAAGGTGCTTGCAACCGATATGCGGAAGTCCAGCATCGCAGGCTTCTCCCTTGCGTATGCCGCCCCGGAGCAGGTCTCACCGGCTGAGTTCGGGAGGACGGACGAAAGGACCGATATCTACCAGCTCGGCGTTGTATTCTACGAGCTGGTCACGGGTTCGATCCCGTTTGGGGGAGAGAGCATGGTGGAAGTCGGAACCGCGATCCTCCGCGACCCGCCCGTTTTGCCCTCTGAATTCAATCCCGGAGCAGCCGCCGTGGACAAGATCATCTTAAAATGCCTCCAGAAAGATCCCGGGCAAAGGTACCAGTCGGCACAGGAGCTCCTCGACGCCCTGTCCGGGTACCTTGATGAAGAATGATACCGGTTTAAGAAATATACCCAATAACCTTTAACGAATTAAATACAATGGGGGAAGTAGCGTGCAAAAAGATAAAAAGACCTATGAACCCACAACCTGCGGGCATTGCAGCGGGCTGGGATGCATCTACTGCACAAAGACCGGTACGGTTCTTGTGGCATCTCCCAAAAAGCAGTGCCACCACTGCGAGGGCATCGGCTGCATCTACTGCGGGTTTACCGGCTGGGCCGGGGTAAAGGGAAAATACGACTGACCCGTCCCGGTCGTTTCAGGCAAAACGCCCCTCGACCTTTCTGGGGATGACGATCTCTTCGAACCGTTTTGCAAAGTACCGGTCGGTCATGCCGGCGATAAAGTCCCGGACCAGTTCCGCCCCGGTCGCAGAATCACGGTAGCCGAAATTGATCCATGCCGTATCGATAAAGTCTGAAAAGATGCGTGAGGACCTGCGGCAGTGCCTGATGTCTTCGAGATATGTGGCAAAGAGTGTCCCGTACATGTTCCGGATCTTCTCTCTTTCGGATATGAGCCGCGGGTTATCGTAAATGTTCTTCCTTGAGAAATCCCGAAGCTTTATGAGCGCTTTTTCAACTTCCCTGCTGTATGCAATATATCCTTTCTCCTCGCAGTCGCTGTTTTTGAGCAGGTCGTGGATCAGGGTGTCGATGATCTCCCGGTTGGTATCCCCGAGCAGCTCCCGGCACTCATCGGGAATGGACTTTGTGGCAGGGAGGAGTCCGATCTCGCGGGCGTCCTGTATGTCCCTGCCGATGTACGCAATGGTATCGGCGAACTTGACGACGCAGCCTTCGAGCGTCATCGGAGGGCGGTTGCGCCTGCCTTCGGCATTGTCCTGTACCTTTTTGTCAAATGCTGCCCATGTCGCGCAGGGTTCGGCAGTGATCCGGACGTCATCGGCCTCGCCGTTGTGACAGAGGATGCCGTCAAGCACCTGCATGGTAAGGTCGCAGTCCTCGATACGGTCAAGGGACTGAACGCTCTGTACATTATGGTAGAACCTGCCGATCCCGTTCTGTTCGCAAAGGTCAGAAAGGCAGCTCTCGCCGAAGTGGCCGTAGGGTATGTGCCCGATATCGTGGCCGAGCGCGATCGCTTCGATTAAGTCTTCGTTTAAGCGCAGGGAGCGCCCGATCGTGCGGGCGATCCTTGACACGAGCTGGACATGGATGACCCGGTGGGTGATGTGGTCGTTTTCCACTAAGTAGAACACCTGTGTCTTATCGATGTACCGGGTATATGCCCGGGTGTGGATGATCCGGTCCGCATCACGGGAGTAAGGCGTCCGGATATCTGGTGCTTTCCGGTTGTGCCGGCGCACTGCGTCTGCGCTGGTGGTGGCAAGCGGCGAGTAAAGGGACTCGTGCTTGTCAATGTAGGCATGAATGGAGGAGCCGGGCGAGAGGACGGGCTGTCGCACGGGTGTGCGGGTGCGGGGCATCGTTACGGTGATTCTGCCTTCCGGCTTATTAATGTTGACTCATCCGTGGAGGTTTGCCCGATCCGGCATGCTCATATCCCCTCAAATACAGATTTTTAAAAAAGGACAGGTTCCAATGCAGATGGATCTCCGGCCGATCGGGGTTGTCCGGTCGCCCTACAAAACAATGTCCGATGCCCCTCACCAGGGACGGCTCTCTTCAACTGTATCAGAAATCCTTATCGATGAGGCGTTTGCTCCCGGACTTAAAGATATCGGACATCACCCGAACCTGATCGTTCTGTGCTGGTTTGACCGTGCCGACCGTACAGTGCTTGCGGCAACACCGCCTCATCTCAGGACGGAGCACGGGGTGTTTGCGACCCGCTCGCCCAACCGGCCCAACCCTGTCGGGTTCTGTGTTGTTGACTTACTGGAACGGAATGGGAATGTGCTGAAGGTACGCGGGCTGGACGCAATCGATGGCACGCCCGTCATCGACATCAAGCCATACAACCGGAGGACGGACTGCATCCCCCCTCCCCCTGCCCCTTCCATCTGATTATGAGGGAGCACAAAGTCCTGCACACCGAAGAGAGGCAAAGTTTCAGGAAATGAACCGGTTAAGTCCCGTCCTTTGCATATACTGATATATCTTTATGGTTCTTGAAACAGAACTGATGAGAGTAATGCAGTGATTTTTAAATTAGAGGCACATGATGGCAAAGAAGACTGACAATACACCCCCGACAAAAGAGGAGTGCGCCCATGAATGCAACGGGTGCGCAAGCGCGGGCACCTGTTCCGATGCAAAAGCGACAGGAGGCCTTCCCCCAAAGGCAAATATCGATGTCAAACACGTAGTGCTTGTCCTGTCCGGCAAGGGCGGAGTCGGCAAGTCCACCGTGTCCGTGAACCTTGCGTATGCCCTCGCAAACCACGGTTACCGTGTCGGGCTGCTTGACCTTGACATGCACGGCCCCAACATCCCCAAGATGCTGGGTATCGAGGACCAGAAGTTTGCGATGATGGAAAACAGGATCGAGCCGGTGCATGTCACCGGCAACCTCTCTGTGGTCTCCATCGCGTTCGTGCTGCCCGACACGAGCACCCCGCTCATCTGGCGCGGGCCGATGAAGATGGTGGCGATCCAGCAGCTCCTTGACGAAGTCAACTGGGGGTCGCTCGACTTCATCGTTGTCGACCTCCCGCCGGGCACCGGTGACGAGGCGCTGACGATCGCCCAGCTCGCCCCCAATGTCCGGGGAGCCGTCATCGTGACGACTCCGCAGGACGTTGCCACGCTTGACGCCCGCAAGTCCATAAAGTTTGTCGAGAAGCTCGGGCTCCCGGTGATCGGGGTCATCGAGAACATGAGCGGGATGCTCTGCCCCCACTGCAAGGGGGAGATCGACCTGTTTGGCAAAGGCGGGGGTAAGAAGATCGCGGAAGAGTTGAACGTCCCGTACTTAGGCGGCATCCCCGTCGACATCGAGATGCGCAAGGCCGGCGATGAAGGGCGTCCGTTCATCATCCGTCGCGGAAAAGAGAGTGCCAGCTGGGCGGCCGTTGACAAGGTCATGGAAGCGTTAATCAGGGAAGTCGAGGGGTAAAAAATGGACTACATGCGGGTCCTCTGCGGCAAGGAGAAACCGCTTGCCATCTACAAGGGCGTGATCGCGTGCCTTGAGAACCCGCAGGCTTTTCCGGACCTTGTCGAGCCAATCTACCGCGAGGCGATGAACCTTGACGACGAAACGCTCGACCGGTTCCGGTTCGCGCTACTGCGCCTCCAGCTCTATGCCGACATCCACCGGAACGAAGACCTTGAAAAGGCAATGGAGCTCAAGTACGTCTCACAGGTGCTGGAAAAACTGGTGTTCGGAACCCTTGTCATGGAACGCGAGGACCTCGCCGCTGAATGATATCAGTTGTGGTCTCACGTTCAAACCGTAAGAATTTTTAATGATCACATGCACGGGTGATATGTATAAGAATTATACACACCCATCATATCCTGCAAGAGTAAATCCGGTTCCGGCAGTTGCCTGGCATTATTGCCTGCCGGGGATACCAGACCTTTAATACTTACCATGACCCAATCAATGGAGCACTTATGACATCACGCATGCACGCACCCCACACCACATGCCCGGGCTGCCACGAAGAGGTCTTTTTAGACGAGCTCGTGGGCGGCAAATGCCCGCTGTGCGGCTGTTCACTGGAGGAGTTCGAGGATGCGTTCGGCGAATTTGAGGGGATCATCGAGCGCTCCGACCTCTCGTGGCTCATCTTCAACTACTTTGTCTTCAAGCAGTTCGTCGACCTCGGGGTCCCCGCAACACAGATCATGGGATTTGTCAATTCGTATGAAGATAACGCGGACAAGCCCGTGGAGGAGTGGACAAAGACATCCTTTGTGCTCGAGATCCCGATGAAGCCTCTAGACCGCATCCGGCCCAAGAAGTGCCCGGCCTGCGGGAAATGGTTCATCCTCGGCGGGAAGAAGAGGATCGAGGGCGACATGCGCAAGCCGACGCTCAAAATAACATATACCTGTGACCGGTGCTAAAAGACCGGCCCGGACGCACTTTAATCCTGTTTTTCATCGCCGTTTTCCGGCGTATTTTCTGTTGTGTCGACTTGCGTCACTCTGGCTTTCCTTCTCCGGCAGATGACAAAGGCCAGCACCACAACACAGGCAGCGGCAAAAAAGATGAAGAGAGAGCCTACGTTCGTAGTCATCTGGATATAGCGCGGGCCGAATGCCATATCGCGGGGGCCGGGGAATGTCGAATTGTTCACCTCGAACCGGAAGAGGGTGATCTCCGTGTTGCCCAGCTTCTCCAGGGATGATTGCGGGACGATGGTACCTCGGGCTGCGAGTTCGGCAAGGGAGGTGTCGTTCATGGGCATCGTAGTGACGGGGGCCGGGGTCCCGGTGTTGGTGGCCGCGATAGCGGGGGCGATCAGGGAGAGCGCGATGAGAATAATGGTGGCGGCAAGTGCGGCTCTCTGGCATCGTATAGTCCGGATCATTCTTACCAGTACGCGGTAGGTTGGGGAGGGGATACGGTTTGTGGTTGGATCGACGGAACCGCGTTCTTCCCGAATGAGAGGGCGGGTGTGCAGGGGCGGCTAGTGAGTGATGTGGTGAAGAGTGTGGTGGGATAACACAATCCTTATTTATAACATTTTTCCGGTAACCACATTTTATCCACTACTTTAATACAACGATCAAAATCTTTATTAACCTACGAGCGTTAATAATTTATTAACGATGGCAAAACGGATTGTCAGTATAGCATTATCTAACGACGTAGTTGAATCACTCGATCAGACAACGAAGGCTCTTGGCATGAGTCGGAGCGAATATATCGAAACGATGATCAAGAAAGGATTTCATTTTTCCGAAGATGTCCAAAAAACTGTTACGAAGATTTCACGATTACAAGAACAAATTAAGGACAACCTTGTCATCGATGGAGAGAAAACATGATTGGACAAATATGGAATTTTATCAAAATAAAATTCAAAGCAAAACTATATGTTTTTTTGATAGTCTTTTTCAGTGCATTATCATTTCATTTCTTCCAGAGCCCCATCATTCAATTACCCTCATTATTAGTCTGCCTTCTATTCATGCTACTCATGGCGATATTCCTTGTAATCGATACCGTAGGTAATCTCAAGGATATAGTTTTGATGATATTTAAGAAAAAAGTAGAGATTCCTGTACCGGTTGAAGTCTCCAATCTTGCGAAAAGCATGGGAGTGACCTGTAACTCTTTTAAAATAGTGATGGACAATTTCAATGCTTGCGTTTTACCAACCGGTAGTGTATTCATTGGGGATAAAACATTTTTTACCTTGAATAAAGAGGAACTACTTGCGGTATTCGCTCATGAATTTGCTCATAATAAAAAGAGACATTATTGGATTAAAATCTCGGCATTTGCACTTCTTTTATTGGCAGGCTACACGGTTTTCAATGGTTTACCAGAATTCATGATGTGGTATGCATTATTTGCATTTACTTCAATTACGATGATTCCTGTCAGTTGGTATCTTGAACTGGATGCAGATGGTATGGGGAAAAAGTTTGTCGGTGCTGAGCATATGATCTCTGCACTTGAAAAAACCTCAATTGATCGTGATCAGAACGAGGGATCAGAATCACATCCCCCGATTAATGCACGAATTCGGGCTTTAAAAGTGTCTCAATAATCAAATCTTTTTTGTCTCTCATCATTATGGGGTCAACTGTTGAAGGAGCGGGCAGGAGTGCAGGGGCGGTACACGGGGGCGGTAGTGAGGCAGGTGGCGGGATGATGCGAAGGGAGAACAAGTGATAACGAAATGATGGAACTCCGTCATGTAAAATATATCCTGATAACCATCGGAATATTCCTTGGCCTCTCCTTTCTTGCTACGTTCTTGTATCTGTTTTTCTCCGAATTCATCATTTTGTTGATTTTAATTGGAATTGCATACGCTTTCATTCGGTACACTCCACGGAGAAGATCACCAAAGTGGTTATTGGGATTGAGGAAGAAACTGAAAAATTTCTATTGGGAAATCTACTGGAAGATCAACCAGCCTTTTAAACGGAGTTCAAGATCTCAAAAATATTATCCATCCCGTCGTGTTCGATATGGTAAAAATATCAAAATCGAAACGAGCGTTTTCAATTCCGTAAATAAAATCCGGCAACGACATCGACTACCAGCACTGTCGTGGGATGATAATTCATACTCTACGGCTCAGCGCAGGGCAAAAGAAATATCATGGAATTTTTCTCATGATGGTGTCCCATCATCATGCGGAGAAAATATCGCACAAATCCCTCTTGGGAATGTTCGCGGGCTGGGATTTGTTCAAAAACAGAATATTTCCCAAAAATTTGTTAATACCTGGATGCGGAGTCCCGGACACCGTGAAAATATTTTACGAGGAAGCTATCATTCTATTGCAATCGGTGTTTATCAGAAAGGCAGAAGATATTATGCGGTTCAATTGTTTTCGTGATTTTTGTTACGTTTAATGCGGTCCTGTGCCCCCGCCGTTCGAGCCGCATTTTTTCGTCACCCTTGTTACTCGCATATTGGCATTGTGCGATGTGGCACTCACTTTACGAAGGAAAGTGAGGGGCTTGAGAAGAAACTGAAGGTGTCTTTAAGTTGTCGAATCCCGAAGGGATGAGACACGAGAGGATTTCCATTGAGAAATCTTCGAGTGCATTTGTAAGAACGAAACAAAAAAGAGAGACTGAGGCTGTTACGCTTCCGAGCTCTTTGAAGATTTGGCGATCTTTGTGGTAATCTTTGCGGCAGCGTCCTTCTTTGGGGCATAGGACTCCATCCGCCCGTCACGGTGCACACGTTCGAGAACCCCGGATAATGCCTCAGCCATCTTCTGTGCTGCAACGTGGGTCATGTAGATTCGCGTGCCATTAACCGCAACTTTTCCATTCTCTTTTTTTACACCGGGCATTTCAAGGAAATCTATGTACAAGTCCCGCTCGGTGACCTGAATGAATGAATGATTTGCATATCGTACTGTTGTGATATCTACCTGGAGATTCTCCGGTCTGAACCTGTACAGGGACTGAATATCAATAGTAACTTTGGAATCTGCTTTCGCTGGTTGTTTCTGAGTTTTTGTCGGATTTGGGACAGCAGAATTCTTTATCATTTCAGGCCTCCGTTATTGTTACTGCTCGTGGATACGGCACCGGGTTATTATAGTAACCATAAGCAACCTGTGCAATCATCTCCGGCATAACTGTGATCCGTGCTTCACTCTCAGCAAGATACGGTTCCATCCGGTGTTTGAGATCAGAGGTACAGTATTCAATGATGGCATCATCCATGCAATCCGTATCTTCACGATCGTCGAGCACGGCAAATGCAAGGAAGGTCAGTGCGATCAGCTTCCTGGACTTCAGATTGACCCGGTATACCGGGCGCCGGGAATCCCTCGAATCTTTGATCAGCAGCTGAAGACCGACAAGGGTGGATAGTGCATTTTTCACACTGTTATTTGATGCCCCGGTAAACTCCTCCAGATCCTTCGGACGGTACTCCCGCGTTGGATCCGCAACTACAGCCTGAATTACATGAACAACAACTGCATCTCCAAACAGTCCTCCGTAGGGTTTGTTGATGAATTTTGCAAACTCGGCAGATATTACAGGTAAGTCCTCATCAGCCATGGGTTTCACCTCATCGTCCAGTTGATACAATGATGATCCTTACTATCACTATGCTCATTGACATTATCAAATTTCTGATACTAACTATCAATTTTTTTATAGTTTTTTGCCATGCCGGTGGTGTGGTATCTCTACATCATAAAAGATCGACCAGGCATCCGCCCATTTCAGATCATACAAAACAACGACCTTTATCGTCTTTCCCCGTTTTGGAAGCAACCCTTTGGCAATCCGTTCATTACCGCAGTCTTTTAAAATCTTGTGAATATCGAGACCTCTACGGGTACATTCAGCGTCGCAGCGACTTAACTCAACAGCCGAATTTAGTTTCTTCAACCACGCGAGAAATGAGGCAACTTCCTTTCCGGGATCCGGTGGGGGCGGTCGTTGTCTCACATGTGGTGACATTATATAAATATGAGTATTGTTCGCCAGTAAGAATGTCGTCCTGTGCAGTGTGAAAGTAAGAGGTCGGTATTATTTCAGCAATACTTGTATTCCTGCCGCACCCCCTACTTTCTAAAAAATCTCGCCGTAAAACCGAGATTCTGGAAAAAATTGCCGCGCTTAATCCGAACAAAATCAGTTAATACCAATCCGGGCACAGTACGGCCCCCGGTTCCCCCATCAGGAACACAATAACTCCCAAATTTTCGCATCAACCACAGAGTATATAATCAAACCGGGACAACCGAAGGTCAATACAATGATCCGCGAGCTCATAGAACAACTGAAGACATGGGCGAAACAGACTGCGGCGGCCTTGAAAGAGAGGCTCGCTGCTGCTTTCCACACAATCAAGCCCATGCCGTCAGCCGTTGCCTGTGCAAGAGCGCTCGTTGTATCATCTGATGGAAATGTCCTGAATGCGGGGAAGCGGTACAGGTTGACGAGCGGCCACGCCCCGGTCTTTTCGCTCTTTACGTTTTTTGGTGATCGTTAGATAACGCCGGGTTCCGGTGTCGGGGTTTTATTCAAGGCTGTTATCCTGCAGGTTACCTGCCGACTGCGATGTGTAACCGTGTACAGGACGATAGCCAAGGCTCCACCCGGTCCGGCGTTTTAAAAATTTTTAAGAAAGGGGACCGGCTCTAAAAAGAATCGTTGTTGAACAAAAGCAGGAAGAAGTGAACCAAACATGACAGTCAATACTGAAAATAATAAGCAGGAATCGCAGGAGAACACGATCAGCCCGGTGCCCGCTGCAGCATCGTTGCGGGAGGCGATTGAACAGGATGGAGTCCCGGCCGGTGCAGGGTGCGCTGGCCGGACGAAGACGGGTTCCGATGCAAGGCAGGAAAGCAAAAAAGAGGAGCGGATGATCGTACGAAAGACCCGCAGCCATTACTACAATATCAGCACCCGCACCCGGCCGGTGAAACGCGAGCTGAGGGCGAGGGCTGTTGGTCGCGGGAAAGCGGTACGGATCGGTAAAGGAAAGGAGTGTGGGGTATCATGACGAGAGGGCGGCGGCCGACAACGGGACTGGACGATGCGATCGTGACGGCCCGGGCGAGAGGCGAGGTCATGAAGTTCTGTCCGGAACCGGACCGGGTCAGTGACTTTGTGATCCGGAGTCCGGGGCATGTTGTCTTTGTCCGCCTCCAGAGAGTGTCCCGCCTTCACTGCTCACCCAAAAATGTCGAAGCAGAATGCAGCGAGACGATCGACCTCATCCGTTCCCTCCCCGGTTCGGGCCCGGTCAGCCGCGAGCTCTGGATCTATTCCCGGCATGGCTGGAGGTACTTCAGGATTGGGGATACCGTTATCGAACGGATCGGCAAGGACGGCAGACCGGCTCCGGAACCGGGAAAGGAACCGGTCGTGGTGGCAGCGGCTGTGAGTGATCCGGTACCGGCTACGAGTGATACGATACCGGCTACGACCCCGGTACAGGGATGACAGGGACTCTCCGATATCCATATACCCCTTTTTTACAGGGATGGGGTATCCCTGAGGATTCATAGTACCAAATCTCCTCATTTTGGGCTCCGATTGCCCTTCCCGGGGGGTATCCGGAGTGTTTTCAGGCACGAAATCGGCAAAAAGTGTCCCAATTGTTTTGCGAATCACCCGCAAATTGCTTATTTTTGGTTATCGGGGGCTGTATCGTGCCTGAAAAAGTCCACAAATAGCATCAATTGGAGGCAGAATCGGTTCCCGGTTTGACCTACAGTCTGTGGATGCCTGAAAAACAGGGGGAGTTGGATCGGATCCGGATCCCTCCACCGGATACCTGATCATCCTCCTGGCAGGATCTCGCTGAAGAGCTCATACCAGATCTCCTCATTTTAAGCCCAGATTACCCTCTCCGGATGGTATCAGGAGTGTTTTCAGGCACGAATTTGGCAAAATATGTCCTGATTGTTTTACGAATCGCCCGTAAATTGCTTATTTCAGGGTATCGGAGCCCGCAGCGTGGCCGGATAAGTCCGCAAATAGCCCTAATTATGCGGCAGACGGGTTGCCGGGTCGGACTGTAATACCTGAATCAGAAAAAACAGTGGTAATTGGGATCCCCCGGATCGGGTCCCTGATGAGAACCAAAAAAAAAAAATTCAACCGTAAATCAGAAAAGGTCTGACAGTTGTTCTTGAGTGTTGTCGAAAAATTAAAAAAAATTCTGTTCAATACGTCCTTCCCACGAGCGTGGCCTTCCCCGGTTTCCCGCAGATGACGCACGCCCCGCCGGCATCCGGAACATAGGGCGACCGGGCTTCCGTTCCGAGGATGCTTGAGCTCGACTTCTCCTCGATCGCGTCCCCGCACCCATGGTCGCCGCACCACGGGACGACCGCGACCCTGCTGTCGTTGAGCGCTGCGGTCAGGGCATCGACCGTGCCAGCCGTGCAGAGGCTGTTCTTCACATGCTCTTCGGCTTTTGCTTTCATCGCCTGCGAGATTTCGGCAAGGACTTTCCTTGTGCCACCGGCGATGCCGGCGCGGTCGAGCGACGTCTTCCCGCCAAGCCGGGTCACCGCCATCACCTTGCCGGCGTCGATATCTCTTGGCCCCAGTTCGAGCCGGAGCGGCACGCCCCGGAGCTCCCACCAGTAGTATTTCGCGCCGGGCCGCATGTCCCGGATATCTATCTTTGTCCGGAACCCGGCGCTTTTGAGTTCCTCCTCGAGTTTCTGTGCCGACGCGAGCACGTCGTCATGCCGTTTCCCGATCAAGATCGGCACGATCACGACCTGGACCGCTGCAACCGCAGGGGGGAGGATAAGCCCCTTGTCGTCGCCGTGGACGCCGATTAATGCAGCAATGCACCGCTCCGAGATGCCGTAGCAGGTCTGGTTTGCCAGCTGCTGCTCCCCGTTTTTGTCCTCGTAGTTGATGGCAAACGTCTTTGAGAAATGGGTGCCGAGGTGGTGGACGGTGCCAATCTGGAGGGTCCTGCCGTTGGGCATGACCGTGTCCACGGCAATCGTGTAATCCGCGCCGGGGAACTTGTCCCAGTCGGGACGCTTCGAGATGATGACGGGGATGCACATGGACTCGTAGAACTCCCGGGTCAGTACAATCTCGCTCTCCACCTGTGCCTCTGCCTCGTCCCATGTCGCGTGCACCGTGTGCGACTCCATGAACGAGGTGATCTCGCGCAGGCGGATAAGCGGCCGGGTCTGCTTGGTCTCGTACCGGAACGTGTTGACGACCTGGTAGATCCGCAGCGGTAAATCCGCATGCGAACGCACCCAGAGTGCGTACATCGGGTAAATCGCCGTCTCGCTCGTCGGGCGCAGTGCGAGTTTCACTTCAAGCGGGCTCGTCCCCCCGTGCGTGACCCAGTACACCTCGTCCTCAAAGCCCTTGATGTGCTCGGCTTCCTTCATGAACTCCTGCTCGGGGATGAGCAGGGGAAAGAGTGCCTCCGAATGTTCGCGGTCGAGGAGGTCACGCAGGCGCTGGTACACGTGCTTCCGGAGTGCAAACCCGTACGGGTACCAGACGTAGAGCCCCTTGACCGGGTAGCGGACGTCCATGATCTCCGCACGCCATAAAATATCGTTATACCATTCGGAAAACTGGTGTTTTGGCGGCAGTGCGCCCTTATCCTCGTCCATGAAAAAACCTTAAACCACCAATTGTATGACCTGCGGCGTAATAAAAGCCTCGACAACCGCCGCAACCGCGATCAGCGGGAGGACCATGAGCATAAAATTCCGTGTGAGCCGCTCTGTTTCGGCCGCTGCATCGCCCGATCCGTAATACTCATTGACAAGAGACTGGGAGAGCAAAATCCCCAGAGCGCCGGCAAGGATAAAACCGGGGATCTCGAAGATTCCGTGCGGGAGGATTGCTGCCGCGACAAAGGCAGAACTGTGCTGTTCGTGGACGATCTCCATGATGGCGCCGATAACGATGCCGTTTAAGCTCATGATGAGGATGGTAAATATCCCAAAGGACGCACCTCCCAAAAAGAGCAGGATGCAGGCTTCGATGTTATTGAGGAAGATCTTGCCCCCGATCTCAGCGTCACTGCCCCCCATCACCTGCTTTGCGACATCTTTCTGGAACATGTGCATGAACTCCTCGCCAATCTCAGGGTTCTGGGCAGTTCCCACCCAGCCTATGAGGATGGTAGTAAAAAAGAGCAAAAATATGATGACGACCGCCCTGCCAAGGCCCGGTTCAGACATAGAGCACCATCCGCGTCATGTCCCGGATGCCGGGTGCAAGCCCGACGATGATCATGGCGAGCACGACAAGGTGCCAGAAGTCCTCATCCGCCTCTTTGCGGTACAGCTCGAGGACGTAAATCGCGGGGAAGAGCACGATCAGTTTTAACGGGAACATGACAAACGCCGTGCCCGTCCACTCGATGAGGTTCGAACCCACCACATGCTGTTCAATGTATTGGAGTGCGGGGTGAAGGTCGATACCGTAGCTGGTCGCGCTCGCGTCCAGCATATGCCCGAAGATGAGGGTGATGTAGAGCGGGTGGCTGACGTATTTCCATGCAAGCGCGTACCTCATGAATGCCCAGAGGACAGCGGTCGCCGTCACTGCCATGAGGGGGATGACAAACAGGACAAAGAGGTCGATCTGTGTCACGTTCATCCCGTAAGCCGTGAGGGTGAGCACCACGATAAATGCAGCCATGCTGCCGGCAGACGCGTAAAACGAGAGGAAGTTCTTGACAAAACCCTGTGCCTGGAGGTACCGCGACAAAAAGATCATGCCAAGCGTGAAGAAAAAGAGGACAAAATAGATGAGCGGCGTGACCAGCAGGAACTGGAAGTCACCCTTGATCATCCCCGTATCCTGGACGACCCGCAACACCCCGCCCAGCACTACATAGGGGAGCGTGGCGAGGATGAACTCCGTATCCACCGTGAGCCGGATCCGGTTTAAGTACCGGGAACTCATCAGCCACCGGTAAAAGATGTAAATGCCGAGAACGAGGATGAATGCGTAGGTGAGCGTGTCAACAACGTTATAGGGCTGGCCGTACCTTATGGGATCGATGTAGTATTTGTAGATGAACTCACTAATCATTTCTGATCTCAATGAGCTCAGAGCCTATAAAATTACTCAAATCTAAGCCGTTTGACAAGTCCCGGTGGATGCAGCTCCCCCGTGATGTGGTGATCGGTCATGACGTGCTCGCCCAGATACCCGATGTCTGCGAGGACTTAACGCTCGGCGGCTCTGCTCTCCTCATATCCGGGAAAAGTACCATGGACCTCGCCGGGGACCGGGTGCGGGGGCTCATGGACGACGACTATGATATCACGACGTTTTTTGCAGAAACGATCAGCCCGTCGGTGATCAAAAAAGGAGAGGCTGCAGCAAAAGGCGTGGATTTTGTTGTGGGGGTCGGCGGCGGCAGGGTGATCGATACCGCAAAGATCGTCTCGTATAACACGGACAAACAGTTCATATCGGTCCCCACCGCGGCTTCGCATGACGGGATTGCATCCGCCCGTGCATCGCTTCCCACCATGGAGGGGCACGCGTCCCTTGAGGCGCACCCCCCGATTGCGATCGTGGCCGATACCGGCATCATCGCCGCCGCCCCGCACCGGCTCCTCGCAGCAGGGTGTGCCGACATCATCTCGAATTACACGGCAATCCTCGACTGGGATCTTGCATACCGGGTGAAAGGCGAGCCGGTGAGCGAGTACGCGATGGCGCTCTCGAAGATGACAGCAGAGATCCTCGTAAAAAACGCCCACGTCATCCGGCCGCACAACGAGGAGTCCGCGAGGTTTGTGATAAAGGCGCTGGTCTCAAGCGGTGTCTCGATGAGCATCGCCGGCTCCTCCCGCCCGGGGAGCGGCGGCGAGCACAAGTTCTCGCATGCCCTTGACCGGCTTGCCCCCGGAAAAGCCCTGCATGGCGAGAGCTGCGGGATCGGCACGATCATCTCGATGTACCTGCACGGCGGGGACTGGAAGGGGATCCGGGCATCGTTAAAGATGATCGGCGCCCCGACAACCCCGGAAGATGTGGGGATCGATGACAGCACGGCAGTCGAAGCGCTCCTCATGGCAAAGACCATCCGTCCGGAGCGCTTTACCATATTTGATATGGGACTGACACAGGAGTCCGCGGAAAAGCTGGTCCGGATGCTCTATGAGGAGTGAGGTATTATGGCAGAAGCAAAGACCAAGGTGACCCTGATAGGGACGGTGCATGCCCGGCAGGGCGTCGAGTTCATTTACGAAGGTGAGGCTGCCGGCTGCGAGACCTGCAAGGTGAAAAAAGCGTGCCACAACCTCCAGAAGGGCAGGAAGTACAGGGTCGTCACCGTCCGGACAACGCACCACGAATGCAGCATGCACATCAACGGGGCAACTGCGGTCGAGGTCATGGAGGCGCCGTCGACGGCGCTGATCAGTGCAGAGATGGCGATGGTCAATTCAAAGATCAAATTCGAATCATCCTGCAACAAGGGGGACTGCCGGAGCTATGAGCTCTGCCACCCCGACGGGATCGTGGAAGGGGAGAAGTACATCGTTGCGGATGTGCTCGGGAACGCCCCCGACATCTGCGAAAAAGGGCGGGCGCTCAAGCTCGTTGAACTGAAAGGATCGTGAGATTTTTAATAGGTAATCTGCTATTTTTGCAATTGGAAAATTTCATGATTCCCCATTTACATTTGATGCGGAATAATTCAGATCTAACTAAGTGAATTGACATTTGGATGACAGAGAGGTTATGGGAATTTGTGCGAGATTGCTGGGCGGTGAAAAAGCCGACAAAGACAAAGCGATAAGAACTACCTCCTTCTTTTGTATTTCCATCTTGAAATGGCGGCAAGTATATATTCCTAATCGTGATTAGTACTAATCGTGATTAGGGAATTTGTTGACAGGGATGAGGAGATCTCGCTTCTGGAGCGGGAGTGGAGGGGATCTGGAGGGCGACTCATCATCCTTTATGGCCGTAGGAGGATCGGAAAAACCCGGCTCATCGATGAATTCATCCGGGGAAAACCTGGCATCCTCTATATTGCAGAGGACGCCGCCCCCCATATCCAGATCGCCCAGCTCAGGGATCGATGCGCGGAATATTTCAAAGATCCGCTCCTTGCGGAACTTGATATCCGGACATGGGAGCAGATTTTCACGTATCTCGCGCAGAAGCATGTCGCTGAAAGGACATATCTCGTGATCGACGAGTTCACGTACCTGATCAAGAACGATCCCTCCCTGCTTTCTACGCTCCAGAAGGTGTGGGACAGGAGTATCACCAATTCGGAATGGTGCCTCCTCTTCTCTGGATCGATCCTCTCCCTCATGAGCGATCTGGCTCTTTCGTCGACATCTCCCCTCTATGGCAGGCGGACGCGGGACATTCTGCTTGCGCCACTGCATTTCCGTGATGCAGGACGGTTTCTCCGCCTGTCGTTTCCTGATGCCCTGAGAGTGTACCTGTCGATCGGTGGAATACCGGAGTACCTGCTCAAGGCCGGTGATTACGATGACTGCAGTTCCTTTTTCCGGAACGAATTTTTCAACCGGTATGGATACTTTTACCATGAACCCTACTTCATCCTCTCGCAGGAGTTCCGCGAGCTTAAGGTGTACCAGTCCGTCCTACACGCAATTGCCCTTGGCAACACAGCGCCGGGATCCATTGCCCAGTTCTGCGGGATGGACAGCCGGCACATCTATCCGTATCTCGAATCGATGATCCGGCTCATGCTGGTGGAAAAAGAAGTACCTATTCTTGGGAGTTCGCGGCAGGGAATCTACCGGATCAGGGACAGGGTCTTTGATTTCTGGTACAGGTTCGTGTTCCCGCGCCGGCAGGAGATCGAGACGGGTCATGCGGACATGCGGCTCCCTGACTTTAACCAGTTCTTTGGCCGGCAGTTCGAAGCGTTTGTCCAGGACGAGTATGCGGCCACTGTTCTTGCCGGATACCGGACCGGTCACTGGTGGTACAAGGAGGATGAGATCGATCTTGTCGCGGTGAATGATGACGAGTCATCAGTCGTCTTTGGCGAGTGCAAATGGGGGGATGTCAGCCGAGCGGAAGCAAAAAAGATCCTCGTCCGGTTGAAGTCGAAGGCAAAAATGGTGCGCGCAGGGAATTACCGGCACCGGAAGTACGCGCTGTTCTGTGCCGGGACTGTAGAGGGGAAGGTCCTGCTCAGGGACGATGGATATCTTGTGTATGACGGGGCTGATCTCGAACAGTCCTAAAATAATATTTGTCCTGAATACTACGCCTTTGCCCGCACGAAGGCAAAGGAGGCGTTTGCAAAGGCCAACGAGTCCTTCAATGACGTGCTCGCCCTCAAGGCAGCCCTTTGCCAGAAAGACCTTCGTAACCGTCCACACGACACACCACGAGTGCGGCGTGCACCTGAACGGCGCAACTGCAGTCGAGGTGATGGAGGCTCCGTCTACGGCGCTGATAAGTGCCGAGATGGCGATGGTCAACTCGAAGATCAAATTCGAATCCTCCTGCAACAAGGCCGACTGCCGGAGCTTCGAGCTCTGCCACCCCGACGGGATCGTGGAAGGAGAGAAGTACATCATCGTGGACGTGCTCGGGAACGCCCCCGACATCTGCGAAAAAGGGCGGGCGCTCAAGCTGGTCGAGCTGAAGAGCGTATAATTTTTTTTATCCTGATTATCTCTCTCTTTTTTGTCACCGGATTTTAGTATAAAAACGGGCATTAAAAACCCGATCACACCGGTCCTGCCCTCAAGTTCACAGGAACGGGAAGATGTATAGGGCAGAAGTGCAAAAACCAAAAGCGAGGCATGAAATGAAAGTTGTCGCATTCGTCGGGAGTGCACGCAAGGATGGCAACACTGCCATCCTTGTCAATGCAGTGTTCAAGGAACTCAAGAAAGAGGGCATAAAGACAGAACTCGTCCAGCTGGCCGGAAAAAAGATCCCGGGCTGCATCGCGTGCGGGAAATGTTTTGAGAACAAGGACAAGCGGTGCGCCGTGAAAGGCGATATCGTCAACGAGTGCATCGAAAAGATGCTGGACGCAGACGGGATCATCCTTGCATCGCCCACGTACTTTGCCGATGTCTCTGCAGGGATGAAGGCGCTGATCGAGCGTGCGGGTTTTGTCTCACGGGCAAACGGCGATATGCTCCGGCGCAAGGTCGGCGCATCGGTAGTCGCCGTCCGCCGGGGCGGTGCGATCCATGCATTTGACACCATGAACCACTTCTTCTTCATCGCCCAGATGGTCGTGCCCGGGTCATCCTACTGGAATGTCGGGATCGGCTTGGCGCCGGGCGATGTGAAAGGGGATGACGAAGGGATCGCCACGATGAAAACTCTGGGTGCAAACATGGCGTGGGTGCTCAAAAAGTTAAACGCGTAACAGCACCCGGGAACCGGCAGCTCCACGAACGTATATGGACCTGAACGGCAGCAGGCGACCGGTTTTTAATCCTCAGCCGCCACCGCCAGTTCGTGCGCAACCGAGCTGATGCGGGGATAATCCACCAGATCACGAACCCACCGGCCGGGGATCGCGTCCATTCCCCAGCATGCTCCGGCAAGCGCCCCGCAGCATGCGCCGACCGTGTCCGCGTCCCCGCCGAGATTGACTGCCGTTACCAGTGCCTCTTCAAAAGAATCTGAGGTCATGAAACAGGAGAGAGCGGCATGGGCACAGAGCAGGGCATCGAGCGAGGGTTGCGGGGAGTGATTCTTATAGTCCGCAAGCATAGTAAAAACCTCATCGTTCCTGCAGCGTGCAGACGCCATACGGTGTGCCTCCTCCCGCGTGCTCCCCCGGCACATCGCGCTCGTCATCGTGTTGAGCCATACGGAAGAATGGGCGGCAACCATGTCATAGTGCGTCAGGCGCGAGCAGGCGATGCTGAAGGTCCCGACTGACCTCGGGGCATAGAACACCCCGAGAGGAAACCCACGCATGACACTCCCATTGCTCCGGCTTGAACCAAGCTGCCCGTGTGCAACAGCGGCGGCTTCGTGTGGCGGGACACCGCTCCTGACGAGCTCGAAAACAGCGGATGAGGTGGGGCCGAACCACTGCGGGTTGTTCTGGTACGCGGCAACAAGCCGCACGATCAGGTCATCAGGGTCGAACCCGCGGCATGTCACAAGCGATGCGGCAACTGCAAGCGCCTGCAGTGTATCGTCGGTGACTTCCCCCTTCGTCCTTGGGTGCCTGCCGCCCGGAAGCATATCAGTTACCATCTTCCGGGGTGCCGGGAACCCTTCAAGGGGCGCGCCAAAAGCGTCCCCGATAGCGAGCCCGATTAGTGTGGCACAACTGCGTTTGTGATCTGATATAAAGCTCACCAAAAAGGTATATCAGCCGCAAAGGACATGTAATTTTTTGCGGAAGGTGATATTGTGCAAAAAGAAGAACTGCTCCATTTACACATGCTGATGATTCACATCAAAAAGTACTATGAAGGCATCACCAGTCAGGAAATCCCCACAAACCGTTATAGTTCCCTTGCAATCTCTCCTGTTCACATTCATAAAGACAAGAAAGCCCACAAGGAAGCCCTCCTTGTCCTTGGCGATGAAATTGTTTCCCATATCCACGGGCACCGCATGCCTGTGATGTCCTATTCTTCTGACGCTGCATCGACGCGGGTTGCAGCCGAACATTAAACCTTTTATGAACGAGGCGGAGGCGTACCGGGAGATCATCTCCCGCATCATCTCCCTCAAAGCCGGTGACGAGCGCATCATTGCAGAGAAGATTGCGGTCTGCAAGAAGTACGGGCTTTCTGCGGTTCCAAAAAATTCCGCACTCCTTGCTGCCGCACTTCCACCAGAGCGGGAAAAACTGCGCCGGCTGCTGCTGGTCAAGCCGTCCCGGACGCTCTCCGGTGTTGCACCGATCGCGGTGATGACCTCGCCTGCTCCATGCCCCCACGGGAAATGCCTGCCCTGCCCCGGCGGCCCCGATCACCCGTTTGCATCCCCCCAGAGCTATACGGGCGAGGAGCCTGCGGCGCTGCGTGCCCGCGAGCACAACTACGACCCGTACCGGCAGGTGCAGGCGCGCCTCGCGCAGTTCGAGCTGCTCGGGCATCTCGTGGACAAGGCGGAACTGATCGTGATGGGCGGTACGATGACGGCGCGTCCCCCGGACTACCAGCAGGAGTTTGTTCTGCGCTGTGTTCAGGCGATGAACGATTACCCGGTCGAATCAGGCCCGGCAACGACATCGCCCGATTTTGAGGCCGTGAGTGCTGCCAATGAACAGGCAGGTGTCCGGTGCGTTGCGATCACGTTCGAGACCCGCCCGGACTGGTGCAAACGCGGGCATATCGGACGGATGCTCTCTCTTGGAGTAACCAAGGTCGAGATTGGCGTCCAGCACACCGATGACCGGATCCTTGCACTCAACCGCCGGGGGTGCACCGTCGCCGACACCGTTGAGGCAAACGGGCTGCTCCGGGATGCAGGATTAAAAGTAGGGTTTCACATGATGCCGAACCTGCCGGGCGCCGACCTCGCATCCGACCGCAGGATGTTTGAGACCATATTTGCCGACCCCCGGTTCAGGCCGGATTTCTTAAAGATTTATCCCACACTCGTCACCCCCGGCTCCGAGATCGAGTCGCTCTGGCAAAAAGGGGATTACGCGCCGTATTCAGAAGACGAGATGGTCGACCTCATCGCGTATGCAAAGTCGCTGATCCCTGAATATACCCGGCTCCAGCGGATACAGCGGGATATCCCCGCAAAACTGATCGTGGCAGGGTCAAAGCATTCCAATTTCCGGCAACTCGCCCGGAACAGGCTCAGGGAACAGGGCAGGGTGTGCCGCTGCATCCGGTGCCGGGAGATCGGGCGCCAGCCATCCGATGCCAAAGCTGAGATCCAGGACTTCCCCTACGATTGCTGCGGCGGGAAAGAGCATTTCATCTCCGCTGTATCCGGCGACTCGCTGATCGGGTTTGCACGCCTGCGGTTCCCGTCATCTGCTTTTATGCCGGAACTGGACGGTGCCGCACTGGTGCGGGAGCTGCACGTGTACGGCAGCATCGTCCCGCTGGGAAAGCCTGCCGAGGACGAGGAGTACCAGCACCGGAGCCACGGGAAGATGCTCCTTGCCCATGCGGAAGAGACTGCACGCGGTGCCGGGTTCTCTAAACTTGCCATCATGAGCGGGATCGGTGTCCGCCCGTATTACCGCAGGCAGGGATATGAGAGGAGAGGGCCATATATGGAAAAGGAGCTGGCCCGCAGGAGTTCGCGTCCTGCAGGAGCTCACACCAAAGGGGAGTTCGCCGGATGAAGCCTGCCACGCTTGAATTTGTAAAGCAGCGGTTTGCTGAATACTACAAAAAGACCGTGCTAGTCGCTCCCCCCTCAATTGGACAGAGGGAGTGGGGTTTTGTCCTGTTCTCCCCGGGTTATCCCGAGATCCACATGCGCAGGCATATCGGGTTTTCCAGCCGGGACGAACTATTTGAATACGTAAAAAACCTCGTCCCCGCCCATGCGTATTACTCGGTCGCCTACTACGAACGGCCGGACGCCCCGACCATGAAGGAGAAAGGGTGGCTGGGGGCAGACCTCATCTTCGACCTTGATGCCGATCACATCATGCGGGGGCCCTACGACGTGATGTTGGCAAGGGTCAAGGAGGAGGCACAAAAACTTCTTGGGATGCTCACCGAAGAGTTCGGCATCGACCCAAAGACAATCGACGTTGTCTTCTCCGGTGGGCGCGGGTACCATATCCACGTGAAGGATATCGCGGTGAGGTCATGGGGGAGTGCGGAGCGCCGCGAGATGATCGATTATGTCTGCGGGATCGGGATCGACCCCGCGGCAATGCTCGTAAAGACTGCTCCCGCACACCGGGGCTGGCAGACGCGTTACCGGACAACGCTTATTGGTTATCTCACGTGGCTCGGGACGCTCCCTCACAAGGAAGCCCTTGCCCACCTGTCGGCAATCCCCCAGATCGGCCGGGTGACCGCAGAAGAACTGCTTGAGAAACGCGAGGTGATCATCGCCGAGCTCACCCATACCCCGGCTGCAGAACTGTTAAGAAAATTCCGCGGGCTCTCCCAGATCGTTACGGCAGACGAGTGCGAGTTTAAAAAGCGCCTTTTAGAGACAGCAGCTCTTGCCGACGAGCCGGTAACCACGGACACAAAGCGCCTGATCCGGATGCCCACCTCCCTGCATGGCGGGAGCGGGATGCGGGTGCAGCAGATCGAGATCCGGAACCTTGACGCATTCGACCCGCTGACCGATGCCGTGGTCTTCGGGACGCGGGATGTCAGGGTTGACGTGACCGTACCCCGGCCCACGCCGATGCTCGGAAGCACTTATCAGCTCCAAAAAGGGATCACTACAGTACCCGAAGCGGTGGCGGTATTTTTATGCTGCCGCGGAATGGCTGAGATCGCGTGAGGTTTACCCATGGTGGAGCTTGAAGATCTGCGTAAGGTCCTCCTCTCCGAGCGGGAGACGGGACGGTTGAACCAGATACCGCATGACCTGTTCGACCGGGCGAATACCGCAATCTCCTCGCTGCTTGAAAAGGTGTACGCGATCGAAGACCCGCTTTCCGACGAAGCCCGTGCGCTCATCGAGGAGACGATGAGCATCCGGGAGACCGCCCACGAACTCTTTGTGATCCGCGCAAAGAAGATCCTCACGCTTGCAGGGAGCCAGGCGCAGGGAGATTACCTTGACCGGGAAGAGACAAAGAAGATGGTCCCTGCCGAACGCGAGATGTTTGACCGGATCGTCAGTGCAATCGGCGCCAGCCAGGGCGCGCTCCTCTCCACTGTCCGGCAATCGCTCCCTCTTGGCGATGAGCCGGAACCTTACATCGCACAGGAACCCGTCCCGTCACAGGGCCCGCACCCCGGCCCGGCACCGGCATCCCCGTCGATCTCCCCACCCTACGCGCTGGTACGGGTGCTTGACGATATGGACGCGTTCATGGGCGTTGACGGGAGGATTTATGCACTGGGAAAAGGGGATATCGTGACGCTGCCGGAACGGAACGCAGAGGTTCTTGTCGAGCGCAACATAGCATTAAATATGAATCTTAGTAAATAGTATTGGTATTCGATATCATAAACGGGGTAATTTTTCATGAAAATGCCAGCAAAATTCAAGACCTACTGCCCTTTTTGCAGGACCCATCAGGTGCACGAGGTCGAGAAAGTCAAGAAAGGTAAGACGACAGGGCTGCACTGGATCGACCGGCAGAAAGCGCGCAGGGGAACGATCGGCAACATGGGCAAGTTTTCCAAGGTGCCCGGTGGCGACAAGCCCACAAAGAAGATCAACGTGCGGTACCGGTGCGTCACCTGCGGGAAAGCGCACCTGCGCAAAGGGTACAGGGTCGCGAAATTCGAACTGACGGAGTGAGCAATATGGTACGTGAAATCCGGGAGAACCGGAGCAGGTTTTTTAAAGTGAAGTGTCCGGACTGCGAGAACGAGCAGACCGTCTTTGAAAAGGCGAGCACAATTGTGAACTGTGTCGTCTGTGGAAAGGAACTTGCCACCCCCACCGGCGGCAAAGCGAACTTCAAGGCTGAGATCCTCGCAGATCTCAAGTGATTGTGACGATATGCAAGACAGGGAATGGCCCCAGGAATCGGAACTTGTCGTCTGCACAGTCGAGAACGTAAAGGACTTTGTTGCGTTTGTCTCGCTGGATGAATATAACGGGCGGCAGGGGCTCATTCCCATCTCTGAGATTGCAACCGGCTGGATCAAGTACATCCGCGACCACATCCGGGAAGGGCAGAAGATTGTCTGCAAAGTGCTCAACGTGGACAGGTCCCGCGGCCACATCGACCTGTCATTAAAGGACGTCAACGAACACCAGCGGCGCGAGAAGATCCGCGAGTGGAAGAACGAGTCCAAGGCAAAGAAGTGGATCGGGTTTGCCGCAAAGGCAGCCGATGAGCCCGCAAAGGCAATCGAGGACATAATCATCGGGAGTTACGGTGCCCTCTACCCTGTGTTTGAAGACCTTGTTATTGAGGGCGAGCCGGTGATAAAAAAACTGGGGCTCTCCAAAAAAGCATCCGAAGCGCTGATGCATGTAGCGCACGAGAACGTCAAAGTCCCAAGAGTCGAGGTTGTGGGCAACCTCATCCTCACCTGCACCCAGCCCGACGGGATCTCCGTCATAAAAAAAGCGCTCAAAAGTGCAGAACCAAAGATAGCCGGTGTGGATATCGAACTCCTCTACCTCGGTGCACCCACGTACCGGATCAAGGTAACCGCGCCGGATTACAAGAAAGCGGAAAAGGCGTTAGAAAAGGCAGCCACTCTCGCGATCGCGGTCGTGGAAAAGGCAGGCGGCGAGGGCAGGCTTGTCAAGAAACCCAAGTCAGGGAAGAGTCAATGACCGGCCGGATCCGCCGTTGTCCCGTTGACCGGACCTATACTCTTTCACTCACCTGCCCCACCTGCGGTACACCGACAGAGACGGCGCACCCGGCACGTTTTTCACCTGAAGACAAGTACGGGAAGTACCGGAGGATGGTGCGGTGATCGAAGATATCAGCGTCAGGTTCCTGGACAATTTCAAGGACCGGAAACTCGAATCCCCCGTCCTGATCGAGGGGCTTCCGGGTATCGGGCAGGTGGGCAAGCTCGTCGCGGAATACATGATCCACATGCTCGGAGCCAAAAAGATCGCCGAGATCCATTCCCTCTATTTTCCCCCCCATGTCATCATCGAGGAGAACGGTGTCGCCCGGCTCGTAAGGAACGAGCTTTACCTGCACCACACTGAAGGCCGCGACCTTGTATTCCTTGTCGGCGACTACCAGAGCACCTCGAATGAGGGGCATTACATCCTCACCGACCAGTACCTTGACATCGCAGCAGAGCTCGGCGTGCAGCGCATCTACACGCTCGGCGGCTTTGGCGTCGGGCACTTTGTTGAGGAGCCAAGGGTGCTCGGTGCCGTGAGCCACGCCGGTCTGCGCCCCGAGATCGAGGCGGCGGGCGTTGTCTTCCAGCGGGACGAGCCCGGCGGGGGCGGCATTGTCGGTACGGCGGGCCTCCTCTTAGGGCTTGGCGCCCTGAGGAACATCGATGCCGTCTGCCTCATGGGCGAGACGAGCGGCTATATTGTCGACCCCCGGAGCGCCGCGAGCGTGCTTGCCCTTCTCTCCAGGCTCCTGGATATCCCGGTCGACCCCACCCAGCTCAACGACCGTGCCGCTGAGATGGAGCGCATGATCGAGGGCTTAATCGAAGGCGAGAAGCTCCAGAGCGATGACGAGCTGAGTTACATCGGGTAAGGGCAGGCCAATTTTTTTTATCTCACATTTTTTGCCGGAATTCACGGAAATTTTTAAAATTCTAATTTTTTTATCCCGCGGATACATCCAAAGTAATTTCAGGAAATATTATTTTTACTCATGCGGAGTTATAACATAGGAGAATTCTGTCCGTGGATACGCGTCCCATTCCAGAGAACTGGCTGAAAGTCGTAATTATCGGGATGCTCCTGTCAGTCAGCATTTTTTGTGAGATTGTCATCCATTACCGGACCAACATCGACTCATGGTATACCCAGTTCTATTATATCCTTATCATCATTGCGGGAGTCTGGTACCAGAGAAAGGCGATCTGGATTGCCATCATCCTCGCGGCCCTGCACCTTATCATAACCTATACTCTCCTGCAGACGCTGACATGGACGTCTCTTGTGAACGCATCCATGTTCATCTGTGCTGCCATACTTGTAGGGCTGCTTTCTGAAGAAAAAGAGAGGTTCCACAAAGAGATCCTCGCATCAAAGAACGAGATCGAGAGAAAACATGCCGCCCTTATCGGTTTTATGACCGAATACACCCTCCGGCTGAAACTTCCCGTCAGGTTAATGCTTGACAACCTGCAGGCGATCTACCAGTCGCTCTCTGAAAACCCCGGGCCGGCATCACAGGAAACGAAGGATTCGCTTATGATCCAGATAAAAAATACCAAACAGATACTTACGAACCTTGAGACGATAAACCGGGAAGTCACTGATGAGAACAGTGATATTCCCGACGCGTTCAGAAAATTCTTAAACCAGTGATGTGGGCAGGGCATGGTCTTTTCATTCAGCCTCTCGAGCGAGAAAAAGATTTACCTGGTGATATCACCTGCAGAAAAACTGAAGCTCTACAACAGCGAGATCATCCGGCAGCTCCTTCTCGATAAGCATTCCGTCCTCGTCGTCACAACCAACCAGCCATATACCACGCTTGCAAAGAATTACGAAAACTACGGGCTCGACCTTTCAAAGATCTGGTTTGTCGACGCAATCACGAAGTGTGCGCTGGGAAGGATACCCCCGGAAGCCGGTAACTGCAGGTTTGTTAAAAGTCCCTCCAATATCACCGATCTCGGCATTGTCATTACAGATGTGCTCAATACCTTCCCGGACGAAAAACCCTGTATCCTTTTTGATTCAATCAGCACAATGTTAATCTATATTTCATCGATTAATATCTCAAAATTCATCCATTTCATCACCAACAAGCTGAAGATTTTGAACTCCCCGGGTATCTTCCTTGCTACTGAAAAAAGCCTCGACCCGTTGTTGATGACCCAGATCGTCACATTTGTCGACGAAGTCATTAACACAGAATCTGACACAGGCAACCGGGAATACGAGAAATTCTGAATTTTTAAATTTCATTTACATCGCCTCCGGATTTAACCGGACCCCGATTAGTCCATGCGCACGGTCAGCAAATTCATGGGGTATCCGGTGTCCGCAGCAGGGAAAAAGTCAGAATTTTATCATATGAGATAAAATTTTTTTATCATGAAAACGATTGTGCTCGGTGCAATTATCCTCTGCATGGTTCTTGTTGCCGGTTGTACAACCGGCCAGCCGGTTTCCGGAGTGCCTGCTCAAAGCCTGAGTATGAATGAACCTGCGGTTTTGCAGGACGGGACGTACAAAATCACAGCCATGATTGATCACATTGAAGCAGACTCGTCAAAACCCGGAAAAAAGATTGTTGATGTTTATATCCGGGCAACAAATTCCGGGACCCAACCGGTCCAGCTGGTCTGGTACAGTAAAATTACCGATCAGGCCGGAGTCTCGCACGGCGGCATCGGCGTCTCGCATGGCGGTTCGGGCGCCCATGCCCCTCCGCTTGACCCTGGATCATCGGCAATCGCACGGGACTATGTTGTCGTTGAATCTGACGCGGACTTTACTTCACTCTCAAAAGGGGGAACCCTTGATGTATCATTCATCGTGCAGCCGGCTGAAGGCGGATCGCCAGTAAATTTCCATACCTCCTGGGTGATTGATCCAAACCGTATCAGGTGAATCCTTTTTAGAATTTTTTTTAACTGCCTTATTGGGAAACCCTGTAGTCCGGTGATATGCTATGGGAAATTCAATTTTAACCTGCTCCGGATGACCATGTTTTCGGATGTTTGAGAGACAAATAAAGGCACGACACAAAAATCATTCAACAGAATGCTCGCCAATGCCGAAACTGCACACCTATTCTCCCTCAGGCTCTCTTAAATAAGACAGAACCGATCAAAACCTTAATCGATGAAGCGTGTAATGTAAGCGTATGAAAAAGACCAATCTCCCGGCATTGCATCTTTTAATCTTTGTTTGATAAGTCAATGAAAAACAGCCATTTGCTCACGATATAATCCATGAAAAAAACCGTTAAGGAATCAACCGGCATTACTGCTCATGAAATCCTCCTTACGGAACGTAATTTATCCCTTGCTTTGGCAGCGGCTGCTACACTTGATGAGGTATTACCCCAGTGCCTTGATGCAGCCATCCGGCTTTCCGGAATGGATAGTGGCGGTATTTACCTAGTCAACCAGAAATCCGGTGACCTTGACCTTTTCTGTTCTTCCGGTTTATCTGATGGATTTATCCGGGAAACCACTCATATTCCGACTGACTCACCATCTGCCCGCCTGGTTTTGGCCAAAAAAAATATTTATTCCACATATCCGGCACTGAAAGTCCCTATCAGGGGGGAACGGGCAAAGGAAGGAATTCATGCTATCGCAATATTACCTATACTTTATAAAGAGCGTGTCATTGCCTGTTTTAATATCGCATCACACGTACTGGATTCAATACCGGAGCAGAGCCGGTCGATCCTGGAGTCTTTTACCTCACTTATCGGTAACAGCATTGCGCGGATCCAGGTGGAAGAGGCGCTGCAGCAGAGCGAGAACCGGTACCGGAACATTATCGAGGACCAGACAGAATTCGTCTGCCGGTTTACTCCTGAGGGCAACCTCACGTTTGTCAACGATGCCTACTGCCGGTATTTCGGGTTAAATCGGAATGAATGCATCGGAAATCACCACACAGTGAATATTCCCCCGGACGATGCCGGAAAGATGAGGGAACATATCAAAGCACTGACTCCGGAAAACCCGGTCACTGAACTCAGGCACCGCATCGTCATGCCGGATGGCCAGATCCGGTGGCAGCGCTGGAGTGATCGTGCAATCTTTGATAAGAAGGGTCATGTGGTTGAATACCAGTCCGTCGGACGGGATATCACTGATGTTATCGCGACAGAAGATGCTCTCCGTGACAGCGAAGAAAAATACCGGACCCTGATTGAGCGGGCAAATGATGGTATCGTAATTATACAGGACGGAATTGTCAGATTTGCCAACCAGCGTCTTGGTGAACTCTGGGGAGGTTCGATTGAAGAGATTACAGGCAGACCCCTGACTGATTTTGTCCATCCGGATGCCATGCAGGAGATTATCGAGCGTTATAAACAGAGAATGGCGGGGGAAACACCGCCACCGGTTTACGAGACGATACTGAAGCACAAGGACGGGAGCAGGTTCAATGCTGAGCTGAATGCAGGGGTTATTCTGTACAAAAAGAAACCTGCGGATCTTGTCATTATACGTGATATGACCGAGCGAAAGCGGGCAGAAGAAGAGCTCCGCGAGATGAGTCTGTTCCAGGAAAGCGTTATTTCCAATGCCAATGTCTGGCTGATGGTGCTTGATGAAAAAGGCAAAATTCTGCTCTGGAATAATGCGGCTGCTGAGATCAGCGGATACCCTGCACACGAGGTGATCGGCACCAACCGGATATGGAGATCCCTCTATCCTGATCGTGATTACCGCAAAAAGATTACCGATACGCTCACCGGGATTATCAAAGAAAAGAAGTACCTGCAGAATTTTGAGACGACTATCAACTGTAGATCCGGTGGGCAGAAGGTTATTCTCTGGAATACCCGGGGACTGGAGGGGGAAAAAGGGCAGGGCGCCAGATTCGTTGCAATCGGAGTGGACATCACCAAGAGCATCAGGGCGGAAGAGGCCCTGCGGGAGAGCGAGGAACGGTACCGGAGCGTCGTAGAAGACCAGACGGAGTTTATCTGCCGGTTCACATCGGATGGAACGCTCACGTTTGTCAACGATGCCTACTGCCGGTATTTCGGGTTGAAGAATGATGAATGCATCGGGAAGCACCACAATGTGAATATTCCCCCGGATGATGCCAGAAGGATGAAGCAACATATCAAAGCACTGACCCGAAAGAATCCGGTTGCTTTAATCGATCACCGGATCATAATGCCCTCCGGGGAGATCCGATGGCAACGCTGGAGTGATCGTGCAATCTTTGATAAAGATGGTCGTGTGGTTGAATACCAGACTGTTGGGAGAGACATCACTGAACAAAAACAGGCAGAAAAAGCATTACAGGATTCAGAACGCCGTTTTTCTGATATCATCAGTTTCATACCGGATGCGACATTTGCCATCGATCGGCAAGGAAAAATAATCGCATGGAACCGGGCGATTGAAAAGATGACCGGTGTTGCTGCGGGCGATATGATTGGAAAGGGGGATCATGAGTACGGCATCCCGTTTTACGGGGAGAGACGTCCGATCCTCATTGATCTGATATTTGGGGATAATGAGGAGATCACGAAAAAGTATCCTGCAATCCAGAAAAAAGGGGATAAATTTATCTCTGAAATTTTTATCCAGCGTCTTTATGGCGGAAAGGGCGCCCACCTCTGGTTCATCGCATCCCCGCTCTATGACACGAATGGTAATGTCACTGGAGCAATCGAATCGATCAGGGACGTCAGTGATCGCAAACGGGCAGAGGAGGCGCTCATAAAATTGAATGAAGAACTTGAACAACGGGTCAAAGAACGTACAGAGCAGATTAACGCCTCCTTAGAGGAAAAAGTAGTCCTGCTCCGCGAGATCCACCACCGGGTGAAGAACAACCTCCAGATTATTATCTCGTTACTGAAACTACAGTCCCGGTATATGACGGATGAGAACACAGTTGCCGCATTCCGGGAGTGCCAGAACCGGGTCATGGCAATGTCACTTGTCCACGAAAAACTGTACCAGTCCGAAGACATCTCAAAGATTGACCTTGGAAATTATGTCCGGTTCCTCGGCAACAGTCTTTTCCAGTTTTTTGGCAGGAGTGAGAAGGGTGTCACGTTCAGTACGGATATCCGGAATATTTCCCTCGATATCAACACTGCCATTCCGGTCGGGCTGATGATCAATGAACTGGTCTCAAACTCCTTAAAGCATGCGTTTCCCGACGGAAAAATCGGGGAGATCTCTATTGCGATCCACCAAAAAGAACGCCAGCTTACTATTGTCTATAAGGATACCGGAGTCGGCATCCCGCAGGAGTTCGACTGGCGCAAAGCCAAGTCACTCGGGCTCCGGCTCGTCATCTCGCTTGTCGAACAGCTATTCGGGACGATTGAACTGGACCGGACGGCGGGAACGGTGTTCACTATCGTTGTCAACGAGAAATAAAAATCTTCTCCCGGGGGATCCGTCATGTAAAAAAATGCGGCTAACCCCCGCCATGATGCTCATTAATTACATCCAAAAACCCTCTAATATTCAGGCCATACCATGCTCGCCAATGCCGACCTGCACATCCATTCCCCGTACTCGATCGCCGTTTCCCGTTCGATGGTGCCCGAACATCTAATCACGGCATGCGAGATTAAGGGAATCTCCGTTCTCGGGACAGGTGACGCGTTGCACCCCGCGTGGCAGCAGGCATGGCGCCCTTTTCTTGAAAACAACGCCGGTGTTGTGGTTGTCCCGACCGCAGAGGTCGAAGACCAGTCCCGTGTGCACCACCTGATCCTTGCAGAGGATTTTTCGCAGTTCGATGAACTACGGGACCGGCTTTCTGCACACAGCAGGAGCCTCGTATCGGTAGGCCGGCCTCATGTCTACCTCTCTGGCGGGGCAATCGCAGAAATTGTTCATGAGACCGGTGGGATGGTCGGCCCTGCGCACGCGTTTACCCCGTGGACAGCGATGTATGCATATTTTGACTCCGTCTCCGGCTGCTATGGATCCGAACCGATCGACTTCCTTGAACTCGGCCTCTCGGCCGACAGCAGTTACGGTGCCGGTATTACGGATCTTTATGGCATCCCGTTCCTCTCCAATTCCGATGCCCACAGCCCGGCGCCTGAGAAATTTGCCCGCGAGTTTAACCGGCTCGAACTTACTTCCCTGAATGTACCTTCAGTCCTTGATGCGGTGAAGAACGGCAGGATCGTGTTAAATGCCGGGTTCTTCCCGGAAGAGGGGAAGTACAACCGCACCGCCTGCGTCCGCTGCTTTACCCAGTATTCGCTCAAAGAGGCGGTCCGGCATGCTTGGCGGTGCCCGGATGACGGCGGCATCATCAAGAAAGGCGTGTACGACCGTGCACGCGAGCTCTCGACCGCCGCTTCCCGTCCACGCCCCCCTTACCTCCACATGGTCCCGCTCGGCCAGATCATAAGGACCGTTGAAGGGGTATCGTCGCCGCACACCAGAAAGTGCCGGGCAGTCTACGATATACTCATCGCTGCATTAGGGAACGAGATCGAGGTGCTCACCAACACTCCCGTCTCAGAAATCCGGGCCTTGAACCCGAAGGTGGCCGATGCCATCGATGCATTGCGTAACGGCAGGGTAACGCTGCACCCGGGCGGCGGCGGGAAGTACGGCACATTTTCTTACTGACCGCTGAGTCCCCCTGTCTTTTTTTTAAAAAATACGTAAAGATTAATGAAATTGCGCTCCAACATTTACCGCAATGCTCAATGTACATCGGGATATCTGTGGATATTGCGGGTGTTGCGTCTCGGTCTGTCCGGAAGGAGCCCTCGAACTGATCGATGCATACCTCAGCGTTGAACAAAACTGCACGAGTTGCGGCATCTGCGCCAAGGTCTGCCCTCTGGGGGCGCTGGAGGTTGCCAATGAAAAGCCGATATGACGTCCTCGTTGTAGGTGGAGGCCCTGCAGGAGCGGTTGCGGCACGGACAGCGGCAAAAAAAGGTCTGTCTGTATGCCTTGTTGAGAAACGACCTGCGATCGGGGCGCCGGTCCGGTGTGCGGAAGGGATCGGGCGCGAGGCGCTTGCGGAGTTCGTCGCGCCGGACAAGCGGTGGATATCGGCAGAGATGACCGGGGCAGCGATTGTTGCACCTGACGGAACCATGATGAAGCTTGAGTCAAACCTTGCAGGCAACAAGGTTGGATACATCCTTGACCGCAAGGTCTTTGACCGGGAGCTCGTCTGGCAGGCTGCTGATGCAGGATCGGACGTCTTTGTCAAGACCCGGGCAACCGCCCCCATAATGGAGGACGGGGTTGTTAAAGGGGCAAAACTTGAGTCCTGCGGAACCGTCACGGATGTGAAGTCGGATGTGGTGATCGCAGCGGACGGCGTCGAAGCCAAGTTTGCCCGCTGGTGCGGGATTGACACCACAGTGCCAGTCCGCGAGATCATGAGCGGGGCGCAGTATGTGCTCACCGACATTGACATCGACCCGTACTCGACCGTGTTCTACCTTGGCAACGAAGTCGCTCCCGAAGGATATCTCTGGATCTTCCCCAAGGGGGCCCGGTCGGCAAATGTCGGCATCGGGATCTCCGGGAAAAAGAGCGGCACCGGGCACCGGGCAAAGGACTATCTCGATAAATTCGTGCAAAAGACATTCCCGGAAGGAAAGATGATCGAGTTTATTGTCGGCGGCGTTTCGGTATGCCCCCCGCTTGGCTGCACCGTGGCTGACGGGCTCATTATCGCCGGGGACGCGGCGCGGGTAGTCGACCCCCTCACCGGCGGCGGGATCTATAACGGCATGTTTACCGGGAACCTTGCCGCCAGTGTCGCAGCAGACTGCATTTCAAAGGGCGACACCGGCAAAAAAGCACTGATGGCTTATGATGCAGGGTGGCGCAGTTCAAAGATGGGCAGGGCGATTGCGCGCAACTACCATATCAAGGAATATTTAATCAAACAGCCGGACGAGAAACTCAACGCTATTATAAAATCGGTCTCAAAACTGAATCTCACCGAGTTCTCGACGATCACCCTTATCAAGGAAATCATGAAGGTGAACCCGAAACTTATGGTCGAACTCGGTGCGCTCGCCGCATCGCTACGCTGATTTCTTGAGTTGTTTGTTGAGCAGGCGCAGGCAGTCGTCCTCCGCCTCTTTTTTTGTAAATACCGTGAACGTGTCGCCCGCGTGGATCATCACATTGCCGCTGGGGATGATCAGTTCTCCTGACTGGCGGCGGATCGCGATAAAGACAAAGTCCTTTACCTTCAGGTCACGGATCTCGTGGCCGACGATGGGCGCGCCGTTCTCGGCAACGATCTCAAAGATCGACCCGCCGGGGATCTGGGCGAGCTGCTGGAGCTGCGGGTTCTCCGCCCAGTAATAGAGCCGTGAAGCGACCAGTTCATCAGGGTTTTCGCTGATCCTCACCCCGACCTCCTTGAAAAATTCCGAATGGGAGATCTGGTTGACGATCGCCACGACCTGTGGCACGCGGAACCGTTTTGCAAGCCAGCACGCCATCAGGTTCACGGCATCATCGCTTGTCGTGGCAACGAACGCGTCTGCCCGGTCGATCCCCGCTTCCTCTAGGACAGATTTGTCGGTGGCATTACCGGTGATCGCCAGCACATCGTGGTGCTCGAGAATATCGCTGCAGCGCGACTCGTCCTGGTCGATGGCAACGACATTATTGCCGTGTTCGACTGACTGCCCGACAAGACATCTCCCGATCCCGCCCAGACCCACGATGATAATGTACATGCCTACCGGTTACCATCATCTCCCTTGAAATAATTTGCGCAATCAATCCTGATATGTGATCTGCGGGGTGGACGAGGCGGGTAAGGGTTCGGTGCTCGGGCCGATGGTTGTCGCAGCCGTCGCAGCCGACTCGGAAGCTGTCCTTTCCGGCCTGGACGTAAAAGACTCCAAACTGCTCTCAAGGGAAAAACGCGAAGACCTTTATTATGCAATAGAAAAAAGGTGCAGGACTGCAACGATCATCATTCCCGCAGAAGAGATCGATGCACAGAGAAAAGTGATCACGATGAACGCGTGCGTTGCCAGGGCGCATGCTGCCGTCATCCGTAAAATCAGCCCATCAACCGCCTACGTAGATGCCTGCGACGTAAACCCGGTACGGTATGCACAGATGGTGCGGGAACATCTCGGCGATCCCTCCTGCTGTATAGTTTCAGAGCACCATGCCGACCAGACCTATAAAATTGTGTCCGCGGCAAGCATCGTGGCAAAAGTCATCCGGGACAGGGAGATTGCATCGCTTGCCGGAACTTTTGGGGAGATCGGGAGCGGTTACCCGTCGGACCCGGTGACGATTGCGTTTCTGTCTTCCTACATGAAAGAGCACCGCCGCCCGCCGGACTGTGCCAGAAAGAGCTGGAAAACAATCGATAACCTGATCGCTGATGCGGAACAGAAGACTCTCTTTTAAAAGCATGACCGGTCAGATAATCTCCGGTGCAGCCCGCTTCTGCCCTCCGGCCAGTTATTTCCTTTAAATACAATTTACCGGGACCATATGGCAGACAATATTGAGCTCATCCTGAAAAGAGCCAACAATAAAATTAATACTATAGTTGACAAAGGGATCAAATTGCGGTAGATGCCCCATGTCGATCGATGTCGATATCAGCAGCATGTTTTTATCAAAATTTCTCGACTCCCCAAAAAAAGAAGGGAAAAAACAAGCGGCTGAAGAAAAATCTGCCCCCGCTCCCGGCCCCTCCCTGGAACCTTCATCGGATGATTCACTGGAATCATTACTGGAACCGGTCACAAAGCCCGGCATAAAAACCGAAGCGAAACCCACGGGACAGAAAAAGAGGCTGTTCGATCGTTTCAGGGCCCTGCATGACGACAAGTGCGCTGCTGTCGCAGGTGCGGAGTGTTACAGCGCGGGGATTCACGGGCCCCTTGTTGACCTGACATGGGATCCGGTCCCTGACGTTGAGGTGGTTGAGGTATACCCGGTAAATGAACCCTACGCGTACGTGCGGATAACGTACAACAACAACACGATGGAATATTCCTACGATATTCTCGAACCCGTGCTTACCGCTGAAGAAAAAGATCTGATGGAAGAGGTAAAACAGGGGGTGCTTGACCGGCTCGATATCAACATGGGGAACGTCACGAAGGAGAAAGCGCAGAAGGCGCTGGTAAAATATATTGACGAAGTGCTTTCCGATTACCATATCTCCCTTTCCGCCTGCCAGCATGCCAAAATGATGTACCACATCGAAAAGGAATATCTCGGTGATGGCGTGATCGATGCAGTCATGCATGACCCCAATGTCGAGGATATCTCCTGTGACGGGGTGAACTCCCCGATCTTCCTCTTCCACCGTAAATACGAGTCCGTCCAGACCAGCCTGATGTACACGAACGCTGTTGAACTCAACTCGTTTGTGACAAAACTCGCCCAGCGTGCGGGAAAATTCATCTCGATTGCCGAGCCGATGCTCGACGCGACGATGACGGACGGGTCAAGGATCCAGATGACGCTGGGAGAAGAGGTGACCGCACATGGTTCGACGTTTACAATCCGTAAGTTCAAGGACGAACCGGTCACGCCAACCGACCTTATCCAGTGGTCGACCTTCTCCCCGCTTTCGATTGCATACCTCTGGCTTGCTGTCGAGAACGGGAAGTCCTGCATCTTCTCCGGTGGGACCGCATCGGGCAAGACCACGTCTCTGAATGCGATTGCACTCTTCATCCCGAGGATGGCAAAGATCATCACGCTTGAGGACACGCGGGAACTCAAGCTCCCGCACCCCAACTGGATCCCCAGCATTACGCGGGACGCGTTCAGCTCGGACGGGAAGGGTTCCGTGGATATGTACGAGCTGCTCAAGGCAGCGCTCCGCCAGCGCCCCGAGTACCTCATCGTCGGTGAGGTGCGGGGCAAGGAAGCCCTCACGCTGTTCCAGGCAATGAGCACGGGGCATATAACCTACTCGACAATGCACGCCGACTCCGTATCCAGCGCCGTCCACCGTCTTGAGAACGCCCCCATCGATGTCCCGCGAAACATGCTCACCGCGCTCCATATCATGTGCATCCAGGTGCAGGTGCAGATCGGCGGCAGGCGCACGCGGCGCAACAAGCAGATCATCGAGATCCTCGATATTGACCCGAGGACCAACGAGCTGATAACAAACGTCGTGTTCCAGTGGCATGAGGCAACCGACGAGATCAAGTACACCGGGAAGTCCTTTGTCCTTGAATCGATTATGGAGAAGAAAGGGTGGGACGAGGCAAGGATGATGGTGGAACTGAGGAACCGGCAGCTCGTTCTCCAGTGGATGCACCTCAAGAAACTGCACAATTACAAAGAGGTCAGCAACGTGCTGATCTCCTATTCGCGGCGCCCTGAGCAGCTGCTTGAGAAAGTAAAGGCAGATCTTGAAGCTGCAGAAAAAGTAGAAGCTACACCGGCTGCTGCCCCGGCAGCCCAGTAACCTATAAAAATATAAAAAAATCTTTGGCATGAACAATTCCTGAATTTTTCATCAAACTTGCAATGAAAACATCCGATTCTCATCCCCGTCCGGCTTGTTTTTTTGTCGGACGTGCCTGAAAGGCTCTGCTTTTCATTTCCGTTCTCTAGAAGTATTGTCGTCGTTTATACCAGCCAAAATACATCAGGGCTGCAATGATGGCAACCACAATGACTACGACAACAGGGTTCTGTTCCATAATGCCGAGCAGCCATGCGAACATGCCGATATCGGTTATAATGGCGGGTTTCTGTGCTGGCTGGATTGTCGTATTCTCATACTCTCTACCTGATACAAGCAATTGACTCATCGAGCAATTCCATATTACGAATCTTTTCAGAACTGGCAACAGACTACCATTTTATCTATCATGTTGCCTCACCGGTACACCACATGAGCTGGGTCTTTTTTGTCCTCCTTCTGGTCACGATTTACGCAGTCGTGGCATACTATATCCACTCTAAAAAATTATTCCCGGATCATGTCATGTTCTACGGCCCGATCATGGCGATCAAGACAAACCGGGTCGGGTTTTTCGACCGGTTCAGCGCCATCCGGACCTTCCTGCGGCTGTATGGTACGTTCGGCGTCCTCATGGTCGTGCTGGTCTCGGTCTTCATCACGGTGATGCTCGTCATCTCTGTCAGGTACACTCTCGTCCTGCAGCCGGAACCCACCGGTATCTACAAACCCCAGAACATCCTGCTCCTGCCAGGCATCAACGAATATGTCCCGTCAACCCTCGCCGTCTGGCTCGCGTTCATCATCACAATCGCAGTCCACGAGTTCGGGCACGGGTTCCTGTGCCGGGTCGAGAACATCACTGTCAAAGGCATGGGCGTCATCCTCGCGGTCATCCCCATCGGTTTTTTTGTCGAACCTGACGAGGACGAGCTGGAAAAGACAAAAGGGATGCCCAAGATGCGGATGTTTGGTGCCGGCATCACCAACAACCTTGTCGTGGGTTTTTTTTGTTTTGTCCTGCTCATCCTGCTTGTCGGCACCGCAGTACCGGCAACAGCGCCGGTCATCCATGGGATCTACAAGGACTACCCCGCCGATCTTGCAGGCGTCCCGCAGGGTTCGGTGGTCAAGGCAGTCAACGGGGTCTCGGTTGCCACGCGGGACGAGGTCGCAGGAATCCTTAACTCCACCCGACCCGGCGATCCCATCGCCCTGAAAGTAGAAAAGGATGCAATTGTCTCTGAGTACTACTTTACTCTTGCGCCGTGGCCGGCAGAGCTCAGCCGCCCGGGCGGGTTCATGGGTGTCCAGTACTATGACGGGGCGTCGATCAAGGAAGCGATTGGCAGCATGCTCTCGCCGTTAGGCGTGCTCCAGTTCCTTGTTATCCCGTTCGATACCTCCTCAAACGCCCAGTTCCTGCGGATCCTTGCATTCGATTCCCCCGACGAGCAGTACTACCAGGTACCTTTTGCTTCGTACTGGGGGATTGTGCACCTGCTCTTCTGGTGTGGCTGGATCAACATCAATGTCGGGATCTTCAATGCGATCCCGATGGTTCCCCTTGACGGGGGATATATCTTAAAAGAAGGAGTCGACCGGTTGCTTGACCGGCGCGGGCTCCTGAAATATTCTGCACGGGTGGTAAGCACGGTCAGTTATGTCATGCTGGTCATGCTGATGTCACTGATCCTGCTGCCGTACCTGCTTCATATGTGAAACCCGAATCTTTTTAAAAAGAAACAGGAGGAAAGGTCAAAGACCATGACCTTCGTCCCCTCCCAGGATACCGATCGGGAGTTGTTCTGCGTCAGTTCTCCATGAAGATACGGCGGTGGATGATCCTCCAGCACAGGATCAGCTGGGCGAGGTCACCGGCAGTCACGTACGCCCGGTTTTGAAAAATTGAGATCGGGTGGACCCGTGTCTGGTTCTCAATGCTGTGCTCGAGCTTTTCTACGACGTGCCCGCTCAGTTCACCGTCCATGACAAGCTCACCCATCCTGTGACCGTCATGCTCGCATGTCCCGAATTTAAGCGAGAAATTCCTCTGGGATATTGAGAGGATTGAATAGAGGTCCAGCGACAGATCGATATTTTCAATGCTGTGTTTCAACCTGCTCTGGGAAAGGGTGATCCGGTAGACATTCCGATCAATGCCGAGCTGCCGACCGTATTCAGAGTAATCGATGCCAATTACTGCTTCGGCAAATTCTTTCTGGGGTGCAATATAGTTTTTATAATCCTGTTCCCTTTCGGCGATCTCTCTGATCACCTGCTCGTGCGAATACCCCCGTTTTCCCGTATCCCGCCGTATCTTCCAGTCATACTTTACTTCCTGTACCGGGTCCACAAAGAGCGAGAAATCGAGATAGCGGCGAAGGGCCGGAGTGAATAACGGGTGGAGCCCTTCAAGGATCAGGATCTTTTTCGGGCGAAAAATTACAGGTGGGCCAAAGGTCCCGGTATCATGGTTGTAGACGGATTTTTCTATGGGGACACCGCGCCTGAGCTGTGCAATATCCTTTTCAAGCAAATCGAGATTGTTTGCCCGGGGATTGAGGGGCGTGACCCCCAGTTCTTTACGGTTTTTCCTGTCAAGACTGTGGTAATCGTCCAGCGTGATGGTAGAGACCAGATCGTCCCCGAAGATGCTCCGGATCCCCTGGGTAAACGTGGTCTTTCCTGACCCGCTGTCACCGGCAACACCGATAATAAAGATGAACGGAGAAGCTGCGATAGTGTCCTTGAAATTTGGATGGTGCATGGGGGGTTCAGTACTGCATGGTATGGCGTTTCAATAAAAAACCATTCTGCAGGCTCTGGAGATCTCTGCAACGCTCCATGCCTGGGCGATGCACCCTCTCGGAATGTATGGGGGATCGCCATCGAATATTTCAGATATGTAACCCATACCGGCTTCCCTGAGATGGTGGAGGATTGGAATGAGCAGTGGCTGGATCTTATCACCCCGGACTCCGTTTCTTATGAGTGCATCGACATACCAACCGGTCAGCCATGGCCAGACACATCCGTTATGGTAGCTGCGATCGCCGGAATAACGTCCCTCATAATGAGGGTCCCGGGGCGAGAGGGTCCGAAGCCCGTATGGGGTCAGGAGATTTTTATTGATGGCATCGAGGGCTTTTGCTGCATGGTCCTGGTCAACAAGACCGAGCGCGAGAGCGACTACCTGGTTCGGGCGGATGGAAGGATCAACCGGATCGATGCGATCAAAAAGGCATTGTGTTTCTTTGTTCCAGAATCTTTTGAACGCTTCCTGCGCAGAATCAACAGTTACGGGTATATCGATTCCCATTGCCTCGGATTCTGTCAGCGCATTGACCCATAATGCATTGATCTCGACTGGTTTCCCTTCACGGGGTGTGAACCCGGTATCCATCCAGGTGCTCTTTGGCACAACCGAGATAAGACTTCCATCAATTGAAGCAACCGGTGATGAAACGTAGTTGTTAAGGATATCACTAATTACCGGTCTCATCTGCCCGATAAAGCGGTCATCCCCCCAGCGTCGCCTGTATCGCACGAGTGCATGGATGAACCAGAGGGAAGCGTCACTTGTATGATAATTATCCGGGAACCGGTTGGGGATTATACCATCTTTCATCCCAGATGCCAGCCGCCGGAGCACCGCCTGTGCAGCAGCCTTCTGGTCTCGTTCAATCAGCAGTCCGGTGATGCTGATCGCAGAATCCCTGCCCCATGACTCGCAGAACCAGTGGTAGCCGGCAAAGATCTCGTCCCCGTGACAGAACGCATCGGATGCCCGGTCCATCCATTGAAGGGGGGATTGAGGGGAAAGAATACGGTTTTTTTCCACCGGATCGTGCCCATTACGTGTGCATTGGAACGTGACCTTGCCATTTCTCAAAGGACCAGAGAAAAAACCGGGCGAATAGAGATCTTCAACAGGCTCGTAACCCCTCTCGTGCTCCTGCTCGTACCAGACATTCCAGTACGTGACGGGATCAGGATCAAAGGGGAGGTCGCTTTCAAAGAAGAGTTCACCCCAGCGTACACCGTTAGGTTCACTGACACTCGGGGGACAAGGGATACGGACAACCTCATTGACCGACCGGTCGGTAATGAGAGGACGGACACGGAGCTCCGCATTACCGATAATATCATACGTTATTGAAAGGTTCCCGTCAAAGGAGACAGTCTTCTGGACAGTGACATCACCCACCATATAGGTCCAGCGGGGCGGGTAAGCCGAGAATGCATGGAGGTTCAAAAGCCCTGCGTCATCAGATCCATCCTGATACTGCTGTGCGGAGATACGAACCCCGTTTACGATCTCATCAAGTCCGGCCAGCTGCAGGCGTCCGTGGTCTACAAAAAGTCCGTGATATTTTCTGGTATTCCCACCTACAGATGATGAGCAGTAGGCATGATCCGCCGCCATCAGAAATTCAAGCCTTCGGGCGGCAGCCGGTTTTTGAATTTCCCGACCGTACTTAAATGCCATCAGCACCTTCCCTTTATTTTTTGCCGTCTGCCAGATCCTGGTACACCCCGATGGTCTTTTCAGAGGCAATCTCCCATGTGAAGTGGTCCAGCACCCGTTCCCGGCCGTTCTTACCCATAGTTGCCGAAAGATCCGGATCCTTTAGGATTTTTACAACATATTTTGCGATATCCTGTGGATCCTGAGGATTGATATGGAACCCGCAAATACCGTCACCGGATGGGATCACCTGCTCGCGGAAGCCGGATGTCCCACGGGCACCAACCACTACCGGTTTACCCATCGACATCGCTTCAGTACAGACGATCCCGAACGGTTCGTACTTTGAGGGAAAGACGGCGATATCACACGCTGCATAGAACAGGATCCGCTCTTCCTCCGGCACCATCCTGAAATGCAGCAGTACGTTCTCCTCCAGATGGAGATCGCGGACCATCTGGCTGATCATCTTATCCATTTCCCCGATGCCTACGATGACGAGTTTTGCATCCGGGATCTTTTTTAGGATCCAGGGCATCGCCAGAACGAGCGAGTCGATCCCTTTCACCCATGTGAGCCGGCCGATGAAAAAGATCATCGGGGATGATCCGATCCCGATCTGTTCCCTGAATGCCTCCACCTGCCGGGCTGAAAACCGGGTGGCATCATATTTCCCTGCATCCACACCATTATGGATTACCCGTATTTTGTTTTCAGGATACCCGTATTTCACGAGTTCGTCCCGCATCGCATAGCTGACCGTTACGATGCGGTCTGCAATTGTGGCCGCGAGGCGTTCAATATCATTGACAGTAGCGGATCCTGAGGGATTTCTTCCCTGCTCTGCAGAGTGGAAGTGAATGACAAATGGCATGCCGAGATTCCGTTTTGCAATGATACCTGCGAGCGCGGCAAGCCAGTCATGCGAGACCAGAATATCAAAATGACCATGATCCTTGCCGACAAGGTTATTGACCAGCTTTGATGCGGAAAGGATATTGTACAGAAGAGTATCTGTAAAAAATTCCTGCCCGTTGGTGTCCCATGTCCTCATTTCTGTCGGATTGACAATTGTGAGTATATCGACAAACCTCATGAGCCTCGGACGGTAAACCTCTATGCCCTCCCATGTATCGAAAGTGGGATCGTCTCCCGTATTTAATGAGAAGACCGATACAGAATGTCCCTTAGTAATAAACTGCTTTGTGATTTCAGTAGCATACGTGCCCAGACCGCCACGGAAAAAAGGGGGAAATTCATCAACGAAATAGGCGATCTTCATGCGATCACACGGGAATACGTGTCTGTAATTTTCCTCCCTATCGGTCCCCACAGGAACATCCGATCAACTTTTTTCCTGCCCCGTTTTCCAAGAGCTATCGCAGTATCCGGATCATCCATCACGCTGTTGATCCCCCATGCCAGCGAATCCGGTTCGGGATCGACCTTCACCCCGTCCACGAAGGAATCAATATTTTCAGAGAGCCCGCCGACATTGGACGCAACAACACCTCTCTCTGCACTCCACGCCTCCAGCAGCACGAGCCCGAACGGTTCATTCCGGCTGGGGATGACCACGAGATCGCAGGCGTTTAAGAGACGAACGTATTCCGAATCGGGAATATAGCCTATGAAATTAACCGGGAGATCCTTTGCCCGTTCCGCCAGATACTGGCGCATATCCCCGGTTCCGGCAACAATCACCTTCGCATCCCAGTGGCGCTGGCACACCTTTCTCACTGCCTCGATCAGCAGGTCCGGACCTTTCTGGTAGACCAGCCTGCCGATAAACAGGATGAGGGGGGCAAACGGGTGGATGCCGTATGCCTGTTTAACTTTGCCTGCATCGATCTCCGCGCGGAACTGACGGGGCACCACGCCATTGGGGACCACGTCACACTTCCAGTCAGGCACGTTATAGAGTTGCATGATCTCGTTTTTCAGGGTGGCAGAAACTGCCGTCACCCGCTTTGCAATCAGTCCCCCGTACCACTCCTTCCCCGAAATCTCTTTAAACTCCCACCAGTCGCCGAACTGGTTGCCGTTCCTGCCGTATTCCGTCGAGTGATAGGTAAGAATGGTGTTCCGATCCTGAAGGATATGAAGCGCCTGCACTGGGTGCCAGTCATTAAAATGGAGGAAATCAAATTTCCGGGGCTGGTCAAACTTATAGAAATTCTCGACCATCCCCCTGCTCATACTATCACAATACTCCACAATGTTGTTTCCGTGTGGCTGGCAGTAATGGTAGTGAACTCCTTTGATTGTCTGGTCCTGGATCCAGCCACGGGTGAAGTAGTGCACCTCGTGGTTCTTTGCCAGAGTCTCGGCGATATGGGTCGCCGCATTTGCAAGTCCGCCTACACGTTCTGCATAGAGGGATTCCCAGCAGAAAATCGCTATTTTAAGTGACTCCATAATCGTTCCCTCCATTCACAAACAAGGCTGGTAATTTTCTGTCGTTCCGTGCAGTTTTTGACATTGTCAGCGAGGTTTGTGTCACCAATGACATCCTTAATCCAGCATGCAAAGTCCCCCCTCTCCAGATGGTGCTGAATGGTGTCTTTGGGCACGACATGTAACAGCTCGCAGAACTGGTCCAGGTTGTATGCCGTATACCCGATATAACCGGCAGGAGATGCGAAATGGAACGCGTTTTCCGCAGACAGCGCCCGCAATGCCTTTGCAGCCTTACGATTCTTCATGCCACGGGTATTGCGCTCCTCGTAGTCTGCAAGGATTTTCATGTATGTCTTGAACGCATCATCGCCTTCAAGATAGCAGAAATACGAGTGCACTTCTCCGCAGGAACCATACTTGGACGCCATATAGTAGAAATGATCGCTCGTCTGGAGGTATCTCCAGACCTGCTTATCCTTCGCATAGGCGCGGGCCGATTCAAGGGCATGGAATGCCGCCCGCTGCCGGTCATTCCCCATCCATGCGGATGTATCTTTTTCGATATCAGCCCATGAGATCGTCTCGGTTACATCAATCGTCCCAACCGGTGAATAATCCGAAAGTGCTTTTGACGGCAGGATCGTAGGGACGCCCTGCGCTGAAAGTTCGTCCGGAAGATGCCGGAGAAAATCGAAGATACCGGTGTCCGACCACAAATGTTCCCCGAAGGATTCGTAATCCAAAAAGACATTCACGACATCACCGGGAGATTGCGTCACCCATTTTGCATATGTATCGGCAGTCAGGGGATACATATCCCAGGACCGGTTGGTGAACCGGAACGCAATATCATCTGACAACTGGGTGTTCCTGAGAAGGACCGGCATGTCCCTGCAGGTATAAAGGTAATTGGGGCTCCTCCAGCCAAGGACGCGATCCACCCCCTCCGTGAAAATCCCGGTAAATCCCATATCCTTAATGACGGTTGCTATCTCGTTATTGAACGTAAATTCCGTGTTTTCAAAGATCGCAGGGTCTGCCTGGAACAGGTCATGCATCAGGCTGGCATGCATCCGTACCTGCTCGGCAAATTCGGTTTTGTCGTGAAAGCAGCTGGCGATGCTGTGGTAATACGTCTGGGCGAGGATCTCTGCATTCCGGTGGGCGGCAACCTGCTCGAACAGGGCCAGTGAATCCGGGCTCCACTTTTCAACCTGTTCGATGAGGGTGCCGGAAAAGGAAAAAGCACAGGAGAACCCCTCATCCAACATTTCCAGGACCTGTGTTGTGGCGGGAATGTAGCATTTTTCTGCAACACGGAGCAATATGTCGCGGTTGACCTCGTCAAAATACAGATTCAACAGATCTTTTTTCTTTATTTTTGGATCCGGAACAAAGTGCCTGTTCAGTCTGTATGGCTGGTGCACCTCAAATCCAATCGATAATGCGGGCATATCTTCATTCAATCCTCCTTTTCAATACTGGCCGGGAAGCCATCCAGCAGAACCCCCTTTGATACCCTCCTCTCCTTTATGACTCTGGTATCATGAATAAAATCAGAGGGGTAATCAGCACCAGAATTCCGGGTGGATAGTACCCTGTTTTTCAGCCATATTGAAAATACCAGAGAAAATACTTAAAGTTTTCCCCTTGATATAGTCCGCCTATGTGAGGCAATATATAAAGATGAACGGAATGGGTAATTTTTTTTATCAGGATTACGGGTTTATTTTAAGAACAAAAAAGGTTTAAATCTGAAAAATTTCAAAGGATTGGACGAATTCCTGATCAGAACTGATCTGCAACAAACGCGGTGGATGAAAGAATGTCACCAAGCCCCGTTGTCTTATTTATATTTTGTGAAATGAATGTGGGAACGAGAACCACCTGCCGATCGCCCACCCCGAATATTCCTGTCGTTTGATCCGTGCCAAGTGCAGTGCGGACCGCAGAGTACGCTGACAGCCCATCCTGTGACAGGATTTGTTCATTCCCGCCAGCTGCATCTGCTGTCACCCGGGCAGCAAGGAGGAGGGCATTGCGGGAAAATTCGGGCTGCAGGATTCCGGGTTTGATGATGAGGATATAATACCCGAATGTATGGAGATGGACCCGGGGCACCCCGGTGGCATCCGCAAGGGCAATCGTTTCACGAACACAGGCAACAGGGGATAATGGCAGGGAGCCTGCAGGTTCGTTATCCATTCCCCTCAGGGTATTCATGAGCAATTTAAGTTCATACTCATTTAACCCGATACTGTCGACATGTGGGATGGTATGCCGCAGCATCATGGTCAGCACAAACCTGTCTGCAAACGAAACGCATTCGAGATGTGTCCGCATCAGGGGATTGGTGTTGCGTATCTGCTGAAGCTGCCGGGCAGCACTGATAAACTCCTGTTCTGTTCTCAGGTACTGGTACCCGGAAAGGAATGCACGCTGGCAGGAAGCAGTCCGGTTAAAAAAAGCATCCTGTGCATCATCGGGAATCAGAACTGTTGAAGGAGGATGGACAGGAGACACGATGAACCGGTTGCTCCGGGGCACAACCCCGTCAGCTACCGGCACCAGGTGTGGAGGATATTCAAAAATCAGGTGGATGGTATCGGACCGATTTTCCGCGGCCGATCCGAATGCCAGGGGAATAACACCAGCACCCTGCAACATATCGCAGGTCAGCGGACCGGCACCGGGCACAGCACAGGTCACTGAATGAATCCCAAATTTTCGAAGGTGAACCGCTGCGATTCCTGCCTGCCCCCCGATCATGAGAGTACCTGATTTGGAAAAAATATCTACAAGGGTATTATACACTGATGGTTCGCTGATGAACACTTCATCAGCTGAGCAGTAACGCATGGAATGTATCAGCCGGTCAAAAACGGCATCGAATGCCGGCCCGGTGTTCCGCTTAAAGGATCTCATCGTCCCGGTATCCACCGGAATAATCCGATCGATATTTGCATTGAACCCGGTTAACACCGGATTTATCTGCGGTATCCATACTGAATGGTACAGATCCTCCCAGATTCCTGCACTCTTCAATGCGTTCACCCTTCTGCACGTCAGATGGGAATTACATATACTATAATTTTGCCGTATGATTTCTAACGCATTCCCGTCCCCTCCCGGATTTCCCCAATATTATTAAACCCGACTGCATGTACAGTAGAATTACTGAGGCGAGTCAAAATGGCCGATCAATATAACCGGCTGGCAACTGAGTTCCCCCACGTTCCCGAACGGATCTCCGGCCTCGTCGACCTCGCTTACAATCTCTGGTGGAGCTGGAATCCCGATGTAAAAATGGTTTTCAAACGGCTCAATCCCATCATATGGGCAGAGAGTATCCATAACCCGGTAAAGATGCTAAAAGAGATGCCCGAAGAAACCCTTGCTGCAGCTGCAAAAAATCCTCACTATCTCCACCATTACGATATTGTCATGTCCCGGTGGTACCGGCGCGAGCTGAACAAGTCAACCTCATGGTTCCGTGAACATTTTGTCAACCAGAGTGATCTCTCCATTGCCTATTTCTCAGCAGAGTACGGGCTTCAGCACTCCCTGCCGTTTTATGCAGGCGGCCTTGGCTTTCTTGCAGGAGACCACCTCAAGGAGTGCAGTGATCTTGGCATCCCTCTGGTTGCTGTCGGGTTTATGTACTCTGAAGGGTACCTCCACCAGCATATAGGGCCGGACGGGTGGCAGGAGAACATCAAGGAGGTCCTGAACCGGGATGCCGCGCCGATTACCCGGGTGATGTACAACCACACTGACCAGCTGGTAGTTCAGGTTCCTTTTATTGACCCCCCGATCCACATTGCCGTCTGGAAAGTCGATGTCGGAAATATACCTCTCTATCTTCTTGATACTGATATCCCTCAGAATGATCCAGCCAGCAGGAGCATCTCCTTCCGGCTCTATACCGGCGACCTCGAACAGCGTCTGCGCCAGGAGATTGTCCTTGGAATTGGAGGAAATTATGTGCTGGACATCCTTGGAATCCGGCATTCGGTGATCCATTTGAATGAAGGACATCCTGCTTTCGCGCTCCTGGAACGGATCCGGGATAAGGTTACAGATGGTTATCCATTCAGGGAGGCATTCCAGCAGGTGCGGGAAACGTCAATTTTCACAACGCACACACCTGTTCCTGCGGGACATGATGCCTTCCCGCACACCCTGATGGACCGATACTTCAGTAATTATTACTCCCTCCTCGGGATTGACCGGGAGACGTTCCTGCGCCTGGGATATCACCCGCGGGATCCCCCCGGCCTCTTCAATATGACAGCTTTTGCGCTCAGAACATGTTCATTTACCAATGCAGTAAGCCAGCGACACGGGGAGGTTGCCCGGGAGATGTGGCGCAGCCTGTGGCCGGAAATCCCCCCGGAAAAAACACCAATAGAATATATTACAAACGGCATTCACATACCGACCTGGCTCAACCCGAATATTGAATTGCTTTTCAACCAGTATTTCTCCCCCTCATGTCCTAACTGGCTGGATGAGCATGATAACCCGATTATTTGGGATCTCATCGATGAAATCCCGGATGAAGAGTTATGGAAGGTCCACCTCAGGCTGAAACAGAAACTCCTCAACCGGATCCGTGAGCATAAGCGGCGGAAATGGGAGCGCGAGGGAGCGGACCCGGTTAATGTAGTGGGTGGCGGTGCGCTGCTTGATCCTACTGCCCTGACAATCGGGTTTGCCCGACGATTCTCAACCTATAAACGCGCCGACCTTATCTTCTCAGATCCGGAACAACTCAAACAGATTGTTAATGACCGGTGGAAACCGGTGCAGATCATTTTTGCGGGTAAGGCGCATCCCGCAGATGACGAGGGGAAAAGGATTATACAGCGGGTGTACCAGTATACCCACCAGCCGGAGTTTGGCGGCAGGATCGCTTTTGTGGAGGATTACGGGGAGCAGATGGCACAGTATCTCGTACATGGTGTTGATGTCTGGCTTAACAACCCCCTTCCTCCGATGGAAGCCTGCGGGACGAGCGGGATGAAAGCATCAATCAACGGGGGAATCCATATGAGCATCCTTGATGGCTGGTGGATCGAAGGGTACAATATCAAAAACGGCTGGGCATTTGGTAATCCGTCAGCCACAACCAATCGAGACAGGCATGACGCCGACCAGTTCTATGACCTGATCCGGCGTGAGGTAGTGCCGATGTATTATACCCGCTCTGATGACGGTATCCCCCACATGTGGGTCAGGAAGATGAAAGAATCGATCAAGAGTAATGCTCCGAGGTTTTCAGCTAAGAGGATGGTGAAGGAATATGTGAATCGGGGATATGCGCCTGCGTTCAGGAAAGCGGTGGAATTTGAAAAAGCAAAATGATGAGTTACCCGGACAACCATTTCCTGATAATGGCACTTTTTTCAAACGGAAAAATAATGCAATAAAATTTTTTTTAATCATCATGGAAAAATTTAAAAAAAATTGGGGTCAGGCAGGCGGCAGTGTTTCGTCTTTTAATTTTTCAACCGGCAACCTGCGCTTGCTTGTGTCCTTGAGTTCATCTTCAGAGACATGTGGCACTGCATCCTGTATCTCTTTTAAGATTGCGTCGACTGCCTCCTGCCTCGGAATGTCCCCCAGAATGCTGTCGTCCATCACCGGGCGGCCGACTACCTCTTCTGCAGTTTCTTCGGTTGCGCCAAGGAACTTCGCACCCTGCCGGATCAACTGTGAGATCTCGAACGGGAAGATGATCTTGGTTGCCTGACCGTTTGCCATCTGCTTGAGCGCGTCAAGTGAGAGCACCGTGATCGCCCGCTTGTCAAGCGGTGCAGCACCGACCGAGAGGATGCGCAGCCCCTGCGCTTCGCCCTGTGCCTGCAGGATCCGGGAGAGTCTTTCACCTTCGGCACGGAGCACCTTGCTCTGCCGCTCCCCTTCAGCTTCAAGGATCATGCTCTGCCTCAGGCCCTCTGCCTTGAGGATTGCAGAGCGTTTCTCGCCGTCTGCCCGCAGGATGGCTGCCCGCCGCGCCCGTTCCGCGGCAGTCTGTTCGGTCATCGCGTTCTTGACAGCCTCGACCGGGTCCACCTCTTTAATCTCGACACGCTCGACCTTGACTCCCCACTGGTCGGTCTCGCGGTCAAGGATGTCGCGGAGCTTGGTGTTGATTACATCACGGTTATACAGGACCTCATCAAGTTCCATGTCGCCGATAATACCACGCAGGCTTGTCTGGGCAAGTGCGACCGTTGCCAGCCGGTAGTTGGAGACCTCAAAGAACGCCTTTTCAGGGTCGATCACCCTGACGTAGACAATCGCGTCGACGTTCGTCGGCGAGTTATCCTTGGTGATCACTTCCTGGCTGGGAACGTCCATCACCTGCGTCCGCAGGTCGAGTTTGATCACTTCACTCACGAACGGCACAATCCACCGGAATCCGGGGTTCAGCCGCCCGACATATTTCCCGAGCCGGATCTGCAACCCCTGCTCATAAGGCTGGACGATAACAACGCCGCGGGCAAAGATAGCGACGATGACAAGGATTAAAAAAATGGTGATTAACGTTTCAATAAATGCCATTATGTAACCTCCTCTACTACGATATGAACACCTTCGGAACTGACGACCCGCACTTTTTTACCTTTCAGGATGGTTGCACCGGTTGAGTGGGCGCTCCAGTCAGCACTGCTGACCGTGACCTTGCCGTTCAGGCTTTTCGGATCGACCTCTTTTATCACGATCCCCTCCCTGCCGACGAGGGAGTCTCGGCTGACGGTCGTCGGGCTTTCGTTGGGAGTCATCCTGCCGTAAGCATAGACCGTAACCGCCCCGGCAACGATTGCAGCGGTAACTCCGGCAATTGCACCCCAGCCGGAGTTGTAGATATCGATCCCTAAAAGGACCATGATGCCGAGCGCAATCATCACGGTCGCCGGCACTGTGGCAAAAAAGCCCGGGCTGTGCACCTCGATTAAGAGGAGTACGGCGCCCATGACTATGAGCAGCCACCCGAGCGCCATTCCATCAAGCGGTATCATGATCACAGATTTGTCTTTCTGCTCAAAAGGATATGGGATAAAACAGCAGGGGATAGAGAACAGGTTGCTGTGCAGGGAGATATTATTAAAAGGGAAGGGAAAAACACCCGTTTCTTTGTCTTACCGCGATTAATCAGGCAGACCAGCTGAGGGTTCAAAAAAATTTTATTAATGCTGATTTCGCAGCATGGCAATTTTCGCCCCGACATGCAGCCCCACATCGTCTGCAACCGGCTTGCATTTCACTGCCATCAGGTAGGCGATGGGGGGAAGATCATTGTACATCGACAGGGACTCATAGTTTGCCATCCCTTTCGCGATGATGATGGTGCATCGGTCGATGGCATCCATAAGAACAGCGGGCATCTTGTACCGGTCGAGCCCGATCTCTGCCCCGCCGCCCGTGGTCGTCAGGCAGTCCACGATCCGGTCGAACTTCAGTGCGAGTGCATCCTCCATTGTGGCGTCGTTGAGGATCGGGGCGTCCCGGACAGCGAGCGTGATGTGGGAGCCGTGCTCATGCAGGTATTCCACCACGAGCCGGTCGAACACGATCTCGCCGCAGTTGTCAGTTATGTATACAACCCGTTCTGCCATGGGAAGGATACGGTCGGTATCATCGACTGCGAGGCCTTTTGGAAATTCACGGTCAAAGAATGCCGGAAAATTCCTGCTGACCTCATGCCCGTGCACACCGTAATCGAAGGTGTTTGAGATCACACTGGCAATGACCCGGTCTCGGAACGACAGAAGATTTGCCCGTTTCGCGCGGCAGACTTCAAGCGCCTGCCGGTTGCCCTCTGCCTTGAGCATGAGGAACGGGTCTGTATTTCCCACCCTCCGGCAGGCATGCCGGTGGATGCAGCTGGCGATCTGGGGATGCAGGAGCCCGGAATGCCGGAGGTCAGAGAGGATCTGCCTGCATTCGTTCCGGATCCCGGACGAAAGTTCGGGTGAAGCCCCGGCAAGCGAACACTCCATCTGCACCCGGGAAAGAAGGCAATCGATGCATATATCGGTGAGTCTCATATTCCCCCGCAATAGAAAAAAATGATGGGGCCACTGCGATTTGAACGCAGGTCAGAAGACCCCCAGTCTCCTAGGATGGCCAGGCTACCCTATGGCCCCGCTCTCATACTATTCGTGCAGAATGCTTATGTATCTTATCATGAATAGCGTTTTTATTAAGGGTTATCTCTGCCATTCGTCCCCGTAATTGATGTTTTTGAATTCCTCGACCCGCTGCATCAGGTTTTCCAGTTCATTATCATTGACCTTTATCTTCCCTTCTATAGTATCCAGTTCCAGCAGCAGTTGTTTGATCCTCACGTACATCAGGTACATGATGAACTGCTGGAAAAATATCGCGATCCCGAAAATTACGAGGATATACGATTCATACGCCATGATCTCACCGGGATATCCTGTACAACCCGTTCCAGCCTGCCACCGTAACCTGCCCTGCCCATTTTATCCTGATGCAATTTACAATCTGTCATCTGAATAATATTTAATGATATTCAAACCCTTCTTTTAAGAAAATCCATAAGAAATAAGCGGGACTAACGAAGTATCCTTATCCGGTGGGGATACGCAGTCGGTTTTTCATGCTATCGAATACAGAGCGTATCTTTTTAGTTGTAACGTCATTTTTTGAAAAGATTATAAAAAATCCCCTCAAAATGCCGCCGTTTAAAAAGATATGTATATAAGGTTCCCACAGTTATTATCAATTACCAAAGGATGATCTATTGGGTGCAGATGCCATGTTGAAAGACAAGATTTCCGGTTTTATTGACAAAATCCGTGCGGTCGATGGCGTAGCGGCATGTGCTGTAGTCTCAAGGGATGGGATTGTTGCAGGGAAAGTGTTCGATCGTGATCTCAACGAACCATGGTTTGGCGCACTTACCGCAACCATCCTTGCATCTGCAGAATCTGCGGCAAACATCATCAAAATGCACACAATGGAATCGGTGACAATCCGGGGAACCGATTCGTCCATTATGGTGATGGGTTCCGGGGAAAACTTCCTTGTCGCTGTAATTCTCGCAAACCGGGCAGATCCATCAAAAGTTCATGAGCAGATCCTGAAGATAGCAAAGAATATTGGAGAGGTGATGTGATGTACACGATTCTTGTTGTCGACGACAGCCCGTTCATTGTCGATGTATTTGTCACGATGCTTGAGCGGGGCGGTTACCGAACTGTGGCTGCATATGGGGGGGAAGAGTGCCTTGAAATCCTTAAAACGGTTACCCCCGATCTCATCCTGCTGGATATCATGATGGAACCCATGGACGGCTGGGAGACCCTTGAGCATATCAAGGAGAGCCCTTCAACAAAGGAGATACCCGTCCTGATGCTTACGGCAAAACAGCTTACCCCTGCAGAAGCGCAGGAGTACGGTATCTATATTGAAGATTACGTGTTAAAACCCATCACCCACCGTGAACTCTACGATGCGATCGAACATGTCCTCAACCGACGGCAAGGGATCAAGTCAGATGTGGATATTGCACGCCAGTCAGGGTTTGATGACCAGGTTGTCAGTGAATATGCTCGGCTGAGTAAAGGCATTGATGTGAACAAACGGTTATTGAAGATCCTTGAAACGACTTATAATATCAATGACGTGAAAATGCGCGTGTCTGATGAGATATCCCGCGCGATCAAGAGCATGGAGACCAATATCAAGTTCCAGGAGAGCCGGCTCCAGCAGATAAAGGACGAGTTATCAGGCACCCTGTCCAAGGATGCAACAGGTTGAAATTGTTGCAACAACACCTAATAATAGAAAAAATGGCGGACGGTCAAGGCTGCGGTGGCCGGTACTTAGTAATATTTTCAATGGCGTGGCGGTGCTGTTCCGGAAATCCGGAAACCTCGAGAGGGAGATCCAGGTGAACAATTCCATCATGATCGTAGACGACAGCCCCTATATTGTTGATGGGCTTGTTGCCCTCCTCAAGCGAAAGGGCTACCTGCCGGTTCCCGCCCATGGTGGCGATGAGTGCCTCGCCCTCCTTGAAACAACAAAACCTGATCTTATCCTGCTTGACATCATGATGGAACCCATGGATGGTTGGGAAACGCTTGATCATATCAAAGAAAATCCTGCCACCCAGAATATTCCCGTGCTCATGTTCTCGGCGAAGAAGATCACGGCAGATGAGGCACAGGAGCACTCCTTAAGCATCGATGACTTTGTCTCAAAACCGGTAAATCCTGCCCAACTACTCGAATCTATCGAAAATATCTTTGAACGGCGCAAGGACGTCGCGATGGAAATGCTGCTTGGCAAGGATGCGGGGCTTGACCAAAAGACTCTTGAGGAATATTCCGCACTCCGGAAAAATATTGAGGTGGACAAGAACCTGCTCACTGTCCTTCGTGCATCAAGCGGCATGGATGTGCCGGGAAAAGAGGTCTCTGAATCTGACCGCGCCGCTATCGCAAAACTCGAAGAAAAGGTCGATATTAGCGAGGCACGGTTAAAAGCGATCAACGAACAGTTCACGAGCAATCTCTGAACCTGCCCGTTACTTTTGCTTAAATTATTGTATTTATTTGAAGAACGTTTATATACTTTTCCTGCGTTGTAATAATGCTGTACGTCTTACCTTGGGGGCTCGTAGCTCAGTCCGGTAGAGCGCCTGGCTTTTAACCAGGTGGTCGGGGGTTCAAATCCCTCCGGGCCCGTTGCCACGAATAAATCGTGGGGTTTTTCAAAGTGATGCAGTCTTGAGAGGAAACATGATCGATACGGGGGTCTTTTTATGAGCACCAAACTGAATGTGTTGAACCATATCATGGTGCCTGATCATATCATAATGAGTGAGGAGGAAGTCAAAAAGCTGCTCTCCCACTACTCCATAACAACTGAACAATTACCAAAAATTTTCCATGACGATCCTGCAGTAAAAGCCATTGGCGCACAAGTTGACGACGTCATCCGAATTGTGAGAATCAGCCACACGGCGGGCAGGGCGGAATCGTACCGTCTTGTGACCAGAAGACCGAAAAAGTAATTCAGGGTTGATCGTTCTGATTGAAAGAAGCATTTTATCACGGGCATATTTTTCACGGGAGCATGTTGCGCGGCACCAGCTTGACTCCTATAATCATTTCTTAACCCACAATCTCCAGAAGGTCGTGGATGAACAGCGGGTCATCGAGACGGATATCGAGAACCGCGGCAAAAACAATGAGCCGGTATGGGTTGAGCTTGGCACAATCGAGGTGAAAAAACCTCTTGTCCGGGAAGCGGATGGATCGCAGGGGGAACTGTACCCGAGCGAGGCCCGGCTCCGGAACCTGACATACGCTGCGCCAATACAGCTCGGTCTCACCCTTGTCCACGGCAGTGACCGGCAGGAACCGGTCATCACCACCATCGGTCAGTTGCCGATCATGGTTGGCTCGGCATCCTGTAACCTCTATGGCATGAACGATAATGAGCGGATAATCCACGGAGAGGACGCGTTTGATCCCGGTGGTTATTTCATCGTAAACGGGACCGAGCGGGTGTTAATGACGCTTGAGGATCTCGCCTCCAACAAGATCATGACCGAGTTCACAGAGCGGTACAACGAACGCATCTACGTGGCAAAGGTGTTCTCCCAGTTCCGCGGGTACCGGGCCCTCGTTGTAGTCGAGCGGAACAAAAAGAACCTGCTCGAAGTCTCATTCCCTTCGGTTGCCGGGCACCTGAAATTTGTCGACCTCATGAGGGCACTTGGAATGACAAACGACCAGGCTGTCGTGAACGCAGTCTCCACGGATGAGGAGATACTCACGTTCATGATGCAGAACCTCGAGGAGAGCGAGTGTGATTCAGTAGACGGCGGCATCATGTACGTAGGAAAGAAACTCGCCCCGAACCAGACCAAGGACTACCAGCGCAAGCGGGCTGAATTTGTCCTGGACAATTACCTGCTGCCTCACCTTAACTACCAGCATGGAAGCCTCAAAGAGGGAGATGAAGGATACATCGAAGCGATCTTAAGCGAACGGCTTGCAAAAGGGCATTTCCTCGGACGCATGGCGGAAGCCTGCTTTGACCTTGTTCTCAATAAGCGCCGGATCGATGACAAGGACCATTACTCCAACAAGCGCCTGAAGCTTGCGGGTGACCTGATGGAGGACCTGTTCAGAATTTCATTAAACCGGCTGACCCGGGACATCAAATACCAGCTTGAACGGGCAAGCATGCGCCACCGTGACCTTTCAATTGCTACAGCCGTACGAGCTGATGTGCTGACCGAGCGCCTGCTTCACCCTCTGGCTACCGGCAACTGGGTTGGAGGGAGGACCGGGGTCTCCCAGCTGCTCGACCGCGTTGACCATATGAGCGTGCTTTCCCACCTGCGCCGTGTCATCTCCCCGCTGTCGCGTTCTCAGCCGCATTTCGAGGCGCGTGACCTGCACCCGACCCAGTGGGGCAGGATCTGCCCGAGCGAGACTCCTGAAGGGCCGAATTGTGGTCTTGTGAAAAACTTTGCCCAGATGGTTGAGATAAGCAAGGGCATTGACCACGAAGAAGAAGTGATGCGGATACTCCACTCCCTTGGTGTTGAAAAAATACGGGGTGAAGTCCGATGAAAAAGTCGCGCGTATTTGTTGACGGTGCGCTGATCGGGCTCGCCGAAGACGGAAAGGGGCTTGTCGAAAATATACGGGGTATGCGCCGGCAGGGGGTCCTCTCGACGGAAGTGAATGTCTCGTTCAAGGAATATAACGGCGATGTCGTGATCCTGACTGACCGGGGCCGGGCCCGCCGCCCGCTTATTGTCTTAAAAAACGGCAAACCCCAGATGACCGCAGGTGAACTGGAAAAGCTCTCAAACCATGAAATTGAATTCGACCACTTTGTCCGGCACGGGATGCTTGAGTTTATCGATGCAGAAGAGGAAGAAGACCTTTTTATCGCGATGAATCCCGAGAACGTCACGCCCGAACACACCCACCTTGAGATCGATCCTTCCCTCATACTTGGTATCGGTGCGGCACACGTGCCCTTTCCCGAACACAATGCAAGCCCCCGTGTCACAATGGGTGCAGGCATGGTCAAGCAGGCGCTGGGTTTTGGCGCCTCGAACATGAAGCTCCGCCCTGACACTAGGGGGCACCTGCTCCATTACGTGCAAAAGCCGCTCACCCATACCCAGACTTCGGAGCTGATCGGGTCCGATGACCGTCCTGGCGGGCAGAACTTTGTGGTGGCGATCTTAAGCTACGAGGGTTTCAATATAGAGGATGCGTTGATCTTCAATAAGGCTTCAATTGACCGCGGTCTTGGCCGCTCGCACTTCTTCCGCACCTACGAGGGCGAGGAGCGCCGGTATCCCGGCGGGCAGGTAGACCGGATCCAGATCCCCGATGAGGACGTAAGCGGCGCACATGGCTCCGAGGCTTACAAGAATCTCGATGAGGACGGTGTGATCAACCCCGAGACCATCGTTGCAGAAAAGGATGTACTTATCGGCAAGACTTCCCCACCACGGTTTCTCGAAGAGCCCACAAGCGACCTGATCACGGTAGAAAAACGCCGTGACACCTCGGTAACGATGCGCAGCAACGAGCACGGCATCGTTGACACGGTCATTATCACTGAAGGCGAGAACAGCTCGCGCCTCGTGAAAGTCCGGACCCGTGACCTTCGTGTGCCCGAAGTCGGGGACAAGTTTGCCTCCCGGCACGGGCAGAAAGGCGTGGTAGGCCTGATCTCCCAGCAGGAAGACATGCCCTTTACCGAGAGTGGCATGGTACCCGACCTGATCATCAACCCCCATGCGATCCCGAGCCGGATGACAATCGGGCATATGCTCGAGATGCTTGGCGGCAAGGTAGGGGCGCTCGAGGGGCGTCGGATCAACGGGACCGCTTTCGGCGGCGAGCTGGAGGGGACAATCCGGCAGTCGCTTAAAAAGATCGGGTTCTCCCATACCGGGAGAGAGGTGATGTATGACGGCATCACCGGAAAACCATTCTCCGCTGATATCTACATCGGAGTAATCTATTACCAGAAACTGTACCACATGGTATCCTCCAAGATGCATGCACGCTCCCGCGGGCCGGTGCAGGTGCTCACCCGCCAGCCCACGGAGGGCAGGGCACGAGAAGGGGGCCTGAGGTTCGGTGAAATGGAACGGGATGTCATGATCGGACATGGTGCAGCAATGGCGCTAAAAGAGCGCCTGCTTGACGAGTCCGACAAGGTGATGGAGTATGTCTGCGCACACTGCGGGATGGTTGCAATGCTTGATCGCAAGCGCAACATGACCCGATGCCTTGCGTGCGGCAATGAGACCGATATCTATCCTGTAGAGATGAGCTATGCGTTCAAGCTCCTGCTTGACGAGATGAAGAGCATGGGGATCGCCCCACGACTGAAACTTGAGGACGTTGTCTGAAACGAGGTGTGCCATGCCAAGCCCAAAACGTATTGGAAAAATAGAATTCGGATTACTCTCCCCCAAGGAGATCCGCGAGTTGAGCGTCAGGAAAATTATCTGGGCTGACACCTATGATGATGACGGTTTCCCCTACCCACAGGGGCTCATGGACCTCAACCTCGGAGTAATCGACCCGGGGCTCCGGTGTAAGACCTGCGACCAGAAGGCGAGCGAATGCCCGGGACACTTCGGGCATATCGAACTTGCAAAACCCGTCATCCATGTCGGGTACACGCGTCTGATTCGAAAACTGCTCCGTGTCTCCTGCCGTGCCTGCGGGAGGATACTGCTGTCTCCGGATGAGGTTGAAAAGGTCGTCGGGACAGAGGACGACCAGACCGGAGACCAGATCTCGGAAAAGGACATAAAAAAGGAACGGATCTGCCCTCACTGTGGTGAGCAGCAGCTAAAGATCAATTTTGAAAAACCCACGACGTTCTCCGAAGTGCTGGTTGAGGACGGTAAAAAAGTCGAGCACAAGCTTACGCCTGCTGATATCCGGGCAAGGCTGGAAAAGATTCCGGACGGCGACCTTGTCTCGCTTGGGATAAACCCGGCAGTCGCCCGCCCGGAATGGACGATACTGACAGTCCTTCCCGTCCCCCCTGTCACCATGCGCCCGTCAATTATCCTTGAGAACGGGCAGCGTTCGGAGGACGACCTGACCCATAAGCTCGTGGACATCATCCGCATCAACCAGCGGTTCAAGGAGAACCAGGATGCAGGGGCACCCCAGCTGATTATCGAGGACCTCTGGGAACTCCTGCAGTACCATGTAACCACGTACCTAGACAACGAGGTCGCCGGGTGTCCCCCGGCACGGCACCGGAGCGGTCGTCCCTTAAAGACACTTTCCCAGCGCCTGAAAGGCAAGGACGGGCGGTTCCGTGGTTCACTATCAGGCAAGCGTGTGAACTTCTCCTCTCGTACGGTCATATCCCCTGACCCAAATATCAGCGTGACCGAAGTGGGTGTGCCCCGTGCGGTCGCAAATGAGATGACAATCCCGGTCCGGGTCACATCCTATAACATCGAAGAGCTCAAGCAGATTGCACGGAACGGTCCGACCCGCCCGACCGTAAATGCTCCCTGCGGGGCCAACTATTGTATCCGGCCGGATAACCGCAGGCTCCGGCTTGGTGCAGACAACCTTGATACGGTCGCTGACATGATCGAGCCCGGCTGGACAGTCGAACGGCAGCTCAGGGATGGCGATGTTGTGCTGTTCAACCGGCAGCCCTCCCTCCACCGTATGAGCATCATGGCTCACCGGGTCAAGGTCATGGAAGGCAGGACATTCCGTCTCAACCCTGCCGTATGCCCGCCATACAATGCGGACTTTGACGGGGACGAGATGAACCTCCATATCCCCCAGACCGAGGAAGCGCGGGCAGAGGCATATATCCTGATCTCGGTGGAGGAAAACATCCTCTCTCCCCGGTTCGGCGGGCCGATCATCGGGGGCATCCATGACCATGTCTCGGGCATCTTCATGCTTACGCACGGGTTGCGGTATTTCAAAAAGGAAGAAATGCTGTACCTGCTCCGGTTTACACCTATCGAGCATCTCCCCCCGGTAACAAAGGAGGAGAACGGTATCGAGCACTGGACCAATAAACAGGCATTTTCCCATATCCTTCCCGCGGAGCTCAACATGGTCTTCCATGCTAGCTCCTGCAAGAACTGCGAGACCTGCAAAAAGGAGCTCTGCGAACGTGATGCATATGTCAGGATATTTGACGGCAAGCTCGAGTCCGGCACTATCGACAAGAAAGCGATCGGCGCATTCGATGGCCAGATAGTTAACCGCATCATCCGCCAGTACGGCATGCGGAGGGCCGCTGAGTTCATCGACGACCTGACCAAGCTCTCGATCCGTGCAATCATGCTCGACGGGTTCTCTTTCGGGATCGATGATGAGGACCTTTCCAAGACCGAGTACGGGCAGATCGAGGATGTGCTCAACAACGCGGTGCTGGACGTTGACCGCAGGATCAAGATCTATGAGGACGGTCAGCTGGAACCGATGCCCGGGCGTACTGTTGAGGAAACCCTTGAGATGCAGATCATGCAGGTGCTGGGCAAAGCCCGTGACCAGACAGGACAGATCGCGGGCAGGCACCTCGGGCTTGGCAACAGCGCCGTGCTCATGGCGGAGAGTGGCGCCCGTGGCTCAATGCTGAACCTCACCCAGATGGCAGGTTGTATCGGCCAGCAGTCGGTGCGTGGGGAACGCATCGTCCGAGGGTACGATGACCGCACCCTGCCGCATTTCCGGAAAGGTGACCGGGGCGCTGATGCCCATGGGTTTATCAAGCACAGCTACAAAGGCGGCCTTTCACCGACTGAGTTTTTCTTCCACGCTATTGGCGGTCGTGAAGGTCTTGTGGATACTGCGGTACGGACATCGCAGAGCGGGTACCTCCAGCGCCGTATGATCAACGCCCTGCAGGACCTTAAGGTAGCATACGATGGCACCGTCAGGACGACGGGCGGCCGCATCATCCAGTTCCAGTATGGAGAAGACGGTACCGATCCCACCAAGAGTGCCTTTGGTGAACCTGTAGATGTGAAAGGGATTGTAGAGAGCATTCTCAAGGAGGAAGTCTAATGATTTCAGAAAAGTTTGTAAAAAAGATTGAATCAGCGCCACTTCCTCAGAAGACAAAGGATCAGATGCGCGGATTTTTAGAGGGAAAAGACCTTACTGATTCCCAGTTCAAGCAGATATTCGATCGTGTGGTGCGGGAGTACCAGTCCACCCGGATTGAGGCATGCGAAGCGGTTGGGATCATCGCCGCCCAGTCAATCGGTGAACCAGGCACCCAGATGACCATGCGGACGTTCCACTATGCAGGAGTGGCAGAGATCAACGTCACGCTGGGACTACCCCGCCTTATCGAGATCATGGATGCAAGAAAAGAGCCCAGCACCCCCACGATGACAGTCTTCCTTGACCCCGAGTATGGCAATGACCGGGACCGTGCGCGTGAGGTCAGCTGGCAGATAGAGGCGGCACCGCTTCATGAGTTTGGGGACATCACCACAGACATGGAAAACATGCAGGTTGTTGTCCATTTGAACACCAAGGTCTGCGACAAGAGAAAGATCGCACCCAAGGAGATTATGGACGTCGCGCCAAAAAAGATGCGCGACCGCAGGCACTACCGGGACTTCGACCACAAGATCGATGAGGCAAATGCCACGATCATATTCCTGCCAAAGGATCCGGAAAGCTACCAGAACCTGTTCCAGCTTGCCGAACATGTGCGGAACGTAATCGTGCAGGGTATCGATGACATCCTGCGCGTCGTCGTCAGGAAGGAAACCGGAGAGTATATCCTTTATACTGAAGGCTCCAACCTAAAAGATGTCTTTGAGGTTGCCGGCGTCGACACCACGCGCACCCGGACAAACAACATCAGCGAGGCTGCCTCGGTGCTGGGTATCGAAGCGGCAAGGAACGCGATCATCTATGAGGCACTCTCAACCCTCGGCGAACAGGGTATCCTTGTTGATGTCCGTCATATCATGCTTGTTGCGGATATGATGTGCATGGATGGCGAAGTCAAGCAGATTGGCAGGCACGGGATCGCCGGTGAGAAGGAGAGCGTGCTCTCGCGCGCCGCCTTTGAGGTAACGGTCAACCACCTGCTCGATGCAGCTGTCGCAAATGAGGTGGATGAACTGAGTGGTGTGACTGAAAACGTCATCGTAGGCCAGCCGATACAGCTGGGAACGGGCGACGTAAAACTGATTGCAGTAAAACCTGAAAATTAGGTGAATTACAAATGGATTTTAATGCTTCATTACGCAGAGCGATAAAAACCGGAAACGTCATATTAGGCCAGGATAAAACCCAGAAATGCATCCAGGATGGCAAAGCGCAGATCATTGTCGTCGCACAGAACTGCCCGGAGAAATTCAGAACCCAGCTGAAAAGTTACGAAAACATTTTCATCCACACGTTTGAGGGTACGAGTGTCGCGCTCGGTAAAGCATGCGGCAAGCCCTTCATGGTAAGTACGCTCGCTGTCGTGGACCCGGGAGAGTCAGATATTCTTTCCCTCAAGAGGGCATGATATGCCTGAAGTAAAACTTACCGAAGACAGCATGCGCCTGATCTCCCAGTTCGAGAGCCTGACAGGTGCAGGAAGCCGGGACTGCGTCATAGATGAACGCAACGGCAGGTTAATTTTCGTCGTCAACCCCGGGGACATGGGGCTTGCGATAGGGAAGAAAGGCACCAGCATCAAGAAAGCTTCAGAAGTGATGGGGAAGAAGATTGAGGTTGTCGAATACAACAGCAATCCCGAGCAGTTCATTAAAAACTGCTTCTTACCGGCACAGGTCACTTCTATGATGTTTGAAGGCGAACCCGGGGAGCAGACCGTCCAGGTCAATGTCCGGGACGAGGACCGGGGTATTGCGATTGGCAAGGACGGAAAAAATATTTTCAAAGCAAAAAAGCTCGCATTGCGCCAGCACAACATCATGGACGTGCAGATCCTGCAGAAGCCTATGATGGAAGAGCAGGCTGCCCAGTAATTTTTTTAATAATTTTCATTATTTCGCAATAATAGATCTCCTCAACCATTGTCATTATTTGCAGCTGTATTTGCGACATCATATTTGTGATATCACTTCTTGTCGGTTTTTCCCTCCCGGGGAGATGTTCTAAAAAGTAATTATAGTAAAAGAAACGCAACTCTCTTTGTCAGAGAAAAAAAGAGCGGGCCTGGGGGGATTTGAACCCCCGACATCCGGGTTAGAAGCCCGGCGCTATGTCCAAGCTAAGCCACAAGCCCCGACGCCTATTACATACGTACTGCAGGATAATTAATATGTGTCATGGGATGCCTTGTCCTGTTACGATATTGTATCATGAAGCGATAATGGGGGAAGAAAGGGATTACTTGCGTTGGAGAATCCTGTTGATCCTGTCTGCTTTCTCGTGAATTTTCTGGATTTTATCTTCTGTTCTCTTGATATCAAAATGCGAGATCCCGAACCAGATTGCAGCAAAGCCGAACCCGAACATAATCAGATTGAGGACGATGTAATAAAAATTATCGACATGCCTCACGACCATATATACACTGTAAAGGGCAAGGCAACACCCAAACAACATTATACTCAGTATCAGCAATTTTGTAAACAAGTCGTCCCCGTCTTTTGCTTTTTTTTCTGTTGATTTTTCTGTCATGGCACTCACAACCCTGTCTTTTATAGCCTGAAATCTCTCAAAGATGAGATTCTGCCTTATCCGGCATGATAACATGAGGACTTGAGCACCTCAACCTCGGTTGCCTGGCATATCCCCTCATGATACACTTCCTTGACGACCGATGAAGCGCAATATTTTACCTGAACACGTGCAGATGTCCTTTCCCTCTCCTCATAATGCAGGCCGTGCACAAACTCCACAATTCGTTTCATCGTGATATTGACCGAGAGCACATACACGCATATCCCGGTATCCCCTGGGGCAAGGTCTTCCATGTCAATAGAGGTCATAAAGAGATGGGTCTCTGGACCTGGAATGATATTTGCGACCGTGACGATATTATGAGTGCTCTGGAGCTCAAGCGTGCGGGGGCGTCCTGCCCGGATCTCCTTGAGGATATCAGGAGAGATACTGGTTAGTGCGGGACATTTCATGGCAATCACCCGTACATAGGCAGGTCTTTTTTCGGCGCCTGCTCTGCGGACTGCACTTCTTCGGAGAGCTTGTGCATGCTCTGTTCGATCTCCACTGCCTGTTCAAGGAGCGGACGTGTATCGAGATTCAGGTTATACATCTTGTTTAGCACGTCAATTGTCACTGCTGATGAACGGGGATCCGGTGCATTAACCGTCTCGCCCAGCAGGCCGTACGCAGGGATTCCACGGATCTTGCATTCGGTAAGGAGGCTCGATGCAATTCCAGAGATGCTTCCGATCGGCAGGATGAGTGTATGATCTGCGATCCGCTGTAAGGCATCGGGAGTTGTCGCTACACCAAAGACCCTTTTTTCCGGTTCGTTTGTGATGATGCCGGCGATCGTCACCACCTCCTTGGGTTTGAACGGTGCGAGCCAGTCCATAATCCCATTCGAAACCTCATAGCAGATCATCGGGTGGATCGGGATATCGGCAACGATTGCAGCGATATTGTCCTTTGCATAAATACGGACCGGGTCATTGATTACCCCTTTATTCATCATCGCAAGGGGAGGGAAAAATTTTGAGGTCATCGTGCCGATAAGATCAAACTCCAGCTGGTCAACCAGATACTGGAGCGCGATGCTGCCGACAAGACCGCTCCCCGGGAATCCTACAAGGACAGAGGTATCCGGTGAAGGGAGTGGTTTTGATAAGATTTTAATCTCGTCTCTTTTTAACGCTTCAACAGATTTATGGATTTCTCCAAGTCTATTCATTATATTTTTGATATCTTCATTGTAATCCGGGGTCATTAGATTAACATATACGCACATGCTAAAAAAGTATTATGCAGGAATATCCGGTGAAACGGGGACTAAACAAAGATCTTATCGTGCGGATGACCACAGAGATGAAGAACTGTTTCGGAGTCGAACCGACCGAATCAGACGGGACGTTCCGGATCAGGTATGGCGCTTTAAAAAGGCTTGATGTAAAGGCGGGTGACGGAAATAAGACCGTCATCATCGATACTGAATCGGATATGACGGTAACCGATGATGTGATTATCGATACAAACAAGCGGTTCCGGAAGTACCTTGATGCCGTGACGGGCTTCTCGACAAAAGAGCGGGTGAAGCGGGCAAAAAGCCCCGGGGAGGAGTGACCCCGAGAGTATAAAAAATCTGCAGGGTGGCGGGGCATACATGACAGACGAAATGCTCTTTATTGACGGCAGACAACCAGTTTGTATGTGATCTGTCATGCCTTTTTGCTCTGAATGTGGTAAGAGTGTCAAGCCAAACGCGAAATTCTGCAGGAACTGCGGAGCGCCCCAACTTGATGCGTCTCAACCGGAACCTCAGGCTCCATTTCCCATCGTCTCGCAACCCCC
>LQYC01004533.1_pt1 | contig 61677 bp, 55 predicted proteins | sample 661771 | NCBI WGS metagenome assembly LQYC01 (sample SAMN03483023, study PRJNA281117) | bioreactor metagenome | isolation source: benzene-degrading methanogenic enrichment culture from a contaminated... | place: USA: oil refinery in Oklahoma | collected 2011-05
GGGGCGACCGGCCGGTCGCCCCTACTGCTCATTTTTGCAGGTTTAAATTTTCTAATTTTTCCTGAATTTTTTTCTGTTCCGGATCGATCTTTAACGCCTTTTCATACTGGGCTTTCGCCTTGTCTTTTTCCCCTGCTTTGAGATAGACATCACCGAGATGTTCGATGATCAGGGGATCATCGGGAGCTAAGATGACGGCTTTTTCAAGTTCCTTGAGCGCTTCTTTGATCATTCCTTTCTTAAAATAAACCCAACCCAAACTATCGGTGATATATCCATCGTTCGGTTTTAATTTCATCGCTTTTTTTATAAGTTCTTCAGCCTCGTCCAACTTAATGCCTCGATCAGCATAAGCATAGCCTATATAATTGAAGGCATCAGCATTTTGGGGATCAAGCTCCAAAACTTTTTCCATTTCCTGGATCGTTTCTTCAAATCTACCCATCTTGTCGTAGACTGCTCCCAACTGGTAATGAAACTTGAAATTTTCCGGTTCCCGCTTCATCGCCTCCCTCAAGATCATCGTCGCCTCTTCATACTGTTTGGTCTCTTCGTAAAGGGCACCCAAATAAGAGATCAGAGTCGTATTATCTTTTTTGATGAGGAGCGCTTCCTTAACCGTCTGGATCGCTTTGGGAAAGTTCTTCTGGTAAACAAAAATATTCCCGATCTGGATTATCGCGTCAACGTATTCTTCTGAGCCAGAAGGAATCTTTTGGAATTCCTGTAAGGCCTTTTCATAATTTTTTTTCTCCTGATAGCATAAGGCAAGATAATACCGCGCCATATCAAAATCAGGCTTTGTGACCAGAATAAATTCGAATTTTGAAATTGCTTTATCATAGTCCCCCTGTTCCAGATAAATAAGCCCGATTTTGGCGCTTACATCTAAGCTGCTCGGCCCGAAACTTTCCAGGCCTTTAAAGGTGTCGATGGCTTTATCGTAATTTTTTTGCCGGAGATAAAGATTGCCTAAATGGTCCGCTACCCGGCTGTTGTTCGGATAAAATTCCAGAAGCTTTTCATAATCGGTAATCGCTTCTTCCGGCTTGCCTTGAGCTTCGTGAACTATTGCAAGATCAATCATTGCCGCCTCAAAGTTAGGATCTATTTTTAAAGCTTTTTTAAAGTATGAAACCGATTTCTCATACTGTTTCATCTGGGCATAGATCCTTCCCATGTAGTAGAGACCCATTAAAGAATTCGGGTCGTTGGTGAGCAAAGTCTTTAGGGTGCTGAGCGCTTTTTCGTATTCATTTTTCTCCGCGTAAAGGTTGCCCAGGTAGAGATAGTTTTCCTCATCCTCCGGAGCCAGTTTGATAATTGTTTCATACTGAGCAATAGCCGCATCATAATCTTTACTGGTCAAATAAATCCGCGCCAGAAGCAGGTTCGCCGGGAGATAACGAGGGTTCATGATCAGGGTTTGCTTACAAAGATTACGCGCTCCCTCTATCTTTCCCTGCTTGAGGGAAATCGCAGCAATTTCCGTTTGAATGACAGGAGAATTGGGGTCATAGATTAAAGCATCCTGGTATGCTTTGAGAGCTTTTGCATTTTCACCATTCAATTGAAAAGATTGGGCTAAAAGAAAAGAGCGATAGGCGCGGGAGTCTTTGGGCAAATCTACTTTTTCTTCTGCTTTTTCTTCTGCTTTTGCTTGGCCAGCTGAGGGGGGTGAAGGAACTTTGATCTCTTCTGATTGGACAGGAGTGGGAATCGCCGGGTTCGGGGAAGGCTGCTCCGGAACATGAGTACAACTGGAATAATAAAACAACCCCAGGGTCAGGGTAACAACTAAAGAATATTTGGTAAAATTTGATTCCATCTATTTGCTGGTTCCTTCCATCTTTTTAAGTGAAAAATAAAATAATTTTCTCAGTAAGCACAACCTATAACATAACTAACAAAACAATATCAATCAACTTAGCGGGCTGTTGAAAAACTTTTATTTTGTCACCCTGAACGTGGTTTCAGGGTCTTATAGGAACGTGATTTGATTGCCTGCCCGCCGCAAGCAGGGATGCTGAAACAAATTTAGCATGACCTTTGGATGGTTCATGAGTTTTTCAAAAGCCGGTTAAAGAAGAGAGCAGTTCTTTAATTATTTAGAGGTGAAATTTTTTGGCAATAACAGTAACAAATCAAAATTATTAAAAATAATTTTTTAGTTGATTTTTTTTAAAAAACTCTTTAAAATTACTTACATTTTTTTATTTGATGAGTTCGTAAAAAGTCAAAATTCGCGGGTTTTGTCATGCTGAGCTTGTCGAAGCATGACGTACTATCAATTACTTATGTTCACCCTTCGACAGGCTCAGGGTGACATCTCCGACTTTTTACGAGTCCATCTTATTTGGAATGCTTAATCTTTAAACGAATGCCAATAATTGTCAATAAAGTTCCAAAAATTTGTATAAACTAAAAAGCATAGAATAGAAAACTTTCGGCAAATTTTCGATTTGCGGAAGCAATAAAGTTTAAATCAATACCGGAGGCTAAGCAATATATTGTTGCGCTATCCAGGTTAGAGCACTACCCCTATAGAGGAAATCAACCAATAACCTTGGAGGGTGAATTTTTTCCGGGTATTATTTTTTGAAAATTTCTGTTTCAATACAGGTTTTCCCTGTTGGTATAATACTTGCTAAGATATTCATTAACACAGCAACGTTAAAAGATAATATTCGTATAATAAAGCCACACCAGTCGTGAGGCTGGGCCGGAAGGCCACGGATCTTAAAATTTAAGAAAGCCGGGTTGCCAATAAAAAGCAATCCGGCTTTTTATTTCTGGCGCAGGGATAGCCTTTGGAGCCATTGCACTACAAAGATAACTCGGGAAAGCAAAACAAGAGTAAATAATTTTTTTCATAGCTGCTTATTCAAGAATTCAGTCTAATCTATTGAGTAGATTTGAGTTCAAGAAACAAAAATCTTAAATAAATAAACGGGGAGGTAAAACCATATGAAATTATTTATTAATGTAAAAGCTAACCTAATATCCGCTTTTTTGATAATTATTTTTTTGTTACTTCCTTTAACCGGTTGTTCGCATCCCCCTGCAAAAACTGCTCAAGAGATGCAGGCGGAAATCATAACCGAAACCGCATTAGGACCGGGTGATATTATCGAGGTCAAATTTACCTATGCCCCGCAATTCAGTGAAGCTTTAACCGTACGTCCTGATGGAAAAATACAGTTACAACTGGTTGGCGATGTTACCGCTGATGGAAAGACCCCAGAAGCCCTACGAGAAGAATTGATGACGCTTTGCAAACCCTACTTACAACATCCGGAACTCGCCGTCATTACCCGAAAATTATATCAAGCCCGGGTATATGTGGGGGGAGAAGTAAAAACACCAGGACAAATTGATATGCCCGGCCGGATGACTCCTTTGCAGGCGATCATGCAGGCCGGAGGATTTGATATGAGATCAGCGAATGTTAAAAATGTCATTATTATCCGCCATAAAAATGGGCAGCGGTACGGGTGTGCTCTTGACTGCAGAAACGCTTTAGAAGGCAAAGAAGAGGGACCCTTGTTTTACCTGGAACCCTACGATATCGTGTATGTGCCGAGAACCACTATCACTAAAGTTAATCAATGGATTGATCAGTATATCAACAAGGTCGTTCCGGAAACGGGCTTTATGTACCAGTATAATTGGGCTCGTCAAACCATTGGTATAATAACCGATCAGCCCACCGGGAGAGAAAGACAATAACAAATAATCATATTAGCAGGCAATATTTATTCGTTGGGTGAATTCACTTAACAAAGAGGATAGATAATACGCAGGTCATTAAATTAAAATTTATTCGTGAAGGAGGACCAACGTGCAAAAAACAATCCAATTAGAAGGGTTTCCTGAGAAAAATTTAAGAGATATTTATTATGTGATCTTCCGGCATAAATGGAAAGTTGTTTGGTTTTTTATTGCTGTAGTGGCTCTTGTAGCCATCATTAGCGTTTTTTCCCCGAAAATTTATCGTTCCGAAGGGGAACTTTTGATTAAGATTGGTCGCGAAAGTGTGGGGCTCTCTCCAACCGTGGAACCAAATAAAATTGTTGAAATGGCTGCCGGCGCTCAGCGCGAAAACGAACTTAACTCCGAACTGGCAATTCTTAAAAACCGCGAACTCATCGGAAAAGTAGTGGACACGATTGGTGTCGATGCGGTCTTAAAAGGGTATGATAAAGAGACGGGCGGGCAAGGAATCACGCAAACAGTGGTGAGCCTCCCCGGAAAATTAGTGAGCCTGGCTTTTGAAGGGATTTCGAAATTATTGTCTTTTTTTGATTCTGAAGAAACTCGGAGATTGAAAAAACGGGAAAAAGCAATTGATAAACTTCTAGACAACTTTGAAGCCGAAACTATAAAACGGAGCAACACCATTAGCGTAGCCTATGAGGCTAAGAGTCCCGGAATGGCTCAGAAAGTAGTTTCCACACTCATTAGTCTTTATCTTGAGAAACATATCCAGGCACATCGTACCGAAGGTTCTTACCAGTTCTTTGAGAAGCAGAAAAAAAGACTTTACGAGGCGTTAGCCAAGACCGGCGATGAGCTGAGAGAACTTAGAAACAAAACAAAAATTGGTTCGTTAGAAACTCAAAAAGATATTGTCATGAAAAGAATCGGTTATCTAAAGCGAGAAATCGAAAGCACTGAGGCTGAAAAAGCGGTTTCCGAAGCGATGGTTAACACGATGAGACAAGAGATTGGTTCATTGCCCCACGCCGTTGTGAAACAAGAAGTAAGCGGAGGAGCATTATCAGCTCCGGATGAGATGCTTAAAAGGGTTAACGAATTGCAGTTAAAGGAGAACGAACTTCGGGCAACCTTTACTGACGATAGCATACCGGTTCTGGAAGCCAAACGCCAGGTTGATGAGGCAAAAGCGATTCTTAAGAAAACCGAAGAGACCCGTCAAGTCACTAAAGGAATTAATGATACTCGCCAGCGGATTGAATTAAATTTATTAACCGAAGAATCAGTGTTAGCCTCGCTTAAAGCGAAAGACGAAGCGCTCAAGGCCCAACTGGCTCAGGCAGAAGAAGAGCTTAATACCATTAACGATGTCGAACAGCGAATGAAGCAGTTAGAACTGGATAATACAATACAGCAAGCCAGTTATCAAAAATACTCAGAAAGCTTTGAACAATCACTTATCGACCAGGCCTTGGATTTGGTGAAAATTTCAAACATTAGTATTGTTCAGCCGGCAACCTATCCCATTAAGCCTGTTCGTCCTCGAGTATTGCTTAATCTCATGTTGGGGATTTTGCTGGGTCTTTTTGGCGGCTTAGGATTGGCATTTATCAGCGAAAGTCTGGATCATTCTATTGGAAAGCCAGAGGACATCGAGCGAACTTTGGAAATTCCTGCCTTGGGAGCAATCGCCTCTTTATATCCGGAGGGAGCATCTCCTCAAGAAAAAGCAGCCATGGCTTTGCCTGCGCGATTTGATTCATCATTGCCGTTTATGAAAGACTTTGAAGCAGTGGCAGAACGTTTACTCATGGGGGTAAAGCTTCAGGCTGAAGCTCAGCGTGTTTTTTCTATAACGAGTTGCCATAAGGGCGCGGGGGTGAGCACGGTTGCTGCCTATCTTGCCAGTTCGTTAGCTCGTCATAGCGACGGTCGGGTACTCCTGGTCGATGTAAACTTTCAAGACCCCTTTGTTCACCAGATCTTCGATATAAGTCTTTCCCCTGGGCTGGCTGACCTCGCCGGCGGCGCTTATAGCCAGACATCAGTGATTCAATCTTCCCCGGTAAATAAACTTGATGTGCTCTGCGCGGGTAAAGCGAGCATGGCAAGTGACAAAAGAATCTTTGAGTCAAAAGGATTTGCTGATTTACTGAAGTACTGGAAACATGAATACAGCTTTGTGTTAATTGATACCCCGGCAGTTTGGGAAGAAAATTATGTGGTAACGCTGGCCAATATGGTTGATGGCGTTATTATGGTTTTTGAGGCGGAGGAGGACCGCTGGGAGGTGGCCCAGCGCGCCAAAGACCGTCTTGCGGTTGGTGGAGCAACACTCGTGGGAGGCATTCTCAATAAAAGATTATTTTACGTGCCCAAATGGTTATACCAGAGGTTGTAAGACTTCCTGGTCTTGAATCTCTCACAAAAAAATTACGCGCTTGAATTGCACTACGTTGGGAAAACGTTCAAAAAATATCTTGAGGCAGGATTCGTATGTTCATTTTTAATCGGTTGCGGCGGTTAATCGATTCGGTGGGAATGCTCCAAATAAGCACCATTTGTTCGCGGGAAGAGTTCAGCTGTATTCTGGAGCGCGAACTCGCACGGGCGGAACGCAGCAACCAGGTTTTCTCAGTGATTGACTTTGACATCGGGGACGTTGAAACTAATAGAGAACTTGGAAAACAATTATTGCAGGCGCTTGCCAAGAGGCTGCGCTCTACTGATGAAGTGGGATGGCTTCATGGTCATCATATTGGGGTTTTGCTCTATAACACTCCCTCCGAAGGGGCTCACGTTTTTTCTCAGAGAATCCTTGATTTGCTTCCCAAACCACTTACTCCTCCGGACTTCAAGATCCATACTTACCCAACCGAAGAGCAAATCATGGATGATTCGAATTATCAAAGTCCAGAAAGACGACAAACGAGCCAAGGTTCTCCTTCTTCCCAAAATGTCGTAAGGGACAAAAGTCCTAAACCAGTACGGGAAATACGTATGCTTTACTCTCTTGCGATGCCCACATGGAAACGGTCAGGGGACCTCGTGGGCGCGCTATTGCTTCTCATCCTTTTTTCTCCTCTGCTTGTGCTTGCTGCGCTTATGATTAAAATCGTATCCTCCGGACCAGTTTTTTTCAAACAACGCAGAGTTGGTTACGGAGGCAGAGTGTTTACCCTTTATAAATTTCGGACCATGAAAGTCCATGCCGACACCTCGTCTCACCGGAGATACCTTGCTGAGTTAATTCGTGATACTGCCGGCGAAAAAGAAACGGGAAAGCCGATGGTCAAACTGGACGATCCGCAGATCATACCCTTCTTCGGGAAAATATTGCGGGCTACCTGTATTGATGAATTGCCCCAGCTTATCAATGTTTTTCTCGGGGATATGAGCTTAGTTGGCCCTCGGCCTCCGATCCCTTATGAAGTGGAAGAATACGTCACCTGGTATACAGGGCGGTTTGATGCGGTGCCGGGAATGACCGGACTTTGGCAGGTGAGCGGAAAGAACCGGCTTACCTTTAAGGACATGGCCCGCTTAGATATCCGGTATGCCCGGCAAATGTCCTTTGCTCTCGATTTAAAAATCCTTTTGCTTACCCCGCTTGCCATATTCTATCAAATTAAAGATATCCTGCGAAAAAAACAACCATTGGCTAAAGGAGTTGGTAGTGCTTAACGTCGCCGTGGTTGGCTGTGGTTACTGGGGACCAAATCACATTCGGAATTTTTATTCCCTCTCTGATTGTAAAGTAAAAATGGTTTGTGACTTAGACCCCGGACGACTTGTTCATATGCGAAAGGTTTTTTCTGAAGTTGAGACCACAACTAACTTTGACGATGTGATTAATGATCCCCAAATCGATGCTGTCGCAATAGCTACACCGGTGCATTATCATCATGAAATGGCAAAAAAATGTTTGCAGGCTAAGAAGCATACTTTAATCGAAAAGCCGATGGCTTCATCCTCAGTAGAATGTAAAAAAATTGATTGAACTTGCCCAAAAGCATAATTGTATCCTCATGCTCGGGCATACCTATATTTACTCTCCGGCCATACGGAAAATCAAAGATATCTATAATGCCGGGGAATTAGGCAAGATGCTTTACACAAGCTCGCGAAGGTTAAACCTTGGGCTTTTCCAGACCGATATCAATGTGGTATGGGACTTAGCGCCGCATGATATTTCTATAATTCTGTTTGCTCTTAGCGCTAACCCGGTTTCGGTTAATTGTCAGGGGAAAGCCAATGTACACCCAAATATCGAAGATGTTACAAATATGACGATTGATTTTTCTGATGGCGGTTTTGCCACCATACAGAATAGCTGGCTTGATCCCTATAAGGTAAGAGAGATGACTTTTGTTGGAAGTAAGCGGATGCTGGTTTATAACGACTTGGAGCCGATTGAGAAAATCAAGATTTTTGATAAACGGGTTGAAGCTCCTCCCTACTATGACACTTTCGCCGAGTTTCATTACTCCTATCATTATGGCGACATCTATTCTCCGTACCTTCAAGAAACTGAACCGTTGAAGGTGGAGTGTCAACACTTTTTAGATTGCATTAAAAACAATTCCCAGCCGGAGACGGATGGTTTTAACGGCCTCAAAGTGGTCCAAATTCTTGAGGCTGCTTCAAAATCATTGAAAAAAGGTGGGGGTAGAGTCGGGCTGACTGATTTTGGCAAGCTTTGATTCCCTTTGGTTTCTTTTTTAAAGTCACGATCCATAATTACCATGTCACTATGCTTGTCATCACAGGGTGTCTTCCCATTCGTCTTTTCATTTTTCCTGCCTTATGAACGTTGTCTTTATCTGAATTCGTGGTGTTAACGACAGGTGATACATTATAACGAACATTGCGGATAAACAATGAAAAAAATTGCTTCGGATGTTAAACTGGGTAAGAATGTAAAGATTTATGACTTCGTGAATCTTTACGGGTGCGAGATTGGGGATAACACTCGGATAGGAACCTTTGTAGAAATACAAAAGGGAGCAAAAATCGGTAAAAATTGTAAAATTTCAAGCCATACTTTTATTTGCGAAGGGGTGACGATTGAGGACAATGTTTTTATTGGACACAACGTTACCTTTATTAATGACAAGTTTCCCCGGGCAACCACCGCAGAAGGGACCCTTCAAGGCGAGAAGGATTGGATTTGCGTTCCCACTCTGGTAAAGAAAGGCGCTTCGGTTGGATCAAGCGCAACCATTCTCAGTGGTGTAACGATTGGTGAAAATGCCCTGGTGGGAGCCGGAAGTGTGGTGATCAAGGATGTGCCGGCGTATGCCACTGCAGCAGGAAATCCTGCCAGAATATTACGAAAAACCAAGGAAGACAAACAGTGAATGTTCCTTTTCTTGACTTAAAGATACAGTATAACGCAATCAAAGAAGAAATTGCCTTGGCATTGCGCAATGTTTTAGATAGTACTGCTTTTGCGGGTGGACCTTTTGTAGAGAAATTTCAAAAGGATTTTGCTTCTTTCTGTCGATCGGAATTTGCCGTTGGGGTTGGCAGTGGTACTGACGCCCTCTGGGTTACTCTTATGTGTTTAGGTATCGGTAAGGGAGATGAGGTCATCACTACCCCTAATACTTTTATCGCGACTGCCGAAGCGATTACCTTTTGTGGCGCAAAACCGGTATTTGTTGATATTGATGAGCAAACGTATAACATAAATCCTGATCTTCTCAAACGCGCCATTACTTCTAAGACCAAAGCAATTATTCCGGTTCACCTCTTTGGTCAGCCGGCGGACATGGATCCGATTGTAAAGATTGCCCGGGAACACGGTTTGTTCGTTATTGAAGATGCCTGCCAGGCGCATGGCGCTGAGTATAAAGGGCGACGTGTAGGCTCAATCGGTCATGCGGGCTGTTTCAGTTTTTATCCGGGGAAAAATCTCGGCGCGTACGGTGAAGCCGGGGCGGTGATAACAAATGATCATGAGTTAGCAGAAAAAATTAAACGTTTTCGTGATCACGGACAAGCGAAAAAATACTACCATTCAATGATCGGCTGGAACGCCCGTATGGATGGTTTTCAAGGGGCGGTTTTGAGTGTGAAGTTGAAGCACATTTCTGAGTGGAACGAAGCGCGCAGAAAGAACGCAAAGCGCTATAATGAACTGCTGGCTGCGGTGGAAGAAATTACGATGCCAATTGAGGCTGAGTATGCCAAACATGTTTATCACATTTATGCCATCCGCACCAAAAAACGCGATGCCCTCATGAGCGCTCTGGCTGAGAAAAATATTTCTTGTGGGATTCACTATCCTATTCCGTTACATCTTCAGGAGGCTTACCGCTTTTTAGGATATACTCAAGGAAGTTTTCCGATAGCAGAAAAATGCGCGAAAGAAATTTTGTCTTTACCCATGTTTTCAGAACTGACAGGGGATCAGATTACAGCAGTAGTTAAAGAAATAAAATTATTTTTTGCAAAGTAACAAAAGGCTTGGTAAGGTTGCTTAACCGTCTAACTAAATTGCTCATAAGCCTGGTATTCTTTGGTGTCATGGCGATCTTAAATCTCTTTGACCAGGCGATGGGTAAAAAAAAGGGGGGATTGTGCTCTGTTCTCCTTTACCATTCTGTTGCTGCTCACGACCGAGAGCGGTTTGCCCGGCAAATGGATGTTTTGTTAACTTTAGCAACCCCGGTCGATATTGCTAAACCAAACCCAGAAATTATTCAAGGAAGACAGGTTGCCGTTACCTTTGACGATGGCTTGCAGAGTTTTAAGGAAAATGCCCTGAGTGAGTTAGTTAAACGGAGAACTCCAGTTGCTTTATTTATCCCGAGTCGTTGTTTGGGTAAGCGACTCAGTGTTTATGATGACGAAACCGTGATGAATCAAGAGGATTTGTTGAACCTCCCGGTTGATTTAGTTACTATTGGATCTCATTCTCAAACGCATACTAATTTGACTATTCTCGATTACGATGAGGCGAGAAAGGAAATCGGGGAATCAAAAACTGATTTAGAAACCCTGCTCGGCCGTGAAGTTTCGATCTTTGCCTTTCCCTATGGTGAATATAACGAACAGACTTTATCGTTAGCTCGCCAGGCGGGTTACCTTCGAACCTTTTCCGTGCTTCCAACCGGGGAAAATGATTTTTTATTTGGTCGTATCATTACAAGTCCCAAGGATTGGATAATTGAATTTAAGTTAAAAGTGCTGGGGGCTTACCGCTGGCTCTCCTGGGCAGGTGCCCTGAAGTGTCAGATAAAAAAGTTATTCACTTTTTGAAGGATAAGAACACTTTTAGGCTGATTACAAAATATGAGTATTGTATTTCGAGAATATCGTAAAGAAGATCGGGAAAAAATTCAGAACATCTTAATTGATAAAAAGCGCCTTGATAAGTACACCCTAAAGACATTAAAATTTAGAATTGCCTCATTCTTAGGCTTATACAGGCCATATATGTATCTGCTGGAAGATGAAGACAATAATGCCATTATTGCGATGGGGGTTTTAATAAACAAGGTTGATTACAGTTTTCGTCGTAAGGAGTGGTGGATTGAGGGGATTAACGTGGGTGCCGGACAGAGGAGATTAGGCTTTGGCACTATGCTTATGAAACACCTTCTTGGCGAACACAGAAGGAGAGGAGCAAAAACAATTTTTTTTAAATTTGAAGCCGATAACGTGGTCGCTTTTAGTTTTTATAGAAAGCTTAATTTAAGACCTGTCGGACGCATTTTTACGTTCATTAAGGAGTCATTCGCTCCTGGAGCCCACTCTTCTCCTCCCACGCCACTTGTCACCGTTAAGCCCAAAAAAACAACGGGAAATTCTTCTTCAAGCTATTATTCCTACTGATAATTCCCCCAACAGTAGATTAATCGGTTTCTATAGAAAACTCCTTACGCTTTTGCATGTGCTCGTAACTGAAGTTGAAGAAGGCATGACCACGAAAGGGCAGGTGCGGTCCATTGCCGTCATCTATTTTTACTTTATGGTAAGAGTCGAAATCATTCTCCCTGATATGCTTGATGCTGCCGAATTAGAACAGATCGTGGGTTCGGAGTTTTCAAGGTTTTCATTATGCGCCTTGCGGAAGATTATAATTAACGTGGTCTGTAAAGGTCCGAATCGTGAAGAGTTGCCTTTTCCACAAGGGCTACCGAAGGTATCTGATGTGGAAGACTTGGTGCTCTATGAATCGATCTATATTTTAATGGGAAAAAATTAGATCATTCCTTTTTTTAACATTTAAGAGCAGTGCCAAGAATATAGACCTAAAAAGGATGGTAATTTTTTCAACATAAAATTTGTCTGCTATCCCCCCATTGTCCTTATTAAAAGTTTTACTTTTCTCGGCCTTTTTTCAAGGGACAAGGATATGTTATAAACCATTACCTAATTTAAAGGTACCAAATGAAAAATTTACAAAATTTATTGGCGGTGAATGGTGCGAAGAAGGGAAACGCGCTTTATTTTTTTGCGTTGTTAGTTTTTATCGCTATTCTTGTGTTTAATGGAACTTTTTTCAGAGTGCGTCCGGAGGAGGATATTCCTACGATAGACTGGCTAATTCTTGCTCGGTTGATAGCCTGCGCACTTGGCTTTTTGATAGGCTTTGTCCTGATCTTAAAAAATCATGCGCGGCTCGGCTTTGGCAGCGTAGTGTTAACAATCTTTTTGGCAGCAACTGGTATCTCGGCAATAAATAGCCCTTATCCCACAATTGTTATCGGCTATTTTATTCTGCTTTTGGGAGCAAGTGTTTTGGTTTTCGGCCTGGTTCAAAGTGCACCGGACATTAAATCATTAGAGCGAATTGAACGCATATGGTTTTTTATCGTTGCTGTATGTGTAATTAAGGATGCTATTACCAGCATGATTTTTCCTGCACCTGAGATTGGGGGAGAGGTGGTAAGGTTAGGGATGTCAACAATCCATGCCAACCAAATTAGCCTGCTTGCCGGATTGGTTTTTTGGCTCTCTTTTAGACAAACGAAAGCGAATACACTTATATGGTTATTGAGAATAGCAATGCTTTTTATTATCATTGGTGCAATTAGTCGAGTTAGTCTCTTGGCATTCTTGATAGGGGGCTTTGTTTATTATTTCCTCCGGATGAGGGATTTTGCTAAGAAGTCGATACTGACACTCGCTTGTTTAAGCGGAATTGTGCTGTTTCTCTTGGTGTCCTCTTTTTATGCGCAATTGGGGGATAGAGTTATCCTTTATGCTAAGCGGGGCCAAAGTCAAGCTGAATTAACTCGTATGACCGGGCGAACGTATATCTGGAAACAAGTGATAGAACAAATACCAGAATCGCCAATAACTGGTCATGGGTACGGGCTAACGCGATTTACTCTGAAACCTACCTCTTGGGATTATCAGCCGCCGCATGCCCATAATGAGTTTCTTGAAGCTTTATTTTGTGCAGGTCTCTTCGGGGGCATTTCTTTAGTATTCCTTTTTTTATATACTATAAAATGGATAAAAAAATTTTCACGACTTAGTTATGTCTTTTCTTCTGGTTTAGCGCTCCACGCTTCGGTGGTGGTGGCGATGTTTCTGGTAAGCACTTTTTTTGAGGCAAGAATAACAGTGCGATTGCTGCCTTTTCAGCCTTTGTTTTTTTATTATCTGCTTATTCTTGACCGGGAAAAACAATTTGCTCTCCTGGGGAAAAAACAAGGATAGATTTTCGAAAGGTTATTTTTGATATGAGGGATCTCCATGAAGAATTAATGTTTTCCCGGCAGTTTTTGCTTGGTCCTCGCCCGTTTGCCTTTACAGATCGATGGAAAGTAACAACCCTGACAAAAAGTTTGATTTTATCAACCCACCCTGATCTTGACGTTATAATTAAGATAACGGGGACAGGGACCCTTGTTTTATTGGGATATATCATTGATCCCTTTAATCCAGCCAAGACATCCGCAGATATTCTCAACTATATAAGCGAAAAGGCCACCAGTGTTTTAACGGTGATAGACTCCACCATTCATCTTTCGGGCCGTTGGATTTTAATTTATCTGAATTCTCAACACTTGGTAATCTTTACTGATCCGTGCGCTTTACGGCAGGTGTATTACCATGCGAACAAAGATGGGCTCTGGTGTGGTTCACAACCCGAAATCATAAAAGCGGCCACCGGGCTTGCTTTGAATACAGACAAAAGCTTATCTGAATTTATAAAAAGTTTTGATTATCAGAGAAAAGAATACGCTTTGGTCGGAGATAAGACCAGATATGGTGATTGCTACCATCTGCTGCCTAACCACTTTTTGGATTTACTTTCCGGACAGCCGATCAGATTTTTTCCAAAAGAAAAACCATCGCCTGTGCCGATAGATGAGGCTGTAAAAACAGCTTCATCTATTCTTAGGGGATCAATGGAGGCTATTTCTCAAAGATTTTCTCCCATGCTTGCGGTTACCGCCGGCTGGGATACTCGTGTCCTTCTTGCTTCCACCAAAAGCATTTCTGACCGCGTAGAATACTATGTTGATCGCAAGGGGGTTTTATCACTTGACCACCAAGACGTACAAGTGCCCCAGCGCCTTTTTCAGAAATTAAAAATTGATTTTGTGGTTAAAAATTCCTGGGAGGATCCTCCAGGATGGTTTATGGAAATCCTTTCTCAAAGTGTTTCCGGAACTCGTGTTCCGCAGAAAGCAAGGATGACGTATGCGATATTTATTAATCAAATAAAAAGCATTAACGTCAACGGCAATGCAAGTGAAGTATGCCGAAACGCCTATGATGGATATGGCTTAGTTTCGGAAGACAACATAACCGTTGTTAAATTGGCCGCGTTAATAGGCTATTATAAAAGTAAGTTTGTCGAAAATGAGTTGTCGAATTGGAAAGAAGACCTTGAAAAAACAGGTGTTCGCGGATACCATATCCTGGATCTCCTCTATTGGGAACAAGGAATGGGCAACTGGGGGACACAACACGCAGCTGAACAGGATATCGCAATAGATGATTTTAGTCCTTTCAACAACCGGCTAATGTTTACAACACTTTTATCATTGCCCCGAGAATATCGGTCAGGACCGGATTTTTCGATTTACACCAAACTCATCCAAACAATGTGGCCGGAAACTTTGCAAGAATCAATCAATCCCAGAAACTTTGTTTTTTTCCACATCCATTGTTTTTTTTACCACTTGCCCATACCTCTATGGGCAAGGCTTAAACTCATTCGGTTTGTTTTTGTAAAATGGTTAAAATGTGTAAGCCAAAGCTTGAGACGGACCAAAAAATCAAAACAAATAAAATAGGTCTTGACAACACACAAGAGAATATTCACTGCATGCAACCATCGATTAATAAAACACTGACTTTTCGACTTCAAAAAGACCGGACACTATGAGAGCGTGCATGCTCGCCTATGCCTTTTATGAGAATGATGGTCGTATTCGACGTTACGTTGAATCGCTGATCGCGAGGGGCGCAGAGGTTGATGTTATCTCTTTGCGACGCAAAGGGCAGACACGATCAGAAATTGTAGATGGTGCGCATGTATTCCGCATCCAGGAACGTAGTCGCAACGAGAGTGGCAAGTGGGATTACTTTTTTAAAGTTGTCTGGTTTCTTATTAATTCATTTTTCTTTCTAACCTTGCGCCACATGCGTGTTCGCTATGCGATAGTGCATGTGCATAATGTCCCCGATTTTGAGGTTTTTGCCGCTCTGGTGCCAAAGCTGATGGGAGCTAAGATTATTCTTGATATCCACGAACCAGTGCCCGAGATTTATGCGTACAAATTTAATATCAAAGAAGATTCCATTATCCTCAGTGGTTTGAAAATAATTGAAAGACTCTCCTGCGCTTTTTCTGATCACGTTATCATTACAAATGATTTCTGTGCGCGCAAGTTATGCGAACGGGCAGTCACATCCGAAAAATGTACATCAATTATTAATTATCCAAATCTTCGTATTTTTTCGCAACTAAATCCTCAAAAGAAGAGTAGTACAGAGTATTTTTCTCTTATATATCCGGGGTCACTTAATCGGCACCAGGGGCTTGACATTGCGATAAAAGCAATGGCTATGGTAAGAGAAGAAATTCCCCATGCTCGCTTTCATATTTACGGTGAAGGACCTGAAAGGGAAAAATTGAATGCTCTGATTACTGCTCTGAAGCTTAGTAATATTGTGCTATTACACGATCCAGTCAGCCTTTCGGAAGTCGCACATTGTATGGCAACCGCAGATCTGGGTATTGTACCTAAAAGGGCAGATTTTTTCGGAGACTTAGCCTTCAGTACAAAAATTCTCGAATTTATGGCTGTGGGCGTGCCGGTTGTTGTATCCGAGACTCTCATAGACCGGTTTTATTTTGACGAGTCCCTGGTAATGTTTTTTAACTCAGAAGATGAAGGCGATCTGGCGACAAAAATACTTGCTCTCTATCGCGATGCATCCCGCAGATTGAAGCTAATCAATAATGGCTTACAATTCATTCGCCAGAACAACTGGCAAGTCAAAGAAGTGATATACTTAAAAATAATCAATACCATTCTTGGCACAAACCTATTTTCGTTATCTTAGGGGAGTGACAACACCAACTTGTATGGCAGTATTTTCTTAGTGCGTTACCATGGAACAGTCAGTAACCAAATATGTTATTATAACAGCCGCCCGTGACGAAGAAAAATATATCGGAAAAACAATAGAGTCAGTTGTCGCGCAAACTGTGTTGCCAGCCGCATGGATTATTGTGGATGATGGATCGGAAGACACTACATCTGCCATTGTAAACTCTTACGTTTGCAAGCATCCGTGGATAAAACTGGTTTGCCGAGAAAGACGTCAGCACCGACAATATGGCGGTGGTGAATTGGATGCCTTTTATCACGGATTGGCGGAACTTGGCAACCAGAAGTGGAATTTTTTAGTTAAGCTTGATGCGGATGTTTCGTTTGAAAAAGACTACTTTAAACTCTGTTTTCGACACTTCGATCATAACCCCAAGCTTGGTATCGGTGGTGGCAAGGTACTTAACAACATGCAGGGTAAGCTGATATTTGAATCTCACCCCCGGTTTCATGTTCGCGGTGCAACCAAAATTTATCGGAAAGAATGTTGGGTTGCCGTTGGCGGAATCTTAAAAATACCGGGATGGGAGACAATTGACGAGGTTAAGGCAAATATGTTAGGTTGGCAGACATATACTTTTGATGAACCTGTTCTAATACATCACCGCGTTACCGGCACGACAGTTGGAACGTTTCGGTGTTATGTTGACTGTGGAATCGGAAGTTACTTTGTCGGCTATCAGCCTCTCTTCTTGCTCGCAAGAAGCGTAAAACTTCTTTTTGACAAACATAGCATCAAGGGCGCTGCCGGACTGCTTTACGGCTTTATACGGGGATATTTGAAAGGGCGGCCACCTGTTGTTGAAAAAGAAGTAACCCGATACGTTAGTCGCCAGCAGCTTAATCGTTTATTTTTTCGCAAGACTATCTGGAAGTAATATCGTTCAAGCCCCCGCGTGATGAATTGAGGATACGTTTATTATTGAAAATACCGACACGGCATTATAAAATTTTTTCTTTCAAAGGAAATAAAAGGAGCCTCTAAGATGTATAATGAATATTTTGGTTTTTCCGAATCACCATTCGAAAACAACTTGGATCAGCGCTTCCTTTTCCTCAGCGAAGACCACAAAGAGGTTTTAGCCGCACTCCTATATTTTATCAAAGAAAATAAAGCCTTTGCAATGCTCTGTGGTGATGTTGGCGCCGGTAAGACCACGCTGATAAACTGTTTTTTGGAGCGATTGCCGGAATCTCATACCCCCATAATCATATCTAATCCTTCGGTAGAATATCGTGAAATTCTCCTGTATGTGGCTCGGTCATTGGGTATTACTGATAAAGGGCAAAAAGTTTTAGATTTAATCGATGAAGTAAAAAATGCTTTGGTGGAGACAAAAAAGGCCGGAAAGTATTGTTTCTTAGTGATTGACGAAGCTCATCTGCTTTCTGATCAAAGCCTGGATGACATTCGCCTTCTGTCCAACATCGAAACCCCTGACCGTAAGCTTTTGCCAATTCTTCTCGTTGGGCAGTATGAACTCAGCTATAAACTTCAGAACCTGAAGATGCGCCAGCTCCGTCAGCGGATTAGTGTCAATCGGTTTCTGTCTTCCTTGGATTATGTTGAGACCTCCCGTTATATTGACCACCGCTTAAAACTGGTGGGGTCAAATTTTGTTTCGTGTTTTGAAGCAAATTGTTTGCCTTTGATTTATCGATTAACCGATGGCGTTCCCCGTCAGATCAACCAGATTTGTGATAACGCTTTCCTGATTTGTAAAGCGGTAGGACTTAAAAAAGTAAATAAAAAAATAGTGAAAAAGACCTATAAAGCGTTGCGCAGCGACCTTCTTTTTACCCCAAAATCTTTTAAAGAAAAAAAAGGGAAAAGTTTTGTGCCCTGGAAAATTCTTAAACCTGTGGCTCTGGGAAGCGTGATAGTCCTTCTCTTATGGATACACTATGGTGATGTGATAAAGTCCTTGGTATCCCCACTATCGCTTAAACAACCAAACCAAAAAGCGACCACACCACAGGTGCAAAAGGAAAGTACTCAAGAAAAAAAATCTCAAGCGCCGCAACCTCTTTCTGCCACCCAAAACCCTTCTTCACCTGACGCAACTTCTCAGTTGGGTGGAGAGATGAGTGCAGCAAATGGCACCACGACATCACAGGACAAACCTCTTGAGGCTGGTCCCCAAAATTCTGCGGAGGACTTTCCGAAACTGAACACACCCCTGCCCGTTTTCCCTGAAGCTGAAAAAGTTTCTCCAGAAGGCTTGCCTCCCGCTCCTCCTTTAATAGCAACACATCCTCAAGGAGCTTATCCTGCTTCCGTTTTAGAAGAACCGGTGGAACAAAAAGCTGAGGCCAAATCTGTTTCCGGAAGCTCAGGCTTACAACCAGGGGAAAAAGGTTTAAAAGAAAAAGAAGTATCAACCTTAGTTAACGCAGAACGAATATCTGAAGGTTCGGAGAAAAACCAGCAGGCTCCATCAGCGCCGGCAGCAGCCCAGGCTTCAACGGCCGCTGAAAAAACTGATGCAGAAACCCCTGCTGCTCTCATAAACCCTTCAGACGCGCAATTGAGCGAACAACAAACCGGCACCTCCCCAAAAGTGACAGTTCAACCTGGCGACAATCTCACTGAGATCGCTCTTCAACACTATCCCAACAAAGAAAGGTCAGGGATAAAAGCTATTCTTAAGTCTAATCCCCAGATTGAAAACCGCGACCTGATTTACCCCGGACAAGTTTTAGCCCTGCCGGAGATAGAAACAAATTCTAACCCCATGCGGGAATCCGGTAAAAAAACAGAGACCAAATTCGCTGTTCAGATTTGCACTTTATTTAACTCAAGCAGAGCCTTTGCTGAAACCTATATAAATGAACTGAAGCAAAAAGGTTATCCTGCCTATAGCGCTGAGGCAAAAACCAAAAACGGCAAATCTATTTACAAAATATTTATCGGAACGTACCAAACCAAGGAGGAAGCAGAAACAGCAGCACGAGATTTTCAGAAAAACGGAGGAAAACCCGATATCATCATTAAACCAGAGATTGCACAATCACCCGAATCTAAAAAAGAGGAGAAATAAGAAGATTGAAAAAAACGAAAAAAAAGCAAGAGCCGATCTTTTCTACTCTTGAAGAGATCAGGATTGACACAACTGAAAAACAATCCGCACAAGAGAATATTTCTTGTGTAACAAAAAAGCCTGAAGAAAAAACGACATTCTGTGCGCCAGAACCTTTAACAGTTTTGCCACCCGAACCTTCAGCAGAAACTTTCTTAAGCCCAGTTGTTTCTTTACCTGATGGGCAAGAGATCATTTCGCCAACCACCACTACTTCTTTACCTGATTTTTCTTTTGTGCGTATTTCTCCGGGAACTTTTATCATGGGCAGTCCTGAAACTGAACTGGGCCGTGGTGAGGATGAGTTGCCACACGAAGTAATAATAACGAGAGGTTTTTTTCTTCAAACAACTGCGGTAACTCAAGGGCAATGGAAAGCGGTGATGGGGAATAATCCCTCGCGGTTTTCTTCTAAGGGCGATGACCATCCGGTGGAGAGCGTATCGTGGTACGATTGTCAGAAATTTATCGAGCGTCTGAACAGCAGTAGTGAGCATATTTATCGGTTACCAACTGAAACAGAGTGGGAATATGCTTGTCGAGCGGGGAAGTTTGCCTCCTGTTCCGAAGGAGAGATTATAGAGCTTTTTTGTGACCATGATCCCAATTTGGACGCGGTGGGGTGGTATTGTGGCAATTCAGATCGGGCGACTCATCCGGCAGCCCAAAAGAAGTTGAATCCCTGGGGGCTTTATGATTTGCATGGCAATGTTTTAGAGTGGTGCCACGACTGGTACGGTACATACCCCGCAACACCACAAACCGATCCTACGGGTCCTATCACTGGGCCAGGCCGGGTTATTCGCGGCGGTTCGTGGTTTTCCAATGCAAAAAGCTGCCGCGCTGCTGCTCGTTTTCACTGGTCTCCCAACGCAAAAAGCGACTTTATTGGTTTTCGAGTGGTAAGAGAGAACAATGAATGCCCACATGAATAAGGGGGGGCTTCTTTTACAAGATGAGCACAATTAAAATAGAAGAGTATTAACGGATATAAAAATTTTAAGTTAGTTTCGAACGAGCAATGCAAGCAGGAAAATGAATAGCGAAGCGTTAAAATCGTTTGTTTTGAAACGCGTTATTGAGGAAGCGGCGATGTTGTGGTAAGTGTTTTGGGATGTTGTTCTTTTTTGGGAGGGGCGAAGTCATACCACCACTTCTCTTGAAGTATATCATACCGGAGTTGTATTTCTGGAAAAGCATAGTCCCAATCGTCATCTTCTGGATTATACCGTAAAACCTCACCTGGATAAGCATAACTCCATTCATCTTCCATGGGATTATATTTAATCGCACATTTATTAGTGCGCAGTTTCCAATGTTCTCCAATTGGGTTGTACCGATACCTGACGATATCACCATAGGCATCATTTATTTCCGATATATCACCAGTTGCAACTGTCCTGGGAATGTATTCGTTATCACCATCGGTATCCTCACCCCAGGTTAAAACAGGGAATATAATGCTTAGCCCTATAAGGCAGAAAAATAATTTTTTCATAGGTCACCTAATTTTTTTTATTCTCTTTTTGCCGATTCTTTAATGAGCCAACTCTCGCCCGTTTCATAGTCAAATATTTCCCACTCGCCATAGCCCCTTCTTCCTTTGGTTGTCATTTCAAAAAAATTTCCCGTCTCATCATCATAGGCTTTATAGAGATTATGTCCTGATTTTTTAAACTCATAAAACCTTTCGTCGATAACCATATGTTTTATTCTATCCCCTTGCCGATACCCGGTATCAGGGACTGTGCCGGTGTACCTATTGGATACCCACGTATCGCCTTCATCAAAATTAACCGCATTTCCGATTGAAATACAGCAGAAAAGAAACAGGACTACTAAAATAGCTTTTATCACACTGAACTCCTTTTTGTTCACAACTATGCCTCTACGCCTTCAGGCCTAAATTAATTATAAATTATAGTTGGATATAACCCGAAAGTCAAGTCTTATGACGTCTAAATCCTTTTCATCTTTTCATCCAAAATTTTGGCATATTTTTTAATATCGTGTGGTAATTGAAAATAAACATAACTAACTAAAAGGAAAAGAAAAATTAAAAAATTCTTGACAAAATATTAAAAGTTGGACAATTATTTTCTGCCGCTTTAGAATTTTCCTTATTCCCATAAGAAAAGAACCATCTCGGTTTTTCAAAGGAGGGAAAAATTATGGAATTGATTTATGCAGGTTCAGTTAAAGAGCTTTACCAAGTCCCCGGCAAGGATGAAATAGAGTTTCAATTCACGGATAAAATTTCGGTTTTTGATAAACCGATACCTTCCATTATCCCGAATAAAGGGGAAACACTCTGTAGGACAGCGGTCCATTGGTTTGAAAAAGCGGCAGAAATGGGAATAAAAACACATTTCATCAAGCAGGTTGCATCTAATCGAATCAGGGCTAAAAAAGTTGATATTATAAGAGATTACAACAAAATCAATGCCCAGAGTACACGGTATCTTGTGCCCTGCGAATTTATCGCTCGTTATTATGTAGCGGGTTCTTTTTTTGACCGGGTCAAAAAGGGGGGAATAACATCTGCTGAAATCGGGGGATTGGATCTCAAGACGATTAAGTACGGCGATAAGCTTCCCCAACCATTCTTTGAAACCACGACCAAGTTGGAAAGGGTGGATAGAAAAATTGACTTTGATGAAGCAGTTAAAATTTCGGGCATCGATAAAAACACGCTTAACCAGATCCGCTCTATTATTTTTCGTCTCGATGAAAGGATTAATGACGAAGTAGCGCGTCGTGGTCTTATCCATGTGGACGGTAAAAAAGAATTCGGCATGGATGAAAACCGCAACCTTATGATTATTGATGTGTTTGGAACAGCGGATGAAGACCGCTTTTGGGATGCCGAAAAATATGCTCATAATGAACACATAGAGTTAAGCAAAGAGGTGGTGAGACAATATTACCGGAAAATAGGATATAAGGATGCGCTTTATGATGCGCGGGAAAAAGGAAAGCCGGAACCGGATATCCCTCCGTTACCAGAGGATATGATTTCCCGGGTGACTGAGGTTTATAGTAATCTTTATGAGAGAATAACCGGAAAAAATTTTAAAAACCAATAAAGAATCAGGGAAAGGAACGTAATTGTATGAACCCATTAGCGCTGGAGTTGAACGAAGTACTTCGAAAACAAAATCTTCAAATATATCAGGTACTTTCAAGATTAGGTAAAAATCTATATTTTCCAAAAGGTATTCTGAGTCAGACTGCTGATGCTCAAAAAAAAGCAAACAAATACAACGTTACCATTGGTATTGCCACTGAAGGGGCAGGGCCAATGTATCTTCCGTGTGTCCAAAAAATTATTAAGGAAATTCCCCCTCAGGAGAGCTATCCCTATGCACCAGGAGCAGGAAAGCTTCAGCTAAGAGAAAAGTGGCAGAAAAAACTGCTTGCCGATAATCCCAGCATGCAAGGGAAAAATTTCAACCTTCCTATAGTAACCAGCGGTCTCACTCATGGATTGGAGCTCGCGGCCGACCTTTTTGTTGATCCCGGAGATGTGATTATTTTGCCGGACAAATTCTGGGAGAACTATAGCCTTATTTTTGAAACGCGAAAAGAAGCAAAGCTACATACATATCCGCTTTTTACTTCTCAAGGGAAGTTTAACACTGAGGGCCTGAATAAGATGATCACGGAGCTGGGTTCTGACCGGGATAAACTGGTCGTTCTTTTTAATTTTCCCAATAACCCGACTGGCTATAGCATCAGCCAATCCGAAGGTGAGGAAATTGTGGAGGTTATTCTTACAGCTGCCAAAAAGGGAATTAAGGTGGTGGTAATAATGGATGATGCGTATTTCGGACTTTTTTATTACCAAAATACTATGAAAGAATCTCTCTTTGGTCATCTCGTCAACCTTCATCCTAATATTGTAACCATAAAACTGGATGGCCCTACCAAGGAACAGTTTGTCTGGGGCTTCCGCTTAGGATTCATTACATTTGGCGTAGGGGGAGATGGATCGTTTGCCGATGTTTACAACGCTTTGGAAAAAAAGACTATGGGAGCGATCCGCTCCAGTATTTCAAACTGCTCCCATTTAGCCCAAAGCATTGTTTGCAGAGCACTCGATTCTCCAACGTATGGCGAAGAAAAGGCAGAAAAATTAGAGATCTTAAAAAGAAGAGCCTTGAAAGTTCAAGAAGTTCTTAAAAAGAAAGATTTTAAACGGCTGTGGGAGGTTTATCCTTTCAATTCCGGTTATTTTATGTGTTTAAAGTTGAAAAACGTGGAAGCAGAGACTTTGCGGGTACATCTTTTAGAGCGGTACGGGGTGGGGACAATCGCTATGGATAAATGGGACCTGAGGATTACCTTTTCCAGTGTTGAGGAAGAAAATATTGAGGAGTTGTTCAACATTATTGCCCAGGGAGTAAAGGATCTGGAAAATAAAAGTGAGTGACTCACCTCGATTTTCAGGGAAACGGAGCGTGAGGCAGGGTATCATTGAGGATTAATTGGGATATCATTTGTAACTGTGAGGTATTTAACGGCTCTTTAACACAGGCTAAGGCGCCACTTTTTAAAATTTCACTTTCAGGCCCATTGGTGTTAACTACGAGAATTGGTAGCGAAGGATTCATTTTTTTTATTCTCCGGATAAGCTCAAGATCATTCATTTTGGAGATTGTGTAATCCGCAATAACTAAATCGTAAACTTTCTCGGCAAGCTGCTGAATTGCCGCTTCTCCATCTCCTACGGTCTCGATTTTGTAACCCAGAGGTTTTAGGGCCTCAGTTAGTAAAAATCGCATCGTCTCTTTATCATCAACGATCAAAATCCTTTTTTTCTTCATGAGATTCCCCCTTCCCTTATCATTGACAGTGAAATGCTTAAATCTATTTCCCAACTTGGGTTAATGCTTTGACCACGTTAGAAATGCCCCGCTTGCCCCGTTAGATATCAAATATCTAACAGGGTGAAGAAGCACGCTGTTTCGCTCTCAACCCCACCTCGCAAAAAAAAAATTGGTCACGTATCTTCCCCTCTTCCTGGAGATTTGGATTACTCAATGAAAGAGGAAATAAAATCGTAGCATATCAATAAATACAACTATAAAGAGAAAAAAGCAAGTAAAAAATACAACCTTAATACCGTAGACTTTTTGGTTTTTCTTTATGATACTCTGGGCGAAGTAAAAAATATTTGAGTCATGATTTCTTTATATATTTTACGTAGGTACTTTCATTTGGCCCAGATTGACAAAAAGATCGGGAAAAAAATTAGACAAATTAGAAAAGCCTTAGGCTTGTCTCAGATTGCTTTGGCTGAACGGATAGGCATCTCTTTTCAGCAAATCCAAAAATATGAGAAGGGTACTTCGAAAATATCGGTCTTGCGTTTACAACAAATTTCTGAAGCCTTAGATATTAATATCAATACCTTCTTTGAAGCGAAGGAATCCGCTTTGCAAATTTTTGGTCCTACCTTAAAATATGATTCCACAGAAACTCCCCTCCACACTCCTACACTCCTTAGCGCAGAAGAGGCTACGATCCTGAAACTTTTTCGTAAGATAAAAAACAAAAACCTCCGTGAAGGCGTCCTGAGGCAATTAAAGGGGATGATCGAATTAGAAAAAAAGTAATCAATAAGAATGAAGAGTATAAAAGACCTCCCCACATTTAATCGCCCCCGGGAAAAAATGGCTGCCCAAGGCCCCGAAGCTCTTTCTGATGCTGAGCTTCTATCCGTCATCCTGGGAAGTGGGGTGAGGGGGAAAAATGTTATGCAGGTAGCTCAAAGTATTCTTCGCACCCTTGCTAAGCAGCGGGAGAAAATAGAACTAAAAAGCCTTTTAGCAATTGAAGGTATTGGGTTGGCGAAAGCCTGCCAGGTTATCGCCTCTCTTGAATTTGCCCGACGGAGGTTCTCTAATGACCTATTAATAATCAAAAAAGCAAAAGATGTGCTTCCCCTCATCATGCCTATTGCTGACAAAAAACAGGAACATTTCATTTGCCTTTCTTTAAATGGGGCTAATGAAGTTATTGGGAATAGAGTAGTAACGGTTGGTTTGCTTAATTCAAGCCAGGTTCATCCCCGGGAAGTGTTTGCTGATGCGATCTCTGATCGGGCGGCATTCGTTATTTTTGCTCACAACCACCCCTCCGGGGTACTGAAACCAAGCCCTGAGGATATAACCATCAATCAGCAGCTGATTGATGCCGGAAAAATTTTGGGAATAACAGCTTTAGATCACATCATTATTACTAAAAAAGGCTACCTTTCCTTTAAGGAAGCAGGGTTGATGTGATTGCCCCTTTCTATCTTCTACCGAGGAAGATAATCTCGGTGGATGTTGCTCATGGCGTGAAAAATATTATAACGAATCCTTTGATCTTTTCTGTAAAAATAGTCTAAAAAATCATTTATTTGTTTGCGCTGAGAAACGTGGGAAGAAGGGCAGGGGTTGATGATGGGGGGGATGTTGAGGGATTCAGCCAACTTTTGAATTTGTTCTTTATCGACTAAGGCGAGGGGACGAATGATGGTGAGCCTTCCTCCAAAGATATCCTGCCTCGGAAGCATGGTGCTTATAGAGCTTCCGTAGAGGATATTGATAAAAAGGGTAGTATTGATATCATCTAAATGATGTCCCAGAGCGATTTTTTGATAGTTACCCTCACGGGCTAATGAAAAAAGCATTTTTTTTCTTTCTTGAGAACACAAAAAACAAGGGTTCTCATGCGCATGAGGCCCATGTGCCTTTGTCCCGATATCGGTCTTTATCATCTCATAATCAAAGAATTTTTTCCTTAAATAATCTCCGATTGTTTTTCCCGTTGTTTCGTCAAATCCCGGATTAATATAAACAGCTTTTAATGTGTATTTTACGGGAATCCACATGAGGCGCTCCCGGAGTACCCAAAGCAAGATAATGCTGTCCAGGCCGGAGACACCGACCAGGATTCGGTCTCCATCTTCCATCATGTGGAATTGGTCGATTGCTTTTCCAACCCCACGAAAAACCTTCTGGATAAATTTTGGATAGCGCTTTTTCCCTCCCAAAAATTCGGGTACATTTTTGCGATAGCTATGATTGTCAATCATTACCATATCCACCAGAAAATGATTTCTAATACCACGTTGCATTCAAAAGCAAATCGCAGCGGCGACGAGGAATCGACGCAGGCGTACGTTTTAGTACGTCGAGGAGCATGACGAGGAGACAACAAAGATATGCAAATGAAGGCGACTTGGCGTAGACTCATTCTGCCAATCGTCTCAATTCACTGATGGTTTTCCCGTAATCTGGAGTGGTAAAAACAGCATTTCCTGCCACAAAAATATTGCCACCTGCTTGAGCTACTTTGCTAATGGTGTTGATATTAACACCCCCATCAACTTCAATATCAACGCCTATCCCTTTTTCATTTATTTTCTCCCGCAGGCGCTTAATTTTAGGAAGCACCGAGGGAATAAATTCTTGCCCGCCAAACCCCGGATTAACGGTCATGATAAGAACCATATCCACTTCAGAAAGGATATGGTCAAGCATAGTGAGGGAAGTGGCCGGGTTAAGCGATACCCCGGCTTTACAACCCTGATCTTTAATAAACTGAACGCTGCGATGAAGATGCGGAGAGGTTTCCACATGGACCGTAATGATGTCGGCCCCGGCTTTTGCAAATTTTTCGATATACTTATCCGGGTCCTGGATCATGAGGTGCACATCAAGAGGAAGGGTGGTTATTTCCCGGATCGAAGCCACGACCAGCGGGCCGATCGTGATATTGGGCACAAAATGTCCGTCCATCACATCAATATGTACCCAGTCAGCGTTGCCTTTTTCAATCGCTTTGATTTCTTCACCCAGCCGGGAAAAGTCGGCGGATAAAATCGACGGGGCGATAATTTTTTTTATTGAATCCCCCATAACGTTTAAACCTCCTCAGTTTTTTTGAATTTTTTTTTTATTTTTAACATAGACCGATTGCCGGAACAATTAATTATACCACAAAGTTCTCTTTAAAGGGAAGCGTTAAATTTAGGGTTATAAAAAAAACTGACTTAGGGAGGAGGTAGTGAAAATGTGTAACCCTCGCCGGGCAATTTTTTTCCTCCGGGAAAACCTCTACAATACCTTTGCTCTCATGAGGGAAAACAGTTCGTTTTCTTTTTTTCGCATTGCCCTTGCGGGCGGCCCGGGGATTTCATGTTCATATCCCAATAAATGGAGGATGCCATGAATGAGAAGCAGGCAAAGTTCTTCTTCGAAAACGTGTCCTTTAGCATCTGCTTGTTTTTTTGCCGTCTCTACCGAGATCACCACATCTCCTAAAAGGGAAGGATTGATTTCAATAAAATCTCCTTCTCTCATAGAGAAAGCGAGCACATCAGTAGGACGAGGGCGGAAGAGGTGCTTCTGATTGAGCGCGGTGATTTCTTGGTCAGTAACAAAACTCAGACTTAATTCCCCGTCAGGAGATCCCAAGGCGTTTAAGATCTCTTTCGCGATCTTCCTGACCATTCTTAAGCTTATCTTTTGTTTCTTTTGGTGATTCTCGATCCAGAGTTTCATATTTTTTAGGGTGAAGGGATGCCGGGAAAATTTTGTCCGGATATTCAACCCGATGGTGAAAAATTCCGGTGAGTATACGGTTAAAGCTCTTGGCGATCAGGTGGATGTCCCTAAGGGTCAGTTCACATTCGTCAAGCTGGCCATCAGTAAAAAAATTATTGATCGTTTTCTGAACCATACCCTGAATGCGCGCTGGAGTTGGGTCATTAAGCGTGCGGGAGGCTGCTTCTACCGCATCAGCCAGCATGACCAGACCTGCTTCTTTGGTCTGAGGTTTTGGTCCCGGATACCGAAAATCATTTTCGTCCACCGTCGCCTCAGCAGGGTTTTCTTTTTCTTTTGCCTTTTGGTAAAAAAAGGCGATCAGGCTCGTACCATGGTGCTGCTGGATAATGTCCGTAATGACTTTTCCGAGCCGATGGTCTTTTGCCTGTTCCACCCCTTCTTTAATGTGGGAGATAAGAATAAGGCTGCTCATATTAGGAGAAAGCTTGTCATGTTTATTTTCGCTTCCTCTCTGGTTTTCAATAAAATAAAGAGGCTTTTTCATTTTACCGATATCATGATAATAGGCTCCCACTTTTGCCAGCAAGGGGTTAGCGCCAATGGATTCCGCTGCTGCTTCCACTAAGGATCCGGTTAGGATGGAGTGGTGGTAGGTTCCCGGAGCTTCCACCACCAGTTCTTTTAAAAGAGGATGGTTTAAATTCCCCAATTCAAGGAGCTTAATATCCGTGGTATAAGAAAATATAACTTCAATAAGCGGCACAACCCCGGTAGCAATAATGCCTGAAAGAATTCCGCTCAGAAACCCTAAGATTAAATCACCAATCAAAGGCTGCCACTCAAAGAAACCTCCGAGCTTAATTTTAAGGCAGAGGATAACCAGAAGATTAGCCACCCCCACGGCAAAGCCGGCTTTTAATAAGGTTGAGCGTTGCCTGCAATACACAGCTTCGCGGGCTCCAATAAGGCTTCCGAGCAAGGGATAAAAAAAGTAATCAATTTTATTGCCGAGCGCCATGGCGGCAAAAATCGAAATGAGAACGGAAAATATAGCTGCCTGCTTAATCCCCTTGACAACACTGATGACAATTGCGCCTGCGGCAACCGGGACCGCAAACCATAATGAATTTTCGGACAGGAATAGGGATTCCGGCTGCGGTAAAGAGGAGCCAATGCGGATCATGATGGCGATAAGAATTAACATCGCGCTCATAAAAGAAAGGTCATGGCCCCATTGGTGAGTAGTGGGTGATTTTTCGGGAACAAAGAAACGCAAGGTTACCGAAAGAATCAAAAACAGGATGAGAAAGTTGCCTCCACTGTAGAGGAGAGGATTCTGGTCGGTCTTGAGTTGACTCAATTGGTTTAGTTTAAGAAGATGTTCGGGGTTTACTTTTTCACCTTCCCGGATAATCATTTCTCCCTTTTTTATCTCAAAAAGTACGGGTTTAACCGCTCCCCGGGCAGATTCCTTCCTTTCTTCGGTTTCAGTTTTATTAAAGGTGAGATTTGGTTTAATCAAGCCCTGCACTATTTCTACAATTGGTTTTTCCAATGATCGCTCTGAGGGAGGGATCAACCGGCGAGCCTCTTTTTGAACTTTTAAGCGCGCCTGGTTAAGGTCAAGAATCTGGGAGAAATCCTGGAGATTAGTCTCTTCTCGATTGGAAAAGTCCCGGACGACAATTCCGCGGTCCTTGTCCGAGAAGAGGATCTCCCGATTTCCCACAATTCTCTGCTCAAAAACCGGGCTTAAAATTGCATAAACATAATCAACAATCTTTGCGTCAAATTTTTTTTTCTCAAGAACTGCAAAATTTGAGCTGGAGAGCGATATCCCCATCAATTGTTCGAATTCGTCCTTGGTAATTTTTTTTTCTGCGTTGAGGTTGATGTCTTTAAGCGAACCGAAAACATCTTCAACCTTTCCTTCAATTTCGCTCAGGAGGTGTGGGTCAAAATCGTAAACTGCCCGAACACTTTCTGCGGCGCTTTTTCTTTTCTCCAGCGTGGATGGCTGGTCTTCAACTAAAAAGTCCTGCGGCGCCTTAATATCCTGGGGGACGACTTGACCTAAAGAGTATTGATACGTTCGGGAAGGCATCCGGGAGAAAAGAGTAAGACCTAAAATCACACTTAAAAAAATAATTAACGCCCATTTTTGGATAGAATAGAGATTGAACTTAGGCAAATTTATAGGCTGGTGGAAAAAGTCTTTTTTTAGTTTTTTCCTGCCTCGGGCAAAAGGAGCCGGGTTATTTTTTTTTAAATGTTTCATGGCCTCTGTGAATAAGCGTCAATAATTTCCTGTACCAAAGGATGCCGCACAACATCAATGCTGGAGAAGTAGATAAACCTGATTCCCGGAATGGACTTAAGTATCTCCTGGATCTCGATCAAACCAGAGGTTTTATCCGGGGGGAGGTCAATCTGGGTTATATCTCCGGTAATCATCACTTTGGAATCAAAGCCCATGCGCGTCAAAAACATCTTCATTTGTTCGGACGTGGTATTCTGGGCTTCATCTAAAATGATAAAAGAATCATTGAGCGTCCGACCACGCATAAAGGCTAAGGGCGCTACCTCGATAATACCGTTTTGAATTAACCGGGAAGCCTTTTCAAAATCCATCATATCGTGGAGCGCGTCATAGAGGGGGCGGAGATAAGGGTTTACTTTTTCAACGATGTCGCCCGGCAAAAAACCTAACTTCTCTCCTGCTTCCACTGCCGGCCGGGTAAGGATGATGCGCTCCACTTCCTTGTTCATCAAGGCAGCGATCGCCATGGCCATCGCCAAATACGTTTTGCCGGTTCCCGCCGGTCCAATGGCAACCACAAGGTCATGTTTTCGAATAGCATCGATGTATTTTTTCTGGTTGACGCTTTTGGGGGTAATAAATCTTTTTTTGGTGGGAATAGGAATGTTATCAAGAAAAAGATCTTTTAAGTTAACAGACGGGTTATGTTTGAGAATACGCAGCGCAAAGGCTATATCCATGGGATAAACGGTGTAGCCGCTTTTAATTACTTCATAGATTTCAGTGAGCAACTTTGCCGCTAAAGTTACTTTTACTTCATCACCGCTGATTGTGATCTGATTGCCGCGTACGTGGATGTGGGCTCCGGCTTTTTCTTCAACTGTCCGGACATTACTATCTCGTTCGCCAAAGAGAATCTTCAGGACATCATTATCCTCAAAGATAAGGCTTTGAAAGTTTTTATCGGCGCTCGAAGTTGATGTTTTTTTAGTCATAAAGGAAAAAGTAATGCAAAGGAAAGAAAAGGTTGCTGATGAGAGTTTTTAGTTGCCAATGATTTGAACAACCACCTCTCTCTTCCTCGGGCGATTATCAAAATCGAGGAGGACAATTTGCTGCCATGCTCCGACCAGCAATTTTTTATTCGTCACCGGAATATTAAGGGAAGGGCCAAACAAACTGGCCCGAACATGGGAATATCCATTGCCATCGCCCCATCGGATGTTATGTTGATAGGAAATATTTTGAGGAGCAATTTTTTCAATAGTCAGAATTAAATCATTTACCACCCCTTGTTCATATTCGATAGTGGTAAGAGCGGCGGTTGATCCGGACACAAACAAAAATACCACTCCTTCCTTAATGCCCGATTTTCGAAGGGCTTCGGTTACCTGGGGAGTGATATCAATAACATCAGTATCGCCGGAAGTCTGGCAGTGAATCGCGGTACGGTTTATTTCCATAGAATATTATTTTTGCCCAAACTAAAGATAACAGGCACCTTATTAACTATCATACCCAAACCAAAAATGCAAGTATTTAACCATAGATTTTTAAAATATAATCACTTGAATTTATTTTGTTATTTATCAAAACCTCTTATTTTAAAAACTTGAAGGGCTTAAGTCTTCATGATAGAGTTTTTTAAACTTATGGGCACCTCTAATAATTCCCAGTTTGTCACTCTCGCGAAGGCGGGAGTCCAGTAATTTTGATTGGTTCTGGATTCCTGCTTTCGAGACTGTGTCGCAATACATATTTTGGTAGCCGCAAGCTTCAGCTTGCGTTTCTCGGACATGTGATTTCAATATGTTACGCAGCCTAAAGGCTGCGGCTACCCCACCTATCTTGAATTGTGACACAGCCTCTCCGCAGAAATGACATTTTTAGAGGAACCCTTATTTCTTCAAATTCGATTTTCGCTTTTCCTTAAGAAAGGTCGTTTTATGGAAAAAACTGATAAACTTTTTAGAGACTTAGTATTTCTTATCCGTACGTTAAGGGGAGAAGGGGGGTGTCCCTGGGATAGAAAACAAACAATTGGGACCATGAAACACTATCTCCAGCAAGAATTTCAAGAACTTATGGAGGCATTAGAAAAAAAATCTCCGGAGAAAACCCAGGAGGAAATGGGTGATTTAATTTTCCTGCTTCTTTTTTGTGCGGAAATTGCGCGGGATGAAGGTGATTTCAGTATTGGGGATGTGTTGGAAAATGTAAAAAAGAAGATGATCGGTCGTCATCCCCATGTTTTTGAAGGCCGGGAAGTAAATAATATTTCCGAAATCAAAGAAAACTGGAAAGAGATAAAGGAAAAAGAAAAAGTCGTTGCTTCACAACGCACCCTGCAAGAAAAGCTTCCCCGCCATCTTCCTGCCTTACTCCAGGCCTACTGGGTGAGTAGACGTTTAGGTGACGGCACGTCTCCTTTAAAAGTGATGAAAAAAATGGAAACAGAAATCAGGAAGCTTAAAAAAGAATTGGTTGCAGAAAACCAGGAAACGATAAAGCAGTGTTTAGGACATATCTTTCTGGATTTAGTCAGTCTCGGTCAATTCATAAAGGTAAATCCAGAGGTATTGATAAGAGAATCCCTTCTGAAGCGCATTCAAAAAAACTCCTAAGGTTTAAACCATAGTGTTCTTGAGAAAATTATTTCGCGCCTTGACATTATGAGGTCGCATGATGTATAATAAACTAAAAAAATCAACCAGATAGACAGTGAAAAATGGAGGAGACCATTTTCTAAATCCTCATCTTGATGAGCAACAAAAACTTTATATTGTCTCTGGTATCCGTTGCGAACTTTCATACCCACGGCTTGTCTTCTCATGTTTAAGTAATGAAGAGAAAAGGTCTCCTTGCTTAGTTTCAAGAAGAGACTTTTATGGAAAATTTTAAACAATAAGAAAGGAACGTTACTATGAGAAAGCTTTTTCTTTACCGTTATCTAAACTTGTCGCTCGCGGTTGGTTTTTTATTTGCTGTGCTTTTGTGTGCCTGTGGTAAATCGAGCGAACAACCAAAAAAATCCGAGCAGGTTTCAGTAACAACTCCTCCGCCGGCACTTTCCCCAGCTGTTGAAGCCCCTCAAGGACCTTTAGACTTACGAACGGCAATCATCCAGGTGGCCCAACAGACGATACCCGCGGTAGTCCACATTGAGGTGACTGAGCGTCAAACAGCACCCAATCCCTTTTCCCCCTTTGAAAATGACCCTTTTTTCCGGTTTTTCTTTCCTGACATCCCTCGAGAGCAGAAACGGGAATTGAAGGGGATCGGGACCGGCATCCTCCTGGACTCTAAAGGTCATATCCTTACGAATAACCATGTGGCCGGAGGGGCAACCAAGATTCAGGTGCTTCTCGCGGATGGCAGAACCTATCCCGGAAAATTAGTGGGGGCTGATCCAAAAACGGACCTGGCAGTCATTCAAATCGAAGCCAAAGAACCGCTTCCGTATGTTATTTTTGGTGACTCTGACAAAGTGGAAGTGGGAGAGTGGGTGGTTGCCATTGGGCATCCCCGGGGTTTAGATCAGACGGTCACCCAGGGAATCATCAGTGCTAAACACCGTACTGGTATTACTGATCCCAACTCGTATCAAGATTTTCTTCAAACTGACGCGGCAATAAATCCCGGCAACAGTGGCGGGCCTTTGCTTAGCCTTGGGGGGAGGGTAATCGGCATCAATGCCGCAATTATCTCCCAATCAGGAGGTTATGAAGGAATCGGCTTTGCCATCCCCAGCAATATGGCTCTCCACGTCGCCAACGCGCTTATTGCCCGGGGTAAAGTGGAGCGCGGGTGGCTGGGTGTGAGCGCTCAGGACCTTACCCCCGACCTTGCCCGGTCGTTTGGTTTGGAGTCTTCCAAAGGAGCTTTGATTGCCGACGTGACCAAAGACGGACCAGCGGATAAAGCGGGGATCAAACGGGGCGATGTGGTGCTTGCTTATAAAGACAAAGAAACTCCGGATGCCAGTACGCTGAGAAATGAGGTAGCCAATACTCCTATCGGCGAGCAGCTAACAATAACCATCTGGCGCGATAAAGAACGGAAAGAAATTATGGTTGTGATTGGCAACTTAGAAGAGGTAGCCAAGGCAGAAAGTGTCTCTCTTAAGGAACGTTTAGGAGCAGAGTTCAGGTCAGTAAGTTCCAAAGAAGCAGAAAAATATCATTTAGACTCCCAGCAGGGAGTGGCAATCACTTGGTTAGACCCAAAAGGTGCTCTGGCTAAGGCTGGTTTCGAGGTAGGAGATATTATTCTCGCCATTGAAGGTGCGGCTATTGAAAATCCGGAAAGTTTTGCCAATCTCATAAGCAGGATACCTCCAAACCAAAAAATAACCTTACTGGTTATTGATCACCGTCGAGGTAATACAGGTTATGCTCAAGTGACAGTAAGATGAGGCCGAGGAGATTGCGTGAATCAGGAACAAGATGTTAAGTCGGAAGGTGTTATTATTGGCGAGGTTCAGCTCATTTTAGCTGAAAAGAGGACTTCTTTAGCAGTTATGCGTACCGGAATCGCAGTACTTGTTTTACCATTATCAGCCTTGGGCTTTTTGATTGCCACGTCAGAATACTACGATATCATTCACGTCTGGTACTTGCTCCTTCCTTTGTTGTTGTTCTGTACGGTTTTACTTGTTTTGGGAGCATATCTCATTATCCGTTCGGTTTTAAAAATTCGTCATCAAGACCGGCTCATCGAGGAGGTGAAGCGGAAACATAGCCAGGTCGCTGATTTTTTGGATTGATACCAAGTCGCCTTCATTTGCATATCTTTGTTGTCTCCTCGTCATACTCCTCGACGTCGATTCCTCGTCGTCGCCTCGATCTGCTTTTGAATGCAACGTGGTATGAATCTACCGGTGTTTTCTCAGGTGTGTTTTTTAATTGAGCCAAGACTGCCGAATGGTTAAATAGTGCGGAAATTTTTTTAATTCTATTGAAAAAAGATGAGATTGGCTTGATGAGGGTAGGGAATACGCTTTTGCTTAAGGTGTTGAATTTTGCCGCACCTAAGCAGTATGATAAACAATAAATAAAAAAAATTATACTTAAATAAACTCCTTTCTCAAGCGGCAATTTTCTGCTGCAGACGTTGGATGAAATCATTCATAAAAACTTCCATTTCTTGGAGATACCGCCGGAATTCTTTTTTATCCGTATCCGCAATTTCCCGCCGAAGCTCGGGGAGGTATCTCACCAGAATGTCCCGCAACATTTCCGTCTCTTGAGGAGTCAGTTCAATCTGCGGCATAAGCGCCCTCCTTTCTTTTTTGTCTGCATACCTGCAAACGTTTTAATTCTTCTTCTAATTATTAATATAATCAAAAAATTTTGAAATGCAAGCCGGTTCGAAGCGATTTACCCCGTTACAAATACCCCGCCTGCCCTGTTAGGTGTTAAATATCTAACGGGGTAAAGAAGCACGGGGTAAACTTAAAGATTCTTCCACTTTTTCACAGGTGGTAAATGCCCGTGGGGAAAACCTTCTAACGGGGTTTACTTCAAGTTTAAACCAATGAGAGCGCGGTCTGGGATTTATGGTGAATGATTGTTCACTCGTTTCCTTCGAGGTATTTTTTGAGAAACCGGGCGGTGTAGGAGGTATGAGTGTGCTTTAGAATTTCCTGGGGAGCGCCGGTTGCCACGACGTAGCCGCCTTGGTCTCCTCCTTCCGGTCCCAGGTCAATGATATGGTCTGCGGCACTAATAATGTCGAGGTTATGTTCGATAATGGCTACTGTGTTTCCTTTATCCACCAGCCCGTGGAGTACGCTTAAAAGTTTTTCAATATCCGCGAAGTGAAGACCGGTGGTTGGTTCATCGAGGATATACAATGTCTTTCCCTGCGCGGAACGGGAGAATTCATAAGCGAGTTTAATCCGCTGGGCTTCTCCACCGGAAAGGGTGGGGCTGGGCTGGCCCAGGGTGAGGTAGTCAAGGCCCATGTCGGTAATAATCTTTAAAGGCATGGAGATAGCGGGAATGGCGGAAAAGAAATTCGCGGCTTCCTTCATGGTCAGGTTGAGCACTTCGGAAATTGTCTTGCCTTTGTAGTTAATGTGTAATGTCTCGTCATTAAACCGCGTTCCTCCGCAGACCTCACAGTCCACATACACATCCGGGAGAAAGCTCATCTCGATCCTCTTTTTCCCTTGACCGGCGCAGGCTTCGCATCGTCCTCCTTTCACGTTAAAGGAAAACCGTCCGGGATTATATCCCCGCATCCGGGCATCGGGGATAAACGAAAAGAGCCTCCGGATGTCATCATAGAAACCCACGTAGGTCGCGGGGGTTGAGCGGGGAGTACGGCCGATAGGAGAGTGGTCAACATCAAGCACCCGGTCAAGATGTTCCCACCCGGATAAAGCAGAGAAAGTCGAATTGTTTTGTTTTAGACCCAGGAGGTGATTTTTAACACCCCTTAAGATGACTCCTTTTAAGAGCGTTGACTTTCCCGCTCCGGAGACACCGGTAACACAGATTAAAGTTCCGAGGGGAAGGGCGATCTCGATATTTTTAAGATTATGTTCCCGGGCGCCTTTAACCAGAAGCCATGTATCCGGCGAGCGTTTTCGCGAGGTAATGATTCGCCGGTTGTGATTTTTTAGGAATTGCCCGGTGATTGAGTGAGGAGTGTTTAACAGTGTTTTGAGTGTTCCGGAGGCGATTACTTCACCTCCTTGAATTCCTCCTCCGGGGCCTAAGTCAATAATAAAATCTCCGTGCCGGATGGTCTCTTCATCGTGTTCCACCACCACCAAACTATTGCCCAGGTTTTTTAACTCGTTCAAAGTTTGGACCAGCATCCGGTTATCGCGGGGGTGAAGCCCGATGGTTGGCTCATCCAAAATATAACAGGCCCCCCGCAGGTTGGAGCCTAACTGAGCGGCTAAACGGATCCTTTGAGACTCACCTCCGGAAAGGGTGTCTCCGCGGCGATTGAGGGTGAGATAGGAAAGGCCAACTTTGAGAAGAAAGGCAAGGCGGGTGTTAATCTCTCGGACAATGGTGGTGCCGATTGCCTGTTCCTGAGAAGAAAAGGAGATGGCGCGAAAAAATTTCTCCGCTTGAGCAACCGAAAGCGACGCCACATCCCAGATCCCCAAACCCTTTACCTTGACGGCCAGCGCATTAGCCTTAAGTCTTTTCCCTTTGCAGGCCGGGCATTCCACCTCGTTAACGTCAGACGGCATATCGGTTGCTTCGAGGAACTGATCATAAAAGAATTCTTGCGAGTAATGATCAGACTCGGCAATAAAACCCATTCCCGCGCAGCGGGGACAAGCGCCGTGTTTGCTGTTAAAAGAAAATAAGCGCGGGTCAAGCGGTTCAAAGCTTTGAAGACAGCGGGGGCAAAACAACGTATCGCTGTACCGCTTTTTTTTGCCCTCAGCGCTGACGGCAAAAAAAGTACCCTTCCCCTGCTGGAGGCTTTCTCGAACGATCTCATCCAAGGTAATTTTTCTCCCTGAAGAGACATTCTGCCGAGCAATGAGGAGGTCAACCTCATGCTCCTGGTAACGGCTTAAAGCCGGTGGCTTGCTAAGATCAATGATTTTTCCATCAATACGGGCTTGGGAATAGCCCTTTTTAAGAGCCTGCTTAAAAATATCTTTATGGAATCCTTTTCTTCCGAACACCTTAGGGGCAAAGAAGGAAACACGTTCTCCCCGAAACGACTGCCGCACATCCCGCGCGATTTGTTCCACGCTCTGAAGCGTGATCGGCTGATCGCATGAAGGGCAGTACTGAGTGCCGAGCTTACTGTAGAGAAGGCGGAGGAAATGGTAGATTTCCGTCACGGTGGCAACAATCGAACGTTTTCCTTCCTGGTACATCCGCTGTTCGATCGCCACGGTGGGAGGGATTCCCGTGACTACGTCAACATTGGGTTTATCCATGATCTTAAGATACTGCCGGACATAAGGAGTAAGGCTTTCGAGATAGCGTCGCTGGCCTTCCGCGAACAGGATATCAAAAGCAAGCGTGGATTTGCCTGAGCCGCTCATTCCGGTGATGACCACCATATTTCCCCGGGGGATGGTTACCATTATGTTCTTGAGGTTGTGTTCCCGCGCGCCCATAACCCGGATTTCCTCGGCAGAAGGTTTACCCTTTTTTTTAACGACCGCACGAGGGTTTTTCTCGTGGAGGTTTGAAGCACCCGGTCTGAGAATCTCTTTCAGGAACTTTCCGGTCCGGGATTGAAGACACGCGGCAACTTTTTCAGGAGTACCCGCGGCCACGAGATAGCCTCCGGCCTCACCTCCTTCGGGTCCCAGGTCAATGATATAATCAGCGCATTTAATGACCTCGAGGTTATGTTCCACGATAACGACGGAGTTTCCTTTTTTCACTAAACTCTGGAGAGTCGTGAGGAGCTTGGCGATGTCATCACAGTGAAGACCAATGGTTGGTTCATCAAAGATAAACAGGATATTTTTGGACTGCGGAGCGCTGATCTGTTTCGCCAATTTAAGCCGCTGGGCTTCTCCGCCGGAGAGGGTGTTGAGAGGCTGACCTGTCTTGATGTAGCCCAAACCGACATCCGTGAGGACTCTTAAAGGAGCGCTTACCTTGGGGAGGACTTTGAAAAACTCCAATGCCTCATCCACCGTGAGGCTCAAAACCTCCGCAAGATTTTTTTTCTGAAAAGTGACTTCCAAAATTTCTGGCTTGAACCTTTTTCCCTGACAGTCAGGACAGGTGATGTAGATATCGGCTAAAAACTGCATTTCGGTTTTCTCATACCCGGCCCCTTGACAAGTCTCGCATCTTCCGCCCTCGACATTAAAGGAAAACGATGAGCTCGTGTATCCCCGCTCCTGAGCGAGCGGAGTGCGTGCAAAAAGAGCGCGGATGGCATCAAACGCTTTAAGATAGGTCAGGGGGTTTGAGCGCGGGGTTCCGCTGATGGGCTTTTGGTTAACCAGCATGACCTCGTGAATCAGCTCAGTTCCTTTGATCGCGGCAAACGCGCCCGGTTTTTCCTCAAACACTCCTTTTTCTCGCTTTATGCCGCGGTAAAGAATCTCTTCAATCAGGGTGCTTTTCCCTGAACCCGAAACACCGGTTACGCACACCAACATCCCCAAAGGAACTTCGAGGTCGAGGTTTTTGAGATTGTGCTCGCCTGCTCCGAAGACCCGGATCGTGTTGGTTTTCCGAGGGCTTCTCCTTTTTTGGGGGAGAGGAATTTTTAGCGCTCCGGAGAGGTATCGCCCGGTAAGCGAGTTCTTAGCTCGTGTTATTCCCTGCGCTTTTCCGAAATAGACTAATGCTCCTCCCTTCTCCCCGGCGCCCGGACCGAGGTCGAGGATGTAGTCGCTGTTCTTGATGATTTCCGGATCATGCTCCACCACCAGCACGGTGTTATTATTTTTTTTAATCTGATGGAGAATATTCATTAAGCGGAGGTTGTCGCGGGGGTGAAGCCCAATGCTCGGTTCATCGAGGATGTAAAGGGTGTGGGCAAGCGAGGAGCCTAAGATAGTGGTGAGATTCACCCGTTCCACTTCACCGCCCGAAAGGGTGCGCGACTGGCGGTCTAAGGAAAGGTACCCAAGCCCGACATCAATCAGATAAAGGAGACGGTTTTTGATTTCCTGAAGAATGGTCTCGCTGACCTTGTCATCTTTGGCCTGAAGGCGGGTAAAAAAATCGTACGCGTGAGCAACGCTCATCCGGTAAAGCTCGCCGATATTTTTTTCTTCCACCTTCCAGAAGAGCGCTTCTTTTTTGAATCGTGTGCCATGACAGGCCGGGCACTCACGATAGCTCCGGTAGCGGGAAAGAAAGACCCGGACGTGCATCTTGTATTTTTTAGTCTCCAGCCATTCAAAGAAGCCCCGGATTCCGTAATAGTCGGAAGTTCCGTTGATGATGTCCTGCTGATCTTTTTCCTTTAAATCTTTAAACGGGATAGTAGTCGGGATTTTCCGGGCGCGGCAAAACTCCATCAGGTCGTCAAATTCGATTCGTCCGGGCTCGGGCTTCCAGGGCTTGATGACTCCTTTTCGTAATGATTTGGTCTTATCCGGGATAACCAGTTCGAGATCAAAGTCAATGATCCTTCCAAACCCGCGGCAGGTTTCGCACGCGCCTAACGGGCTGTTAAAAGAAAAAAGATTGGGGACCGGATACTGGTAATTGAGGTCGCAATAGGGGCAGTGAAACTCGGCGCTGAATTTTAAAACATCCTGTCCCGGAAAAACAAGAGAGCAATGCCCTCCGCCAAACTTAAGCGCTCCTTCGAGCGAATCAATGATCCGCTTTTTTGCTCCTGTTTTTAAGGTCAGCCGGTCCATCACCATGAGAACTTCTTTTTTGGCTTTCTTGAGCGCCTGGCTGAACGGCAGAATTTCGTTGTTATAATAAGCGCGTGAAAACCCCATGCCTGAAAGATAGGTTTCTACGTCATTCCGGTTAAGTCCATTGAATTTAATGGGGAACGCGATAATAAATTCTGTTCCTTCCCTCCTGTTCAGGAGACTCTCCCAGATGGTGAACGGTGTATCCCGTTCTACTGTTCTTCCGCAGGCAGGGCAATAAAGACGCGCCATTTTAGCGAAAAGCAGTTTACAGAAGTCAGTGATCTCGGTCATGGTGCCCACAGTGGAGCGGGACGTTTTTACCAGGTTTTTGCTGTCAATGGCGATGGCCGGCGGAATTCCTTCGATTTTATCCACATGGGGTTTATCCATCCGGTCCATAAACTGGCGGGCATAGGGGGAAAAGGTCTCCACATACCTTCTTTGGCCTTCGGCATAGAGGGTATCGAGGGCGAGGGATGATTTTCCCGAGCCGCTTACCCCGGTAATGGCAATGATCTGAAAGAGGGGGATTTCGAGGTTCAGGTTTTTTAAATTATTCTGCTTCGCGCCAATAATCCGGATTGAGTCGTAAGCGCTCATTTTTTTGACGTACTGCTGTGGTTGTTAATCTTTCTTTCTTGACAATTTCTTGATTTTTTGATACTACCTTTTCGGTCTTCAGGGAGAGATTTTTTCAACCCCCAAGCTGTTATCATCGTTTAAAGTTTGACGGCTTCATCAAGTATTAAAAAATATTTTATTATTTAAATCCCGTGCCCTTCGGAGAGGGTTTCGCACAATTACTTAAAATAAACAATATACTCTCTTTGCCCCTTTGTTTCCATGCAGGGAATCAAAAAAAATTTGTTAAAGGAATTACGGCGTTTTACCAGAATCTGATATTTTTTAAAAATTTGTCCGCTTTTCTGGAAAACGCCCGGCTTATTGTGATACAACAACTCAGCAAAAACAGGAGAACATGAAACGAGATAACAAGATAGATGAATTATTCGAAGAGTTTGGCTCTTCAATGTCGGTAAATTTGATTGTCCAGGGTCCCCGAGAAGTTCTTGACCTCAGAGGGCAGCTTCTTAAAGGGTGTTTGCAATGCGACAAGCGGATCAGTGAATTTATGCTTTCCCAGGATATTGCCTGCGCTCTTACCGCCGGCCACTATGAGATAAAATCCGATGCCGCAAAATTTCTTCAAAAAATCTGCAACAATGCTATTTCCCTTGCTGAGGCAAGCGAGAAAACCGACGGTCTTGTTCGGGCTTCCGGGGATACGGCCATGGTGCTGAAAACCTTAAAAGAGGTTGACCCAAAAAAATTCCTCGAAGTTTTGTGCATCCTGTGGAAATACGAAAAGGAGAAAAAGGGTGACAAAGCTCATACCGTATAAGAAAGCAAAAAGCCAAGCCCTTAAGCTTCTTAAAGCAAAAGATGTAAAAGAAGCGGAGAATGTTTTAGCCCTTTGCACGGATGAAACCCGTTTGCGCATTTATGGCGAAATGACACCTCATGAGCTGGGATTGTTGGCTTCCCGGGCAGACATGAGCTGGATAATTTGCGAGTTGCCCCGGGAAATGCTGATCAACGCGCTCGCCCATGATCCGGAACTGATTGATGAAAAAGGCCAACTCTATCCGGTGCAGGCAGTTGCTGTTGCCTATTCTTTGACTGACCGGGAGGATGCCCCGATTCTTTATCAGGAAGAGGACCTTATCCGCAACATTGTGAGCATGGCTTTTTTGGTTGAAGTGCCGGAGGAATTTGATTTTGAAGAGGAAGATGAGGTGGCAAACTGGCTTTTGAATCATTGGCTTATTCGGTTTGAGCCGGACATTGACGACTTGCTGGAATACGATGAGGAAACCTTAGGTGGTATTACGGCGGATATCCGTGAGAAAGCGAAAGAAGAGATCCGGATGATTCAAAAGGCAATGAAAACACGAGCGGAAAAGGTCGAACGTGAAATGTTTGATATTTAATCAGAAGACAGGAGACAGAGGCCAGAATTCAGGAGTCAGGAGTCAGAACACAGAATAATTTTTAAAATCTTCTGTCTTCTAAATCCTATCTTCTGATTTCTGTCTTCTCTACTACACGAGGGAACAAAACACAACCCATGACGTTTCTGGTGAAGTGGCAACCTGCCCGAAAAGAATGGGATCCTGATCTCCAAAAACCATTTTTGGTTCAGGTTCTTAAAAAAGCGGTGTTTAGTAATCTGCTTGACCTGGAGTTTTTGTTTTATTTTAAGAACTCGCTCGCGGTTATGTGTGAGATCTGGCTCAAAAGAGCGGGGATTGATCCAATGATCAATGCCGGCAAAAACTTTCATGCTTTACAGGATGAGTTTTTTAAGGTGCTCGCGCAGATCAACCGGGGATTTGAGCTGGAAGTAAATGCTGACTGGAAGGGCGGCGTGGGAAGATTAATTGAGCTTTGGAGGAATATCGAACGGGAAAGTGAAGCGCAATGGAATGACTATAAAGAGGAGCGGCGAAAGGGCGATCCGGCCAGCCGTTTTGAGCTGAAAGAAGAGCCTAAGCAGGATGTGGCCGATGCTTTCTGGGTGAGCATGTTCAGAAAAGGAAGGAAGTGGAGAAAGGAGGCGCTTGGCCTTGCGGAGGCAATCGACGGGCAGCAAGCCCGGTTTTTTTTCTCCCCGTTTGAGAGTGATGAACACAAGACTTTTACTGATACCAAGACTCATGTGTTGAGGAACACTCAGGAAGCATGGGTTTATACCACGCTTTCCTCCAAACTGGGGTTAAGCCCTGGTTATGATTTTCTGGGAGAGACTTTTGCGGCAAGTTTGAAGACGATCAAAAAGGCTCAAAGGATTATCCGCGAAGGCAATGCCAAACTTTGGCTGATCAAGAATTTTTTTCAGATCAACCGGAGGGAGTGGGTCTATTTACTGGGAACATTAACCGGCGGTCATGTTCCCTTGGAGCGCTTGTTCGGCAATCTGATCACCACCATCATTCTCAAACACGACCGAAAATCATTTGAACTCAAAGAAGAGGATGCGGGGGAGCTGTTTCGAATTTTTTGGATTCATGGGCTCACGCTTCCCTATGACCAGGCAGAACATGTCGCCTGTTTCCTTCACCAAGCCATTGTCAATGCCAAAGAATATAAAATTTACGCTGACGCGCTCACGGTTTTATCCGCCCTGCGCTGCGCAGGAGAAAATGGAAAACGCCATAAAACCTTTTCTGAGGCGGGCAAGGTTTTGTCCGCTCTGAATAAGGAAATAAATCAGATCGTCCGGCACCAGATCTATGAAGCGGAGATTGATCTCTCCGGTTTAGAAGTTCCGATTGACACGGAAAAAAAATATTGGCTGCTGATCGCGAAGCTGGAGTTGATTGTAGCGCTGGAAATGGAAATTCATAAAGTGGTGGAAGAAATTTTCTGGAAGGTCATTGAGACGTTTTCCGACCTTATCAGAGCGTATAAGATCCAAAAGAAAAGAAAACTTTCCGTAGAAGAAAAAGAAGCGTTAAGAAAAATAGCCCAAAAATATTATCTCCGGCCGGAGGAGAAAAACTTTCTTTCGTACGCGCCGGATCGCTGCTATGTCGGTAAAGAGCTTGGATACTTTAGCGTGAGGTTGTCGCGGGAAGGGCGGACGGAAACTCCGGGTGAACTTTTTTTTGCGAAAAAAACCCAGAAGATAAAAAAAGACTACCTGATCCCGCCGATCCATATCCGCCGGGAATTGATCTCCCTGTGCGGCCGCTACGGCAAAATCATCGCGGACATCACGGACAAAAAGAAAAACAAAGTTTTTCCTGACGCAAAACTGATCTGGACTCCGGCGAAAATTCAGGTCACGGACAGGCGATACCTGCGCAAGATCAAACCCCAAACTCTCTACGAGATAAAGATAAAGCAGGCTTTTCCCCGCAAGTTAAGGGAAAAGTGGGAATAGCTTCTGCCAGAAATTTCTTGACAAATTCAGGTGGTATGATATTTTCCGGATTAAATAATTTATCCAAGAGGGAATAAACCTGATCTAAAATTGACTGTCCGATAACCACAACCAAAGAGAGATGAATCAAACCAACATATCGCTCATGGATATAGAAGCCTTGAAACAGCACATTGTCTCTGTCTTTAAGCCGTTTGATCCGAAACGAATTATTATTTTCGGATCACTTGCGCGGGGAGATTGGGATGAAATGAGCGATATAGACGTGATCGTTGTTTACCGGACGAATAAGTCATTTTTGGATAGATTAAAGGAACTCTATTTAAGTTGGGATATCCCCAAGGCGGTAGATATTCTTGCCTATACACCCGAGGAATTTGAACACATGTCCCAACAAAATTTTTTTATTCAAGAAGCGCTGGACACCGGAGAGGTGCTTTATGAAAGAAACTGGGAATGAGGCAAAGCGGTGGTTTTTTCAAGCCGAAAATGATTTTTCCTTTGTGACATGGGTCCACAAAGAAGGAAGCTTTTTTGACAAGGGATGTTTTATTGCCCAACAGGCCGGAGAAAAAGCTTTGAAGGCTTGCTTATATGCCTGTGGGGAAAGGCGGGTTGTTGGGCATTCTCTTTTTGAGCTGACACAGGCGCTTTGCGCAAAAGATGGTTCTTTTCAACCCCTCATTAACCAAGCAAAAAGGTTAGACAGGTTTTATATCCCGACCCGATATCCGAACGGATTGCCCGGTGGATGTCCCTTTCAGGTTTTCACTGCGGAAGATATCTCGGAAGCGTATGAAGATGTAAAAGAAGTAATAGCTGTTTGTAAACGCTTTTTGGAAAAATTAAAAATTACGCTCGATCAATAGCGGTCTGCGCCAAATATCACCCAGAAAATCCTTGACAAATTCCCGTATTATGCTATTTTCCATAAATAATTTTTAAGCGGGGGAACTTCGCCTTTTCCCACACCCACTGGATTTATTTTATGGACATAATACATGTTTCCCATAATAAGTCTGACCTCATAACGCTTTCCTATTCTTACAGCTCTACTCTTATAAAAATTCCTGGACACCGATGGCTCCCAGCCGCGATGAAAATGATTTCCAAATATTATATGTGGTCTGCTAACATACTGAATAAAGGATAACAACAAAACGTGCCCAGTTAATAATCCGCGAAGCATAGGAAGGTAAAAACCAATACCGCATTACAGATGAAAGACGCGGGCATTGAATTTAAGGCGGTGTGAACTATGTCGGATAAAAGTTTAGTATCTGTGGGAAGCAACTCCTTTGAAAATTTGAAAAAGATAAATGAATATGGGGCGGAGTACTGGAGCGCGCGGGAAATTCAGCCGCTTTTGGGATATACGCAATGGAGAAGATTTGAAGATGCCATTAAAAGGGCTATAACATCTTGTAAAAACTCAGGAAACGAACCTACCTATCACTTTGCCGGCGCCGGCAAACCGATAGAGGGTGGAAAAGGCGCGGTACAATTGGTGAATGATTATCATCTGTCCCGATTCGCCTGCTATTTGATCGCGCAGAATGGGGATCCTCGCAAGCCTGAAATAGCAAATGCTCAAAAATATTTTGCGATTCAAGCGCGCAGGCAGGAAATTTCGGATGCCATTGGCGCTGATGTAGAAAGGTTGGAACTTCGCCGACAAACTGCGGAAGAGTTTAAAGCCCTATCGGGCGCAGCGCGGCAAGCCGGCGTTCATGACAAAATGTTCGGCGTTTTTCATGACGCAGGATATAAAGGGATGTACGGAGGCATGGGACGCGATGCTATTAAAAAATTCAAAAATATACCCGAAAAAGAAAATCTGATGGATAGGATGAATACAACTGAACTTGCCGCGAACCAGTTTCGCATGACTCAGACACGTGACAAACTGGCGCAAGAACGGACAAGAGACCAACAAACCGCCATACGAACTCATGAAAAGGTAGGCAAGGAGGTCAGAGATGCTATTAAACGAATTGGGGGAAGACTGCCTGAAGAATTACCTCCTGCGGAACATATCAAACAGGTAGAAAGGCGTGTCCAGATCACTACTCCAAAACTGGAACTGGAAGAAAAAGATGCAAAGGGATTGATCGGTAAACCGGAAGAGGAATGAACTACCCCGCCGCAAGCAGCGGGGCATCAAAGGCTTTAAAATCTGTCATTCCGCACTTGATGCGGAATCCAGAAAGTAAGACAAAGCGACCAAGGGCTTTTTTATTAGCCCTGATGCTCACCCTCGGGACTCCCGCCAAAATTCAGATCGCCGACGTGCGATAGAAAGAGACTGTGTCACAAGTCCGTTCATGGTTCGACAAGCTCACCCCAAACGGAATGCGGCACGTTAAAAATCGGATTAGTTAGCCGTTCTACCTGAGCGTGTCGAAGGGCGAACGGCTAAGTAGGACACAGTCTCAAAGCCGCGTGAAAAGTGGGAATAGCTTCCCCCACAAAATCCTTGACAAATTCCCGACGTATGCTATCTTCCATAAATAATTTTTAAGCGGGGGAACCTCGCCTTTTCCCAAACCCACTGGATTTATTTTATGGACACGATATATGTTTTCCATAATAAACCGGACCTCATAAAACTTGCTTGTTCTTACCCTTTTATTCTTGTAAAAGTCTTTGGACACCGACGGTATCCTCTCTATAAATGTTGGAGGAAAAAAATGTTGCCTTTGTTATGGCTCATAAATTATGTGCCGCACACGTTATATTAAACTCAGCGACCATAGAACAAAGGGTTAAATAGAATGAAATTTGCTGAGAAAATAAAGTCATTTTTCCTGAAGAAAGAGTAGGAGATAAAGGGTCAAATCTTTTTTCTTAACTTTTGGTCGTTAGAAGATGAATGTAATTTTAGTAAAAAAACCAAACTGTCAAGAATAAAGATTCGACCCTGTAATTCTTCCTAATTTTGAAACATTAGCTGTGAGAACAATTAGCTATGCAAGTTCCTCCTAAGTTATACAAATACCAACCATATAAGGCTTTAAGCATCAGGAATCTGGAAAATAATCAAATATTCTTTTCTCAGCCAGTCAATTTCAATGACCCCTTCGACTGTAGGCTCAGCTTCTTTAAAGCTTCTCCCACCGAACAAAATTATTTGAAATTGGCTAAGATTTATTCCGATGGAATTTGTCAGGGAAAGAAGCTTCCCAAGAAATACCTTACTAACGGCAAAATTAATGATGCATTCCGTAAGGAGGTTGATGCAATTCAGGAGCAGACAATCAAAACACGAAACCGTCAAATTCGCTATGAGGGTGGGGTTGCATGCTTCTCAGCAAAGAGAGATGACATACTTATGTGGGCTCATTATGCAAAAGGTCATCATGGATTTTGTCTGGAATTTGATACGACCTACGAACCGTTTATGAATGCTAGGAAAGTTCACTATACTTCAAAACTCCCTAAGGTGAATGTGTTAAAAGTAATCCTGCATGAGATCAGTCCAGAAAAACAGTTTCGTCGCATGACTACTGCAAAATATAAATCTTGGAAGTATGAACAAGAGTGGCGAATACTACTTCATGATGAAAGACCCTATACTTATGTACCGAAGGCTTTGACTGGAATTTACTTTGGTTCTGAAATGAAATTTAAGCATCAAAAAAACATAGCATCAATAGTTCGTGGTCAGAACCCTACTGTTAAGTTTTATCGTGGAAAACGTGATACAGAATCGTTTCATCTCGATTTCGAACTGGTCGATTAGATTCCATACATTGAGAATTTAGTTATGTGGTCACGCAAATATGAAAGATGCATTAAATGCGGCACAACTGTGAAAAAACATAGGGGGAGAGGACTCTGCTCTACTTGCTACGAAAAGGAATCAAATGAGAAACACAAGGGAAAAAGAAAAAATGTGTTCATCGAAACCAGAATGGCAGTTAAAATTTTAACCCTTAATTTTCTTATGGACGAGTACATTATTAAGAGAAAGTCACTAAGCGATATAGCAAATGAATGTGGCTGTTTAGCCGAAGATGTATATAGGAAAATAGTTACATATAAATTGTATGACCGAGTTGAAGGATTAAGAGCATTAAATGAAGAGTTAAAAAGTTTAGCACCCCTTAAAGTTAGGAAGGAAAGGATAGTTGGGAAAAAGGCGGGTCAGTTATTAACCAAGGAATACCTCGAAACGGAATACAACCTCAAGAAAAGGTCACTTGGTGAAATTGCAAAGAAATGCGGATGTACCCGAACTTTTGTTCATAGGAAACTGCAGTCGTATGGCATTCTTCGGAGAGACTACCCTACTTCACGAAATTTAGCGATAGCAAAAGGCAAAGCGATGTTTGAACACACTGATGGAGATGGTCAGACTCGCTTAGTCACACTTCAGAAAAACATCTACAATGAGAGGTTCTTTTCTGAATGGTCTAATAAGATGGCATATGTGTTAGGTGTTATATGCACCGATGGAAATCTAAGTCCAAGCAGGTATAAAGACCCTTTAAAGAAATCAAATTCTTCGGGGTCTCGTGTTGCTGTTTTTCAAAAAGAACCCGAACTGTTAGAGAAAATCTTGTCCCTGATGGAATGCAATGCCAAGTTGCTTTATCACAAAAAAGCAGTGTACAAAAGTGGAATTGCAGGTGAGGGTTTTCTTTTTATAATTAACAATGAGAAAATTTATGATGACTTGATTGGCTTAGGAATTACACCTAGAAAAAGCCTAACTTTAAAATTTCCCGAAATGCCTGAACCGTATGTCAGACACTTCATAAGGGGCTGTTGGGATGGGGATGGTTCGTTTCATTATGAAAATGGAAAGTTCACAGCATCATTTGTGAGTGGTTCTTTAAAGTTTATAGAAGGCATGCTCGCTGAATTAAATAAAGCTGGATTATCTATTCGCACCATTTATAAGTCTAAGCGTACGACTTCAGCAGTATATTACTTCAAATATTCAGGTGAGGATTGTATTACACTTTATGAATATTTATATGATGCGGTACCCGAAAGCCAATATTTAACAAGGAAACATGACCTTATTGATCGGTTTACCTTTGAGCGAGGGGAAAGTAAATTAACGCCTCAACAGAAGGCGTTAAGATTGCGTGCCATTTATAACAAACACCACCCCAAAATGGTCGAAGTTAAGTGGCGTGACATTAAAAAGAAATACTTTGAGAAAAAAGACGAAGGCTCATAAAATATAGTCCTACTAAAAAAGTTCGGTGAAAACTTTAATACAAAAAAATGCCCCCAACGGCAAATTTATTTCATGGAGGAAATATGAAGATAGGGTGCAGGGTTTTGATGATGTTTTTTTTGTTTCCTTTGGTTTTGTTTGCTGCTGAAGAGTCACAGGAGAATGCTCCCCAAATCATGCCTGAGGTAAAGTCACAGGAAATTGCCCCACAAGCTACGCCTGAGGTAAAGTCACAGCAGAATGTTTTACCAGTCACGCCCGAGGCGCTTGCGATTGCCAGCACGGAGCAGTGGCTTAAAGTCATTGATGATGATAATTATGACAAAGGCTGGATATATGCATCCGAATATCTTAAAAACGCCGTTCCCAAGGATTCTTTTAAACAGACACTGCAGGGGGTGAGAAGCCCGTTAGGCCGCATGAAAAAACGAGTTTTTGATGCGGCACAATACACCACCCGCCTTCCGGGATCTCCTGATGGAGAGTATGTGGTGATGAAATATAAGACCGAATTTGCAAACAAAGCGAACGCAATTGAGACGTTAATTTCTAAGAAAGAAGACGGCCAGTGGAAGGTAGCAGGATATTACATCAAGTAGCAACCCAGGAGAACCGTTTGGATGTTTTGAACATTGGAATATTCGAGTTTAGAATTTGTTTCGAATTTCGTGCTTCAAGATTCGTATTTTTTTTTGGGTAACTCATGAGCTTTTTAATTGGGCTACTCGCGGGAATTTTCGGAGGACTGGTGGGGCTGGGCGGGGGGATCGTTATGATTCCTTTGATGGTCGGCATCCTTAAGGTGGGACAGCACAAGGCGCACGGAACCAGTTTGGTCGCGCTCGTCTTTACCGGGATATCCGGCGCTGTCACGTACGCGATGAAAGGGTCAATAGACCTTATTGCCGCCCTCTTGATCGCGATTGCCGCCATTTTTACGGCACGCCCCGGCGCTCATTACGCTCATACGCTCGCTGAAGGCACATTAAAGCGGTCATTTGGCGTTTTTATGATTGTTGTATCCCTGCTTTTGCTGGTGAAACCCTTTCTGCCGCAGTTGGGTCAACCGGCTGTCGGATGGGCGAAAATAACGGTTTTATTGGCGACCGGTATAGCAAGCGGATTTCTCTCCGGCATGATGGGAGTTGGCGGGGGGAGCATCATGGTTCCCGCTATGGTGTTGTTGGCCGGATTTACTCAGCACACCGCGCAAGGAAGCTCTCTGCTTGCCATGGTTCCTGCCAGCGGCGTGGGCGCTTTTACCCACTGGAGATTGGGTAATGTCAACGCGACGCTGATCACAGGTCTTATCCCGGGTATTCTCGCGGGAACGTTCTTGGGAGGGTCATTTGCGCATATACTTCCGGAAGGAACACTCCGCTTACTGTTCGTGGTTATGCTGATCTGGATGGGTGTGCAGTATCTTCGCAGCCCGTTTGCTCAGGATGATTCTTTGTAAAAATGACCTCTTATTTTTTTCCCCTTACCAATCGTTAATTCATATACTGCATCCACTCGGAAGCAAAATCAACAAGACCTTGAATCGTAATCACCTTGCCGATGGTATCGGGCTTTTGAAAAGGCGCAAGAATTCCTTTAACACTTTTTTGAAGATTTAAGCGGAGAGGCATTAGCCGATGAACGTGCGATTCTGTCTTTCCTGGGCTACATACCTCTTCCTTGACTTTTTAAGAAAAAAAAAGGATAATGTAAATTAAGGTAACTGAGGGGAGAATAAAAAAATATTTTTCCGAATTAAACTCAATTATTTTGAAAGGAGGGTTAATATGAATGGCTCCATTGACTTCAAAGGGCATGAACTGTTCAGATCTCTTAGCATGGAAGGAGTTCATAAAATTAGCCAAATTTCAGAAGTAAAGGCGTTTAAAACAGGTGATATTATATTTCAACAAAATCAAGAGGCAAAAAATATCTATATCCTTCTGGAAGGTCTGGTGGCACTCCGTTTCCCCGCTCCAGAAGAGGCTTTTAGTGTCAGCGTCATAAAAATTGAAAAAAATGATTTGATCGGAGCCGGTGCCCTACTTGGTTCACCCAAATATATTAGTCAGGCCTATTGTGTCAAGGATTCAAAAGTTCTTGCTATTAATGCGAAAAAATTGCGTCAAATTCTTGAAGAAGATAAAATTGCCAGTTTTGAGGTAATATTAGGGATTGCTCGTGCATACTTTGATAGGTATATTTCCTTGATGAACAAAATTCAAAGTATTTTTACATGATCATTAAAGCCGGTTTCTATAAAGCCAACTCATTTACCCCGTTAAATATCAAATAGCTAACGGGGTAAAGAAAAGCACGGGGCAAACTTAAAATTTTTACACTTTTTCACGCGGGGTAAATCCCATTAGAAAATTTTCTAACGGAGTTTACTTAAGAAGCATGTTGTTTTTTGTTGTGAGAAAACATAGGGCCTACATAATTGATAAAGAGCTTTTTGAAGATATAACGTACATAAAATTATAAGTTATTTTTTGTTCGTAACGACAAATAACCTTAGCACAAACAGAAAACCAACAAATCCCGCCTGTGCGGCACACCTTACGCGGCTAATTTTTCTCTTTTAAGAATCTCTCCCTGAGCGCTGATAATTACTTTTTCAAATGGAATTTTTTTGCCGGCTAATTCCAATCCCTTCTGAACGATAAGCGGAAGTCCCTGACAGCAGGGTACCTCCATCACCACCATTGTAACGCTCTTCACATCCGCGGTTTTGAAGATTTCGGAAAATTTCTGAACATAGGCCGCAACGTCATCAAACTTCGGACAGCCCACCATGACCGCCTTTCCTTTAAGGAAATCAGCGTGAAAGTTAGGATAAGCGATGGGCGTGCAATCCGCGGCCACTAAGAGGTCCGCTCCTTTTAGAAAAGGAGCTTTGGGCGGCACCAGCCTGATCTGCACCGGCCAGTGAGTAAGGGCTGACTCTTGCGCGGGGATGTTTGCCGGTTCGGGCCCTTCCGCAGAGGGTGCAAAAGTTCGTATCCGCGCGGAAGGGCATCCGCAGGGCATGCTCTCTTGCGGGGATTCTTTGGTTTTTAAATGTTCTTCCACGGCCTTCTCATCAAATTCTTCCACGTCCCGCTCGGTAACCTTGAGAGCGTCATTGGGACAGGTACCCAGACACGCGCCCAAACCATCGCAGTATTTTTCGGAAACAAGTTTTGCCTTGCCGTCAATAATTTGAATGGCGCCTTCGGCGCAGGAGGGCACGCACTGGCCGCAGCCGTCGCACTTCTCTTCGTCAATTTCTATGATTTTTCGTTTTACTTTCATGGTGGTTTCCCTCAACAGGTTATACTGCTTCATGTTTTAAAAAGATTTTCTCAGCCAGTTGTTTGCCGGTTTCAGTTAAAAACGTTCGGTTTATTTTTTCCGTCACTTTGTCAGGGGTGAGCGGAGTATCTTCCAGCTTTTCTTCCAGGTTGACAATCTGATCCGCATCAAAGACTATTTTAAAGTTTGCCGTTTCCTGGTCCCGGGGGTGGTGGTGATGGCCGATAATATCACAGACCTCATCGATCAACTCAGCATCCGCCCCTAAATTCGTCAGGATGGTACGCGCGATAGCAGGCCCTTCCTGCTCCTGGTAAGGGGCGGCACTGCTTTGGTATTTCCGCTCGGCTTCCTTAATCCCGATATCGTGGAGATAGGCGGCGGATAAAACCACCGCCGGATCTCCTTTTTCTTCTTTAACCATCTTTTCAGCGTAGCGGGCGACCTTGGTAGCGTGACCAATCCGTTTAAAATCTTTCTGGAAGTAGGCCTTCATCTCAATGGCCACCCGATCTTTGAGAAGCTCTTTTCTCTGGGCGACCAATTCCGGCGGTAAATCACCGAGGCACTCCTTGGCAAACTTGCAGTATGCCGCACAGCCAAAGTTCATATGGGGATTTACCAGCTTTCCTCCGCACTTTTTACACCGGCGGGTTGGTTCATCTTTAAAAAACTCCTCTGCATTGCCGCACGTGGGGCAGGTAACCTCAAACACGGCATCAGCACTCCAGTAGCGGGTGTCTTGTCCCGGGCATTTCATTATTTTTCCTCACTTTACTTGATACAATTACGCTAAGCTCAGCCATTAGCAAGCCGGACTAATAAATGATTAAGAAGTCAGAAGTCAGAAGTCAAGATGACCGGTACTTAGTTTCCCGGTTCTGCTCATTTTGTTTTCTGTCTACTGTCTTCTGACTTCTGTCTCTTTGCTTCTGACTCCTGTCTCCTGACTCCTGGCTTCTGCACTTATCCCAGAATCGCTTTCAGATCCTCATCCGGTGTGCTTATGGGCTTGATGTTGAAGGTCTTCACCAACACATCGAGCACATTGGGAGTAATAAAAGCCGGAAGGCTTGGCCCCAAACGGATGTCTTTAATTCCCAGATATAAAAGCGTCAGCAATATAGCTACCGCTTTTTGCTCATACCAGGATAAAATAAACGATAGGGGCAAATCATTAACCCCGACATTAAAAGCTTTGGCGAGCGCCACGGCAATCTGGATGGCGGAATAGGCATCATTGCATTGGCCGATATCCAAAAGCCTTGGGATTCCCCCGATCGCGCCCAGGTCTTTGTCAAAAAACCGGAACTTTCCACAGGCCAGGGTGAGCACCACACAATCCTGCGGGACTTTTTCCACAAACTCTTTATAGTAACTCCGCCCTGGTTTGGCGCCATCGCAGCCGCCAACCAAGAAGAAGTGGCGGATCGCTTTGCTTTTAATCGCCTCGATCACCGTACCCGCGATGCCAAGCACGGTGTTATGACCAAACCCGCACATGACAGACCGGCCGTTGGTATCTTCCGGGAAACCCGGCAGCTCCAGGGCTTTGTTAATTACCGGCGTAAAATCATTATTGTCAATATGGGTTACTCCCGGCCAGCCGACCAGGCCGGTGGTAAAGATATTGTTCTGATAGGATTCTTTCGGTTTTTGGATACAGTTGGTGGTCATCAGAATCGCGCCGGGGAAGTCCGCGAACTCTTTGGCCTGGTTTTGCCACGCGGTTCCATAGTGACCGTAAAAGTGGGAATACTTTTTTAACCCCGGGTAACCGTGGCAGGGAAGCATCTCGCCGTGTGTATAGACGTAGATACCTTTGCCTTCAGACTGCTTGAGAATCTCTTCCAGGTCTTTAAGGTCATGTCCGGACACTAAGATTGCTTTACCCTTCTTGGCTCCCAGGGGTATCTTCGTGGGTACGGGATGGCCGTACGCTCCGGTATTGGCAGCATCTAAAAGTTCCATCGTACGCAAATTAACCTCACCGCACTTAAGCACCAGTTTTACCCAGTCATCGAGAGTAAGGGTCTTATCCAGGGTTGCGGCTAAACCTTCATGGATAAAGTCATAGACCGCCGCGTCTTCTTTTCCCAGAATCGCAGCGTGGTCAGCGTAAGCCGCTATGCCTTTGATGCCGAACAAAAAGGTGTGTTGAAGCGCAAGAATATCAGGGTTAATGGTTGGGTCTGATTTGAGGCCGACACCTTCTCCCTGTTTGATTAATCCTTCTAAATTTGTTTCCAATTTAATTGTCGCAGGTCCTTCGGGAAAGTTTTGCGTGCCGATTTTTTTCTTAAGATTTTCCCGTAGCGCCACCGCACGGTTGATGAAGGGGAGGAACCTCTGCGGATCAAAGTTTACGTTGGTCAGCGTGGAAAATAAGGCTTCCACGGTGAAGACATTTACCTCCCGGTCAATAACTCCTTGTTTTCGCGCCTCCTGGGCAACCAATGACAAACCTTTAAGAATGTAGATGAGAAGATCTTGAAGAGCGGCAACATCCTGAGGCTTACCGCACACGCCCATTTTGGTGCACCCTTCGCCTTTAGCCGTTTGTTCACATTGATAGCAAAACATTTTTACCTCCTTATTAGATTAGAATTTTGGTTTTGCGTTTTTATCGTTATTTCAACGTATCGTTAATTAAAGGCCTTTTTTCTACCCGCCGTTACATATTATTTATGTTGCGCGCGACGTCTTTCCCAAAACGAATACAATTTTCAACTGATTCAGTGTTCGGATTCCATTTTTCTCGGATGCCATCATTCAATAATTGGAATCCACCTTCTTTAAGTTTGTCCGATATAATCTTTACTGCCTCACCACTCCAACCATAACAGCCGAAAGCCGCCGCTTTTTTATTCTTAAATTTCAAGCCCTTGATCTCTTCCAGAATGGCTGCCGAAGCAGAAAGAATACCTTGATTTATGGTAGACGACCCGACCAGAATCACCTTGGATTTGAATATCTCGGTAATCACATCATTCTTGTCGGATCTGGAAACATTAAATAGTTTTACAGCGACAGACTTATCGACTTCGGTGATTCCTCTTGAAATGGCTTCCGCCATTCTTCTGGTCCCATCCCACATGGTGTCATACACAATGGTAATCTGGTTCTCGACATAGGCATTTGCCCATTGAACATACTGTTTGACGATCTGCAACGGGTCTTTTCTCCATATTACGCCATGACTGGGGCAGATCATATCCACCGGCACATTCAATGCAACAACTTCCTTGATTTTCCTATCAACCATTGCGCTGAAAGGTGTCAGGATGTTGGCATAGTACTTGATGGCTTCCTGGAACAGCTCTGCTTGATCCACCAGATCGTTATACATCAGTTCCGACGCTATATGCTGACCGAAGGCGTCGTTACTGAAGAGAATGTTATCTTTGGTCAGGTAAGACATCATGCTATCCGGCCAGTGCAGCATCTGGGCTTCAATGAATATCAGTTCTTTAGAACCAAGGCTGAGTTTATCGCCCGTTTTCACAACCTGGAAATTCCAGTCCTGATGATAATGGCCTTTCAGCGAGTTCACGCCGTTGGATGTGCAGTATATTGGTGTATCGGGAATATGGCGCATCAGTTCGGGCAGTGCGCCACTGTGATCTGATTCCGCATGATTAGCAATTACAAAATCGATCGTTTCCAGGGGAACCTCTTTTTTCAGGTTTGCCACAAATTCACTCGAAAATTTTCCCCACACAGTATCAATCAAAGCTATTTTTTCATCTTTAACCAGATAGGAATTATAGCTTGAGCCACGATGAGTCGAATATTCCTCCCCGTGAAATTTTCTTAATTCCCAGTCAATCTTGCCAATCCATGAAATATTATCTTTAATTTTAAAGATCATAATGTCCTCCTTTTCGGCTTAAATTAATTTTTGTTTTTGGCTATTATCGATATTTCATGGTATCGTTAATTAAAAGTATACTCTCGGTGTGTTATGATTTCATTGACCTAAGTCAACCTTCCTTTATTTTTTTGCCTCATACCAAGTCGCCTTCATTTGTATATCTTTGTTGGCTCCTCGTCATACTACTCGACGTCGATTCCTCGTCCCTGACTCGATCTACTTTTGAATGCAACTTGGTATCAATCAGTTTTTTAAAAAAAGCGTCAAAACCTTTTTGTTCCATAATTTCCCCTAAACGTTCACCTTTAGAAGAGTTTTGTTGATAGTAGTCCAGGTATTGGTCAATAATATTGAGCACTTCTTCCTCACTATAGATTCCCGGCAGTTCCCTGCCCAGCTGAGGGTGCCGTCCCAATTTGCCCCCGATTTGAATCCGGAAACCTTGGGACCCCTCCTGCAACGTCCCGGTCGGACAAACGGCAATACACTTTCCACAGGAAAGGCATTTATCCAGTTTAATAAACGGATCGTTCTCTTCAAGAGAGATAGCCTTTTCAGGACAGATTTCCACACACGCCGCACGCTGATTACAAGGATCTTCCTTTGTCACCAGAGGCTTCCGTGCGCCGATCAGACCGATATCAACGATCTGGGGGCGTGAGCAGGCATTGGGACAATCTGACAGTGAGGCCCTGAACTCATGGTGAAATTTCAGCGGGCCGACCACTTTTTCTTTTAGGAATGCTTTCATGTTCCTTTGAGCGAGTTTCGTTTCGATTTTTTTCACTAATGTTTCAGAAGATACCGCTTGGTTTGGACAACCGCCGGAGCCAAAGCACGTCTCCACCTGATAACCTTTTACTTCGGCCTCCATCCGGTGAAGGAACTTTTTTTGACAGGATTGAACATGTGCCACTGTTACTACCTTTGCGTCGCTCCGGCGTGTTTCCTCTTCAACGCGTTTTTTAACCCGGTTGCGGATGAAAAAAGGAACCTTTGCTATGCGCTCTTTAGCTTCTTTGGTCCATTCCATAGAAGTTTATGTTTTTGCTGAAAAATGTTCTTTTCTGGAAGTTTTTAAAACGTGCCTGTTGTTCTAATTTTATCAGTAACTATTTTGGTATTGCCTTGACTTAGATCAAAGAAAAAGTTAATTTATTATCCCATGGATACGATAAAACAGATTGCCGGCATCCCTCTGTTTCACGGGCTTTCCCCGGAATATCTTAAGGATCTTTCGGCTATCGCTATTGAACAAGTCGTAAAACGGGGTCAGGGAATATTTTCTGAAGGGGATGAGGGTAAAGGGTTTTATGTGGTCATTTCCGGACGGGTAAAAATTTTTAAACTTTCTCTGGAAGGGAAAGAACAAATTCTCCACATTTTTGGTCAAGGAGAGCCTTTTGGTGAAGTGCCGGTTTTTGCGGGAACCCCCTTTCCGGCGAATGCCGAGGCTCTGGAAAAGACCCGTATCTTTTATTTTCCTCGCGAGGCTTTTGTTGACTTGGTCAGGAAAACTCCCTCCCTGGCTTTGAACATGCTGGCCGTGTTGTCTCTTCGTTTGCATCGATTTACTGCCTTGGTTGAAGATTTATCGCTCAAGGAAGTTCCGGGAAGATTAGCAGCCTACCTTTTTTTTCTCAGTGATAAACAAAAAGGTAATGATGACCTGGCATTGGAGATTACCAAGGTCCAGCTTTCAAGCCTTTTGGGTACTATTCCGGAGACGCTTTCGCGCATACTTTCAAAGATGACCAAAGAAGGGATCATTGCCACCGACACCCATGGCCGTATCCGGATCGTAGACCGAAGAACGTTAGAAAAATTAGCGCAGGGCGAGATTCGCTTGTCCCAATCGAATCTTTAGAGCGAAGGGTTTGACAACTTTTTTTTAATGCTGATGGGCTGCTTTCCCTCTTTTTCTTCCGTTATTGCCTCAGCAGATGTCTGTTTTATATACTCTTCGATCAATTTTCGTGCCTCATGATCGTACATCTGAACCGGGGGGTGTTTCATGCAATAAGCGGAGATAGGAAGCAAGGCTCCCGCATCGTGCCGGTCACGGGCCACTTTGCAGTAACGAATCGCATCAATCGTCACGCCGGCGCTGTTTGGTGAGTCCTGGACCGAAAGACGGCATTCTAATTCAAACGGGATGCCGGCAAACCCGCGCGCTTCCATCCGGATAAAACAGACTTTATTGTCGTTCTGCCAGGGAACATAGTCCGAAGGACCGATATGGATATTTTCATCCGCGAGGGGTACTTCGAGCTGGGATTGGACTGATCTGGTTTTTGATTGTTTTTTGGTTATGAGCCGGCTTCGTTCCAGCATATTGAGAAAGTCGGTATTGCCGCCGGTGTTGAGCTGATAAGTCCGCTCTATTCGGGTTCCTCTTTCTTCAAAAAGCCGGGCTAACGTTCGGTGGAGGATGGTTGCGCCAAGCTGAGATTTAACATCATCACCGATTACGGGAATTCCGCTTTTCAAAAATTTCTTGGCCCAATCCGAATCGGAAACAATAAAAACCGGCATGCAATTGATGAAACTCACCCGGGTATTCAGGCAGCACCGGGCATAATACCGGGCAGCTTCCTCTGATCCCACGGGTAAATAGTTGAGGAGAATATCGGGTTCTGTCTCCCGCAGGATTTGCTCGACATCAACGGGGGGAACCTTCGCGATCCGGAAAGCACGATCGTCAGGGTACTCCAGCATATGGCCGGCAACGCCATCCATGACCGGCCCCATTTTCACGGTCACTCCATAATGGGGGAGTTCTTTCCAAATAGGCATGATGCAATTGGGCTTTGCATTGATAGCCACTTCCAGAGTTTTTTCCACTTTTCGCGCGTCAATATCAAAAGCAGCAACGACCCGGATATCGCTCGGCAGATAGCCGCCCAGCTCCTTGTGCATAAGGCCGAGCGTATCTTCAGAATTATGCCGGTAGTATTCAAGTCCCTGAAGTAAAGCGGCTGCACAATTTCCCACGCCCACTAATGCAATTTTAATTGGTTCGCCCATGGCGCATTCCTCCTTTCAGGTTATCGGAGAAGACCGCATAGAAGAAAGAAAAAATAAGATATCAAATCGAGGTTAAATTGAAACTACTTTATTCTATTCTACTAAACGAGAAAAGTCACTTTTTTTCTGTGAGTAAAAAAAGCATTTTTTATTACTTACTGTTCCTTGACTACGACGAAAAAAGAGCCTTGTTTGCGGGTTACGAAAAACAGGATTCCTTCTTGTAAGGAAGAATCTTTTATGGCGTCTCGATAATCTTTGAGTGAGTTAACCGGTTTTCGGTTAACTTCTTTAATAACATCTCCTGGTTTTAAACCAGCTTCATCAGCTACACTTCCTGGGTCAACCTGGAAAATAATTACTCCTTGTTCAGTTTCCGGGTAACCGAAATTTTGGGCTGCTTCAGGGGTGAGTTCTTCAACCTGAATTCCGATATCAGGGCCCATTTTCTCAGGTGTAAGTTTTTTTATCTCCTCTTTTTCTTTTACGGTAACAATAAAAGATTTTTTTCCCCGATCTCGAACGACAATGAGTTTAACCGACTCTCCTATGGGGATCGTTCCTATCAGCCGGGAAAAGTCATTTATCCTATTGATTTTTTTATTGTTACACTCAACCACAATGTCTCCTTTTTTAAGCCCGGCTTTATCCGCTGGGCTGCCGGGAATAACATCAGTGATCAAGGCTCCTTCCAGGTCTTTAACCCCAAAGGTCTCCGCTAATTCGGGAGTGAGTCTCTGGATAGAAACCCCCATCCATCCGCGGGTAACCTTGCCTTGTTTTGTAAGTTGTTCCATGATTTCTTTAGCCATATTGATGGGAACGGCAAACCCAATCCCGATATTTCCGCCTGTCGTGGTGTAGATAAGAGAATTAATTCCAACCACCTCTCCCTGGATATTGAATAAAGGGCCTCCGCTGTTGCCAGGGTTAATAGAAGCATCGGTTTGGATAAAATCATCGCATGGACCAGCGCCGATGGCCTTCCCTTTGGCGCTCACAATGCCGGCGGTTACCGTATGATCCAATCCAAAGGGATTTCCAATAGCCATTACCCAATCTCCTACTCTCAGCTTGTTAGAATCTCCCAATTTTATCGGCTCAGGAAAGTCAACCCACGTTTTTGCCTTGATCAGGGCTAAGTCAGTCTTTTCATCACGACCGACAACTTCAGCCTCGTAGGTTTTTTCATTCGCTAAACGGATAGTTATCTGGTCTGCTTCCTCAACCACATGGGCATTGGTGATAATATATCCTTCCTTGGCAACAATGAATCCGGAACCCAAACTTCTCTGTTTTTGTTGCGGGAGCTTTCGCCCAAAAAATTTTTCCCAAAAATCCCTTCCAGAAAACTCTTCGAAAGGAGATTGAGGATCGCCAAAGAAATCGGGCGATTTAGCCATTTTTGTGGTGCTGATATTGACTACTGCCGGACTTACCGTGTCCACCAAATCCGCGAAAGAAGGAGGAAAACTTTTTATTATAACAGACGAGGTTGATTTCGAAGGCGATAATTTTTTTAAAAAATCAAGGCTGCCAAAATAATACGCTCCGATAATTCCTAAAATGATGCCGAAGGTTAAAATACCAACAAAAAATTTGACAGAAAATTTTCCCGAATTAGATTTCATGTTTTTAGTCCATTGTAATTTATTGATTTTATAAAATTTTTATAGTTTGAGACCTTTGCAAAAGTATTTTTTGGTCACACTGAACTCGTTTCAGGGTCTCGGAACATATTGATTTTATTAGATGCTGAAACAAGTTCAGCATGACATGACACATTATTTTATGACTTTTGCAA
>LQYC01004644.1_pt1 | contig 60542 bp, 59 predicted proteins | sample 661771 | NCBI WGS metagenome assembly LQYC01 (sample SAMN03483023, study PRJNA281117) | bioreactor metagenome | isolation source: benzene-degrading methanogenic enrichment culture from a contaminated... | place: USA: oil refinery in Oklahoma | collected 2011-05
ATGGAGAGACTCCAGAAGGCTTCTATCCCTGCAGGCAGCGTCCTTTCCCTGAAAGAGGTTTATCTAAACCCGCAATTTATTGCGCGGGGAATCTTTGAGATGATAGACCATGGAGACGGCATTGGAAAAAGACCGGTGATAAAGCAGATGCCCGCAAGGTTTAGCGGAATGAAGAGTTTTACGCCTAAAAGGGCTCCAAGGTTTGCAGAGGATAACGAACACGTCTTCTGCAGTCTTTTAGACATGTCAAAAGAAGAGGTTAAAACGCTTGAGGAGCAAAAGGTAATTGGTAGAACTCCAAAATTCCCTCCAGGGAGACCCCTAAGGAAAGATCTTATAGAGTCACAGGCAGGCAAAGGGGCCGGATATTTTGACCCGGATTACCTTGCAGAGTTGAGAAGGGTATATGGCGAGGATATAGGGAAATAGGAATTTCTTCAATTTAGAACTAAAATACTCTTGGCAAGGGGGTTCGTTCGTGATTATGGTGCATCGGAGACAGACATCCCCCCTTAAACGCATTCTTGTTGAAAAATTGGAAATCAGGGAATCCTTTTCCATCATATCAGGACGTTGAGAGTCTGGGTTTACCTGCGGCAAAAGATATATCCCTGTTTATTTATGACAACTGCAAGAAAAAAAGACTTGACAAACTTTGGGGGGGGTATTAGTCTTATTATTCAGCCAATAAATATTACATATTACATCGGATAAGACGGCTTCTGTTTTTCTTTCTTATTTAGAAAGCTGCCAAGTTTTTTTCATGAAAAAACGAGATCTGGCATTGTGATGCCTTCGGTAAGATCTGAAGCCCTATTTATTCCACTTAAATTTCTACTTAAATTCCACGTAAATGTGAGTCTTTAAGTCGTTGTCATTAAGTGATTGCATTTAAACGAATTCCTATGGGTCCAGGGATATATATAGATTATGGATGGGCAAAGTAATGTTTTGTCTGAATTGTCGATTGTCCGTATTGTCAATTAAAAATCTGAAAAGGAGGGGGGTGATAGGTAATCAAAGGTAATCGATTTTTGAATGTTACGGGAACAACTTTTGCAACTACCTGAAGGAGGTGGAAGATGAAAGAAATCAAGAAAAAATTGGAACAGTGTAAGCTAAAAGTCAGCGATCAGGCCTCGGATAAGGCCAAATATGCGAAGGATTTCAGTATGGTTCCTCAAAGTGAGCCTGCGTTGGTAGCTCATGCAAAAAACGCCGATGAAATTGTGGATGCAGTTATTACAGCAAGTGATAACGGAATTCCGCTTTATCCGGTGAGTTCTAAGGTTCATTTCAATGGGGGAGCCATCCCTCGAAAAGGCGGCATTGCCCTTGATCTTTCTTCGATGAATGCTATTCCCAGGATAGACCAGGAAGGCCGTTGGGGGCATCTTGAATGCGGCGTGACCTGGGAGCAGTATGCAAACAAATTGAAAGAAGTGGGGGGCCGCACCTCCATGCCGCTTTTGCCCCATGCGGATCGTTCCGTGCTAATGGATTGGTTGGAGCGGGAAGTTGCAACCATACCCCAATTCGAGTATTCCGAGCAGCTTTCCAGTTTGTGGGTTGTTTGGGGCAATGGTGAGAAATTTGTCACCGGTTCGGGCGCCTATAATGACTTTGGTAAGCCGGGCACTTATGCTGACGGCGTCAATCCACAGGGCCCCGGAACAGTTGATTTCTGGCGGATGCTACAAGGAGCTCAGGGCACTTTGGGTGTAGTATATAAGGGGATTGTGAAATATGAGCAAACCCCGAAAATGGAAAAGACTTTTTTTGTTATTTCCGATACCCTGAATGAATTGATCGACCCGTTATACGATCTTTTACACAGAAGGGTGGGTTTGGAGCGTTTTGTAGTGAATAATATGGTTTTGGCATCTATGCTTGCGGGGGACAAAAAGAGCATTGATGACCTGAAATCGAAACTGCCACCCTATACCTCAGTCTTGATAATCGGCGGTTTTAAACGCAGACCGGAAGAGCGCCTGGCCTATCAGGAGGCTTATATAGATGAGACATGGAAGAAAAAATTCCCCAAGGCCAAGCTGGTTACGAAATTGGATGCCGTCTCCGGTCTGGAGCAAAGGTTGCCCGAGATGCTGCGCAATCCCTGGCCGAAGGATAAAACATACTGGAAGCATGCCTATAAGGGCAACTGCCAGGAATTGGTGTTTATGACCACCCTCGACCGGGCTTCAAGGTTTAACGATGTTGTGCTTCCGATTGCAAACGATAAAGGGTATTCGGCTGAGGAGGTCGGTATTTACATCCAGCCCATCGAGGAAGGAAGAGCAGCTCAGATGACTTACAGCTTCTATTACGAAAAGGCCGAATCTGCAAAGGTGCTTGATCTTTATCGGACATTGATACCGGCTGTTTATAATGCGGGCGGGTTCTTTAACAGACCTTATGAATGGATAGCGCAGTTTGTATATCCTAAGGCGCCTGATTATACGGCCACCCTCATGAGGGTTAAAAAACTATTCGATCCAAACATGGTTTTGGGTCCCGGCAAGCTTTGCTTTTAGGCATAACTTTTTGAAAGGAGGGTAAAAATGACAAATACCTTTAAATTAGACCATAATTTAGATAATTATGAATGGGAAAGCCGTTGCTGCATGGGTTGCGCAATGTGCAAGCATGGAGACTGGATTCATGTGGCGTCGGACCACGATTTCGCTTGGGTTTGCCCGGAGTGGCAATGGGGGAAATTCGATAATTGGGGAGCTTGTGGAAGGACAAGGATTATAAACTCGCTTTTATATGGGGACCTTGAATACACTGATCCCCTTGCCCAGGAAGCGGCTTTTCGTTGTTTTTCATGCGGCGGTTGCGATGTGAGCGATAAGCGTAATCTGGATTTGGAGATACTTTTGATGAATCAGTCTCTTAAGGTGGCTTTTGTGGACCGGGGATACGGCCGCCCGATCCACCAACAGATGATAGCCACCCTGGAGAGAACCGGCAACTATTACGGTGTGAGTCAGAAGGACAGAAAAAATTGGGTTGCCTCCGACATAAAAGTGGAGAAAAAAGCGGATACTCTGTTTTTTGTAGGCTGCTGGGCTTCGTTTAAAGATAATGCGGTGGCTCTGGCTACAGCGAGGGTTTTGAACAAGGCTCAGGTTCCCTTTATGATGCTTGATAATGAGACTTGCTGCGGGAATCTCCAGTATCAGACGGGTCATCTTGAGAAATTCAAAGGTGCGGCAAAGTTCAATCTCGAAAAGATCCGCGCCACTGGCGTAAAGAAGGTGGTGACAAGCTGTGCGGAGTGTTATCGCAATCTGAAGGTGGAATATCCTAAGGTTCTTGATTTTGCCACCAAGGACCTCGGCTTTGAAGTATTGCATAGTGTGGAATTGGTGGACGGCTTGGTAAAGGAAGGCAAGTTAAAAGCTAAAGGCAAGATGCCCATGAAGGCGACTTATCACGATCCGTGCAGCCTCGGCAGGCTGTCCGAGCCCTGGATTCCCTGGGAAGGGATAAGGACCGGAGGAGACATATCAAATAGTGGGTGGGGTCAGTTGCACCCCCGTCGCGAATTCAGACGCGGCCAATTCGGATGTTATGAACCTCCAAGGAACCTTATAAAAGGTATTCCCGGCGTTGAGCTGGTGGAGATGTTGCGGAATCACAGCAATTCTTACCACTCTGGTGAAGGCGGAGGGGTGTATGAGGCCTATCCTGAGACGGCGCAGTTCGCCTCCGATTGGAGGGTAAAAGAGGCGGGGCTGACCGGAGCGAGTGCGATTATAACCGGCTGCGTCCACAGCAAGTTTATGTTAAACGGCGCGCTGGCGCGCGTTCAGAATGGGATTAATAAAGTTTCGCACGTAATCGAACTCGTAGATGAAGCCTACAACAAATAATTTAAGGAGGGACTAACATGCCAAATATAATTGAAAAACAGGCGAAACTCAAACAGTTGCGCAAACATCCTTTATGGTGGGATATGCCGGAAGACGCCTATAAGGAAATGGAAGCCGTAGTGGGTTCTGACAAGATAAGCAAGGATAAGACGGTAAGGGCGGCATATGTGGGCCGCGGTTATGCAAGAGAGTTGATCTGGTATTCTGGTCAGGCATATCCTCCTTGCTGCGTTGTTCAGCCGGAGACTACCGAGGAAGTGGCAGGGATCGTCAAGATATGCAACAAATACAAGATTCCCTTTGTCCCCTGCAGCTCCCAGTGGGCATATAATGCCAACCCCCGTTTTCGACCGGATATGGTCCAGATAGACCTGCAATACATGCTTACACTGGAATTTGACAAAAAGAATCTCTATGCCAAGGTGGGGACAGGCGTGAGATACGGGGTGTTTTGTCAGGCCTGTTTCGAGCATGACACCTATTTTATCAACACCGGCGGCGGTTCTGCATCGTGTGTGGTGGCGAACCATACGGTATGGGGTTGTTCACCGCTTAATTACCGCATGGGGAACTCTGAAAGGCGCACCCTCTCAGTAACCTGGGTCACGCCTGAAGGGGATATTGTAAGGACAGGTTCATGGGCCGGCAGAGATATTACCCTGGAAAACGGTTTTATGGGGGACGGTTATGGTCCGAATATAAACGGGATATGGAGAGGACATGTCGGTTGGTTCGGCGCTATGGGCATTGTAACTGAAATAACGGTTAAGGTATTTCCTTTTATTGAAGACGCAGCAAAAAAGATGGTGCCCGAAGGGGTAAGCCCGGAGTCAACCATTTCATTCAAGACGGACCGTGTTGCCTGGCAGAACTTCAAGCTGCCGACAAGGAAGGCCTTGGAAGATGTGATGTATGAGTTTGGCGATGCCGAAATAGGAGCGGCAGTCACGAAGGTTCCCGTATTCTGGCGTGTTATTGCGAAGATGAAGGATAAAGAGGACTTTTGGGAAAGATGGAGCGGCATAACAAAGGATGACATAGATAACTTTCATATGTGCAGGGCCTTGTTTATCGGCTACACAAATTCGCAACAGATGGCATATGAAAAGAGGGTCCTGGAAGATATCATAAAGGAATACAAGGCAGAAGCTACCAGAACGAAACCATCCGATGAATCCTGGTTCAAAAATGCCGATGTATCCGGCATGTGGTCGATGACCAACGGTTATTCATCATGTGAGGCGGGACAGGAATCGCTCCGCTGCACATACGAGACAGGAAAAGCACTGGGCAAGAGGCTTGAGGAAAAGTTTACGCCGCCCTTCATGGCTGAGTTTGGAGACCCAGGCTGGTTCCAGTCAAACGACCTCGGCCATAACTCTTATCTTGAATTCCTGGTATATATGAATGTGGATAAGTGCGACCCCATGAGCGAGGATTACGATCCGGTATATATGGCGCAAATGATACCCTGGTACTTTGAGGAAACGCCTGAGATTGATGCCACCACAGGCTTCCTCGATTTCTTCCCGGCGTCGTGTCACGGCATCCTTTATCAGGGTCCATACTACCATGATTACCAGGTATGGACTGACCGTTTTAAGGAAGAGTTTGACCCGAGGGTTGTATCGAATCCGCCTGCACCGTATGACCCGGAGATGATTACAGAAATGCTGCCGCCGTTTATGCTGACAAGGTCCCGTAGATGGCTTCGCACGGCCAAGAGGGGAAAATCCATGATTCTCGGCAAAGCGAGCTCGACTGCTTAGCTTATTTTTAAAATGATTAAAAAGGGGGTGGATGTTTAACCTATCCCCCCCCTTTTTTTTTAAAGTGAGACCATTACTGTCCGGAATAATCCGTGAATAAGTTCAACTGGTTAACGTTTCTGTCGGTATCGTTTGTGCAGCCATAAAATGTAAATAATTGATACAATGATGTTTTTTCAAATACCGAGACGCTCAGTACCTGTAAAATTGTGTAGAGACTTTCCTGTATGTTCAGCCGCTTTCTGGTGATAACTACGAGCAGATAAACGGAGACGGCAATCCAAATCTGGGTCTTCACGGCATTCTCCGAAGTGCCGCAAAAGCTCTTGATGCGCAGGTTCTGTTTGATCCACTTGAAGAAGAGTTTCACCTGCCAACGTTGTTTGTAGAGCTGGGCGATGCTGACAGCGGGCAGGGGAAAGTTGTTGGTCAGAAACACCAGCGACTTGTCGGTTTTGGCATCGTAATACCTTTCCCGGCGGAGCTTGTCGGGATAATCTCTGGCAGAGTTCTGAACGGTCAACATAATAGATTGATCACAAACGACGCCGCTGGGCTTGTTTACAGGACGGGAGTATATCCTGCGGCTCTTCAAATTCGACTTGGCCCGGATAATGAAGAACGCCGATGCCCGAGTAATGGCATGGAGTCTGGAGAAGTCCAGGAAGCCGCGATTCATGATGGAGAAGGCGCCTGCTTCCAGAGGGATCATATCCAGCACATTGACTTCGTGGATTTTTCCGTCGGTGATATGGATAAAGCTCGAGATATTGCCCCGCAGGTCCAGCAGGGTATGAAGTCGGAGGGCTCCCTTTGTTTCCCGGAGGGAACTGCGCCCAGGGAAAGATAGACAGGCAAAGGTCGATCGTCGTAGCATCCAAGGCGTAAACCGTGTTTTTCAGTTCTACGGCCAAGGGTTCCTTCTGGTAGAGTTTCCTGGCGATGCCGATCAGATGATGGGCGAAATCGGCGTAGATATGCCAGTCCCGCGTCTCGTTCGCTTCCGCCAGAGTGCTGCGCGAAACCTTGCTGCGGATGCCCATGTGATAGAGTTTTTTGCTTTGTGCTCGAAGGCAGGCTTCTATGTCCCGCAGGCTTTCGCGATACGTCAGTTGGGCGAAAGCCATGGTGCGGAACTGGTCCAGACAGGTGAAATTTTTGACGCCGAAATTGCCTCGATACCGTTGCACACAACGCTGAAAGGTTTTCAACGACATGAAGTCCATGACTTGAGTAAACACAGGTGTTACTGAATACATAAGTGCTCCTTCCCTGAAACAATTTCCGGGAAGCTTGGCAGATTTCGCTATGCGATTTCAAGTCGAGGACAAGCATAAATTGCACTTTTTGTCTGGTATATTATAATGTTATAAAATTTTATCACCGGTTATTCCGGACAGTAGTGATGGGAGACAATAAAATGGAGAGCAATAAAAAAGAAGTGCTTGCTGAAGGTCGTATAACAGAAGAGATGATAAAAGAGATGGAGGGCAAAAAGGGGTTAAAGCTGAACGTGGATAACTATTTAAATAATGTGGATGTAACGGAGATGGCAATCCGCAGCTTTGCAAACGGTGTTGGTGATGACAATCCTCTCTGGAGGGATAAAGAGTACGCAAAAAACAGCCCCTATAAAGGGATTATTGCCCCTCCCTTATTTGTTTACAGCATATTGCCTAGTGCTCCTCAATTTGGTTGGAGAGGTATCGGGGGGTTTAACGCCCAGAATGAACTTTACTTTTATCATCCCATCAGACCAAATGAACATATCGATGCAGAATCTATTTATAAAGATTTTGAGGTAAAAGAGATAGGTGGAGGCAAGAGGGTTTACGAGCAGGAAGAGCAAAGGTATGTGAACGGAAAAGGTCAGCTCGTATGTCTTTATAAGCAGATGAATATAAGGGTTGAAAGACCGACAATGAGAAAAAGGACGGAGGAAAAGGTAAAAGACGAAAAAAAGAAGCCTCCGGAATTCCCATACCCCTGGACGGATGCAGAACTAAAAGGTATAGAAGAAGAGATTTTGCAGGAGGAGACAAGAGGGAACGCACCCCGTTTCTGGGAGGATGTAGTTGAAGGAGAAGAGTTGAAACCCGTAATAAAAGGCCCTATCGGCATCTCCGATATGGTAGCCTTCTTTTTAGGGGGGGCGACCCCGGTGAGACCTTTTGGACATGAACTTGTAGTGAAGGATAAAAAACGACATCCTGCCTGGTATTTTAGAGATCCGGAAACGTACGCTATTGAACCTGTTTATGCAGTCCATTATAACAAATATGCAGCGAAGTCACAGATGGGGATTGCATGGCCATACGATGTAGGCATTCAGAGACATTGCTGGCAGGGGCATCTTCTGACCAGTTGGATAGGAGATCACGGTTGGCTGAAAATGACCAGGGTTCAGTATAGAGGATTTGTCTATCTATCTGATGTTATAAGGATAGGGGGCAGAGTGGCAAAGAAATATATAGATAATGATGGTGAACCGGTGGTAGAAATTGAAACTTATGCGACAAACCAACGTGGCGATGATACCATGCCCGGGTTTGCAATTGTTGCTCTCCCCTCCAGGGAGCGCAACTACTGGCCTTTAGAAAAACGAGTATAAGGAGAAGAAAGAATGAGAAAGACGATATTAGATAATTATAAAAGTTATGAAGATGCAGAGAAAAATTTTAGCTGGGAGCAGAGATGGGAAGTATTTGATGGAAACGAGAATAATTTTAACATTGCATACGAATGCGTGGAGAGGCACCCCAGAGAGGATAAAGCAATTAGAATAAAGTTCGACGATGGGAGAACCGAGGTCTACACATTTGGAGAGTTTTCAGATAGCGTTAACCAGTTTGCAAATTATTTAGAAAAAAAAGGCGTAAACGCCGGGGATGCGGTTGCTGTTTTACTGCCCCCATGTTTTCAATTTTATGTGGGCATGTTTGGCACATTTAAGAGAGGAGCTATTCTAATCCCCTGTGCCGTCCACTTTGGGCCCGATGCAATAAGTTTCCGTCTCAGAAAAGGCGGGGGGAAGGCGATATTGACTACCAAGGATAAGACGGATATTATCGATGAGGGTCTTCGTAAGGAACTGAACTTAAAGGTTTTATATGCAGAGGATTTGTTAAAAGAGATAAAAGATGAGCCTAAAACATATAAGGGGGTTACAACTGCCAATGATTTAGCCATGTATCAGTTCTCGAGTGGAACCACAGGCGAACCGAAGGCTGTTAATTACCGCCATGGGGCAATTACAGTATCTGCGCCTTTTATAAAGTTTGCCCAGGGTATTATGGCTGATGATAATTATTTCTGCCCTTCTTCTCCTGCATGGGGGCATGGTATCTGGTATGGCACGATAGCGCCTTTGATTCTTGGTGTGGCTATAGGAACATATTCCTATCCTGGAAAATTTAACCCCGATAGGTGTCTTGAGGCATTAGAAGAGTTTCAAGCAACAAATATGGCGGCAATAGCTTCTCACTACCGGGTTATGATTACCTCCCCGAATGTGGATAAATATAAGATTCGTTTAAAACGTCTTACATTTACCGGGGAACCAATGTCCAAGGAGGTGTTCCAGCTTGTGCAGGAAAAATGGGGGGTAACGCCTCATACCCAGTATGGTTCAACGGAGGTTGGTCCGCTTACCTCTGATTTTGCCGGTTTTGATAACTGGAAAGTAAAGATGGGTAGTCTTGGAAGGCCATCCATAGGCACAATTGTCGGGGTGCTTGATGAGGACGGTAATGAGGTGGGTCCTGGTGTTAACGGTCAGATGGCTATAAAAAGAGGAAAAAAGTGGATCGGAGTTGGCGATACGGTATATAAAGATGAAGATGGTTATTTCTTTTATGTCTCGAGGGCTGATGATGTGATCATATCGGCAGGATACACAATCGGACCTATCGAAGTTGAAACCGCCTTGATGAAGCATAACGCAGTTGATGAGTGTGCTGTTGTAGGCAGTCCGGATAAGGAAAAGGGCATAATTGTAAAGGCTTTTATAAAAATAAAGGAAGGTTATGTCCCCGCCGCTGAGCTGGAAAAAGATATTCGTGAGTTTGTAAAGACGAAATTGAGTAAACACGAATTTCCGAGGGAGATTGAATTTATCAACGAGTTGCCAAAAACAGCAGATGGTAAAATCCGTCGCAAGGTTTTAAGGGAGCTGGAAATAGAAAGGAAGAAGGGATAATAAAAGACCGCAAAAAATTCCGGGGCGCAGACAAAATGATATTTATCCAATGATATCTCCTGTCAAGAAGCCCCGGATTTTATTTCCGGTGGGGATGACAAAATTAAGTCCTAAATGGTTAAAGACAATGCTTCGCCGGTTGTATTTTGCTGATATTGTTATTTTTCTTTGATTGTTATTTTTTTTTGACAGAATCATTATAGAATGTCCCTATCATCCCCCAACTTTTCTTCCATCATCTGGAGGCTGGGGTTTTTTCCCCAGTTCTCGACTGCGGCATTCTTGGTTTTTAAATATCTCCGCTGACCCTAATATGTTCTTTACGCCAGCATGCCTTCAAGGCGGTTTCGAATGAGTGCCTCTGCTTCGGACATGATACGATTTATTAGTTCTTTGCAAGTCGGGATGTCGTGAATCAGCCCAACAACCATGCCACAGGACCAGGCGCCTGAATCGATTTCGCCATCCATCATAACCTTTGGATAAACCCCGGACACCTCTTCGATAATGTCCTCGAACCTAATGTTCTTGCCGAGTGACGCCTCTTTTTCTAACAGGCGCTCAACGGCTGCGTTATTAAAAACACGCTCGGTATTCATTAGTGGACGCATAACAAGGCGAGTGTCAAGCTCCGTTGCCGCTATAATCGCCCGCTTCACGTTTTCATGTACAGGCGCTTCCTTTGTCGCAATGAAGCGCGTGCCCATATTAATGCCATCCGCTCCCAAGGATAGGGAGGCAACGAGACTACGAGCGTCTGCCAGGCCGCCGGAGGCGACGAAAGGTATTTTTAGTTCTTCTGCCGCTCTCGGAAGCAGGATCATGTTTGGAATATCGTCCTCACCCGGGTGGCCTCCGCACTCGAATCCGTCTACCGACACCGCGTCGCATCCAATCGCCTCGGCCTTCAGTGCATGACGAACCGAGGTGCATTTGTGGATGACTTTCACGCCTGCATCCTTCAGCCTGGATACGTATTTTTGAGGATTGCGGCCTGCTGTTTCCACAATTTTCACACCCCCCTCGATAATCGCGCTTATATATCCCGGATAATCCGACGAACCGACTGTCGGTATAAAGGTTAAGTTTACCCCAAATGGTTTGTCGGTCATCTTTCGGCAGCGCGCAATCTCCTTTACTAATTCCGCCGGCGTCTTCTGCGTCAACCCCGTGATAATCCCAAGGCCCCCTGCATTTGAAACCGCTGCCGCCAATTCAGCGAACCCTACATAGTGCATACCGCCTTGAATGATCGGATGCTCGATATTAAAAAGCCTTGTTATACGCGTCTTCATGAATCACTCCCACTTTTTGTTTGACAAGATCATTATAGGATGCCCCCTTTTCCCCTGTTCGTACAGCTCAGGTTCGGGCATCGGCATATCTTCCTCCTTTATAGCCTAATAATGATTATAGTAATCCGTATAAGACCCCGTTGTCAAGAATTTTATAATTTTATAGGATGTCCCCATTGCCCATCTACACCTGATTGATCTCAATCTCATATTCGGGCAGGCTGTTGGTTGATTTCACTACGACTTCAACCCGACCGACATTGAGGAGAATTTTTTCAAAGAGGCTCCGCAGTTGGCCAAAGTCAGCCGATTCCTGGAATAGCTTCAACAATTCCAGCTCTTCCTCCAACGGTCCCTCTTCTTGATCCCCTTTAAGGAGTATACCCAATACTCTCTTATACTCCCTTTTTGCAATAGTCTCAATGCAGCTCGCGAATTGCCTCAAATAAAATGTTACCCAAAGAGTGATTAAAAAGGGATCGTTGACTCATAAATAGATGTTACCGAACATCGACTTCCAAAAGGAGGGATACTTATGAGTCCACGGTCAAAACGAGAGTATCGGGAGGCAGTATATTTAAGGTATAAAAATGCTCCTTCTAATGAAAAAACCGTCATCCTGGATGAATTCTGCGCTACCTGTGGTTACCACCGAAAACACGCCATCAGAGTCCTTAAAAAGTTCAAACGGTTTACCAAACCAAAGGCAAAGAAAAGAGGGAAACCCTCCGTTTATCAAAATGAAACAGTCCTTAAACCCCTTAAAGAAATCGGGCTTGCCGCTAATCTGCCCTGCTCAAAACGACTCAAGGTTATCATGCCGCTGTGGTTTCCAGGATATGTTCAACTCTTCGGCCCACTTCCCCCGGATGTTGCCAATGCCTTACGGAAAATCTCTCCCCCAACCATAGACAGAATTTTAAAGCCTATCCGGATCCATTATACAAAACGGGGCCGCAGCACCACAAAGCCGGGAACTCTTCTACGAAAGCAAATTCCCATCAAAAAGGGAGACCCTTCCACAACTTTTTCTGCCCTTCGGTAAAGCTTATCGCGAAAGAAAGAATCGGATCTAAAACCATCAAACGCCACGATCTCCCAAAAACTCCTTACCAGAGAATCATGGATTCCCCTCATATCCAGGAATTGGTCAAACTCTCCCTGTACAATCAACTTGAAAACCTCAACCCTTTTATGCTAAGAAAAACCATGGACAAGAAATTGAAAATAATCTTCTCCATAATCAACACTTCAGTAACTTCGCCACGCTTCATTCATTGCGCGCATATTGGCATATTGTAATCCCCTCTTGAGAGGGGATTAAGGGGTGTGTAGAGGGGTGTCACGAAGTGATGGGGTGTGTAAAATTATATTGTTAATTTTTTTTGTCCTGAGTTAGAATTGATAATGGGAATAGATGGAAATAGACATGATAGGGAAACCGCTTACGAAAAAGCTATGGAGCGTCAGCTGGGGATCGAGGGATTAGGGATACAATTTCTGCGTTTTAACGATTTAAATGTAAAGAGAAACATGCCAGGCGTGTTGAGTGCTATTGAGCAATGGATAGAAGAACACACCCCTGACCCCTCTCAAGAGGGGATTCTCCACTCCGTCGCTCTGCGCTCTCTTGGCCATCTGAATGGGACTGTTCGGTTGCGGAGAAGATCAAGTTCTGTCAGTTCTGTGGCGTGAGCTTGGACAAAGAAATGGAAACATGAAGTTTGAAAGTGAGTTGGTAGCCGCAACCTTTAGGTTGCATATATTATCTTTGTTTTTACGCAGGCTAAAGCCTGCGGCTACCTACTACTACCAAAATTAGCATTACAACACAATCTCAAAAGGGTACTGGCATGAGCAAAACTAAACAGACGGTGCGAAAAACCGGCGCGAAAGATCACCGAGTCAGAAAACGCAAATTGTATAATGCCATTACGGACGTGGCGGGTATAGAGGTTGGCCATTGTACTGATCTTGAGCACTTAACCGGGACAACCGTGATCCTGGCGCGGGACGGGGCAGTGGCCGGGGTTGATGTTCGCGGATCAGCGCCCGGAACGAGAGAGATCGACCTCCTCAATCCGGTCAACCTGATCGAAAAAGTCTACGCCGTGGTTCTGACCGGGGGAAGCGCTTATGGGCTTGCCGCGGCTGACGGAGTAATGCATTACCTGGAGAAACAAGGGATCGGCTTTCGTGTCGGAAATGGCACTGTTGTGCCGATTGTGCCGGCGGCCGCGCTCTACGATTTAGGAAGAGGAGGGGCTGGTTTTACGGTGAGGCCGGATGCTTCCTTCGGTTTTACCGCCTGCGTTCAGACGAGGACCGGGCCGGTTGAACAAGGTAATGTTGGAGCCGGTACGGGCGCGCTTACGGGTACGCTTATAGGAAACGAGGTAAAAGGCGGGATAGGAACTGCAAGCACTAACCTCGGTAATGGGATAATTGTCGGCGCTCTGGTGGCGGTGAATTCCGGGGGCAGCATAGTTAACCCCGAAACCGGTGAATTTTATGCCGCGTTTTTGGAAACGGACAATGAATTCGGCGTCCTAAAAGCAGCTTTCTCCTTAACCCCCGAGGATTCAAAAAAGCAGAGAAGAACTCGGGGCCCTCATGCCATAAACAAGACAACCATTGCAGTGGTAGCAACGAATATTGAGCTGACCAAAGCGCAAGCAACCAAAGTTGCGCAAATGGCTCATGACGGAATGGCACGAGCGATCCGGCCGTCGCATACCATGTTTGACGGGGATACTATTTTCACCTTGAGCACGGGAAAGAAAGGAATCGCCGACATGGAAACGCGAGGCCGGTGGGGTGATCAGGCAGCAAAGCTTAATGCAATCGGATCGGCTGCCGCGGATACGCTTTCCCGGGCGATTGTGCATGCCCTGATAACCGCAAGAAGTATTGCCGGTATGCAGAGCTATCGCGATCTTTATCATCGTTGAAACAGAAACCGTCCCACCCATAAACGACTGGAAATAAACAGGCTGAAAAGGAAATAGGAAAACAATAGGGGTCGCGCTATTCCCTCGTAACAACGGACAATCGTAAACAAACCTGCTTTTGTGAGAAAACGTCTCTATGAAACTTTGTCTTTTTACTCCTTTTTCTCAACTTACCTGCTTTAAAAATTCCTCAACAATTTTTTTCGTTTTTTCCGCAAGCTGATGGGCGGGGTAAAGCTTTCCGGCCCGGTGTTCTTCATAGTGAAGAATCTCCTGGACAATTGTTTCACTTTGTTTTTCTAACGACAGAGTTGAAAATTCATGAGGATTCATAAGAATCAAAATGTCTACACCGCAATTCATAAGGCATAACTGAGACATATGGGGAAACTTTTCCTTTGCTTCCGGGTTGTTAAAACGCTTCTTAGGTTCTTTAATGGAGATAGCCAAAGAAGTAGAGTAATCAGTTCGCTTTTTTCCTTCTTTTCCATCGGCTGAAGGCGCTGAAGATTTTTTTGTTAATAATTTATACTGAACGGCCAGATCATTTTTTTCTTTGGCGCATTTTTTCCATTGATCAGCGGTGAGAAACAGCATCCGTGCTTTTCCCGTAAGAGCTTCTTGCTTGAGAGTAAAATTAATTAATTTTTCAAAATGTTCTTCCATCATAGTATCCCTGAGCGTGATGCGTGTTACCTATGATCATCAATAAAAAAAGCCTGGGGAAACGTTATCTAATCACTTAAATCCCCTAAAACCTTTTTTACTACAGCAAAGTCCTTATCTCCAAGGCTTTCCGATAAAGTCTTGACTTTTCAGTGTTTGGGTTTGAGAACCTTAAGTATTCCGGGATTAATGCCAGGAGGAAGCATCAGCCAGATACGTTTCAGGGAGTGGGTAAAAATTTCCTCCAGGGCTGAGCGCAGCAATACCAGAAAGCGTTTTTTGCTCAGGGAGCCATGACGGGTTCCGAGAAACGGAAGGGCAAGTGAATGCAGTTTGCGCTGTTCAGTCTCCCGGAAGATTCCTTCAAGGGCTTTCGCTACCCATGCTTCCTTCCATGATGGTTCCTGGTTAAGGTCGTGCACAACAGCAAGCAGCTGAAGCGGAGATGTGCCTTTCACCAGCACTGAACCTGGTTTCTCTGGTTTCATCTCTCGCAATTCGGTCAACAAACGAACGAGCGGCCCTGGTGGTTCGTTTAATTCCACGGGAGCGCTGAGAACGAGGAAGGTGTCCTCTTCATAAACAACCGCATCTGTTCTAAATGGCGGTTTATTTTCTGGTGCGACCACGATATAAACCGATCCCATTGCGAACCGGGAGGAACGTCCCCCGCGAATCAGCCGCAGCCTTGGTTTGACGGTTATGTTTTTTACTTTTCCCACACTTCCGGTTTAAAATTTCCCATGGTATAAAGTTCAACGCGATAGGGTTTAACGATGATGATCCCATAATTCGGATCATCAGGTCCTTTAAAATATCTTGTCAGGCAATCGTTCCAAAAGGCTTCCCGTTCTGCTTTGTCAGTCGAGAGCTCCGCTTTCGCCTGGATTTGTAAATAAGTCTGAGCGGTCGCAAGGTCGGTAACCCCACAGGTCACATGTACCTCCGGATTTTTTTTGATCTGGGCTACTTTTCGGGAGCCGATAAACGTGGAGAAACGGATGGTTAAATCCTTTGAACCGTGACACGTAACATACCGAACCCATGGCTTGCTTTCTTCAGCAATTGTGGCAAAGCCGGCCAAATGCGGTTCCTTGATGATGGTGAAAATGCGTTGCGCTAAATCACGCATGGATATCCCCTATCTATTGTTAATTGGCAAAGGAATTTTTTGATAGAAATTTTTCTCTAAAAACACTTCAGCTTTTTTGTGTTTTCCCAGGGTTATGTCATATCCCCCAGCTCATACTGGAGGATGCTGAGAAAGGTGAGGGACACGGTTTCGGTTCTCAGGATACGCTCACCTAAGCTTATGGGTTTAAAGCCGTGATTTAGGGCGCGGGTTATTTCTTCAGGCGCGAATCCTCCTTCCGGTCCCACCAAAAAAAAAATAACGCGTTTATTCTGGTTGGTCCTAAGAAAATTTTTGAGTGGGTCGTGGGAAGGGTTTTTTTGCAGTATGACCTTAAGACTCGCTTGTGAGGGTTGAGTGAGCAGCTCGATAAAATCAACCAAATGATTTACCGTGGGGATATGGACACGGCCGGACTGTTGAGACGCTTCCTGACATATCTTTTGCCACCGTTCAATCTTTTTCATTGCCTGGCGGCTATTTAAACGAGGTATGGTGCGGGAGGAAAAGAAAGGGTGGATTTCACCTACCCCAAGCTCTACTGCTTTTTGAATAATAAAATCCATTTTTTGTGATTTAGGCACTGCTTGCCCCAGATGAATTTTTAGGGGCGATTCGCGCGGGGGATGAGTTTTTTCCATTATTTTAAGCTCACCTGCGTGAGGGGTAAGAGAAACAATCTGAGCGAGATATTCGAAACCTGTGCCGTCAAAAACGCTCAGGGGATCTTTTGGCTTAAGGCGTAAAACCAGCCGAACTTTTTTTAGCAGCTCACCCCGGAGGATAATCCGGTCCTGGCTTATGTTTTCAGGGCTGACAAAAATACGGTGAGGCGCGGATGTATAAATGTGATTGAAGTTAGTGGGAAGATGTGAGTTGAAAGCTTCTCTTTTATTCAACTAAAGGCAATTCTCCATTGGCTGTTACTTTGAAGCGTTATCCTTAGGCAGTTCCTTTTCACTTGACTTTTCGTTTTCGTCCAATTCACCGGTGGCTGTTTTTTTGAAATTTCGGATAGCTTTGCCCAAACCAGCGCCTATTTCGGGAAGTTTTCCCGCCCCAAAGATTACCATAACAATAACAAGGACTACAAGAAGCTCTGACATTCCTATGTTGGGTAACATGATTTTGTCTCCTCAAAGAAATTAACTCCTTATACCAAGTCGCCTTCATTTGTATATCTTTGTTGGCTCCTCGTCATACTCCTTGACGTACTTAAATGTACGCCTGCGTCGATTCCTCGTCGCCGCCTCGATCTACTTTTGAATGCAACTTGGTATTAAAAATATCTCACGTTATAAAATACCAAAATAATCTTTTGGTTGCAAACCTTTTCTTTTTTGGCTGAAACAAAAGAAGACGAAAAGGAACGTTCTCCTTTCCGTCTCTTTTTCAAAAACCGCTTATAAATTCCGTGGTAAAACGCTGTAGGTCTTAAAACTGACTACAATATCTGCTGGTTACGCTTTTTTGAATTCGTACGCAATCTTTCCGTTGGCGAGCTGCACAGGCAACGCCTTAACTTTCATTCCCACAACAACATCAGCATCAGAGAGTTCTTTGCTCATTCGGCCGAATACTTTGACATCTTTGAATTGGGAAAGCGCAATCGTGTAGGGCAGATCTTCTTCAAAACCGACCGGACCGTACTGTAACTTGCTAAACGTTAAAAGAGTTCCTTCGTCGGTAACTTCAATCCAGTCCATATCACTGGAGAGACAGCCACTGCAATCAGCCCGGGGAGGGAAAAACGTCATCCCGCATTTCTTGCATTTGGTGGCCATTACCTGGCCTTTTTCGAGAAAAGCGATAAAGTCATTAACCTTAGAAATGGAAGTAAAACTAACGAGTCCAAATTTTTTAAACCGATCGTCAATTTCTTGCTTTGCCATTTTAGTCCCTCCCTAAGATAGTAACGTTGCCATAAAGCCCCACTCCGCCGATATTATGAACCAAACCAATTTCAGGATTGCTTACCTGCATTTGTCCGGCCTCTCCACGAAGCTGGAGAACGATAGTCCTTAATTGGGAACCACCGGTCGCGCCAATCGGGTGTCCCTTGGAAAGAAGCCCACCATCAACATTAACCGGGATGCTTCCTTCTCTGTAAGTCTCTTTGGATCTGATAAGGTCTTTGCCTTCGCCGGGTTTGGCAAATCCCAGGTTTTCATACGCCATCATTTCGGCGATGGTAAAACAGTCATGGACTTCCGCTACGTCTACATCCCTGTGGCTTATTCCTGCCATCTTATATGCTGTCTTGCTTGCTTCTACGGCCACGGTAAGTCCGCTAAAAAGATCGCGTCCGGCCATGTTAACCGCGGTTGATGCAGCGCCGACACCTAATATCCATACGGGTTTTTTAGAGAAGACTTTAGCTTTTTCTTCGTTGGCCACGATAATACAGGAACTGCCGTCCGCATTGGCACAGCAGTCCCCAACCCGGAGGGGAGATGCGACCGGCCCCGCCATAGTATCTTGGGGGTTTTTGAACATCTCGAGGGTAACCGGTTTCTGATAAACCGCCCGGTCATTGATCTGGCCATAGGTCGCAGCTTTAACCCGGATTAAAGCGAGGTCTTCTTCAGTAGTGCCGTATTTTGCCATGTGGGCGCGGGCATGGAGGGCATAATAGGCAGGCATCATGGTGCCAAAGGGAGACTCCCACTGGATATCCGCGCCTCGTCCCATTCTTTCCTGAGATTCGGCGGAACTAATTTCCGACATTTTTTGAAAGCCAAGAACACAGATAGCATCATGCAGACCGGCTTTGACCATAGAATAAGCAACTTTTAACCCCATGCTGCTGGATGAACAAATGGATTCGAGATAAAAGGTCGGCTGAGGAGTAAGACCAAGATATTCAGCAATTACCCCAGCTGGCGATCTCTGCTTATCGTATTCAGGGGCAGAACAAATTATAGAAGCATCGATATCTTTACTCGTCATATTTGCATCCTGTACCGCCTCCCGATAAGCTTCAAAAGCTAACTCCCGGATACTTCCCGGATAGCCGCGGACAAATTTACTTTGGCCTACGCCAATAATTGCAACTCGTGCCATTTTGCCCTCCTTATTATTTATTTACAACCTTTATTTGTTTATCAACCAACGTACCCGCCATCAACTCCGATAACCTGAGCAGTAATCCAACTTGCCTCATCCGAACCCAGAAATACGAAAATGGGGGCAACATCATCTACTGTCCCAAACCGGCCAAGCTGGATTCTCCCCATATACACATCCTTTAACTTCGGATCAGTGCGGATAGTTTCAGTCATTTCCGTTTCAATAACCCCGATTTCCACCGCATTCACGGTGATTCCCGCCCGCCCAAGCTCTCGGGAGGCAGACTTGGTGAATCCGATCAAACCGGCCTTAGCGGAAGCATAATTGATTTGGCCGGCAGTGCCGTATACGCCGGCGGTGGAAATGACGTTGATAATCTTACCGCATTTCCGATCCCGCATGTGATTAGCCACGGCCTGCGTGCAGAGAAAAGCGCCTTTAAGGTGAATGTCGACAACATCATCCCACTGTTCTTCCGTCATTTTCCAGAGCATGGCGGCCTTTGATACGCCGGCATTATTTACTAGGATGTCCACTTTGCCAAACTTTTCCAGAGCTGCTTTTACCATGTTGTCGCAGTCTTCTTTTTTAGTCACATCCGCCTTCACCACCACGACCTTCCGGCCCAGCTTTTCGATTTCCTTGGCAGTATCATTGGCGGTGTCCGGATTCTTGGTGTAGTTTACCACCACATCGGCACCCTCCTGGGCATATTTTATTGCGATGGCCCGTCCTATTCCGCGGCCAGACCCAGTTACGATTGCTGATTTACCCGCAAGTCTCATAGTTAAAAATCTCCTTTTATATTGTTTTTTTAGATTCTTTTATCTGCCGGCACGGCCGATCTTTAAAGACTTTAAATTTTTTTATCTGAATGAACATTCATTCGGAGGTAAAAAAAACATATTGATATGAAAATGTCAAGTTTTTTCCAGAAAAAAGCAAAAATTTGTGGTAAAATATTCATAAATCCAATACTTACTCGGTTATAAAAACCAACGGTTTGGTCTTGATAAAAAATTTTTATATTTTAGCGCGTTAAAGGAGACGGTTTGATAGGCAGGGTGAAGGCGTCACCAGTGTTGGACGCAATGAAGATGAGCATGTCCGGAAATGACCCTTTCGCTTTACAAAACGTTCTTGGCGTATTTGGAAAGCAAGGGATTAATATCTGTTTAGGCGTGGAGATAAAAAATAAAGAAGATGTAATGGATATTACGTTATGTTTTAACCCGAAGGAAACTGATTATGTTACTACTTTTATCCAGGAGCATTATCCAACCCTCTATTTTTCCATGATAAAATCAGTAAGGATTATCTCGGTCTTCCCTTTCCGGGATAATGCTGAGGTTGCTTTTCGGTTTATAAAAACACTGGAGGACAACGCGGTCCCTGTGCTTGTTTTAAGCACCTCGTTATCTTCGATATCCTGCCTTGTACCTCAAGTGTATTGCTCGATTGCCATCGAATCCCTGGAAACAACCTTTAGTCTCAGTAATAAAGATTCATGAACAACGAAAAAATCCGCGCTTACCGAATCATCAACCATCAATTTTTGACCCTGGTCAGAATAGAATTTCCTGGGGGCTCTGATTCTCCGTTTGGGGAAATTTTCGAGGTTTTTAAACAACGCAACCTCTCGCTTCGTTTTCTTGCCTCGGAAAGGTCCTTAAAAGGAGAAAAGACTCTTTATCTGGGGGTGGATCTTCTTTCGGAAGAAACGGTTGGGGAGCTGATTGATGCCCTGCGAGGAATAGAAAACCGCAGAGAACTTGCTTTGATTTCCCAGGTGAGCATGGCCATGCTTTATGGCCCCCATTTCGGCGAAATGCCGGGAATTTTTGGGCTGACGTTCTCGGCGTTTGCCGGTTCAGGCATTATTCCCTTAGCAATAAGCGCTTCTTCCTCATCCCTCTCCTGGCTGTTTCCTTCCGGTCAGTTTAAAAAAGCTCTTGAAATTCTTCATGGTATCTTTGAATTTCCCAAGGCTTTTTCTTCCCGGGATGAAAATAGCGATGATCTTTGAGGAGAGAAAAGCCTTCTAACGGGGTTTACTGCGGGTCTTTTTTGAGAAAATCGTTAATTTGGATTACTTTGTCATGAAAGGATGCTTCTTTTTTAAGGTGGCAGCCTTTTTCGATTTTTTCGATATATTTTGATAGCTCCGGATTTTTTTGGATAATCAGGTCTATTTGTTTTAATAACTCTTCAGCCTTGAGCTTTATTTCGCTCAGGTCCAAGTCAAAACCAACGATTTCTTTTAAACACCCAAGGATCTGGCAGGTAATGGGGAAGTTATTGTTGGTAAGATATTGCGGGACATGGCCCCAGATATTTATTCCCTTGATTCCGATTTCCTCCGCTTCCTTGAGAAGAAAAGTATGGATGCTTACCGGTCCTTCATATTGCGCGTTTTTTATTCCTGAAGCAACCACTTTGTCTTTCAGAACATTATCAGTAAACACTCCTGAGATCCAGGGGTTTTGTTTGTGGGTGACATAATCGTACGTTCCGCCTATGGTAATAAGCATTGCAACGTCAAAATCTGTTGCTAACTTGAGGAAAGATCGGGTAAACTGTTTCCATCGAAGCTGTGGTTCTTTTCCAAGGAAAAGAATCAGATCCGGGAAACCGGCGCTCTTTTTATAAAAGAATTCATACGGAGAGAAAAGAAGGTACTTTACTTCACCACCATCAATTTTGGCATACGGACGGTTATTGGAATATTTATGGAAAAGATCGGGATTTACCTCAGCAAACTTTTTTACTCCCAGCCCCTTTTTTAAAAAAGTTAATACATCAGATGAAATACAGCCCGCATTGGGCCAGCCCTCAAATCCGGCAATAAGGATGGGGTGATTTAAATTCGGCTTTTTAGAAAAATTGATGAATCTCATATTTAAAGTATACTCCATAGTCTTTGTGAGTCAATTTTTTTCATATTCTACCATGCTTTCAAGGGGAAGTGTGAGTCACCATGGTTATTTTTTCTATTAGGTCGGGTAGCTTGATATGAAGCGCGTTGTTTTAGCGGCTGATCTTGGGGGAACCAATATCCGCGTTGCCGCGATTGATGAACAGGGCACGATTGAGAAACGGGTTCAAAGGCCGACGCTCGCCCATGAAGGCGAGAAATCGGTTTTGCGAAGCCTCATTTCCGCGATTGAAGAAGTTTACCAGGCTTTTCCCGAAAAACAGATAAAAGGGGTTGGAGTGGGCATCGCGGGAGCGATTGACATCGAGAAGGGTATTATCACCCAGTCCCCAAACTTAGTAGGATTTGATGGCTATCCCCTCAGAGATAAGCTTCAGGCATCTTTTCTTAAACACCTTAGCCTCATGATCGACAATGACGCTAATCTCGCGGCTATGGGGGAAAAGTGGAAAGGGGCGGGCGCAGGTGTCAATGACTTGATCTGTCTCACGCTCGGCACGGGTATCGGCGGCGGCCTTATCATACACGGTAAGCTGGTACATGGCGCTGATGGTATGGCGGGTGAAATTGGTCATATCACTGTTGATCCGCAAGGCCCGCGGTGTAACTGCGGCAATCGCGGCTGTTTAGAAGCGTTAGCGTCAGCAACCGCGTTCAAACGAGAAGCGATCAAAGCGTTGCGCACGCATCCGGAAAGCGAGTTACACCAGCGGTGCGGCCACGATCCGGAAACCATTACCGCCGAGATGGTGTATCAGTCCGCCAAAGCCGGAGATCAGATCGCCCGAAACATTTTTCAGGATATGGGCCGATACCTCGGTATTGGCATTGCCAGTCTGATCAACATCCTTAATCCGGAGATGGTTGTTCTTGGCGGCGGAGTGAGCAAATCCTGGGATATGTTTTTTTCGTTTACCAAAGAAGAAGTACAAAAGCGGGCGCTTAAAATTCCAGGGGCGCGGGTAAAAATAGTGCCGGCAGTCTGCGGCGATGACGCGGGATTACTGGGGGCGGCGTATCTGGTTTTTCATGCTCTCCCATAATATTCGTCCTCTTCCCATTGCATTGGATTATATCTGATATATTCACGAATACGGTTTAATTCGTTTTCGAGGCGAATAATATGGTCGTAAAAATTCCGTTGCCAAACCGGGATACCGGGGGTTTTGCGGATTTGGTTGATTCGTTTGGTTACGGCGGATTTGAAACCGTCAACCAATGCGCCAATTGATTTTGGTTGTGGACCGGGGCGATGTTTCGTAGGGGTTAGCTTACGACATAGAGAAGAGCTTATGAGTCTTCTATCAACCGATGGGAGGTGAAGATCGTAAGGCCATAGATGATGTCGAGGGGAAGGAATTCTTGGATAGTGGGGTCAAAAAGAATTTTTACTGAGGTAGGGAACTCTTCGTCTTCTATCCAGAGCACATACGTAATTGGGATCTTAGGCGCTGCCTTTAACTCGATCGCCGCATCACCCAAGAAAATCTTTTCTCCCTTAAGCTTTAATCCAGCAGCAAGAAATCCTTCCGGATTATTGCCAAACTCTTTAATTATTCCTTGCGTTGATAGGGCATGAGGCCCGCGAAAAAACATCTCACCGCCTTTGAGCTCTTTTCCCGAAACTCGTCTTCTCTCAAGGGGAATGTTCTTGGTTTCCAAAAGGTAGTGGAGTAGAAAGAGGATACGTTCAACCCGGAATTTTTCTTGCGAAGCATCGCCCTCAGGGAGTTTTGTTATTTTTTTATTTTTTGGAGAAACACCATAGACCTCATCAAGCACCGGAATAAGGTAAAGCTCCTGCTTGTGGTCAAAGGAAACGTCGCAGTTTCGGCTGATAGTTTCAGGGTCAGCTTTTTGTAAAGCCCCCCAAAGTTCATCATCCACGATGAAGTGCTGGAAAATCTCTTCGGGTTGATTAAAAGTGGCGCTCATATTCTATACACAATGCAGTAAGTCTTATGGAGATTGTTATTCCGGGCCTGACCCGGAATCCAGTTTTTTTTGGATTCCCGCTTTCGCGGGAATGACGCATTATGTTGTGGTTTATAATGCTATGTATAACAATACCTTTCGCTTCTTCGGTGTAGGCAGATGTGTTGGGTAATTTTTATAGCAGTTTCAAATATATAAATCAAGCCTTGGTTTTATTTTTTTTGGCAAAGGCTTGAAAAAAGGAGGCAAAGCTGGCAAAATGAGAAAAGTAGTCTAAAGGAGCAAGGAACGGGGAACGAGGATGAAGAGTTAAGAGTTAAGTTTTAAGGATTAAGAAAATTCAAACTTAACCCATTTATCTTAGAACTTAAAACTAAATCTGAAAATGTTATCAGTCAAGGAAATTAACGTATATGAGTAATGCGATCGTTGTCAAAGGGGCGAGACAGCACAACCTGAAAAACATTGATCTGGAAATCCCGCGGGACAGGCTGGTGGTGATCACCGGTTTGAGCGGGTCAGGGAAGTCATCGCTTGCGTTTGATACCATTTACGCGGAAGGGCAACGGCGCTACGTTGAGTCTCTTTCCGCTTACGCCCGGCAGTTTTTAGAGCAAATGGATAAACCCGACGTGGATGCTATTGAAGGTCTTTCTCCGGCAATCTCCATTGAACAAAAAGGTATTAGCCGAAATCCGCGCTCGACGGTGGGAACGGTTACCGAGATTTATGACTATCTCCGCCTTCTTTTTGCCCGGGTCGGACGGCCTCACTGTTATCGCTGTGGTCAGGAGATAAGCGCACAAACCATACCGCAGATGGTTGACCAGATTATGGAGCGTCCTCCTCAAAGCAAAATTGTCATCCTTGCTCCGATTATCCGGGGTAAAAAAGGCGAGTTCCGGAAAGACTTAGAACAGCTTCGGAAGAAAGGGTTTATACGCGCACGAATCGATGGATCGTTACGGGATTTGGATGAGGAGATCGTTTTGGATAAAAACAAAAAGCACCAGATCGAGGTGGTGGTGGATCGGTTGATCATCAAAGAAAAAATTGAGAAGCGGCTTTCGGACTCCTTAGAGACGGGGCTCAATTTAAGTGGTGGGATTGTAAAAATTGAAGACCAGGACGGAGAAGGGAGGATTTTTAGTGAAAAGTTTGCCTGCGTTGATTGCGGGGTAAGCTATTCAGAGATCACGCCGCGGATGTTTTCCTTCAACAGTCCGTATGGCGCGTGTCCTGCCTGCGGCGGGTTAGGAAACAAGCTTTACCTTGACCCGGAGCTTATTGTTCCCAATCCGGAATTTTCTATCCGTGAAGGCGCGCTTGACCCCTGGGCAAAAAGAAATTCAGTCTACTTTCATCAGATCTTGGATGCGTTAAGTGAACATTACACGTTTGACATCTACACCCCTTTTAAAAAACTTCCTGACCACATAAAACACGTTCTTCTTTATGGTTCAGGGGAGGAAAAGATTAAGTTTTACTATGAAGATGCAGACCGGCGTCATTTTTTCTTTCGCCCGTTTGAAGGGATAATCCCCAACCTTGATCGCCGCTTTAAGGAAACCAACTCTGACTTGATCCGGGAAGAAATCGAACGGTATATGAATATCCATCCGTGTCCGGTTTGCGAGGGAAGCAGGCTTAAGCCCGAAAGCCTATTTGTGAAGCTGAACGAAAAATCGATTTATGAGGTCAGTTCTCTGTCGATCACCCAGGCGTTTTATTTTTTTGAAAGTTTGAAACTTAATTCCCGGGAAAAGGCGATTGCCCACCCCATTCTCAAAGAAATATTGGCCCGGCTTAAGTTCATGACGGATATGGGGCTTGATTATCTCACGTTGCATCGGTCCTCAGCAACCCTTTCCGGAGGCGAAGGACAGCGGATACGTTTGGCCACGCAGATCGGCTCCGGGCTCATGGGGGTGTTATACATTCTCGATGAGCCGAGCATCGGCCTTCATCAACGGGATAACAATAAGCTGATCAATAATCTTAAAAGACTGCGAGACCTCGGTAATACCGTGCTGGTGGTGGAGCACGATGAAAACACGATTGTAGCGGCTGACCAGGTGATTGATATGGGCCCGGGCGCGGGAGTCAATGGCGGAGAGGTAGTCTTTAGCGGCACGCCCCAGCAGTTAATCGGGTGCGAGAATTCTCTCACCGGTCAATACCTCTCAGGAAGGCTTTTGATACCGGTTCCAAAAAAAAGGCGTTGCCCTGATAACCGCTTTTTTACCATCAAAGGAGCACGTGAAAACAATCTAAAAGATTTAGAAGTGCGATTTCCTGTCGGGATTTTGATCTGTGTTACCGGAGTCTCCGGTTCAGGGAAAAGCACTCTTATCATTGACACGCTCTACCGCGCGTTGGCGCAAAAATTCTACCGGAGTAAAGAACGGCCGGGAAAATTTCTTGCGCTTGAAGGACTGGAATATATTGATAAGGTTATTGACATTGACCAGAGCCCTATCGGCCGGACGCCGCGATCCAATCCCGCGACCTATACTGGCGCTTTTACCTTTATCCGGGAACTTTTTGCCGCCACTCCCGAGGCCAAGGTCCGCGGTTATAAGGCGGGCCGTTTCAGCTTTAATGTCAAAGGAGGCCGGTGCGAAGCGTGTTGCGGCGATGGACTGATAAAGATCGAGATGCACTTTCTTCCTGATGTATATGTGACCTGCGATGAATGCAAAGGAAAACGGTATAACCGGGACACACTGGAGGTAGTGTATAAAGGGAAAAACATCGCTGAGGTTCTGGATATGACCGTAGTGCAGGCGTTAGATTTTTTTTCTAATATTCCCCGGGTGCGGGAAAAGCTCCAGACACTCAACGAGGTGGGGCTGGGATATATCACGCTCGGGCAGTCTGCTCCGACACTTTCGGGTGGTGAAGCCCAGAGAATTAAACTTTCGCGCGAATTGAGCAAACGGAGCACCGGCCGAACTCTCTATCTGCTTGATGAGCCGACCACCGGGCTTCACTTTGCGGATGTTAAGAATCTTTTAGAAGTCCTTAATCGCCTCACGGACAGGGGAAATACGATTATCATCATTGAGCATAATTTGGAGGTCATCAAAACCGCGGACTATGTTATTGACTTGGGGCCGGAAGGAGGAGATAAGGGCGGCTACGTGGTGGCCTGTGGGACTCCGGAAGAGGTTATTCAAAACAAAGATTCTTATACCGGTCACTACTTAAAATCTCTTCTCGAAAAACAAGTCTGCAAAAGCCTTTGAAATGAGTTTAATGATTCGTGCACGTAGCGGCAGCAGAGGAATAATATCCCCCTCACCGAGATTAATTTATAAAATCAGGATTGCTCTTAGAAGCGACAATCCTGTTCAAGGATCAAATATAAAAAAAATTATTTTTTATGTTTTACAATCTCAACCATCTTTTTATAGTTGAACCCTTTGTTAAACGGATTGTCAGCATTATGACAGGTAATGCAAACCTGCTCAGTAGGCTCGGTTAGCCCGGCCTCCAGAGCCATTTTATGCTGGGTTGCTCGGTTTTCTTGGTATTTTTTCTTATTCATGATGGCGGGGCTTCTATATTTGCTTCCCGGGCCATGGCACGATTCGCAACCAACGTTCGTTAAATCAGCGCCAGGCGCAGCCGGTTTACCGTATCCGACACTATGGCAAACAAGACACGAGGCATCAGCGGTATAATCCTTTTTGGGATCAAATTTCGCTCTGATCTTAGCATCTGCTTGGGTCCCCGGCTTTAAAGTGTCCAAGGCACGGGAATGAGGCTCTTTTTGCCAGGATTGAAATTCAGCCCGATGACAAGCGATGCATTTTTTATTTCCTACATATTGTAATTGTTCTGCCACAACTTTGGGAAGTTGGGCTAATAGAAATAAAAGCATAATCACGATTAGGGGTAAAATTGCCATACCGGTTTTTTTCATGGTCATATCCTTTTTTAGAAAGATTTTAAAGGCATAATTCTTTCTTAATGAGTTATTTTTTTTCGACTCCATCGGTCAGGACGGGTTTTTGAACTCCATACGCGGCTCCTTGTGATGGCAAATAAAAGAAAAATATTCTTTTATTTTGTTTTTGGCAAGACTTCTTACGTATCGTAAGAAAAAAGAAGGCATTTTTATGGAGAATAATCTATAATTTTGCTTGATACTCTTCATTTGATTATTTTGGTTGATCTATGCAAGATAACAGGTCTTATATTCTCCAATTCAAAATAAAATCAGCAGCCGCTTAATTATAAGTTTAGAAACTCTGCCCCGCTCTTTCTTCTCATAGTTCGAGCGGGATTTTTATTTCTTCCTCTTTTTTCTCCCTTCCCCTTCCTCAAGAATACTGGTCATTAAGTTATTCGGGGTGCAGTCATTTAGTACAGACAGCAACGGGGTTTCATACCTAATAAGTCTATGCAGGGGGGATCAATGCGAGGCCCTTTTATTTTTAATTAGAAATGAGAGCCTCAAAAGAGGTGATTTGGTTTAGGAGGTTCAGATTGTGATTTTCATATAATGTCTTGATTTGTTTTATAATTGACTTTTAACTTCTCTAGGTTTATATTATGATTAGTTTTTAGATGCTTTTCAATTCCTGAATAAAAAACAATAAAACAAGGATAACAGTGGAGGGAAATTTATCCATGGTTCCGTGAACTAATATAGGCCGAATTACCGAAAAGGTGGTTTGGCCTATTTATTTGCTCTTTGAAAGGTCTGGATTTCAAAAACCGGAGAAATATTTTTGCTTAAACAGTGTGCTCTATAAACAATAATAAAGTTTTCGATCAACCCTTATGAAGAAAAAACTTTAGAAAGGAGTGATTGATGGATTCCAATCGTACGGAAAATAGCTTCGCAGCACTTGCTCTGGCTTTTGTCATCGGAGGACTTATTGGAGCAGGCTTGGGATTTCTTTTTGCTCCTCGAACAGGAAGTGAAACACGGGAAAAAATAAAGGATCTGGGGGAAAATCACTTGAAAAACTCCTTGATACGGTTGAGACCATTGGTGGAGAGGGCTAAAGGATTGGCTGATGCCGGAAAAGAAAAATTTTCTTCAGTCAAAATCAATTTCTGTGAACCATATTATAGGGCGAGAAAATGGTGGGTTGAGCACTTTGGTTGTGCCTAAAAATAAAAAAGAGGAAGCAAAAGAAGCGTAAATTTTTCGCTTCGTGGGTGGCGGTAGTAAAGATTAATAACAGGTTTGGGGCTGGATGCGTGACCAGCTTGATAAATCGGCTTTAAGTGCATAACACAGACGCCAAAGTTTTAATAAGAGGCGAGACTGAACTTTTTAGAAAAAGTTGCCTAAAGTTGAAACAGCGAAGCCTCGTCAAACACCTGTTAAGGTAGGTTAGATTAGTGAAGGGGCGGAGGAGTTTTCCTCCCCATTGCTATACCTTTCCCGTGTATCGATGCTCATTAGGGAGGTATAGAGTGATGGAAAAGAAAGACTACTATATAATTCTTGGCGTATCCCGCTCAGAAAGTGGGAGCGGTATTCACAAGGCTTTTCGAAATCTGGCAATGACCTACCACCCAGGCCGGGTAGGGCCTGAGGGAACACGCCGCTTTCAGGATATTGCGGAAGCTTACCGAGTACTTTCTGATCCACAGAAAAGGAGGGACTACAATAAGAGTCTCCACCAAGCGGAGGAGGAAATTAAAATTGAGCCAAGGTCTGTTAAAACATATGAGAGCACAGAACCAGAACCTCTAATTCCCGATCCCATTTCAGTCATGAGAGATTTCCAGGCGGTCCGTCCTTCTTCTGAGGAGATGTTTGATCGTCTTGTTAGGAACTTCACGGGAATTAGGGTTCCAAAAGGGGAATGCATACAGGAGTTGAATGTAGAGGTAATACTTACCCCGGATGAAGCAAGCATGGGGGGAATTGTATCTTTTGCTGTGCCGGTTTTCTATACCTGTCCTTTTTGCGGGGGTTCGGGTCAGGATTGTCTTTTCCCCTGTATACATTGCTGTGAGCAGGGGATAGTGGAAGATGAGGAGACTGTTAAAATCCGAATTTCTGCAATGGTTAAAGATGGCACTATCTACGAGATTCCTCTGAAGAGTTTAGGAATCCATAACTTTCATTTACGGGTACACGTTCGGATCGATACCCGATAGTTATTTTGTTTTTACAGCATAAGAGCTTAACAGTCATAAATTAGTGACTCTTATGTTTTTAGGTTTGGTTATAGCTGTTTAAGTCTGTTTGGAAAAATTAGCTTCGGGAATGGTTCACTTAAAGTCTGCTTTGGCCTGTTTTAGTCTGTCTACTACACAAAAACTATACACTGAAATGGTCTCAATTCGAAGTCCTTTTTTATTGGAGGAGCGAGAGCTGATTCGATTGACCAAGATATAGTTTTGGAAACGGCATCAATAGCAACCTATACGCAACCAGTTACCGCAGTTTGCAGATTTAGGTATTTCGATTTAAAATATTTGGGGCTATAGGGACCGGCCCGAAAAGCCATATTCCGCATTGGCCTGACCCCCAAACTCAATAAGAGGAAACCATCAGCGGAGACGGTAAAAATGAAAATTTCTTACAAAAAAGCCATTGAGGCATCCCTCAAAGAAGATGGGCTTTATCTTGATAAACAGGCAATTTGTTGTTACTCGCTTTTTAAAACTTTAACCCCACATTACCATTTAAAACAAGGCGAAAAATTTAAGCCCTTCAATCTGAAATTTCCACCTGAAAATTTTTTACGAGACCAGAACGAAGCCGAGGAATGTTTCTTACAAAATGCAAAACAAGAATTAAAAACAACTGAGGAAATTGCAAGCTTACACCACTTCCCCAAAAACCCAAAACTTAATTTTGCAGTTAATTTTTTCCTCGACCGGAATGATGAAATGATTGAGGCCATTGAGTACTTAGAAAAAAATCCCACCGAAGCCTCTTCTTCAGATTCAGATTTAGGTTGGAGAAAAACGGGTTTTGAAAACCCCCAAGGCTTTCTTTTTGCTTTTGAAGAATTTAAGAGCTTGTCGCTTATTTATTTAAATTTTTTTACTGTATTAAATAAATTGTCCATGAACTGGCCTGATTTTTTTAAAATGTTGAAGGAATGGCGAGGGGACGTAGAGTTTTATGCCTATCAACTTCTGGGCGCTTGGAATGTAAAAACAGAGCAGCCTGAAAAACGTTTATTGAGTTCATTTTCAAAAACTCAAAAAAAATTAGAAAGGATAGAAAAAGTTAGAGACCTACTTTTTGAAAAATACCAGAACTGCGCAAGTGCTAATTTTTGGGATGAGGCTAAACAAATCACCGGTAAGGGGGACCGTACCATTAAACGGTACCTTAAAAAGATTAGAGAAAATATAAAGAGAGGATAAACATCCCCCATTTCCTCGAAGAACCCCTCGCAGAAATGCGGGGGTTTTCTTATTTCTTTCTTTTCCCAGGGATGATGGTCACTTCGTGGTGACCCCTACCTCATCAACTCGTAAGCGAATATATAGGTCTTATATACTCCAATTCAAAATAAAATCAGCAGCCGCTTAATTATACATAGTTTGAAATTTTGCCCCGCTCCGTCTTATCATAGATCGAGCGGGGTTTTTATTTGCCAGAATATTTCATTTTTATTGATTTTTTTCCTCCAATGTGTTAAAAAAATAAAATTCCCCAGCCAATAAAAAATAGATGTTACCAAGGAAGGGCTTCCATGAGCGACGAGAAAAAAAACAAGATCGGATTGCTTGGTAAAAAGGTGATGGGCCCTTTTTTGCGACGGGACTTACAATCTCCGGGTCTTATACGGATTAATGTAAACAGTGTTATGCACTAATTTAAAATAAGAGGTTTTGCATATGGAAACTGATTTAATCTATGAAGCAAAGGATACAAGATTACGGGACATTTTATTTACTTCATATAAAAAATTTAGAATTCCTAGATATCAAAGACCGTATACGTGGAATGAAGACCAAATTTCTGATTTGTGGAGTGATCTACATGATGATTATTCAAATTTTATTGGATCATTAATTTTCAATACAGAATTTTATGATCAGACTGGCTATTACGATATCATAGACGGGCAACAACGGTTATTAACTATTACAATCTTTTGTGCCGTATTGAGAGATATAGCACGTCAAATTGATATTCAGCGAGCCGATTTATTTCATAGAAAAGATATAGCTATAGAAGATAATGAGGGTAATGAATTTTATAGAATTAAGTGTAGTGAATCTTTGCAAAATTTTTTTAAATCACATATTCAAGATAGCAAAGGTGCTATTCTTGAGTCAAATCCGAAATCAAAAGAAGAAGAATTAGTCAAAAGCAATTATAAATTCTTTTACGATCAGATACAAATTTCACTTAAAAATTTTCAAGATAATTCTAAAAAACTGAATTATTTGCAATCCATTAGAAATAAATTACATGCCTTGCCAGTTATTCAAATTTATATTGGTGAAGTGGTCAAGTAAAAATGGACACCAAGTTAAGCGACTTTTTGCCAAGTAAAATTATTCTCGAACGCATTTGGACTTTTGTATCCCAAAGACGAATGGAGACGGTGACTGTTATAAAACATTTCAATATAGCTGATTATCTCACTCCTGGCATCATTCCTGGTCTTATAAATGGTATCAGATATCCATTCGGTTTTAAGGGAATGAAAAAAACTTTCCACTACGGCATTGTCCCAGCAATCGCCTTTTCGGCTCATGCTGCAAGTCATACCGTAGTGTTCTAAGAGTTTCTGGTATTCACTTCCGGCGTATTGACTCCCACGGTCGGAGTGATGAATTAAACCTTTTTCAGGCTTTCGGCGCCAGTAAGCCATCGAGAGGGCTTCTTTGACCAAGGAAGCCTTCAAATGATTGCTCATGGCCCAGCCTACTATTTTACGCGAATAAACGTCCAGAACAACAGCCAGATATAACCACCCCTGAAGGGTCCACAAGTAGGTTATATCGGCACACCAAACCGTATCGGGTCGCTCGACTTCAAATTGACGATTTAAAAGATTTTCAGCAATCGGCAGGTTGTGATTACTATCAGTGGTTGTTTTAAATTTTTTGCGATGTTTTACGAATACACCGGCTTTTTTCATCAGGGTGCGGGCACGGTATCGACCAATAACGTAGCCGTCGCTCAAAAGCTGCCTGCTCATTCGTCGTGCCCCGTAGTTGCCCCTGGTTTTAGAATGTATTTGACGAACTTTGACAAGTAACTCAAAATCCCGATCCATTTTATCCTCATGCTCTGTTGTAAGATACTTATAATATCCGCTCCGGCTAACTTCCATAACCCGGCACAAAACGGTTATGGGATAGGCCTTCTTATTGGCCTAATTGAAACCCTCATTCGTGACTGGTACATCGCACGTGAAGAACGTAAGGCGAGGTTAGTGCAGATCAAGCAAATTGCAGATCAGAAAGACGAAGTTAAAAAGGGGAAATCGAAAACCCCCTAACATCTATATGACCTTCCTTTGTCAAGGGAGCTTACTCCACAAAAGCCAAAAACCCCTTCCGAGACCTTCAAAAATGAGTCGATTTAGACGCGAGTTTCCCATAGTCTTGGAAGGCTAAAACCGTCGATCTACCCCCTCCCCTTATAAAGATAAACCCCGGACTTTTTAACCAGTTTTACTCCTCGATTTAAACAGGTTTTATCACTTTGTAGATTCTTCCCGGCTCTCAACCGAGTTTTTTTATTTGCCAGAATATTTTTATTTTATAGTGATTAACTTTGAAAATGATGATTTTTTTCTGTAAGATGGATCTATTAACCGTTAGCATATAAAAAACATTATTATGATTGAACCTTATCCATTAAACCTGCTTCTTAATAATAGAGCGGTCGCGGTGATTGGGGGGGGTGGAATCGCCGAGCGGAAGGTCTTGAGTCTTCTCGACACCGGGGCCAAAATTACCGTGATTGCACCGAAAGCAACCAAAAAAATCAAATCATTAGCCGCAAAAAAAAAGGTAGTTTTAAAGCTCAGAAATCTTGTTCATGATGATTTAAAGGGCAAACTTTTGATCTTCGCGGCCACGAATTCAGATGAGGTTAACAAGCAGGTTTCTCGCTTAGCCCGCAAAAAAGGCATCCTGGTAAACTGTGTTGACGACCCTAAGGAATGTGATTTTTTTGTTCCTTCATTTTTTCGGCGGGGAAGTCTTTTGCTTGCAGTATCCACGGGAGGGAAGATACCGGCTTTAGCAAAAAAAATCAGAAGGGATATCGAGCTTTCTTACGGAGCACTATTCGCGGAGTATGTAAAGTTACTCGCAAAGGCGCGAGGCGCTATCTACCGAAAAGCTCCATTAAGTTTTCAGAAAAAAAGAGATTTGATCGAAAAAATGATCGAGAGTAACATATTATCCCTGCTCAAAAAGGGGAAAAAGAAAAAAGTCTCAAAGATTATCCAGGAGTTTTTACAAAAAAATCTTTAGCTGTGCTTACGATTTCCCTCCAAACAATTCCCCAAACTTTTTTCGTTTTGATGAGATGGTATTCGTAAACCGATCCGATTATGTCACCCGCTATGGCTCCAATCATATTTCTTATTATCCCTGCATGATGGAACTGTACGGCGGCTAACGGCCATCCGCTGGAGTGATTCGTTAGAACCAGATATTTTCATTATGCCTTTTCGAGGCGCTCCGCTACCCACACTTTGATTATGGATTGTCGAGGCACACCCAATCGTCTTGCTTCTTTATCCAATAAATTAATCATCCACAAAGGGAAATCTACATTTACCCTTTTCTGTCCCTGCTCAGGTCTTCTTGTCTTTGACAAATCGAGATGTTTAGAAATATCCTCGCCCTCATCAAATTTTTTTTCAATTTCTTTAGCCTTAATAGCTTTCATATATATCAACCTCCTCTTTTCTCGATCGGCGCACTGAAATAATCCTTGTCTTATTACTCCGGTAAGTTATAATTCCAGACCAATATTTTTCTGAAATCCTTCCTATTACCAGAAATCTTACCTCATCGCTTGTTTTCAAGGGAATCTCAATCAAATCGGTATCACCCCAAAGAGCTTGCGCTTCATGAAAATCAATTCCATGCTTTGACTTATTGATGGCACTTTTCTTGGGGTCAAATTCGAATTCCATAGTATAATTATTATACTTTAAATATACCTAATTTCAACCAAATAATTTTGGTGGGTCTCTGAAGAACTCTCTTTAATTTCTTGTTGAGACCCAGGATTGATCGTTTTTAACTTTCTGAGTTATAATTTATAGCCTTATCTGTCCTCATACGGTAAGATCGAAGGAGATCAAGAACCCTCAGGCCGAGGTAAGTTTTATAATTGTCCTTGTGACGAGCTAAACCTAAGAAAATGGAATGGTGGTTCAAGCAGAAAGGTCAAAAAAGCAAAAAGGTAGAAAACAGAAGGGGAAACTATCGAAATAAAAACCGGGTTTTTCAGAGACCTCTGTTTAACCGCTTGACGGAAATGGAGTTTTTGATATACATTATATAAAAGTCGCAGGGTGGAATAAGAAACAGGAATTTACTCCTTATCTTTTTTCAAGAAACTAAGACCATTGGCAGGGGAAAACAGGTGGATTATGCTTATGCAGAGGAAAGATGGAAAAAACATATCTGAGTAAGTGGTTCATAGCTGTCTGTATATCCTGGCTGCAGCTTTTAATTTTGATTTTCCCTTTTACCCTGCGCGCTGAAAATGTTTCGGTGATCACCACCATTTTTCCTTTAAAAGAATTCGCTCAAGCAGTCGGGGGCGAACGGGTAAAAGTTACTCAGCTTCTTCCTCCAGGGGCTGAAGCTCATACCTGGGAGCCTACGCCGAGCGATATTGTGAAACTCTCACGTGCTGATGTTTTCATTTACATTGGGGCGGAGATGGAACCCTGGGTTCATGAGATTTTAAAAACCTTAGAAAATCCGAGATTAGTTATTATTGAAGCGAGTCAGGGGTTGTCACTCCTGGGGGCTGATCACGCTGAGGCGTTAGGGGAAGAACACCACCACAACCACGACTCTAACCACAAGGGGTTTGATCCTCATATCTGGCTTAATTTTGATTATGACCAGAAAATTGTTGATAAAATTACCGAAGCTTTAAGCAAAAAGGACCCGGAAGGAATTTTGCGTTACCAAAGGAATGCGGAAGCATACAAAGCAAAACTTCGGGACCTTGACCTGAGATATCGAAAAGACTTAGGGAAGTGTAATTCTAAAGAAATTATTCTTGGAAGTCATGCGGCTTTCGGCTATTTAGTCAAACAGTATGGTTTAACGCAAATCCCGCTTTATGGCCTAAGTCCCAATGCTGAGCCAACGCCGAAAAAAATGGCGGCGGTCATTACCCTTGCAAAAAAATATCGGGCAAAAGCGATTTACTATGAAGAACTGGTGAGCGATAAGCTCGCAAAAGCGATTGCCGAAGAAGTTGGAGCAAAAATTTTGGTTTTAAACCCGGGAGCGAACCTAACGAAAAAACAGATTGAGACGAAGGTTACTTTTTTAACCTTGATGGAGCAAAACCTGGAGAATTTAACATATGGACTTACCTGCAAGTAATGAGCCTCTGGTTTCGGTAAAGAATATTTCCTTTAGTTTTGGCTCAACCAAGGTATTGGAAGACATTAGCTTTTCTATAACCACGGGAGATTTCCTGGCCATCATTGGGCCTAATGGGTCAGGGAAAAGTACTTTAATAAAAATAATTCTGGGAATATATGGGCACAGTAAGGGTAGCGTTGAGCTTCTGGGGGAGGACATTAAAACTTTTAGACTGTGGGACAAGATTGGTTATGTTCCTCAGAAAGCTACTAACATCGATCCCTTTTTCCCGGTTTCGGTCCGGGAAGTAGTGGGTATGGGGCTTTTGTCAAAAAAAAGTTCCCCTCGTTTTTTACGAAGAAGAGATGAAAGAATCATTGATCACGCTCTCGAACAGGTGGATTTAAAGGATGTTAAGACCCGTCGGATCGGTGAGCTATCCGGGGGGCAGCAGCAGAGAGTTTTTATTGCCCGTGCGATTGTTAACCAACCGACTCTCCTTTTTTTAGACGAGCCTACTGCCGGTGTTGATGCCGAAACGCAAGAAAGGTTTTACTCGATGCTGGGTACGTTAAATCAAGCCAATAAGATCACCATCGTACTTATTACGCACGACTTAGGCATTATTAATAAGCGAGTGAACAAGCTCGCCTGTTTGAACCAACGATTGGTTTTTCATGGAACGCATGAAGACTTTTGTAACTCAGAGGTGGTTCAGGAGTTGCTCCGGGGGGAGCATCACTTAGTCTGCCACCGTCATTAAGGATTGATTAAATGGACAATATTCTCACCTATGGTTTTATGCAGCGGGCTTTGGTTGCCGGTATTTTTATTTCCATAGCTTGTGCCATTCTTGGAGTTTTTTTGGTTCTTAAAAGAGACGCGATGCTTGGCCATGGGTTGTCTCATGTAACGTTTGGGGGTGTTGCCTTGGGGCTTTTTTTTGGGGTCAAGCCTTTGCTGATAGCTTTAGTGGTGGCCGTGTTCTGTTCAGTTGTTATTCAGAAATTAAGAGAAAAGGCAGGCCTCTATGAAGATACGGCGATCGGAATATTTAGCAGCACCGGCATGGCTATAGGAATTATTTTGGTTACCTTGTCAGGGAAATTCAACGTAGACCTTTTTAGCTATCTCTTTGGCAATATTCTGGCAATAGAAAGGTTTGAGGTGGTGATAGCGGTTTTTTTAGCTGTAACCGTTATTATGGTTATTTCTTTTTTTTACCAGGAATTGCTTTATCAGACCTTTGATGCGGAATCAGCACGGACCTCGGGAATTCGAATAGGGTTTTTAGATACAGTCTTAGCGGTGTTGACTTCAATCACCGTTGTTATCGGCATGAAGGTAGTCGGTATTCTTTTAGTGGCCGCTTTACTGGTTATTCCCTCGGCGGCCGGCTTGCAGATAGCAAAAACGTTTCGCCAGGCAGTCATAATCTCATCGGGGGTCTCTATTGGTTCAGTGATCGCAGGTCTTTTTGCGGCGTTTTATTGGGATCTGCCCGCGGCAGGAACAACAGTGGTCGTAGCTTTCTTGGTTTTTCTTGCGTTCGGCACAGTACGAATATTAAGGAAAAGGGGTGTGCTTGAATGAAGGTCCCGTTAGATATTAAATATCTGACCGGGCAAGCGGGGTAACATTAAAGATTCTTATACTTTTTTTCATACGGGACGGGATAAATTCCCCGTGTGAAATCCTTCTAACGGGGTTTATTGAAGTCTTATTGGCGAGTTCGAAGCCCCTTTTTTGTTGCGCGTTTTATGAAAACATATTATTATATAATAATAATCGGAGGGATGGCCGAGTGGCTTAAGGCGGCGGTCTTGAAAACCGCTTCTCAGAAATGGGACGTGGGTTCGAATCCTACTCCCTCCGTTTTCTTGTGTCCCTGGTTTTGAAATTTTTTCCTACTTGACACGGAACATATAAAAATGAAATATTCTCTTTTCCCTCTGGTGATGGTAAGGAATTCGGCAAAAAAAGGCGCTTTCCTTGTCAATTATCGTAAAAAAACTATATTGTTGCGAAAGAACTGAAAATGCAATCAGCGGAGAGATGGCCGAGTAGGTCGAAGGCGCTCGCCTGCTAAGCGAGTGTATGCCGAAAGGTGTACCGAGGGTTCGAATCCCTCTCTCTCCGCCATTTATTTTTTGTTTCTACCTGTATTTTCCGCAGAAGATGGTTTGTCCTTGGGCAATAAAAAAGCTTCACGTCCAAAACGTTAATCACAACTTTAAGGCTTTTTTAAAAATTTTCGCAGAAAAATGGCTGATCCCGGCCAAGGGCATTGAGCGATTTCTTAGCGTTTTTTTTGTACGGGCCACTGGTTTCTCTCTTTGAGAACTTCCCGGAAGGCTTTGAGGGCAGAGTTCACCACCGGCATTCCCGCGTAGGTTGCCATTTGGAACATTACTTCCGCAATTTCTTCAGGAGAACATCCAACATTCAACCCTGCGTAGATATGTAACTTTAGTTCATTAATCCGTTCAAGCACGGTGAGGGCGGCAATAGTAGTTAGTTGTCGAATTTTGTGCGTGATCTTCTCGTGAGCGTACAATTGCCCAGTGATAAAAAGAGAGAATTCCCGGGCCAAATCCGGATCAAAGGCCTGCCAAAGTTCGTAAGGCCTTTCACCTTTCCAACCCTTAAAATAAAGGTCAGCGGTCTTTTTGGTTTTTTCTTTTATTTCTTGCGTCATGGGTTCACCTTGTATTTCCTGTTTTCTCCATTTATAATAAGAAACGATTAGACAAATAGGCCGAGTCTGCCTTGAACTGGTTGGAAGTATAGGGTTCTCAAAAAGAAGTGTCAAGGAGAGAACTTTACCTTTTACCCCGTATAAAAGTCTTCTAACGGGGTTTACTGAATGTAAAAAAACCTGGCAGAAAATTTTAATAAAAAAATTTTTATTCTATCGCTTGATATTAATTACTCGTTAAAATTAAGTAACTTGTCAGCTATTGCTTAAAAACCTCTTGGCATACCAGTTGCTTTCTTTGCCCGGGAAGAATGACCGGATAGTAAGAAAAAGTCAGACAAAAAATATTTTTAGCCTTATTTTTTAACTTGATAATTCCCTGTAGCTTGCTACAGGGTCTCATTGTGTCATTCTCTGGCTTGACCAGAGAATCCAGTTTTTTTGTTTCTGGATTCCCCGATCAAGTCGGGGAATGACGATGTACTTTGTATAATTTTTGGGATACCCCGCAGCTTGCTGCGGTGAGGTTCATTTAGACTTGACAAGGTAAAATGAAATGATAAAGTGAATGACTGCTCATTCATTTTTACATCCAATAATTATATAATGAGGTATGATTAATGCGACCATATTTTGAAAAAATGACAGACCTCGGGAAGCCACTATCTGATGCCCAGAAAAAACGGATGGAAGAAAGTATTAAACAAATAAAAGAAGTTGAAAAGGAACTGGCGGAAGCAGTAGCAAAGGTAAAAAGTGCCGGTCTTCCTGTCGAGATCCTTAATAAACGGGGTGAATGGACCGTGTATCAAAGGCTCGAGTATATCTTTGATCCCGGAACGTGGTGTCCGCTCCATACCCTGTATGATCCAATGGAAGAGGAATCGGGCACAACCGGTGTTGTTGACGGATTAGGAAGGATAGGGGGGAAGTGGGCGGTTATTATCGGGTTTGATAATAAGGTCATGGCTGGAGCCTGGATTGCCGGTCAGGCGGAGAATATTCTACGAGTTACCGATTTATCTAAAAGACTGCATATTCCTTTGGTTTGGCTGGTAAACTGCAGTGGCGTGAAACTCACCGAACAGGAAAAAGTTTACGCCAACCGGAGAGGAAATGGAACTACCTTCTTTCGACATGCGGAACTAGAAAAACTGGGTATCCCGGTCCTCGCGGGTATCTGGGGAACGAACCCAGCGGGAGGAGGTTATCAGGGAATAAGCCCTACCTACCTTTTAGCTCATAAGAACTGCAATATTGCCGTGGGCGGCGCGGGAATTGTAAGTGGAATGAGTCCCAAGGGATATTTTGATTTGGAAGGTGCGGAACAAATCATTAACGCTACGAAAAATTTTAAGGAAGTTCCTCCAGGGCGGGTAGAGATTCATTACAATTCTACTGGGTTCTTTAAGGCAGTGTATGATACGGAAGAAGGAGTTTTAGATGGTCTGAAAGATCTTATGAAAGGGATGCCTGCCTATGAACCTAAATTTTTCCAGGTGGCAGAGCCAAAAGAACCTCGTTTGTCTCCCGGCGAAATTGAATACTTTGTTCCCTTTAACCAAAAGATGGCCTACAGTTTTGAAGAGATTCTTGCCCGGCTTACGGATAACAGCGAACATATGGAATTTAGGCCTGACTATGGGTTCGAAGTTTACACCGGGTTAGCAAAGATCGATGGTTTTTTAGTTGGGATCATTGGAAATCGTCAGGGACTTTTACCCAAAGGGTATCCTGAATATGCCCCTTATCCGGGGATCGGCGGCAAACTCTATCGGCAGGGTTTGATTAAGATGAATGAATTCGTAACCCTTTGCGGAAGAGACCGGGTTCCGATTATCTGGTTTCAAGACACTTCCGGGATTGATGTGGGAGACATTGCCGAGAAAGCTGAGCTTTTGGGTTTAGGGCAATCGCTGATCTATTCGATCGAACAGACTGATGTGCCGCAGATGCTGGTGGTTTTAAGGAAGGGGACCGCAGCTGCTCATTACATCATGGGAGGCCCCACCGCGAATAACCATAATGCCTTTACCCTCGGAACCCCCACAACCGAAATTTACGTCATGCATGGCGAGACGGCATCCGTGGCTTCGTTTGCCAGAAGGCTGGTTAAAGAAAAAGAGTCCGGCAACCCTCTCGATCCGATTATTGATAAAATGAACGCTTTGGCGGTAGAGTATTATAAAAAGTCCCGACCAGCTTACTGTGCCAAGACCGGGTTTGTTGATGAGGTAGTTTCTTTTGCGGATATCCGGAAGTATATGGTGGCTTTTACCGATTGTGTCTACCAAAATCCGCTCTCTCTTTGTCCTCACCACCACATGATGCTTCCAAGAATCATAAAAGGGTAAAAAAAACCTCAATAAAGGGCAAGAATAATTTTGCTTTAAAAATTTTCTACGAGAAGTCTTAAATCATAGGCTTCTCTGAGAAAATTTATTTATCTTCCCAGCCGATGCATTCGGCTGGGCATTCGTTTATTGCTTCCTGAATTTTGCTTTCTTCATCACCCGTGGGGTCAATTATCTCAGATACCCCTTCATCATTCAAAGTAAATACCCTGGGTGCGATTTCCACACATAGCCCACACCCAATGCATTTTTCCTGACCGATATAGAGTCCCCGCTTCATAAACGCTCTTTCTTTTTCTTATCGAAGGCAGTGTGCTGTTTAAACTGACTCCACCCGGATAGTTTGGGATACTTTTTCTTTCAATATTCTTTCAATACCTTGCTTAAGAGTCATTTGAGACATTGGACAGCTACCGCAGGCACCGGTTAGTTTTACTTTTACTACTCCCTGATCGCTTACGTCCACCAATTCCGCATCCCCACCATCAGCTTGAAGCGAAGGTCTTATCTGATCTAAAGCTTTTTTGACTTCTTCTTTCATGGTCTACTCCTTATTTATGAATAATTGTTTATAACAACATAATTTTTTGTTTACGAAAGTCAAGTAAGAAAGTAAAAAGGTTTCCCTACCAAAACTAAATTCAAAAGTCAATGATCATTTTTCTTTGGGTATTCGCTTTATACTCCTGAAGGGGAATCTAATTTGAGACCTTTGCAAAAGTCATAAAATAATGTGTCATGTCATGCTGAACTTGTTTCAGCCTCTAATAAAATCAATATGTTCCGAGACCTTGAAACGAGTTCAGGGTGACCAAAAATACTTTTGCAAAGGTCTCAAATTTTAAAAATGGATTGAAATTAAACAGGATTTGTAGTAAAAACCGATTACCATGATTGACGGCTTCGTAAAAAGTCCCGCCTTGCATCTGCAGCTTTTTACTGTGCCGTCTGATTGAGTATTTTAGGAGGGAGTATTTTAGCGGTATTTTAGAGTATTTTAGAGAGTATTTTAGGGAGTATTTTGGGTCGCATCTTAAATATTTATTATTCGTTTTCTAATTCTATTTACCCGTCCTTTTAGTGTGCGATCACTTTGTATTTTTTTTGTAATGTCATTGCACCGGACAGTAATGCCTGCTCCGGATATGCCGCCAAAATAGCGGCCTAAGGCAATGCCGCTTTCTCCTGTCATTTCCCGGCTAAGATAAATAGCCAAATCCCGGGCAAGATTCTTTTTTTTCCCTTTCTGGAGGATTGTCTCAAGCCCGCAGTCAAACTCGTTACAAACAACTGGCATCAAATCTTCAGGCCTTAGCCTGGGTTTCAGGCTTCTGAGCTGCGGCCTCTCTTTATCATCTATCTCTTTATATAGAAAGCTGTCTTTAACCCAGTTTACAAACTCGACACCACCTAAGATAAAACCGCCTACAATATCATTGGCTGGATTCTCAATTTCTTCATTCTGAACTGTTTCAACAAAGTTCCTGTATTGTTTTTTAGCTTTACTTTGTTCTTTTCCAAATAACGAAAGCAACCAGCGTGTTTCCAGCCATTCAGGCGCTTTAACATAGCCGCCTAAAACCGGGTAACTGCTCCATTGATAGTCTTTAATATGGTCAACCATCCTTGCTCGTATTGGATTCAGGTGGATATAACGTGACAAGTGCTTTAAATATTCATCCGCATCCACAAGAATGGCTTTAAAACGCCCCTGAAACAGATGCCCGGAGCGTCGCCGTTTGCGATTAAAATACGCAGCATAACTGACGTTGATCCATTTGATTGCCTGACTCAGGTTCGGCTGCGGTGTCTCGATCAAGAAGTGATAGTGAGTAGTCATCAGACAATAGGTATGAATCTTTATCCCGTAGCGCTCTACCGATTTGCCGAAATATTCTAAAACCTTTTCCCGGTCTCTTTCATTTTCAAATATATCTGCCCCGGCATTTCCGCGATGCATCACATGATAAAAAGCACCCGGATATTCTATTCTTAAAGCTCGTGCCATCTGACAACACCTATTTGTTTATTTACAGGGAAAATGTCCTCTTATTGAGAACTCGCACAATTTCTGCCAGTCTATCTAAACAAAATGGCGTTGTCAATAATTAATAATTAAGATGCGACCCAATGGTCTCCAATGGTCTCACTAAATGATCCTGGCTGTAGTAGTTTATCTCTCCGGTGGATCGTTTCAGGGCTACCCTGATGCCGTTGGCAAAGATGTATTTGGTAGAACTGCTGCCAATGCATTCATAGAGTTTCTCGATGTAAACGGTATTGTCTTTCTTTACCCGGTTATTATTGCCGTCATAAACAAGATTTGTCAAGTTGATGCTGACGGGCATGTTTTCATGGTCATAGGTTAAGGTCCTTCCGGAGCCGCTTAGCATATTGCCGTTTTCATCATAGCTGTAAGTATTGCTGCCCGCAGCGGTTACGGCATGGGGCTGGGTTCCATAGGTGTAATCGCCCACCTGGGAGTTATGCGTCATATTGCCGATCGGATCGTAGTCGTAGGTGAGCGGACCGTAAGGACCCTGGGCCTGGGTGAGCCGGTTGAGATCGTCGCGTAGCCGAAGGTCTGGTTTTTGTTGCTGTCGATGTGGTCGGTGACGGCAATGATAGTGCCCGCATCATCATAGGCATAGCTTACGTTCTGAAGTCCAAATTCTCGGCGTAATATTGATAGACCGTAGTGACGCCGTTGGGATAGGTCACGGACGTCATCCGGTTTTAGTCAAGATGAGGTTTAATGTCAATTCATATTTTCATGTACGTCCCGTAGTTCCTATAAGGCCCCTTTTCTACCTTTCACCTGAGTTAGGAGAAAACGTTCAGGAATTCATCAGAGGACTCGTAGCCGGGGATGTTCGTTTCCTCTTTGGCGGAACCAAACAAATCGACAAAAACTATAATTATAACGATAACACCAAACTCATTCAGGCAATTACAAAAGGCTTTCGCGGTGCTTTCTGGGATATTCTCAGACGGGTTGAAGAAGAGGAACAGAGCTGAAAGTTAAGCCCATTCTAAATCAACCATATAGGGATAATGATCAGAAGGATAAGCGCCTTCATTATTGTCCCGAATTATCTGCGCATCAATCACCCGAAAATGCTTGCTTACTAAGATCCAATCCATGCGGGTTTTTTGGGGCATTCCTGTGAAACCGTGGTGGGTCATGCTCTTTTCATCTTCCTCGCGACCCAATAGTGCCCAAGAATCACGAAGTTCAGATTCTGTGCCGGTTAAAAGCTGGTGTACTCGAGATCCGGGCCTATCATTAAAATCACCCATCAGAATTGTTGGCCCAATGTGGTTTTGGATAAATGTATAGATAATTTTAGCCTGCTGCCAGCGCGCTTCACTTCCTTTATGATCCAGGTGAGTAACCGCAGCCAAAAAATGTTTTTTACTTTCCTGGTCTAAACATAATCCGTAACTCATCATTCTGGGAAAGGCGCTGTCCCAATTTTTGCTGAGATGAATTGCCGGGGTTTTTGACAGCCAAAATTCACCACCCTGCACAACCGTAACTTCACTCTCCTGGCAAAAGAGCGTCGGGTATTGAGAAGTATCATCAATCACTCGATCCGGCATGTAAACATTATAGCCGGATAAGTATTTTTTAAGGTAGAGGAGTTGCTGCCACTTTCCCTCTTGGGTGCCCACCAGGGCAGGAGAATGACGTTGAATGATTTCGGCAACCAACTCACGACGGTATTGCCACGCGTTATTTTTGTCGTGCTCGTTTTCAAAACGAATATTAAAGGTCATTATCCGCACCACGAATCTCCTTTTTTGTTTATAAACTTGAGAACTTAACCGGCAGCAGGCAATCAGTTTCTTTTTGCGGTAGAAAATAGTTTATTTTTTTGTTACATTATTATCAAGTCGCAGAATAAAGCAAAATATTAATCTTTTTTGGGATCGAAAGGAGGTCTTTTATGGCAACCAAAGAAAATCTTAAGGAAGCTTTTGCAGGAGAAAGTCAGGCTAATCGAAAATATCTGGCATTTGCCAAAAAGGCGGAGGCTGATGGTTATCCCCAAGTCGCAAAATTGTTTCGGGCAGCGGCTGAGGCTGAGACCGTTCATGCCCATAATCACTTTCGGGTACTGGGGGGCATAAAAACCACCACCGAGAATTTACAAGCAGCAATTGAAGGCGAAGGATTTGAATTTAAAGAAATGTATCCTAAATTTATTGCTGAAGCAGAAAAGGAAGGCGACAAACAAGCTTTAACGACTTTCACGTATGCTAATGCGGTGGAGGAAATTCATCACAAACTCTATGCTGAAGCTCTCGCAAAACTTAATACCGGCAAGGATCTCCCCGCAGGTGATATTCATATTTGCGGTGTCTGCGGTTATACTGTTTGGGGTGAGGCGCCCGAGAAGTGCCCCGTGTGTGGATCAGCGAAAAAAGTTTTTCGCCGTATCGATTAAAATCATCCTTTATCATTTTTGTCTGAAAAATGATTACCCATAAAGTCACTTTTTTCCGATTGTACCCTTTTGAAGTCGGACAAAAAATTCACATCCATGATGGACCGCGTAAGGGAGATTGGGAGGTTATCGGGGTTAATGATCGCAAGGTAAAATTCCGTTGCCCTGTCTCCTTTCGCGAGTTCGAGTGGGATAGGTTTTGCTATTTTATAGAGGAACGCGACAATAGTGAGTGGCCTAAAAATGATTAATACCAAGGCGCATTCAAAAGCAGATCGAGGCGGCGACGAGGAATCGACGCAGGCGTACATTGTAGTACTTCGAGGAGTATGGCGAGGAGACAACAAAGATATGCACATGAAGGCGACGTGGTATAAGCAAAAAGAAAATCGCTTATGAATTTCTGGCAAAAATTTTTCGGGAAAAAAGAAGGCCCCACGATTGTTTCGGAAGAACAGGGAAAAAACGCGGTCTTTAAAAAAAAATACCAATCCTTTAAGGCCTTGCTTGCGAGTAATGCTCTTGCGCGCGAAGTAATGGCCGACATGAAGGAAAAGGGAACAAGTAATTCTCCCTTCGAACAGGAGTATTTTAACCGAAATATCGAGAGCCTTGTGCATGAAGTTAAAAATAGCATCTGCAACCTCAATTTCATCTCAAACAATAAATATGAGGCCCTTCATGAAACGCTTAAGGACATCACTACAAAGATAGGAAATTCGTTTCAAGAGTCCTCCGCAGATAAACAACTGCCTCCGTCCCTAAAAAACATTCTAAAACTGATTATTCCCCTGAATGCAGTTAATCAAGAAGGACAAAAGTTCAGCCTTGATTCCTGTGAAACCGTAAACGATATTATTTCCTTTTGTCAGGCAATGGCCAGGCAAGAGCTGTTTAGGCTTATCGAGATACCCTTTAAAGAACTTCATAACACAAAGAAATTGGTTGCCGGGATTCCGCTTCAATTTCACCTTATTGACTTAGGAGGCGGTATAGAAGGTAACCCGAAACATCTTTACCCTGACCATATCTCCTCATTCCCTTTGCGTGCCTTTTTACAAGGCTTGATAAAGATGAAATGGCCCGAGCCGCCGCCGGTTGATGTGGGTGGTTTTTTTGGAATGATGGGGCACACGTTAACCATCTCAGAGGCAGAAATTTTACAGACCGGTGAAAATAGTTTTTCCTTTATTTCCGATGAATACATGAATTGTTCCATCAGACTCGGATATCACTTTTCGAGCGTAGAGGCCTATGCGGGGAATAACCCTGAGGACAACTACATAAGAATTTTTTTTAAAGGAGGAGGAGCGGTCATCGAAAGGCGAATGCGAAGAGTTCGGTTAATAACTGAAATACTAAAAAGCATCGGGTTTGGGACGATCAAAGTAAATGAAGATGTCATCGATGCAATGACAACCCGGCAGGATAAGATAGCCATGGAAAAAAAATTGGAAGTATTGGGAAAACTCACTGCGTACACCAAGCAACAGGATATGGCTATGTATAATGATGCAATTACCGACTTTTATATTAAAGAATTTTTAAACCAGCATCTGCCCGCTGGTGAGAATTAGGAGATTCCGCATTTCCTTTTAGGGACGAGGCAAAAAAAATTCTTGAATTAAATTGTGTTTCTGATTAAATTAACCTTTCAGTTTAACCACATAGCGGGGGAAAAACGTTCATGCAACAAACAAAAAATATTAAAGAACTGGTTACACCCTTAGAAAATTATCCTCACCTCCCTTATTGGGCCACATTAAAAGAAGCCCTTATTCAACTGGGAAGCGCTTTAGAGGATGGCATTAACACCGTTTTGGTCTTCAACGAGGCCTACAAATTAATAGGGATCCTTACTTCAAGCGACATCCTAAGGGGAATTGAGCCAACCTTTGGCCACCGCTTTAAAGAACGGGCCGAATTTTGGTCAGACCTTCTTTCAACTGCTACCAACGAGCGGATGATGGAACCCGTAAAACGCTTTATGAGCCCGGCCCAGGTGGCAATAGATGCAGAAGATAGTCTTTTTAAAGCCTTGCATAGTATGGTGTCCGAAAAACAGCCACTTTTAGCCATTCAAGAGCATGGGAAGATTATTGGAGTTTTAAAATTAGATGATGTTTTCCGGGAAATCGTGGAACTGCTGCTCAACAAAAAATGATAATATTTGAAGAGGCCTAAAAGAAGTAAATGGAATCACAGGGAAGGATATTGATTGTTGAAGATGATGAGGTTGCTCGGAAAAACCTTTCCCGGCTCCTGACTCGGGATGGATATAAGACGATAACCGCCTCGACCGGCAACGAGGCAATCAATCTTGTGGGGAAACATTTATTTGACCTGGTTATCACCGATTTGGTCTTGGAAGGTCTGAACGGTCTTGAGGTATTAACAGAGGTCAAAAAAAGGTTTAAGGACATTGAAGTAATAGTTATCACGGGATACGCCTCGATAACTACTGCCATTGAAGCCACAAAAAAAGGGGCCTACCACTACCTCCAGAAACCCTTTCGCTCCGACGAAGTGCGCCATCTCGTGGGGCAAGCCCTCGAGAAAAAAAACCTCAAGGATGAGATGAAAGCCCTTGAGGAAAAAGTAAAGAACCAGGAACTGGGGGCGGAATTGATCGGAAACAGTCAACCTATGGCGCAATTGGCTAAATTAATCCGGCAAGTGGCCTTATCCGATGCCAATGTCCTGATTAACGGAGAGTCGGGGACCGGTAAGGAGCTGGTTGCCAAACTCATTCATCTGCACAGCTCCCGTTCCCAAAAAATATTTCTCGCTTTTAACTGCGGAGGCTTTACCGAAGAACTCCTGGCCAACGAACTTTTTGGTCACGAAAAAGATGCTTTTACCGGCGCCACCACAACGAAAATAGGACTCTTAGAAGGCGCAAACGGCGGGACTGTTTTTTTTGACGAAGTGGGTGATATGCCGATCTCCATGCAGGTGAAATTGCTCCGTGCTATCCAGGAAAGAGAGCTTATTCGAGTAGGGGGAAATAAATCCATCCCTCTTGATGTCAGAATTATCGGCGCCACCAATCAGGATCTGAAAAAAGCGGTCTCGACCGGGACATTCCGTCATGATCTTTACTATCGTCTCAATGTGGTTACGCTAAACCTTCACCCCTTGCGAGACCGGAAAGAGGACATTCCCTTGTTGGCCTCCTACTTCCTTAAACGCTCCATGAAAAAGTCAGGCCGTATAGTGAAAGGCTTTTCTGGTGAGGCGCTCAAAATCCTTATGAACTATGATTTTCCTGGCAATGTCCGCGAGCTTGAAAACATCGTGGAAAGAGCAGTGGCCTTGACTCCCAGCGACATCATTGAGGCAAAGGATTTGCCCCCTGATTTAACTGAAGTAAAAATATTCTCCTACCACAATAAAAACCAGGAAATACAAACCTTAGGAGAGATGGAACGTGAGTATATCCAGTGGGTTCTCACTAAGGTAAATCGAAATAAAGGTCAAACCGCTAAAATTCTGGGCATTGATCGAGCTTCGCTTTGGAGAAAACTGAAAAAGTATGAAATCCAGGATTAAATGTTGCGATTTGCAACTATTGCGTTTCATTTTACAACACCCCCTAATACCTGCCAAATAAGCCTCACTGGACTGATATCCGCGAAAATTTGTAGGACGCTCGCCTTTTTTATGTTGAAAAATGCAACATTGTCTGATGACATCTCCTCTCTCGTATCTTTAAAAATATTTGTTATTTCAATATGATAAACATTTTGGCGCTTACGGCATAATTTCTGCAAAGAATGTTTTCATACCAAGTTGCATTCAAAAGCAGATCGAGGTGGGGACGAGGAATCGACGCAGGCCTACGTTTTAGTACCTCGAGGAGTATGACGAGGAGACAACAAAGAAAGATATGCACATGAAGGCGACTTGGTATCAGAAAAGCTTTTTAAGAGGTTTCCCTTGGCGCGAAAAACATTAGTTCTTTTTGACACGCTTGATATTCGAAAAGAGGTTGTTCGGTACGCTACCGGGCTGGCAAAACGAACCGAATCTGAGCTTATGCTTTTGATCATCCTTCATCCGAACTTTCAGAATATCGAAGACCAGATTGGTGCTGGAGACAAAAAATGGGAAAATGCGGGCAGAGAAGCCCTTGCCCCGCATCTTTTAGATATCGAACGGGAAGGTATTCGGGTTACTGCCGAGGTCTCAATCGGAGATCCCCCTTCAGAATTGTTGAAATTTATGGCCAAAAACCATCCTTTTCAAACTATTGTCTGGGGGGGGGCGGAAACAATTGTTATAGCTAAGTCCACCAAAATGGAGGGCCACTGGTTAGGACAATTAAAAAATAAAATAGATTGTCCCTTGGTGGTTCCCACGGTGAAATCTTAGGCATGATGAGGTTGGTTATGTTAACCCTCATTTCAATAGGAAGTGACTATGCAAATTATCTGTATTTCGCGAGGAACGTTTAGCGGCGGGAAAACGCTGGCGGAAAAAACCGCCGGCAAACTCGGCTACCGCTGTTTAAGCCGAGAGGATCTTGTAGAGGAAGCAACTCGCTCCGGGGTTGCGGTGGGGAAACTGGAGGAGGCGATGCTCAAACCACATGTTTTCTCCGAGCGGCTTGCCCTTGAACGGGAGCACTATCATGCTTTCTCCACCATGTATCTTTGTGAGCAAGCAAGAAGGGGAAGTCTTGTCTATCATGGTCGCACCGGCCATTTACTCCTTCCGGGCATCTCTCATGTGTTGCGAATCCGGGCAGTGGCGGATATGGAATATCGAATCACTGCGGCCATGCAGCGAATTAATGTCGACCGCACCAAGGCCAAAAAATATCTCGAAGAAGTAGAGGAAGGGATCAGACGGTGGGTTCACACCTTTTACGGAGTTTCCTGGGATGATTCTTCCCACTACGATATGATTGTCAACCTCGAACAGATGAATGTGGACAATGCCGCCACTGCTTTGTGCGCTATTGCTCAATTGCCCGATTTTCAGATGACTCCAGCTTCAGAAAGGGCAATGAAAGATCTCTGGCTTGCTGCCAAGGCTCGGGTGCTATTAGCCCTGAGTGAAAGGACCTCCCAATGCAGCTTTAAGGTTCGGGCAGTCAATGGAGTGGTTACGGTCGCATATCTGCCCCGTTATGCTCAGGTTGCCGGCTATATTCCCCAGGTTCTGGAAAAACTAGAAGGGTTGAAAGAGCTTCGCCACACGATTTCCACCACCAACATCCTCTGGATTCAGGAAAAGTATGATCCTGCGGCTGAAACCTTTCAACAGATCTTAGAAATCGCCAATAAATGGAACGCAGCCGTAGAATTGCTGCGCATGACCTCGGAAGGAGAAGAAAAACCAGCGGAAATTTTCGGCCTGGAACGCAAAGATGAACCCTTACCCCCGGTGACCCCACCCTATGATGGAGGAATTGAGGACGATGTGGTTACGCAGGAAGAAAAAGATAACGGGGGGTTTCAAAAGACCCTTAATGATTTGGCAAAGGTTGGACGCTCCGGCGGCGGCCGTTCCGGGGGAGAATCGCCACAGAAAATACTCGATTCCATTGATCGTTCAGTGCCTTATAGTTTGATTGTGGTGGGTAATATTTTTCTCTCAAAAGCAGAGGCAACTCGTAAGCGCATGGTCCGGGAACTTCAGAGTCTGCTCATGGATAACATTAAGACGCCGGTAGTAACCGCGGAGGACTTGAAAACACAGTTCCTCTTTGGAGCTAAACATCTCCCTAAATTAATCGCTTTTTTGCTTATAACCATTGTTTTATATCTCCTGGTATTTACCAATCAGGGGCCGATTATGAATTTTCTCTCTGCTCGCACCTTGACCGGAAAGTGCTTTGCCGTCCTAATAGTGGGTCTTTTTGCGCCCCTTATAGCCTACATCTATGGAACTGCCATTAACCTCATCTTGAAGTTGATAAAAATGGAATAACTGTTTTTAAAGTGAATAACATAAATAAGTTGACATTAAAGATGTTCTCCCATTCCGCCCCAGTTCCCTCAACGTCATTCCCGCGAAAGCGGGAATCCAGAGGGGTGGCTCATGAAGCGATGAAACTGAGTTACTTCTTACCTGCCCCTGGATTCCGGGTCAAGCCCGGAATGACAATAGCGAGGGCTAAGGCATGGCAAAAGAAGAATGTCTCTTCATTTATGTCGTTCACTATAATTTAACTACCCTACATAAGGAGATTTTTATGCCTGAACCATTCGGTGCACTTTTTATTCACTTAGATATGATTACCGCTCTTCAGGTCATTATTTTAGGAATAATCGGTGGAGTATTGAGCGGCTTTATCGGAAGCGGCGGCGCTTTTTTCATGACCCCGGGAATGATGAATCTGGGAGTAGAGGGGGTTGTGGCTGTAGCCAGCAACATCACCCACAAGTTTGGCAAAGCCATGATGGGGTCCAAAAAACATGGCGAGATGGGAAATGTGGACAAGCGGCTGGCAATCTTTCTTATTATGACCTCTTTTATCGGCATTCGCGTTGCGGTTTTAATTAATAGTTTATTATTTGAAGGGGGTGGAGACGGCCATGGCGCTGCCAAGGGCGCAGGAGCTAACCTCTACATCAGCCTGGTTTTTATTTGCATCCTCTTGATGGTTGCGGTATCAATGCTTCGGGATGCGTTAAAAAACATCCGGGATGAAGAGGGAACTGGTCCCTCCAAAAAGATTACTGAATTTCTTTCCCGCCTCCGTTTGGCGCCCATAATCTATTTTCCTGTGTCTGATGTTAAAGTCTCGCTCTGGATTCTCCTGTTAGTTGGGCTTGCCACCGGCTATTTGGCAGGAACCATCGGGGTAGGAGGGTTCATCGGTGTACCGGCGATGATTTACGTGTTTGGTGTGCCTACGGCGGTTGCCGCCGGGACCGAATTGTACCTGGCCATGTTTATGGGAGCGTTCGGGGCTGTTAACTATGTTTACCAGGGTTATGTGGATATCCGGCTGACCATGCTTCTTTACCTTGGCTCACTGATTGGGGTTTATATCGGCGCTTATGGAACTAAAGTGGTAAAGGAAGTTATGATTCGGATCGTGACCGGGGTCATCATTTTGTTGTGCGTTATCAGCCGTGCCGTTGCGGTCCCCATGTATCTGCGCCAACTGGGGTTTCTTGCCATTGATCCTCAGTGGGATTCATACTTTAACAATGTCAGCAAAGGCTTTTTGTTCGCTGCCGGACTTTCTGGTGTCGCGATAATTTTTTATAATGTCATCAAGGCTTACCGCCAGCGAAGAACCATTCGGGTAAGCCTTATGACTGAGATCAAGGGAGCCTGAAAAAATTTCCCTTCAATTAGTCAAAGTTTTGTGTAATATATGAAACCGGATAAACACGTCTCACAATTTTATGCTCTCCCGATTATTCCTGAAAATGGCTCACAAGCATGTTCACAAGAAATGGAGTTTTTTACCCTTCGCACTTTGCCGGGTCATGATTCAAAAACTCAAGGCCCTCTGTGGGACGATCCCTATAACGCTTATTAAGCGCCGCTCCTTCCGCTTTCAGAGACTTCTTAAAAATTATGGAGAGATACTGGAGCTTTTAGATGATGCTGCCGAGAAACAGGGGGGGGGATTCGTTCTGGACAAACAATATCTTGTGGCATTGACCAATAAGCTTTTTGATCTGGCGGATACCATGGTCTACGACCTTAATGTTTTGACAAGAGAACAGCACCTTGACTTCTATGATATGTTAGACCGTTTTAAAAAGGAAACCAGAGAACTCATCTCCGACCAGCCTGCTTTTTTACAGAGTGAACTGGTGATCCCTTTGCCGGGAGTCAAAGAATTCCTGCCCCAGCAGCTGGGAAGTAAAAATGCTTCCCTCTTGGATCTTCATCAGCAGCTGGGAATAACAGTGCCGGAAGGTTTTGCCATAACGTACTCTGCCCACCAGCGGATCATCGAAACCAATAGGCTTGGTGACTTTATCAAAACCGCGATTGATAAGTTTCAAAAAAATGACCCTGTTGCCACCAAAGAACTATTGGCAGTGCAAGAAAAACTACGATCGGCCACTCTTCCCTCAGAACTGAGGGAAGAAATCTATCAGGCGCTCACTATCATGACTGAAAAATTTGGGAATGACCTTATGCTTACGATGGACTTCACCATACGGGGTAAAAGGCTTGATTCCAAAGGGAGCGGGGGTGATTACACGAAAACCGTTTCAACCATTAAACCTGATAAGGTTTGTGATCTCTACCGGGAGGAGCTCACAAACTTCTACGATCCCGCCCAGGTTTACTTTCGCCAGATGAAAAGGATAAATGCGACTGCTTACCTTGCCGCAGTTTGCAAAAGAATGATCCGGGGGAAAGCCGCCGGTAAACTCTACACCCTTGATCCGGCTGCTCCTTTCAGCAAGTTTATGGTCTTAACGATTCGCGCCAACCGCGATGACCAAAATACTCCCCGCGCAAAACATAGGATATCGCGCCACTCTCCGTGGGAAATAATTCCTTTTCAAAACCCGGGGGATAGAAATCAGAAAAAAAATGATATCTCATCGCTATCCACCGGTCAACAAGATGACGGATGCCTCATTTCTTGTGACGCAATAGCAACCCTGATAAAACTCGGCCTGCGGATTGAACGATATTTCCAGCAGGCCCAGGAAATCGAATGGATTCAGAATGATGATGATAGCTTTATTATTAGACAGGTCCAACCGCTTGAAAAGACTTCGATCGCCGGAATTGATCGAAAATTCCTGGCCACTGCCTTAAAAAAATATCGAGTACTCTATGATAATGTCGGCACCGTAGCCTGTCGGGGAATCGGGTGCGGTCCAGTGTTTTTAGCAAATCATGAAGAAGATCTCAAAGAATTCCCCGAGCAGGGAGTTCTAATAATTGCCGACTCCCTTCCGGAGGAGGCACAAACCCAGGTCATGCAGAGGGCAACAGCAATCCTCATTGATTCCGGAAAGATCACCGATCCCATGGTATCCCACGCCCGGTTTTTTCATGTTCCCTGCATAACCGGATTAGGGGATGTGACGAAACGCCTTGCCTCAGGGAGCGCAATCACGGTTGACGCCGACGAAAATGTTGTTTATGAAGGCCAAATTGATGAACTGGTGAATTACAATCTAATAGAAGGACTGGGATACGAAGATGCTCCGGAATATCAAATGTTTCGAATAATCCAGGATAAGATCACCCCCCTCACCCTGACCAACCTTGTCCATCCTGAATTCACCATCAGCGCTTGTCGGACCATCCACGATTTAACCCATCTTGCCTATGAAAACGCCGTTATGGGCCTTACTAACCAAGAGTTATACCGGAAAGAGTCTCTATCTATAAGCAAACGCCTGGCGGGTAGCCATAATCTTACCTTTCAGGTTATTGATATTGGCGATGGTCTGAAACAAGAAAAATTATCAGGATCAGTGATTGGTATCAACGATCTTCAGTGCCGACCGCTGTTTATTCTCTGGGAGGCTTTGGGCGCCCCCGATAGAGGAGGCGATTCCCTTCCTCCTCATGCCGCTCTTGGGTCTAACGGCCTCAATACCGCTCTCGTTTCCAAGGAATACCTTAATCTGGTGATGCATGTGGAAAATCTCATTGATATGATCGATTGTTTCATTTGCGAAGAGAATGATTTAAATTATATTTTCTGTCGCTTTTCTGAAAGAGCGCATCAGAAAGGTTTAACGATTCTATTCCAGGAAGTGATGCGCCGGCTTGACCTTAAGGTGAAAAAAACTTCAAAAGCTCTCCATGCCTGGTTGTCCGGTCTGGCGCCGCAGGCCATGGAAGAACGTTTGCGTTTTATTGGCCACCTTATTGTTTTTACCAGAATTTCAGACCAGATGGCATTGAAAGATATGTCGCTGGAAGACCAATGTAATTTTTTTTTCACCACGTTGCCCCAAAAAATATTATTTAGATAAGACCATAGTAAAGGAGATGAATTTATGGAAAAAAGTCCTCACATATTAATCCTCGACGACGAACCCATTGTGGGAAAGCGACTTAAACCCGCCTTGGAAAAATTTGGTTGTCAGGTAGAGGTGTTTGAAGACGGGAAAAAAGCGCTGGAGCGGTTTAATGAAAAACATTTTGACATTGTAGTTACTGACGTGAGAATGGAAGAGGTTGACGGCCTGCAGGTGCTCGAACAGGTTAAAGCTAAATCGGAAAACACCAAGGTAATTATTATCACGGGATACGCTACCATCGAAGTAGCAAGGGAAGCCCTGATCAAAGGGGCTTTTGATTTTATTGCCAAACCCTTTAAACCAAATGACTTACGGGTGATTATCGAGCGAGCGGCAAAATCGCTGGGATACAATGACTTTAGTGTAAAGGGATAAAACTAAGACAAACCAAAAAATGAATCTTAAGGAAACAGGATATCACCTGACCAATAAACCGACTGCAGTAGCAGAATCCCTTCGCTTTCGCTACAAAGGGCTTCGGGCATTACTGGCCAAAAATAGCGAGATGCTTGAAAAGATGGCTGATCTGGAAGCTGACCTGAGCACCATGGTTCCGGAAGAGTCGCGAATTCGTCTCTCGGTTATCCAGCTTCTGTCCGGCACTCTCCTTTTATCCGAAGACCTCAACCTCCTCACGGAAGATCAATTTCGTTCTCTTTATGGCGCTTACCAGGAGATTGAAAAAGATCTGCTCGATCACCTCCGTTTATCTTCATCACTTGCTTCTCAGCCCCTCGCTATTCCTCTTGATCAGATTAACCTCACAAAAGCATATGAGGTAGGAGGCAAAGCGGCAAACTTAGGTGAGCTTCGTTCAGTGATCAAGGAAGCTTTGCCCCAGGGTTTTGTTATCACGACCGCGGCTTACCGCCTTTTTCTGGCGCGACACAACCTGCACGGAAGAAGCCGGGCTTTATTAAGTAACCTCGAGGCGATTACTGATCGTGAGTTATTTAAGGAACGCACCGCGGAAATCCGGGCTTTGATCGAATCGGCATCGGTTCCTCCAGAAATTAAAGAAGCAATCGCTCAGGGGGTTTTACGTGTGCCCGAGTTTCAAAACTGTACGTGGGCAGTCCGTTCGAGTGGCGTGGGGGAAGACGGCAGTTTCACCTTCGCGGGACAATTTGAAAGCCTGCTCAATGTGGAGGTTGATGAACTGGCATTTGCCTATCGTAAGGTGATTGCCAGTTGTTATTCAAATCGAGCTGTCATCTATAGAATCGTGAAAGGATATTCCGAAGCCGACACTTCCATGGCAGTTTTATTCATGCCTATGATCAATGCGAGTCGTTCAGGAGTACTCTATACCCGCGACCCTCAGGACGGGTCCGCAGATCGCATGCTGATCAATGCAGTTTGGGGCTTGGGAGAAAATCTCGTTCGCGGTCAGACCGAGGCGGATTTTTTTGTGGTAGCCCGAACCGGCAAAGTTTTGGAAGAGCGTGTGGCTGAAAAATCTGAACGTCAAAACCCTCATGAAAAAAACATTCCCTCTTTATCCAGTAAACACATTGAGTCTCTGGTCACTTATAGCCTTACTATTGAAAAACATTTTGGGTCCCCTCAGGATATAGAGTGGGTAATTGATGACAACAATAAAATCACTATCGTTCAATCACGACCGCTTCGGGTGAAGGACCGCACTATTCAAAGCAGCGCTCCTTCGGTTGATCTCCCCCCCTTACTTTCCGGGGGTACGACGATATTTCCAGGAAGAGCAGTTGGTCCTGCCCAGGTTGTTCGGTCTCTCAGGGAAATCGACGAGGCACCGGAAGGGTCGGTCCTCGTGGTGCGTCAGGCTACTCCGGAATTAAGCACGGTGTTGCCCTTTCTCGCCGGGCTTATCGCTGAATACGGAAACCCTGCGGGCCATGCCGCCACTCTGGTTCGTGAGTTTAACATTCCTTGCCTTTTTGGAATAAAAGGCGCCGCTGAAGAGATTGAAAGCGGGAAAACGATTGGCCTTGACGCCACTCATCGAAAAGTCTTTTTAGGAAACCCATGGCCTGATGTGGAAACAAGCGCCCGGAAACGAATTGTTATATCACGAACGGGAGACCATTTTGATATTCTTCACGAGCGGATTTTAAAACTTAATCTGACGGATCCTCTGTCGGTTAACTTCAACGCTAAACGATGTAAGTCCATTCACGACATTATCCGCTTCACCCATGAAAAAGCCGTGGCAGCTATGTTTACCCTCGGTGATAAGGAAGCGAGGCGAATGCGTTATCGTGCTAAGCGTCTTCTATCGGCTATCCCCCTTAATTTTTACATTCTGGATTTAGGGGGTTCCCTGACGGCAGAGTATTCCGAAAAAAATGAAGTTCCGCCTGAAGAAATTCACTCCATTCCTTTCCACGCCCTGTGGCACGGCATACAGCATCCTCAGGTGAGCTGGGCCGGAAGAACCAGGGTGAGCATTTCCGGATTCATCTCGGTTATGTCGGCTTCAATGCATGACCCGCGTGCCTCCATTCGCCGGCTGGGAGAATACAACTACGTCATCGTAGCCCCTGATTATATCAATCTCAATGCACGCCTGGCTTATCACTTCACCATGATCGACGCATTAGTAAACGACACCCCCGAATATAATTATGTAAATTTTCGTTTTCGGGGCGGAGGCGCCCAGGCGGATCGGCGCAACCTTAGAGCCCGTTTTCTCTCCGAAGTATTATTACGGTCAAACTTTAGGGTGGATCGTCGCGGTGACTTGGTTACCGCTTGGATGCGGCGTTATGCCCGCGAAGCGTCTGAAGAAGGCCTATCGCTCCTGGGCAAGCTCATGGGTTGCGCTCGACAACTCGATATGTTAATGGAGAATGAACAAACCATGCATCACTTTGTCGAACGCTTTCTTGAAGGTGACTATCAACTATTTGCTTGATGGGGATATATATGGAAACCAAATCTTCCGGTCTTCCTGACCAAAACAGCTTTTTTTCTTCCCCGGTCCGAGATGAAACCGATCGTGATTTTTTTCGAAATGAGATAACCCTCATGGATAAAGCTGAAACCGATGCTCAAAAAGCATTGCAGGAGCGGCCGAGCTTCAGCATCCGGGCCCGTCTCAGCTTAGGATTTTTTCTGTTTTTTATCCTCAGCTTTGGTGTCACGGTGGCTGCTTTAGTCATTATCTCGCGAATTGAAAGCAAATTAAAATTCATGGAGGCGGTCAGCATCTACACCTTCGAGATTCAACAAGCTCGGCGCTTTGAGAAAAATTTCTTTCTTTACCGAACTAATTTTAACGACGCACTTGATAATGTTCATATGGCGCAGCAGATTCTCTTTGCCAATGGTGATAAAATTAAATCAGTCGTGGGTATAAAAAATTACGACATTATGCTTACGCATGTTGAGCGTTATGAGGAACTTTTAACCCGCTTGCCCTCCCTGCAAAAGAGAGCGACTGGTAACGCTCCGCAAGGGCTTGACGCCATCGAAACCGAACTCCGAACCCACGGGGGGGAAATGGTTTCGGTTGCCCAAAAACTGGTTGACAATGAGCGTCAAAGTGTGGACCGGATGCTTTCCATATCCAAACGGGTACCCCTGATTTTTCTTATATTTCTCCTTCTGCTTATAATTTATATGGTCAATTTTTTGGCCCGGCAGATGTTGGGTCCCCTGACTAGACTGATGGAAGCTACTCAACAGATTGCCGCAGGAGATTTTACCCCGCTTCGACCTGCCCGCCGGTACCGTGACGAGTTTACCAACCTGGCGGTGGCGCTGAACCGAATGATCCACGAACTTCAGCATCGTCAGGAGGTTTTAATTCAATCCCATAAGCTTCAGGCTGTTGGCACTCTCACTGCCGGTGTCGCCCATGAGCTAAACAACCCGATCAATAATATTATGTTGACCGCAGACATGCTTTTAGAAGATTATAAAGACCTTTGTGATGAAGAACGATTAGAAATGGTAAAAGACCTCGTTGACCAAGCAGAGCGTTCAAAACGCATCGTAAGTAACCTGTTAGATTTTGCCCGAGAGAGTGAATTAAAAAGCGAACCACTTAATATTGAGAAGTTGATTAACGAAACAATTCAACTGGTGAGTAATCAAATCAAACTTTCTAAGGTCAAACCTACCCTTGAGGTCCCTTCCAACCTTCCACCCCTCCATGGTGACCGGCAGCAATTAACTCAGGTTTTGCTTAATCTTATCCTGAATGCTTTAGACGCAATGCCTCAAGGTGGTTTGTTGAAGATATCCGCTCGTAACTCCAAAGAACGAAACTTTATTGAAGTACAGGTGTCCGATACCGGCGTGGGTATTCCAGAGCATCTCCTCCCCTCCATTTTTGACCCATTCTTTTCTCGCAAAACCTCCGGGAAAAAGGGCACCGGATTGGGGCTATCTGTCTCCCTGGGCATCATCCGCAAGCATGGTGGTGACGTGAGGGTGGAAAGTAAGATCAATGAAGGTACCACGTTCATAGTCGTTTTACCGACCGCACAGATTCCTGCAGACATATCTTCAGGATAAAGAAAGTTGCTGTTTCCCCTTTCTCTTCTCTTTTTAAAGGGTACGGTAACCATTCCCTTGACAAAATCCCTTCTCTTGAATAAAAATAAGAATATAATGAACCTCCCCGCAGCAAGCAGCGGGGTATCCCAAAAATTATACAAAGTACATCGTCATTCCCCGACTTGATCGGGGAATCCAGAAACAAAGAAACTGGATTCTCTGGTCAAGCC
>LQYC01000009.1_pt1 | contig 59652 bp, 52 predicted proteins | sample 661771 | NCBI WGS metagenome assembly LQYC01 (sample SAMN03483023, study PRJNA281117) | bioreactor metagenome | isolation source: benzene-degrading methanogenic enrichment culture from a contaminated... | place: USA: oil refinery in Oklahoma | collected 2011-05
CTGTAAAGGAGCACGAGAAGACATCTGTTGGGATGTCTTCGATATGCGACTGTAAAGGAGCACGAGAAGACATCTGTTGGGATGTCTTCGGGTTACATTGCCCCCGCCGCTGCCGCATCCCCCGCAATGCGATATCACTGGAACAAGTCAGGGCAATGTGGATAATAGAAACGAGGTTTTCTACAGAGCCTGTTAAAACTCTTTTTTTTTAAACAGGAATGAGAGGCAGAGCCTTTCAGGCAGGTCTGATGAGAAAGTCCCGGCTTTTTCATGCCAGATTAAAAATTTCTGATTTTTTTTACCCTGTCACGTTTGTTCCAGTACCCAAAAATTCTAATAACCTGTTTCATGCATAGTACATACAACAAATAATCCACAATTCTTGTGGATTAGTGTTCATACATGGGCGAAAGTCTCCTCAGCGATGATGATGACGATGAGAACCATCGGTTCTTCTCCTTTTCTATACGGTTTCAGCGTCAACTGTATTTGAGAGAACGGGCCAGGCATTTATGCCTCTTTGTCACTGGTGTCCTCAACTGCGTTTCTCATAAACTCACGGTCATCCCCTTACAAAAAATATCCCCTTCAGCCTCCATCCCATGTACATACCCAGAGTCCGGGCTGATCCTTTCATGAATGAACGGATGGAGCGACCGGGTGTCCTGAAACCCGGCAGGGTTTCCAGCCCGGTTGCCCCCGGACAGGTGCAGGGGATTTTTCCTGTTGAAAGGGAGAAGGGCCTTCTGCCCCAGCCCGTCAGTGTCCCCGCCACTTCCAGGAAGAACGGGATAAAAACACCGGTAAAACGGGACCAGGGGCTGCTGAAGGATTCACTCTTTGTTATCAGGCGCAACGATATCCACCACGTCATCTCTGAAAACTACTATTACAAGACAGAGCCCTACTACACGATCCTTAAGCATGAACTTGAAGGAAAACAGGTGGAGCCACGCAGCAGTGCAGTCCTCGATGCCTACGTGATCCCCCTCTGCCTTGAACGGGCAGCATCGGCCGGAGTCCCCGTATGCGAGTGGGGGATCTCGCAGGCATATGTCCCCCTCCCCGCTATCCTGTACGGGCTGAACTATTTTTCCACCACCCTTGACTATTTCGTCATCAATGATAACGAAAAGGCAAAGGAGGTGATCCGGCACATCACCAACAACGGGAAATATCCGTTCTGTTACCAGAAATATCCTGAAGGATCAGAGATCTCCACGTGCATCGCGATCTTCGGCCGGACCCTTGGCACATGCCCCGCTGTATCAGAGCATGCTAAAAAGATCTATGAGCTGTTCCATATCCCTCTGGTAAAACTGGTCTTTATCAGGAACGGCACGGACTACGCCCTCTCCTCCCTTTCACCAACCCGTTATGCGCAGCTCTCTGAAGGTGAGCGGGTTCTGCTCTCCGCATACCTTGCAAACCAGGAGTTCCTATGAGCAGGCTCGGCATCTTTGTCGACCGGAAAACCCTTTCCAATTCCGAGCAGCTCACCGCGCTCATCCGGTGCCGGGACGTAGCCGAAGGGCTTGGCCATAACGTCGATTTTATCTTCCCGGTCGATATCAACAAGATCAAAAAGATGGACGCCCTGTTCATCCGCGCCCGCACCGACCCGATGAACATCACGTATGTCGCGGCACGGATCGCCAGCTTCCACGGGATCCCGGTAATCGATGACCCGGAGTCAATCCAGATCTGTTCCGATAAGATCAACATGTATTCCCACCTGAAAAAGAAACGGGTGTCGATCCCGGAGACGGTTTTTCTCTCAAAAAATGACCTCAACGTCGAGACTGTGGCGCGCCTTTTTGACGAGCTGGGTTCCCCGCTGGTTGTCAAGGAACCATCCACCTCGTTCTCGCTGCGGGTTGAGAAAGTCCACGAGGTTGCAGATTTTTTCAAAGTGGCAAGGAGGTTCATCAAAATGTCGGACTGGATCGTAGTGCAGCAGTTCATTGAAAGCAAATATGACTGGCGTGTCGGTGTGCTTGACGGAAAACTCCTGTACGCCTGCAAATATACCATCCCCTCCGTAACCTTCAAGATCCAGGCTTCCGTGAACGGGCACCTTGTCTATTGCGGTGTTGAATCCATCCCACCGGATCATGTCCCGCCCCATGTGATCCAGCTGGGGATAGACGCGGGAAATGCCATAGGGAAGGGACTTTACGGGGTCGATATCAAAAATAATAACGGGGATGCCTACGTAATCGAAGTGAATGATAACCCATCGCTTGAAAGCGGTGAGGATACGTGTTATCCTTCGGTCTACCAGACCCTTGTCTCGCACCTCCTCAAAACGTGAATTTTCCCATGACCATTGGAACTGAACATGAATACTCCATCAATGATATGGAGTTTAACCCGCGGCCGGTATCAGACCAGATCATAAAAAAGATATGCGGGCGGGTCGAGAGCGAGATCCTCTTCGGGGACGTAAAGCTTTCAAAGGAACTCCAGAAAACAGTACTTGAGTTCATCCCAAAAAAGCCCGAACACAACCTTGCCCCTCTTGAAGAGCACCTGTATAATGGCATCCGGAAATTTTCCAATATGTTCCACGGTAAATACCAGCTCCTGGGGCTCGGTATGCACCCGACGCTGACCCTTGACAGGACCGCCGTCTGGGATCATGACGAGGGGGACTATTATGAGGTTTATGACAGGCTGTTTGACATACGCCAGCACGGGTGGCTGAATATCCAGGCACTCCAGATCAACCTGTCGTACGCCCATGAGCATGATCTTGTCTGCATGCATAACCGGATCCGGGCGCTCCTGCCCTGTCTTGTCGCTGTCACTGCGTCCTCACCCATGGTCGAAGGACGGCTGACCGGCAACGCGGACAACCGGCTCATTTATTACCGGGAGAACCAGAAGGAGATCCCCCGGATATGCAACAGGATAATCCCCGGGCAGATCAGGGAGGTCGCAGATTACCATGCAATGCAGCAGGAAATTTTTTCCAGCCTCCGGGAATGCGGGGCAGGAATTCTCTGCGAGGAATGGGTAAATTCCAGCGGTATCATCATCCGGTTCTCCCGCAGGTGTCTTGAGATAAAAGCGCTTGACGAGCAGGAATGTATCCGTTCGGATATGGCGGTCTGTGCTTTTGTACGGGCGTTGCTGCGGTGCAGCGCACCACTGCCTCCCATCGACCATGAGGGGCTCATCAGCCTTCTTGAAGAGGCTGTCAGGGAAGGTACCCGTAATTTGCGACCCGAGCTTGAGCAGTTGTATGCCTGCGCATGGCAGCACGCAACCGATGAAGAACGGACCTACCTGCCGGTTATCCGGAACCGGATCGAGAACGGGAGCCTTGCTGAACGGATGCGCGACCGGTACGAGAACGAGGGAGATATCGTGCCCATAATGAACGATATGGCCCGGTGCCTTCTTGATAACCACCCATATGGCATGTGACCAGTCACCATTTTTTACAACAACACTCTTAACCAACCCTGCCAAGAATTGTAGTAGGAGGACTGAAAAGAATTGTCCAGTACGCTTATCCGGGAAGCAGAAGGCTACGAGTTATTAAAAAAATGCGGAATCCCTGTACCCCGCTATGAGATTGCCCGATCAGCTTTAGAAGCCGCAGGTGCGGCTGACCGTATCGGCTATCCGGTAGTGCTCAAGATTATTTCCCGGCAGATCGTCCACAAAAGCGATGCCATAGGCGTGATAACCGGTGTCGGAAACGCAGCCCAGGCCCGCGAGGCATATGATTCGATCCTGAAAAGTGCTGCCCGGTCAACACCTGCCGCGGTGATTGAGGGGGTGATGGTGGAACAGCAGCTCCCGCCCGGGCTTGAAATGATTATTGGAGGGAAGACTGACCCGGCTTTTGGAAAGGTGCTCACGGTTGGGATCGGCGGCACGCTGGTGGAGCTGCTCAGGGACGTTGAAACCCGTGTGCTCCCCATCGACAAAAATGAGATTGTTTCCATGATCCATGGACTGCAGGGGTATCCCCTCATTTCAGGATACCGCAACGAGCCCGCACGGGACGAACAGGCATTGGTCGCCATGATTGAAGCCATTGCCAGTCTCTTTTTGTCGCGCCCTGATATTTCGGAGTTTGATATCAATCCCCTGATCCTGTACGGGAAAGGCGGGTGTGCAGTGGATGCACGTATCTATATGGGGGAAAGCCCGCACCCTGAACCCACGCAAACCGGAAAACAGGCTATATCCGGCCTGCTGACAGTGAAATCGATCGCTGTGGTCGGTGCGTCCCCGGAACCGAGCAAAGTGGGGTATGCGATCGTGCGGAACCTCCTCACCTTTCCCGGTTCGCTCTATCCCGTCAACCCAAAACACCCGATGATCCTCGGGCGGAAAACCTACCCGGCACTCGGGTCCATACCGGGCGAAGTGGATATCGCAGTCGTGTCAGTCCCCGCCCGCATCGTCCCGCAGATTGTGCAGGAAGCCGGAGTGAAGGGAATTCCCCTCGTCATCATCATCTCCTCCGGTTTCCGGGAAAGCGGCCCGGAGGGCAGACTCCTCGAACAGCAGGTCATGTCGATCGCCACCCGGTACGGCATCCGGATCATGGGCCCGAACTGTCTCGGGCTGATGCTTCCTTTGCAGGGAATTAATACCACATTTGACCCGGTATCGCCACGGCCGGGAAAGATCGCGTTTATATCCCAGAGCGGTGCGATCATCACTACCATCGTGGACTGGAGCCTGCCCGAAGAGATCGGGTTCTCTGCGGTGGTAAGCGTGGGAAACCAGGCCGACTTAACGTTTGAGGATTTCATCCAGTATGCCGGTTCCGATCCAGATACCAAAGCGATCATCCTGTACATCGAGCAGATCCATGACGGCAAACGGTTCATGGATATCGTGCGCACAATAACCCCGAAAAAACCCATAGTGGCGATAAAATCCGGCGCATCGAAGATCGGGCAGAAGGCGGCATCGTCGCACACGGGGTCCCTTGCCGGGAGCAACGAGGTATACCTTGCTGCATTCCGTCAGACGGGTGTGATCCCGGTGCAGTCGATACGGGAAGCGTTCCAGGCAGCAGAACTGCTCGCTTCAGAGGGATATCCCAAAGGTGTGCGGGCGGTGGTGATCACAAACGCCGGTGGATTTGCAGTGCTCTCTTCGGATTATGCCGAACGGTTCGGGATTGACCTTATTGAATTCCCAAAAGAAATTGTTGCCGATCTCAATGCCGTGCTTCCCGCGGACTGGAGCCGGGAAAATCCTATCGATATGGTCGGGGACTCCAGTGCGGAACGGTACGCCCGCACGTTCGATGTGATGATAAAAAACCAGGATCTGTGGGATGTCGCATTTGTCATCGCGGTCCCCTCCGCGATCTCCGACCCGCTCCGCGTTGCAAATGAACTCGTGCGGTTCTCCAAGCATACCCACAAGATGATCGTAGGCTGCATGATCGGGGGGGACTCGATGAAGACCCCGCTGCGTATCCTGCGGGATGCAAACATCCCCAACTTCCCTGACCTTGAAGACGCATTCAGGGCAGTCGGGAATATCTGCACAAACACGGGCATGTGCTGCCGGTTAAAATAAAAATTTCAGGGAGGAGCAGGTCAGAGGCTGATCTTTTTTAATATCTGGCCATTTTTAAAAATCGTGATCCCTCCGCCGCTCTGCGAAACGACGATCCCGACTGATTTTGTGACACTGGTCATTGCAGCAACCGAGTTGTGCCGTGTTCCCATCCCTTTGGGAAGTGTTACGCCGCTTGTATCAACGGTGATGTACCTGCCGGAGGCAGTAATGAACCCATCCCCGGTGACGACAAATGCCCCGTCGAGCTGGGCAAACTCCTTGATGTTCTCCTTGAGGTCCGGGTTGGTCACAACCCGCATTTCGGGGGGATGGCCTTCAAAAGAATTCAGCATGATCTGCCGGGACTTGCTCATGACATTTTCGGCATCCCCGACAAGGAATGTCGTCCCTACTGACTTACCCTCCCTGCCTTCAATGGAGATCTCGGTGCAGATATGGAAGATGGTGTCAAAAACATCCTCCCTTATATCAGTGTCAGCCACCACCTGGTCCTTCCACGTATCCGTGCTGATCCTGATCTCGGAGCTCCCGCGCCGGCGGTCGGTGATATCGTTTCCGATGCAGAGCACCTGCACGATCCGCCCCTCTTCATCCCGGATTGCCTTGTTGATCCACGCAATCCAGACAGGGTCGCCGTTTCTCCTTACGTTCTCCATGACATTGATCGCATACCCTTCCGCATTGAACCCGAGATCGTTTGCCATCATCGAGAGGTCATGGCCGGAACGCGATTTCCGGGGAATGATCGTTCCGACAACATTCTTTCCGATCACGTCTTCTGCGGCATAATCAAAGAACGAGAGGGCATAATTATTCAAAAACGCAATGTTGCCAAGAGTATCAATCCGTATGATGATGCTCTGGGTGTTCTGCATCATCTCCCGGTACTTCACCTCGCTTTCCTTGAGGGCATCGGCAAGCCTCCTGCGTTCGGATATGTCAGTGGCAATGAAGGTCCCTCCTTTTGAGATATCATGGGGATCGATTGCCTGTGCCTGCACCTGGCAGGGGACCGGGACCTTATCCCTTCTGATGAGATCGCAGTCGGCCCGTACCGTCCCGCCGGAATCCTTCTTAATCCGGAGATCACGGAGGAACTGGTCATACTCCTCATGGTTCTTAAAGATCATCCTGATATCTTTTCCGACGATTGCGCTCTCGTCATATCCCAGCATTGCTGCAAATGGGCGGTTCACCCATTCAAGGATATGATTGCGCATCTGGAAAATTCCCAGCTGCGTTGCAGAGAGGATGGCACTCAGTTGTTCATTCCGTGCCTTGATCTCCCGGTCAGCCCGCCTGCGCAGCATCGTCTGTTTGACAAGCATCACGAGGTCTGTCAGCGGCGAGCGGGAATCACCTGTTTTCGGGAGCGGCAGCTCAGATCCGGCGATCACCTCGGCGATAACGACCTTGTCTTTTCCCCTCCGGGCAAGGACGATAAACGGGGTTGCGTTTCCCTGCGACTTGAGATATTTTAAAAATTCGATGCCATTCATATCTGAAACAAACTCGATGCCATTGACATCCGGCACCTGTTCAAAGCAGACGATCACGTCATAGACCCGGGATTTCAGCTTTTCAAGCGCCTGTTTTGTGGAATGGACGATTTCGAGCCGGATCTCGCCGGATTTCTCAAGGACGGACCGGGCGTGCGCCATCAGTTCGGAGGCATCATCAACAAAAAGGACAGTGATCATGAGAATTCCCCGCACTCGACCGACGGTACACTTCTATTTAGAGGTGGAGGTTTGTGCAATAAATAGTTGTTGAGAAAATGGTGCTTATCAGTTTTCAGGTGACTGAAATTGGACGGGATTGATCGATCAGGTTGAAAAATCTATAAAAAAAAGCCGGGTCCATGTCACTCAGTATCTTCTGGATTTTCCTCGTCAGACATCTCCTCGTCATCCTCGGGCCCGGGTTTCTGGTGATACAGCAACCAGCCAGTGATAAATATGATGGGGACACCTATCGGGATGGAAAAACCACCGGTAAACCTTCCCAGTGCCGAGAAGCAGTACATGATCCCGCCACCGATCACAAAAAGGGATGCTGTCCTTAATAGTCCGGATCGTTCGTAGATCCACGCGCAAAGGGTGATTAAAATCCCTGTAAGCAGGAGGACACTGCCTAACGTCCAGGACGATGCTGCCAGAATGTTGTAGATCCCGGTTGTCCTGCCCTCCAGTATATAGAAGATATCCTTGTAACACAGAATGATACTCGATCCAATAGGAGACTGCTGGTACCGCACAAGGGCCCATTGAACATTGACCAGCAGCCAGTCGCCCCACATGTAGACATTGAGTGGTATTAAAAAAATAAAAGCCTGAAGAGCCAGGAGATATTTGTACTTCGCCATGATGAACAGGGTACTATGTTTTTGAATTGGTAATGAGTATACCGAAAGAGTGTGAAAATAATTTTTTGTAAAAAAGGTTATTCCTTGCCGTGCTGTACAATGGCCAGTTGGTACATCCAGTCCATGAGCGGGTGGCATTCTTCGACAATGCACTCAAGCTCACAACCGATGCAGGGTATGAGCTCATCGCCCGCGAGAAGGTCACGCGGGTTGACCGGAAGACGTTTTACCCGTAAAAGGTAGGTCTTTACCCCGTCCTTTTTGTATTCGATCCTGTCGATAAGCCCGGTCTCTTCAAGTTTTTTTACTATCCGCGAGCATTTCCTGCTGTCCACGCCTAGTTCCTTCCAGAGCTCACTCTGGAGCACGCCTTCCGGCCTGGACTGGATCAGTTTCAATCCCTCTTCTTCAGGGTCTCCCATAGGTTCCTCAGGTGAATAGGTCCCTCAGATAAGCGGGGCGATCGTTAAGATATTGTTACCCCGGATCACGACCGTGCCAAGGCTCCTGCCCCGCTGGTTGTCCACAAACTCAATCGTCTCGTCCATGTGGATGTTTAAATATTCGTCCACGGCGACAAGGCGGCCCTGCAGCTTGCGCCCCTCGTCCTTTATCTCAACGGATATCTTCGAATCCACGAGGGCAAAAACTTTTTTTATCGGCAAAACAATTCCGTTAACCATCTGCCCTAATTTGGTGAGCAAGATAATTTAAAGTTTGCTTATCGGGAAAGAAACTGGGTATATCCCCTCATGGCACCGTATGCATACCAAAAAGTTGCTTTGTCTCTATGGCAGTTGAACCTTTACCAGGAACTGATGCACCCAACCAAACCTGTTTTTGTCAGGGAATGAAAAAGAAAATAGAATTTTTTTTTTAAATAAGGCCTGAATGCCGGTTATTCCCCGATGGGCTCCCACCGTTTGGCAAGTTCTTTTTCAACAGACGGGAGCGTGGTATATTCCATCTCTTCGAGCGAGAGCCTGTGCGGCTCAAACGGCCCCTGTGCCCGGATGACATCGGCAAGTTCGTTGCACCGCGCCCGCACCCGGTCAAAACCGGGATCATCGAACATGTCCGCCGGCCCAATCAGCTTCCCGTTGCAGACCTGGAAACCAAAACACAGGACACGGGGGGGCCCGTCGAAACGGGTGCAGTTGGCATCGGGGAGCCCGACCGGCATGAACGGCCCGTGATGGGACCCCCGCATCCAGCCGGCGACCAGCACCGGTGTGCAGAACGGATCGATCACCTCGCCAACTGCAGGAAACCCGCTCTGGGAACGGACAATCATCACCGGGTCGTCTTTTCCAACGTATTTCCCGGCGAGCAGGCTTAAGCGCTGCGTGCTCGTTGAAGCGGCAATTGTTCCATCTTTTTTAAATACATGCTTGATCACGTACCGCGACGGGGCGCCGATATAGGCAAGCATGCTGTAGAGCTCTTCTGGCATGCTGAACATGATCCTGCGTTTTTTTATCAAATCGTGGACTTCAAAGACAAAACCCCTGTGCATCGACGGGTCGATCACAAGCCCCGGTGTATTGAAGGGATCCGCAAAGATCTTGTATAAAAAAAAGTTCCATGCACCCGGCTCGGTCTTGTCCGCCATGAAGACAAGAACGGGATCGGAGGCGCGTTCTTCAAACTCCATCTCGGCTACGCCGGGGCCCAAACCCCTGATGTTTCCTGAAAAAGCATCAGAGAGCATGTCCTGCCCGGCGCCATAGAGTTTGAGGTCTTTTGCTATCTTTGTGCATTCAAGGAAAGTGTCCCATGCAAGCTTGTGGACTTTTTCGTTGTCCACACCATGGGTATGCGTCATGATCAACTCGAGGTCATCCCCACAGTGGGTGACAAACGAGTCGATCAGCAGCTTGCCCTCCTGCGCCCTGAGCATCTGCGCGGCTTTCTCAAGGAGCCGGGGGTGGGTGCGGGAGTGCCCGGGAAAACTTCCCACATCTGCCTTGATAACGGATATAGTGGTCTTGGACATAAAAACTCACAGTTAGAAATCTCCCGTTGATACAAAAAGATTATGGTGCAGGTTTACCCAAGAGTTCTTCTGACCAGGGACGCGGTCCCCTGCGAGCTGAACGCTTTGAAAAAGACGAGGCTTTCCGCGTATGCCATTGCCTGTATCGCATGTTCGGTGTCTTCCCCGACAGAATAGATCTCTTTATAAAATTCCTTTATGGCAAATTTGCAGTTGCCGTCAAAGATCTGCCGGTCTTTCTTCCCGGGATTTGCCGGCCGGTATTTTTCAATAGTCCATTCCTGGATGTCTTTATACAACGCAGGTTCGTACACCTTCAGCGTGGAAAAGACAACGTCCTGCCAGAAAGTCCCGACATTTCCCTTGATGATGTCGCCCTTGGGGAAATGCAGGTTGATCAAGTCCCTCGGAGTACCGGTGATCCCGTGCTGTGCGATGCCGACTTTAAGGTTGTTGTCCCGGAGGGCTTTTGCAATCTCCTTTGTGCGGGGGATATCGATGGAGAGCTGCTCGACCACATTCCCGTTCGCATCGTAGGTATGCCCGTGGGTGCTCCCGTTGGCAATCGCAATTGCATTGGGATATACCCCGTTCCCGTTGAGGGCTTTGATGAACTCAACTGCTTCCTCCGGTTTTGTCAGGATTAGCCCTTCCCCGTCCTTCCTGCCGATCTCGCCAACTTCCACTTCGAGGCCGAACTCCTTTCCTTTCATCTTGTTTTTGATATAGAGTGCCAGATCGGATGTGACCTGTATATTTTCCCTGAGCTCGTCTTTAACTGTCTTTCCTTCAAAATTGAAGAGGTGGGAGGCATCGATGGCAAAGGAGGTGTAGCCTGCCGCGATCTGGGCATCGATCAGCTGTTTTGTCCCTTCGATCTCTGATGTGTCCCCTTTCTTTATCGTGATATGGTCGGCATGGAGTGCCCATGCATCGAACTGCACTGCCTTTGCGGCCGCCCGCATCTTTTCAGAGAAATCACGGGGAGTTAAGCCGGTATATCCTCCTTTTAAGTCGCTCTCGGACCGGGCAATTTCCATGAACAGTGCAGAATCCGTATCTTTCGCCGCCTTAAAAATACCCTGTGCCACCGAGGCAATGCGGATATTTGCGGCCATGATAATGGCTTTTTTTCCGGAAATACCGGAAAAGATTGCCGAGCCGGGGATTGGACCATACTCGTTCTGTTTCATAATCCTGATCACTACTCTGGTTTTCACGCTTTGTTCATTAACGTTTCAATGAGGGTGATCTCCTTCCTGCCCCCAACGTAGATCGGGGTGACCTGGCCGACCGATTCCGGCTTGATGGTAAGGATATCATCCTTCCCGTTGCTGACCGCCCCGCCGGCCTGGCAGATGATCATCCCCATCGGGTTTGCTTCGTACAGGAGGCGCAGCTTTCCTTTCTCTTTCCCCTTGAAACCCGGGTAGGAGAAGACGCCCCCCTTGTGGAGGATCTGGTGCACATCACCAACGAAACAACCGCTGAACCGGAGCTTGTACCCTTCCTCTTCGAGAGCATGGATCCACTTCGCATGGGCAGGGAGGTAATCTTTCCGGAGCGCGCCGGGTGCATAGATCTTCCCTTCCGGAATCCTCATGTCCTTGTGCCGCAGTACAAAATTGCCCGACTCATTCATCACGAACTCGTGCACGCCGTTTCCCGTGGTGAAGGTCAGGGTTGTGAGCGGCCCGTAGAGGATATAGAGGGCAGCAACCATGGAGAGCCCCTTGTTGAGGACATGGCCGGGATAGATGCCGATGATGGAGCCCACACAGAGGTTCACATCAAGCAGTGATGAACCGTCCAGGGGATCGATGACGACCCCGAACTCATGTTTCGGGTTGTCGACTTCAATGATCTGGGACTGTTCCTCCGTGGCGATGTAGCGTGCGAGCCGGGTCTTCTTTAAGCCGGAGATAAAGATTTCATCGGCATACTTGTCGAGGACCATCTGTTCTTCGCCGAACTGGTTGAGTGTGATCTCCTCTGACGGGGTCCTGGGGATAGTACAGAAAAAACCGTTTCTGACGTTCCTGGCCTGTTCGCTGAGAAAGAGAATGAGTTCAATTAGGTTTTTTTCCGTACCCGTTTCGATAAGGAAATCTTTGAGTTTCAAGTTCTCCACCATTACCTGTTCCAAAGAGCCTGCAACCACGGGAGATCCGACAGGACTCCCTGATATATATAGTCGTTTGATTGGGAAGCTTATCAGGATTCTTATCTGGTCAGATAAGTCCCGGCCATTTTTTTGGATACCATTGATACATAAGGCGATAACCTGATTTGTTTTACAGACAGGTTTTTGATGAACTGCTCGTTCCGGTAAATCCTTGAATTAGTTGGATCGGGCGCTCGTGGTATCCGGGGTTTCCAGAGTTCAGCCGGACAAATCACGGGTAAAGGTTTCGGAATAAAGATTCGGACTTTTCCGGAAAATTGAGAATTTCCAGGACATGTGAAGTGGTTCATGATAACATGGCAGAGCGGTGTTTGTGGCTTTTTATTTCTTTCCGCCAATTACCGTCATGGCCAGCTCATAGAAGTCCGGGTCAACGGTTTTTAACTGGTTGACGGCGGCCTCCAACGGGATACTGGTAATGCGGTTTCCCTGCAATGCAACCATCCTGCCGAATTCGCCTTTATAAACGAGATGAACTGCGGCAACACCGAACCGGGTGGCAAGGACGCGGTCGAATGCAGTCGGCGAACCACCCCGCTGTACATGCCCGAGAATGGTTACGCGTGTCTCAATGCCAAGACGGCGTTCCAGTTCTTTTCCAAGAATGTTGCCCACTCCGACAAATTTTTCGTGGCCGCATTCATCCCGATCGTGTTCAGATACTTCTGGAACGCCAATATCCTCCGGCTGCACCCCTTCTGCAATCACGACAATGGAAAATTTTTTGCCTGCATCGTACCGGGCCCGGAGTTTCTGGCAGACACCCTCCATGGTAAAACGAACTTCCGGGATCAGGATCTCATCAGCCCCCCCGGCAATACCCGCAGTCACTGCAATCCACCCGACTTTTCGCCCCATAACCTCAACAACAATGATCCGGTGATGGGACTCGGCAGTCGTGTGGAGCCGGTCGATTGCCTCTGTTACGGTATCTACTGCAGTATCAAACCCGAATGTCACGTCCGTTCCGCTGATATCATTATCTATTGTTTTGGGGATACCTACAAGAGGGATACCCAGGTTTGAAATGTCCCGCGCCGCCGAGAGAGTGCCGTCACCGCCAATGACCACAAGGGCATGGATACCGTATTTTTTTATATTCTGCCGGATTTTCTGCAGGTCAGACGTCTTTAGCAGAGGGTTCATCCTTGATGTGCCGAGGATCGTCCCGCCCTTGGGAAGGATTCCGGAGACCGAGAAATCCGTGAGCGGTTCCACGTCGCCGTCAATAAGCCCCAGCCACCCGTTCCGTATCCCCAGCGTTTCAAATTCATATTTTATCCCGGACCGCACGACTGCCCGGATCACCGCGTTGAGTCCCGGACAGTCGCCACCCCCGGTCAGGACACCGATTGTTTTCATCAGATCGAACACTCCTGTGTTCATGGTTCCCTGCTCATGTATATTTTAATTGTCATACCTGTGCCGGCCGGTTCAACGGTTCTGCACAGGGCTGCAGGGGGACCGCAGTTTGGGATCAACCCTTCAATATTGCGGGAAAAACCAAGTGAAGGTTAAAAAAGAGTTGTGAGTTGGACTTATGGTTTGCGTTATCCTTCTTTTTCCTGTTCACCGGGAATGGTTGTGAATGATACTTCAAGCACACCGTTTTTCAACGAGTAGTGCATCGAAGCAGGGTCAACCGGCGGCAGGAAAGCGGTTGTGGCATAGTGCTGTCCCATACCATCTGCGTCAATTGCCAGCGTTTCTCCCTTAAGGTCCAGCTTAATCGTAGTGCTGTCTGCACCAGGCAATTCAGTTACCACTTTCACTTCATTGCCAATCCTGTGCACCTCGGGGACCGGCCCGTTGGGGTCGCTGGCAGGGGGGATTCTGCCCCCCACAGGGTTCTGTGGCATCCCTCCACGCCGGATGATAATATGGTAACCCGATGCACGGGGAGGCATTCCGGTAATCCCGCGATTCATCTCAGCAAACATCTGTGCCATCATCGCATCCATCTGGTCGAAAATGTCCTGCGGGTCTTCTATCATAAGTTTTTCACCTCGGTCTGGTTACTTTTTCTCCATCTGTTCTTCAATCGATTCTGTCTGCTTCTTAATCTCGGCAAAGTCTTTTTTCCGCTGGAATGTCTGCCTTCGCAATCCATCGACTGCAGCCGGATCAACCTTTGCTGCCGTCAGCCCGGATCGTTTGATTGTGGACACTGCATGTTCGAGCACCGTGCGCTGGTCCTGGTTATAGAGCATCTCCCATGCCTGCCGCTCGGATTTTTCGATCGCGTCCCGGTCAAGCGAGCCCCGTACCTTGCCCATCGCGGTTTCGAAATGCTTCTTTGTGATCATCACATTCTTGATTGCATCCGTCCGCTCCTGTTCGTTCTTGTCTGCCATTGCGATGATGAACTCGCGCATCGCACCCATCTTTGCCTCGCGGACGAGTGCTTCAATATCGGCACCGACATATCCTTCGGTCTGTTTTACAAGTTCTCCTGTGTCTACGTCCTTTGCAAGGATCGCCCCGGATTCGCCGAGATAAACCTCGAAGATCTTCCTGCGGCTCTCTTCATCGGGCGCCGGTACGTAGATGTGTCGCTCGAGCCGCCCGGGGCGCAGCAGCGCATCGTCCAGCATATCCGGCCGGTTTGTCGCTGCCAGCACCGTCACGTTCTTGAGTTCCTCCATCCCGTCCAGCTCGGTGAGGATCTGGGAGACCACGCTCTCGGTTACGTGGGACGACCCCATGTACGTGCCCCGCTTGGGCACGAGCGCGTCGATCTCGTCAAAGAAGATTATGGACGGGGACGCCTGCCGGGCTTTCCGGAAGATCTCGCGCACACCCTTCTCTGATTCCCCCACCCACTTGGATAGGAGCTCCGGACCTTTGACTGCGATAAAGTTGCACTCGCTCTCGTTTGCCACTGCTTTGGCAAGGAGCGTCTTGCCCGTTCCCGGAGGGCCAAACAGCAGGATTCCCTTGGGTGGCCTTGTCTGGAGTTTCTCGAATACATCAGAGTATTTCAGCGGCCATTCGACGGCTTCACGCAGCTCCTGCTTGACATCCTCGAGCCCGCCCACCTGTTTCCAGGTAATATCGGGGACCTCGACGAGCACCTCGCGCATGGCAGAGGGTTCGACATGCTTCCTTGCCTCGTCAAAGTCCTCTTTATTTACCTTAAGCGCATCGAGAACCTCGTCGGGGATCTCTTCATCAATCTTGATCTGAGGGATTACCTTGCGCAGCGCATGCATTGCAGCTTCTTTAACGAGCAGTGCGATGTCGGCTCCGACGAATCCATGCGTTGTGTTGGCAAACTCCTCGATCTTTACATCGTCTGCCAGCGGCACACCGCGGGAATGCACCTGGAAGATCTCCAGCCTGCCTTTCTTGTCAGGTATCCCGATCTCGATCTCGCGGTCGAACCGGCCGCCTCTCCGCAGCGCCGGGTCAATGGAATCGGGAAGGTTTGTCGCTGCAATGACGATGACCTGCCCGCGCCCTTTGAGGCCGTCCATGAGCGCAAGGAGCTGGGCAACCACCCGCCGCTCGACCTCCCCCTGCACCTCAGCGCGTTTTGGCGCGATTGCATCGATCTCGTCGATGAAGATTATCGCCGGTGCGTTCTGCTCGGCTTCCTCAAACTTCTCCCGCAGCCCTTTTTCGGATTCCCCGTAATACTTGCTCATGATCTCCGGGCCGGAGAGCGTGATGAAGTGGGCGTCCACCTCGTTTGCCACTGCCTTTGCAATCAGGGTCTTGCCCGTGCCGGGCGGCCCGTAGAGCAGCACCCCCTTGGGAGGCTGGATACCCAGACGTTCAAAGATCTCCGGGTGACGGAGCGGAAGCTCGATCATCTCCCGGACGAGCTGGAGTTCCCTCCCAAGGCCGCCGATATCCTCGTAGTGGATATTTGAAGTATCCTTCTTGCCTTCCTCTTCCTTGTACGGTTCCTCCTTGAGTTCGATCTCGGTCTCATCGGTAACTATCGCTATCCCTTTTGGATTGACCTTTGCGATAACAAGCGTGATTGAATTTCCGATAACGTCAACCCTGACTGTCTGGCCCTCGATTACCGATCGCCCGCGCAGGAGCCGGGACAGGTACTGTTCTCCACCAACCAGCCGTATCGGCTGCGTTGGCTGGATGACCACCCTCTTTGCGTACGCGGCTTCGGATTTCCGGATCTTCACCTTTTCATCAATACCGGTGCCCACGTTCCCACGGATGTTGCCATCTATCCGGAGGATTGCCCCCCCGGTATCCTGAGCAAACCCGGGCCATACGATTGCCGCGGCTTTCCGCTTGCCCTGAATCTCAATAACATCGCCGGACACAAGCCCCAGCTTCTTCATCACCTCGATACTCACCCGCGCGATGCCGCGCCCTGCATCGTCGTGGGCTGCTTCCTTTATGGTTACTTCTGTGAATTCTTTTTCAGTCATCGTAAAATCCTCCTCAAATCATTGAAGGTTTACCATAAGTTAGCGTGCTATTGTATATAAATATTGCGTGAATGGGTTCTGTTGCGTTGGAGGGACTTCGCGCTTTTTTATTCAAGGTGTTGCATGGCGGGACTTTTTGGATTTATTAACGTCACCTTTAATGGTTTGACATTCAAATTACTTTTCAATGGCTCTTCCAGAAACTATCATCACTCTTTTAAACAATTATGATTTTCATCGTACCGCATACCGCAAATCAACACAAGAATATAATGAGGCAAGACTCCGTAGAGATTTTTTAGATCCCTTCTTTAAAGAACTTGGTTGGGATATGGACAATAAAAAAGGATATTCTGAGAGATATAGAGAAGTCGGGCATGAACAGCCAATAAAAATTCAAGGCCAAACGGAATTCATCGATTACACATTTAGAATTGGGGGGATGACAAAATTCATCGTAGAAGCGAAGGCCCCCTCAGTAAATATAAAAAACAATCGTGATGCCGCGCTTCAAGTTAGAGGGTACGCGTGGAGTGCCAAAATTCCATTATGTATTTTGACAAATTTTGAAGAATTCGCAATATATGATTGCACAAAAAAACCTCTGGGTTCTGATGCAGCTGTTACCGCCCGCGATGATTATTTTACTTATAACGAATATCCAAAAAAATGGGATTTGATTTCCTCTATCTTCTCACAAGATGGTATTTTAAAAGGTTCTTTTGATAAATATGTGACTGTAGCAGAAGGTAAAAAGGGGACGGCAAGCGTTGATGAATCATTTCTTATTGATATTGAAAATTGGAGAGAGCAACTCGCAAAAAATATTGAACTTCGCAATCAAAATCCGTCATTATCTGTTGATGAATTGAACTTATCAGTCCAAACTATCCTCGACCGTATTATTTTCCTTCGTTTTTGTGAAGATCGGGATATCGAAACCTATGAGACGCTAAAATCATTCGTAAATAATGATAACATCTATAAATCTCTTTGTGATTTTTTTAAAAAGGCAGATGCAAAATATAATTCAGGACTTTTTCATTTTAATAATGAACCCGACCGTGAGCAACCAGATATTATAACACCCAATCTTGTAATCGATGATAAAATAATTAAAAATATTATTCTAGAGTTGTATCCCCCGAAAAATTATTATTTATTTTCAGCGATTCCCCCAGAGATTTTAGGGCAAGTTTACGAACAATTTCTTGGTAAGGTAATTAGAATCACGGAAAAAAATCATATAAAAATTGAGGAAAAACCAGAGGTAAAAAAAGCCGGCGGAATTTACTATACACCCCAATACATAGTTGATTATATTGTAAAAAATACTTTAGAGGAATTACTAAAAAATAAAACACAAAAAGACGTATCAAAAATTCACATTCTCGATCCAGCTTGTGGTTCTGGTTCATTTCTGTTGGGAGCTTATCAATTTCTTTTAAACTGGCATCTCGAATGGTATCTAAAAAATCTTGTTCCTTTACTTAATCCAGAATTTAATAAAGAACCCAAACCGATTTCAGATCCCGATATCCAAGCATTACTTCCAGAATATCCCCCAAATGGAAAAAAAGAGGTTCCAATTTATAACGCTGGATATAGTAAGGAAATCCATTCTCGTTTAGGAGATCGGCGGAGGAGTGATTGGAAACTTACGACCTCCGAGCGAAAACGAATTCTTTTACATAATATTTTTGGAGTTGACATTGATCATCAAGCAGTGGAAGTAACCAAACTCTCACTTCTCCTCAAGGTATTAGAAGAAGAAAATGAAGAAACGATGAAATTTCAACTTGAGCAAAATCATGGGCGGGCTTTACCATCACTTCATAAGAATATAAAATGTGGAAATTCGCTGATAGAGTGGGATATTTTAGAACTACAACCACCACAAGAAGAAGTTAAAAAAATCAACGCTTTTGATTGGGAACAAGAATTTCCAGATATAATAAATTCGGGGGGATTTGATGTGGTAATTGGGAATCCTCCCTATGATGTTTTAGAGAAAGAACGGGGTAAGAGTTCCTGGCCACATTATGTATTAAGTGATTATGTTAAAATGAGAGCAGATTATAGTAATGCACTCGGTGGGAAACTAAATTTATACAGATTTTTCTTGGTTAGGTGCATGAAATTAACTAAAAATAAAGGTTTTTTTGGAATGATTGTCCCCTTATCTATTCTTGGAGATATTAGTTGCACAAAAACACGACTTTACCTGCTTCGATGTTTAACCAATTTAAACGCCGATTGTTTCCCCCAAAAGGATAATCCGAAACGGAGAGTTTTTTTAAAAGCAAAATTATCGACTTGTATTCTTGTGGGTAGTAGAGAAAATATTGATCTCAACGATTCTCAAATTCACGTTCGAGTTTATCCTTGGAATAAATTTGATGATCTCCTCAAGGAATGTCGTTATTATACCCCAGATTTAGCGTTGCTCGATCCAATAAATTATCCGGTTCCGTTAGTCGATGAAAACAATTGGAATGTTTGTAAAAAAATATACACAACCAAAAATATAAAACGGCTCGAAGAGCTGGGGGTGTATTTAGTTAATCGAGGAGAAATCAACCAAACTGTTTTCCGCAAATACATATCGGAGGATACTAAAAAATCACGATTATTAAAAGGTGTTGAAGTTGGGAGATATTTCATAAATCCAATTCTTCATCAGGGTTTCCGCGAATGGTTTGATGACATTGCATGTAAAAAAGACGGGGTCGAGAAACCAATAGCACTAAAAGAACGTATCGCAACTCAACGGATTACTGGTGTAGATGACACATTACGTATTATTGCGACATTGATCTCTCCTCCGACCTATTTTGCCGATTCGACAAATTCTATCACTTTATCTGATGATACTAAATACTCCCTAGAATATTTGCTTGGTCTATTAAATTCAAAATTGTTTCAATGGCGTTTCAGGATAACAAGTTCGAATAATAACGTTGGAACAAACGAATTGGAGTGCTTACCAACCCGTATAATTGATTTTAATAACCCAACCGAAAACGCTCTGCATGCACGTTTGGTCTCCTATGTAAAACAGATGCTTAACCTTAATACAAAACTGCAAACAACAAGAGATGATCAAGAAAAAACAGTAATTCAGAGGCAAATTATTGCGATAGATAACAAAATTGAATTATTAATTTTCGAACTTTATGGATTAACAGAAAACGAGATTAAAATAATCCAGATGTCTTAAAAAATCTCTATTTTTCTTTTTCGTTCTCAATCGGATCTAAAAGAAGAATTTTCACTTGTTTTCCGATCCAATCCTTTGGTAGATAAATGCCCCCGGAGTTACCCATAGACTTAACGGGGCGATCTATTACCTGATACGCCTTTGTTGTAATTTCCATCATTTCTGGCATAACAATACATTGTATCGTTATTGTATTTAAAATAATTTACTTTGTGCTGGTTTTGTCCATACTTTGTAACAAGTATTAAATAGTTGTATATACATAGTATATACTATACAATACAAGGAGTGAATGAAGATGGATCAATTCAGCAACCCAAGAGAATTGAGAGGATTAAAAATCCTGTCAGAACCGGATACGATTATTAAGACCGGCAAGAATGGGTGGGATGTTCGGTCACAGTCAAAGGATGCATACTATCAGGTATCACGAAAGTTTGTGAGCCACGGAAAGGAAAACCGATATAGTTGGTCATGCACCTGCCCGGATCATACGACAAGAGAGGTAATCTGTAAACACATTTTCGCCGTTCAGTTCTCCCTAAAACTTAAAGTAGATGTAGAGACTGATATTAAAGCTCAAAAAATTATAGGTGATGAAATTGGGGTCACCTGTCCAATTTGTAAAAGCCAAAACGTCATAAAGCGCGGGATCAGAACAACCTCTTACGGTGAGATCCAGCGGTATGGTTGCCACGACTGCAACCACAGATTTGTTGTTGATAAGGGATTCAGCCGGGTTAAGTTCGATCCTAAAGTGATCACACTCACTCTTGATCTCTATTTTAAGGGAGTCTCCCTTCGGAAGATTACCGATCACATCCAGCAATTCCATGATAGGAAAGTCTGCCAGACAACGCCGATGCGCTGGATCAAGAAATATATCCAACTGCTTGGGAAGTACGCTGAGAAGTACGAAGCTGAGGTTGGCAACATCTGGCACTCTGATGAGACAACCGTGTTCATCAAGAAGGAAGGCCAGAAGAAGTGCTATGAGTGGATCTGGAACATCATGGATGCAAAGACTCGGTATCTCCTTGCCTGCCAGATTACCGAGACACGGTTTGTAAACGATGCGCGGATACCGTTAAAGATTGCAAAGGAGACGGCCAACCGCAGACCGGATGCAATCGTTACCGATGGGTTACAGGCTTACCAGAAGGCAATCAAAGCGGAGTTTTATGATATAACCGCACCGATCCAGAATCCCCATATCAGACTCAAAGACTTTGAGACAAAGCCAAATAACAATATCCTCGAACGGTTAAACGGGACATTCCGAGAGAGAACAAAGGTTATGCGTTCCCTTGATAGCTCCGTAGGAGCGCAGGAGTTCGTTGCAGGAATGCAGACTTACTATAATTACATCCGACCTCATCAAGGAATCGGGGGATTAACACCGGCGCAGATGGCAAATATCCCGATCAATCTGATGGGGAATAGATGGGAAATGATGATTGGACTGGCGGTAAAATAATTTTTTAGATGAGAGCTGGAAGGATCTCCGGTCTCTCCTCCCAAAACAATACTTTATCCGAAAATTTCCTTAATTTTGGAAGTTGCCGTTTCCATACACTTATCTCATCGTCTACTTCGTCGTCCAAGAAACACAGTTTGTAAAAGTTACCATTTAGTCCCTTTAATTGAATCCAATTTACTATTGTTTTATTTGTTAGAGTTTCGGCATACTGAGACGATTCGGAATGGAGCGCATAAGCGAAGACTGGATCTTTCTGATGTCTTTGAATTTCAAAATCTACCTTAATCCTTTCACCAGTATCAGATGTAAATTCTTTATTTTGGGCATAGCTGATGCTATTATCCTTCAGCCATACAGAGACATCATCAATAAATGCAGACTGAACCCGTGCCTTGCTGGTGTAGATCAAATATTGTATGGATTTTATCGCTTCAATAAAGTCCAAAATCTTCTCATACAATTCTGCCTTGTTCGAGTGAAGTATTAGTTCATCATTTTTTAATTCAATCTCGTATTGATGTATGATTGAGTCAAAATACCAATCTTGCTTTGTGTTGGGTTTGATATCCACTCCTTGTAAGAAAAGATACCCTTTTGTGCGGGTTTGATCGGAGATCTCGATAATATCTCCAATCTCGGTTAATTGAATAGTAATCGGATCTTGGCTCGGATCTAAAAATGGAGTGACAATCTGGCATCCTGTCTTTCCCGATTTAATTTTGAATTTCTTTCCGAGATCTTTTAACAGGTTGCCAACTACGTCATCACACACCATATTAAACCAACCCCAATGTCGGTTGAAATTTAAAATCCTTCAAATCCACATTACATTCATTTAGAAAATCAATTAATGCTCCGTTTGCGTCATTTAATCGGATATCAATTGTAGCATAAGCGCATTTATCTCTATAGGATGGGTGATGAAAGTGTTTGTGTGGCTCATCGATCACTATTTTTTTCCCATCGACCTTTGGATTTGGATGTGGAGTGGAATCGTCCCATCTTCTGATAACGATATTTTTGAATAATAATGCAAATCCGTAATGAGACGTTTCTTCATTCTGATAACACCACCCCCTTATCCTCATTGGGGTTCCATCTTCTGTACTAAGTGTTATAGTGAGTTGTTGTTTTTTTCCTCGTTGATTGTCCCACCTCACCAATTGCGGACTCTGAATAATTTTTGGTGCGGTATAGAGAGCGTCTGCTTCCTCTTTAGACAGACTGAAAAAAGCCATTAATAATTCACAGATATTGAGTAATGATTTACAATATAAATTGTTTCTTAATAAATCGAAGTCCCGCGATGCAACAGTCTCATTTTTTTTCACTCAAGTCCCTCCAACGCAACAGAACCCGTGAATGGGTTCTGATTAGTTGGCGGGACTTTTACGGTTTTGAAAATAAGTGATAAATGACGAGACTTCCCTTATATTTTTTAATCAGGATAATATGTAGCAGAATCCACAATATATTTAAGATAAGATTTTGGATTTAATGTCATGGAATACTTTGAATTGTTTTCCATTTTAGTAGGTGTTGCATCGTATTTTGTTCTTCGAGAAGTACTTAAAAAACATATGAATTTGACCCCAGAACAGGAATCTGCTGGTTTTTTTGCATGGTCAAATGAGAGAAAAGGTGCTCCTCTTCTTGTAATGATTGTAATATTGGTTATTGTTCTGGTATTATGCCTTATAGGATCAAGATAAAGATTGGATTCTGTTGCATGAAGTGAGTCGAAGTTTTATGATCTGAGGTTCTGTTGCGTTGGAGGGACTTTTAAAAAAAGTGGGATGAGTGTTGCATTAACGGGACTTTTGTCCCGAAAGAGGCGGAGGAGAGGCGGTGTCCGGTTGCAGAACTTATTTTTCTGCCCTGATTGGTAAAATGACATGATGATACCGCTGTACTGGAAGCTTCGCCGGATCGCAAAAGAAGTCAGGTTATGTTAAAATTTAATTGAGATCTTGACACAAAGACAAGGAAAACAAAAGAATTTTCCTTATCCCAAATCAACTTTACTTGTGCTCAAAACAACTAAAATTTAGTCCAGAATCAGAAAAACGAGCCTTTATCTTGTCTTTTAAGAAAATATACAGGCTATGAGTATTGTAAAAGATGCCAAACGCGGCATCGTCACCGATGAGATGAAGACCGTTGCTGCACAGGAGGGGGTCACCGAAGACTTCGTCCGTCGCAGCGTTGCCGAAGGCCACATCGTCATCCCCGTTTCCCCGTACCGCAATGTAAAAATCTGCGGGATTGGCGAAGGATTGCGCACGAAAGTGAACGCTTCGATCGGCACCTCGACCGATATTGTGGATATTCCGATGGAAGTCGAGAAGGCACGGCAGGCAGAACTCGCCGGTGCCGATACCTTAATGGAACTGTCAACCGGAGGAGATTTTGTTGAGATCCGAAAACAGGTTATCGCAAATACGAAACTATCCGTAGGGTGCGTTCCCCTTTACCAGGCATTCATCGAAGCAGCAGTAAAAGACGGTGCTGTCGTCCACATGAAAGAGGATGACCTGTTCCGGATCACCGCAGAACAGGCAAAACTCGGCACCAATTTCATGGCAATCCACACCGGTATCAACTGGGAGACTGTCAAGCGCCTCCGGAACCAGGGCCGGCATGGTGGTCTTGTCTCCCGTGGCGGTGCGTTCATGACTGCCTGGATGCTGCATAACGAGAAAGAAAATCCGCTCTACTCGGAATTTGACTACCTGCTCGAGATCATGAAGGAGCACGAAGTCACACTTTCGATGGGCAATGGCATGCGGGCGGGTGCCGTCCACGATGCGACGGACCGGGCTGCTGTGCAGGAGCTGCTCATCAACGCAGAACTTGCAGACAAAGCGCACAACGAGGATGTCCAGGTCATTGTCGAAGGGCCCGGACATGTACCAATCGATGAGATTGCGACAAATGTCACGTTGATGAAAAGGGTCACGAACAATAAACCGTTCTACATGCTCGGGCCGATTGTTACCGACATCGCACCCGGTTACGATGACCGGGTTGCAGCGATCGGTGCTGCAATCTCCTCCTCTCTTGGTGCGGATTTCATCTGCTACGTGACCCCTGCAGAACACCTTGCCCTTCCGACTCCGGAGGAAGTATATGAAGGCGTCATCAGCTCCAGGATCGCCGCCCATATCGGAGACATGATCAAACTCAAAAAGACCCGGGAAGCCGACCTCGAGATGGGGCACGCCCGCCACGATCTTGACTGGGAGAGGCAGTTTGCAGTCGCAATGAATCCCTCACGGGCGCGCCAGATACGAGCCGAGAGGATGCCGGCGGATGCTGACGGGTGTACGATGTGCGGGGATTACTGCGCGATCAAAATTGTGAACCGTTATTTCAAATTTTGATACATACTTTTTTTTTTAAACAATCAAGGACCCGGATGGTTTTCCGGCAACCCGATCGTCAATGCTTATAGCGCATTCCTGCCAATAGAGTACAACCTTTCATGATCCAGATTCACCCGGTCCCATCCAAGCAAACCCTGCGAAGTGCTGCAAAACAGAAGCGCAGCGCAATCCCAAAAGATGAAATCGCAGAAAAGAGCGTACGGATCTGCGACTACCTGTTTGGGTTGGTTGACGGGTGCGATCCGGTAATGGTGTATGTCTCAAAACTGCCTGAGGTCGACACACACCCGCTGATTGCAGGTCTGCTGCGCAAGGGGCGACGGGTGATTGTACCGATCATTGAGACGGATACGCGGACACTGCGGCTTTCGTATCTGATGGACCCATCCCTGCTTGTAAAAAGCACGTTCCATGTACCGGAACCCATCGGGAATGAAATCCCCGCAAAGGCTTCAGATATCCGGACAATAATTATCCCCATGCTTGCATTCGACCGCAGGGGAAACCGACTGGGTTACGGTGCAGGATATTATGACCGGTTCCTCAAACAAAATCCCGGCGCAAAAAAGATCGGTGTCGCATTCTCCTGCCAAGAAACAGAATCTGTACCGGGGGACGAGAATGACATCCGGGTTGACATGGTTGTCACTGAGGATGGGATTATCCACTGCACTAGAGAGTGAAACCAACTCAATATGCTCAAATAAACCCGGTTCAAACATTGTGTAGCAGGGTGGTTGTACGCAGGTCAACTTCGGGGGCTTTGTCCCGCTTTCAACGGTAGACTGGAGGGGCAGGTCCGTGTGCACGGTCTTTTTCCGGGGTTGCCCGGTCCGCTGTGTATACTGCCAGAATGCCGCGATCCTCTCCGGGACCGACATGCGCCCGATAAACGAAGTGATCGATTTGATCCGCGGATCGCGGATGTTTGTCTCCGGCATCATTTTTTCCGGGGGTGAGCCCACCATGCAGAGGGATGCGCTGGTTGCGCTCTCACAAGCCTCAAAGGAGATGGGCCTTGTTGTCGGTGTCCAGACTAATGGCATCTACCCGGACACACTCGATGCACTAATTAAACGAGAACTAATCGATCGCGTAGCACTTGACATCAAGGCGCGGTGGGCTCGATATAATAACCTGATCGGTGGAAATTATGTGAAGAATGTACAGCGGTCGCTTGCCCTGTGCAGGGATGCATATGAATCACGGAAACTTCCGGAATTTGAAATCGTCGTTACCCTGTTCCGGGGATATGAGGACGAGGTACCATATATCATGGCAGAAGCAGGCGACACTGAGATCGTGCTCCAGCAGGGCGTCACCGGAGACGTGAAGCCTTTGTCGGAAGACGAGTTGAAGAAGATCGGGGACCAGATGGGCAGGGCAGTCAAGATCCGGACGCGCGAAGGAGGTGAACTGTTCTATGAAAGTGATCGGAGTCGTCGGGCTTCCCGCAAGCGGTAAAGGGGAGTTTGCGCGGATTGCAACCCAGCAGGGAGTTCCTGTGATCGTCATGGGAGACGTGATCCGGGCAGCCGTTCACAAAGCAGGCCTCACACCAGACGACAGGAACATGGGGGCAATGGCAAACAAGCTGCGGAAGGTTGATGGCATGGACGCAATCGCAAAACTCTGTATTCCGGCAATACAGCAGCAGTCTTCCTCCATCGTCCTTGTGGATGGCATCCGTGGCGATGCAGAAGTCCGGTTATTCCGCAGGCATTTCCCGGGTTTTGTTATGGTCGCCATCGACTCCCCGTTTGATATACGGCTTGCCCGCCTTGCCTCACGCGGGCGCTCCGATGACACCACGAGCGAAGAGTCGCTCCGGCTCAGGGATGAAAGGGAGCTCGGGTGGGGATTAGGTGCAGCGCTGTCAAAGGCAGAATACCGGCTGCAGAATGATGGCGATCTGGCAACCTTCGAGCAATCGGTTCGCAACCTTTTACAGATGATCGGGGATGACCCATGAGCCTTTCTCCCTATTTCTCCTCATCAGCAAAGGTCTGGGACTCAATTGAGTGGGTGTATGGCATCGAAGAGGCAGGATATGCCGGCTGGGAGATTGTGGCGGATGGTAACTACCGGCTAGATAATCCCGAAGCGTACAGAAAGATCGAGGATGTTGTTGCGAGCACCGGGCTCCGTGTTTCTGTCCATGCCCCATACGGTGATCTGAACCTGGCCACGCTCAACGACCCGATCTACCGCGAATCCATCCGCCAGATCTGCACCTGCATCCGGCACGCTGCCAGGCTCACTGACAGGGTGACACTCCACCCGGGATATTTATCACCGGTCGGAAAACTGATGCCACAGAAGATCTGGGATCTCCAGAAAGCAGCGCTCGTTGAGATAGGCAGGGTTGCGTCCGATCATTCGGTGCTTGCCTGTGTTGAGAACATGATCAGCACAAAGGAGTTTCTCTGCAGGTTCCCCGGTGAACTGATGGGCATGACGGAAGGCATAGAAGGCATTGGCATGACGTTTGATTTCGGGCACGCGAACACGGTCGGGAAAGTGAATGACTTTTTACCGTTTGTAAACAAGGCTGACCATATCCACCTTCATGACAATCACGGGATGTCTGATGAGCATCTCGCTCTCGGGGACGGTACAATCGACTGGAACGTCGTTGGAAAAACAATCGCAGGAAACTATAGCGGGGTGACGGTGATCGAAGGGCGATCGATCGAAGAAGCAAAGATCAGTCTTGAGGTGTTCAGGAGGTATTTCACGTGAACGTGCGGGTTTATGAGAATGCTTCAGGAAAATCCCAATATGGATTTTATGTGAACGGTGAGCAAATGCGAACCGTTTCAGGAAATTCCGAGGAGGAATTTACGTGAGCGGGCGAGCCTGCGAGACCGCTTCAGGAATATCCGGAGGGATTTTCCATGAGTGGTGAGACGCTTCATGTCCATTTCCTCGGTACAGCGGGTGCTCTCCCGACTCCTCAGCGCAATCCGTCCTGTATCATGATCCGGCACGGCTCTGACACGCTCCTCTTTGACTGCGGAGAGGGGGCCCAGCAGCAGATGATGCGGGCAAGAACGGGATTTTGCGTCGATGGGATCTTTGTCACCCACTGGCACGCCGACCACTTCCTTGGTATCTTCGGGCTTGTACAGACGCTCTCCTTTAATGGCAGGACACAGCCACTTATCATCTACGGCCCGTCATGGGTTCATGAATTTGTGACCACCCTGCATAACGTAGGAAAGCATAATCTCGGGTTTACAGTTGAACCGGTGGAACTTTCCGACGGATCATGGATCCGGTTCAACGGCTATACAGTCACTGCATTTTCTGTCAGCCACGGCATGCCGGCCCTCGGTTATGTATTTGAGGAGGACCCCCGCCCGGGAAAATTTGACCGCGGGCGGGCGATCGAGCTGGGTGTCCCTGCAGGGCCGCTCTTTGGCAGGCTCCAGCGCGGAGAGACAATAACTGTGGAAAAAGACGGAGTAGAACAGGTTATCAAGCCATCAGACGTGATGGGGATGCCCCGTCCGGGACGAAAGGTTGTGTATACCGGAGATACCGGCCCGGTTCCCTTGAAGATTGCCGCGGTTGCGCAGGATGCAGACCTCCTGATCCACGATGCCACCTATGATGACTCCGAAACTGTGCGGGCATCAGAATTCTATCATGCCACTGCAGGCCAGGCAGGAGAGGCTGCTGCAGCTGCTGAAGTCCGGATGCTTGCCCTTATACACATAAGCTCGCGGTACATCACCCCGGAAGTGCATATCGAAGACGCGAAAAAAAAATATTTTGGCCCCATCATTGCGCCGCAGGACCTCGACATGATCGAGGTCCCCTTCAGGAAATAACGCTCACTTTTTACCGGATACCTGCACCAGCTCCGTTTAGTTGCGCTCAATGACAATGTAGTTAATGCACCAGAGAAAATTGATGGTACACGCTGGCGTTTACAGTTATGAAACAAAAGAGAAGTGCAACAGGTAACAGATGAAGAATTTTATTTTGGTACGAAGTGTGTGGTGAGAGATCTATGCAGAAGGACGATATACTCGTCATCAGGCTTGGCGCAACCTGCGACCTAGCCGATGTACAAGAGCAGCAAATATACGCAGGAAAGGTACAGGGATTTGCAAATTTCGGGATGTTTGTCCAGTTAAATGAACGGATCAAGGGGCTCGTCCATAAAAGCAATATTAAGATGGAGCACAAAGAACGGGATTCCATTCTCGTGAAAGTCCGGCAGGTCCGCCCGAATGGCAATATCGACCTGGAGGAAGTCGTGATCCAGGTGTACCAGGTACAGAACCTCGAGAAGAAATCAACGACAGTGCGCATCGCGGACCTCGGGACAAAAATTGGCAGGACGGTCGCCATTGAAGGTGAAGTCGCACAGATCAAACAGACAAGCGGCCCCACGATCTTTACGATTGTTGATGAATCAGGCACCCAGAATGTCGCCGCTTTTGTTGAAGCCGGTGTGCGGGCTTTCCCTGAAGTCGAGCTTGCCGGGATCGTCAAGGTTGTCGGGGAGGTCATGAAGCGAAATAACCAGCTCCAGATCGAGGCAGACGTGATCACCTCCCTGTCAGGGGAGGAGGAGGCAACCGTCAGGGTACGAATCGAAAAAGCGCTCGATGCCCGTTCTGAACCCCGGGATATCCCCCTCCTTGTGAGATCGGATGTGATGGAACGACTGCGCCCAGAAATGAAAAAGGTTGCAAAAATTATCCGGAAGGCAATATTTACAGCGCAGCCGATCATCCTCCGTCACCACGCGGATGCGGATGGGATCTGTTCTGCTGTCGCAATCGAGCAGGCTGTCGTCGCGCTTATCCGGGAGAGCGGTACGGACTTTGATGCAGATTATTACCTTTTCAAGCGGGCCCCCTCAAAAGCCCCGTTCTATGAGATCGAGGACATCACCCGCGACCTGGACTTCTCATTAAAAGACCATGTCAGGTTCGGGCAGAAAATGCCCCTTGTGGTCCTTACGGATAACGGGTCGACTGAAGAGGATGAACCCTCCTACAAGATTGCAAGCGTGTACGATATCCCGTTTGTCGTTATCGACCATCATCACCCGGATGCATCGATTGACAAATACCTGCTCGCCCACGTGAACCCGTATCATGTCGGAGGTGACTTTGGGATCACTGCCGGGATGCTGGGGACGGAGATCGCGCGTCTGATCAACCCGGACGTGGAACCGCTAATCCGCCACCTCCCTGCTGTTGCCGGGGTAGGTGACCGGAGCGAGGCTGCGGAACGTGCCCTCTTCCTTGCACTTGTCCGGGAAAGCTACAGTGAGGATGCCTGCAAGAACATCGCGCTTGCCCTTGACTATGAACAGTTCTGGCTCCGGTTCAACGATGGCAGGGAGATCGTAAAAGACATCCTCAACATCAGCGGAAATTCTGCAAGGCATGAAAAACTCGTCTCTTTACTTGTTGAAGGAGCAAACCTGATGATTGAGGACCAGATGAGTGCGTGCATGCCGCATGTCGTCCCCCGTGACCTTCCCAACGGTGCAAAACTTTTCCTCATCGATGTCGAGATCCATGCCCATAAGTTCACCTTCCCTCCCCCGGGAAAGACCAGCGGGGAGGTGCATGACCGGCTCTGCAGGGCAAACCCGGGATCGCCTGTTGTCACAATCGGTTTTGGCCCGGACTTTGCGGTGCTGAGGTCACGGGGGGTGCTCATGAACATCCCGCGGATGGTCCGCGAGCTCCATGGCGAAATCCCCGGCGGTGGCATCAGTGGCGGCGGGCACCTTGTTGTCGGCAGCATCAAATTTGTGGAAGGCATGCGCGATACAGTGCTCGAAGCGCTGATCAACAAGATTGGCATGGCGCAGGTTCAAAAACAACCTTAAATTACAAATTTAATTTTTGAAACAGGCAGGAATCTTCATAGAACATTCGGATCACGTGTTTTTTGCGCGGATCGATTTTCGAATTCAAACCGGTGGGCAATAAATGCTTTCTGGTCAATTAATTGGTGGGCAAAATGAAAAAGGAGCCCGATTCTGCCACTTGGGGTAGATATATATATATACAAGTGGATCTATATGAGTTTTTAATGCTGAGGCAGCACATGTCAACTTCAAAAAAGATCCGTGAAACGTATAATGAGACCCAGCACAAAATTGTCGGCTATCTCCAGTCAGGGATAACCAAGGGCAAACACTACTTTAAATCAAAGTACATTGCAAAGGACCTCGGGTTATCCCCCAAGGAAGTGGGGACGAACATGGCGATCCTTGCCGATATCTGCAAGGATCTCAACATCATCCGGTGGAGCTATTCGAACAGCACGACGTGGATGGTCACGCCGCGGGCGATGTAATTTAACCATTCTCGCCAACCTTTTTTATATGCAAAAACTTCTTGAGATTGAGTCGGACGTCGAATTTGTCGCCGACATAAATGATCACAAGGACTGCCTGATGTCCCAGGATCCCACACAGGACAATCCCGGAGCCCTCTGGTTCAACATCGATATCCCCAAAGGGCATGGCATAAAAGCCGGTGACCGGGTCAGGGTTACGGTGGAAAAGATCTGACATTTTCAATCGTGGTTGAATCCCTTCATTCCTGCTCACCGGAGTGTTATTGGGTATGTCCGATTCATGGGGCTTTCATTCTAAGGTATAATCCCGGCAACGGTAAACCACAGGATTTATTATGTCAAAATTTTACCATTGAATCATGTCATCATGCCGGTTATCTCTCTGCATGCTGTGTATCATCCTTGTCCTGTCTGCAGGCTGCACGTCACTTGCGATTGGCGATGTAACTCCTGCTGACGGGGGAGTGAGGGTCCATGTCACCAACAGCGGGGATCCGATACAAGCCGGCATCCAGGTGCGGGTATTCCGGATCAATGATCTGGCGCAGAAGGAACTGACCAACACCGGTGTCCCGGTTAACCTGCACCGTGGTGAAAATGACATTACGGTCCCGGTGCGGCTCGAACCGGGAACCTATAAACTCTATGTGTATGTCACCACGAACGGCGAGCGTAAAACCGCAAGCATCAAGGATATTGTTGTCTGAGTAGTCTGATCAATGCCCTCCAATCCTGCCCGCATGGTTGATGCTGCACGCGGACGTGTGCCTGCAGATGCGGTTTTTAGTAACGCGAATATATTCAACCCGTTTACCTGCACATGGGAGCGGGGTGATCTCGCGGTAAAAGATGGAATCGTCCTTGGAACCGGGGATTACCGCGGCACCGTTGAACATGACATGAAAGGGGCATATATTGTCCCCGGCCTGATCGATGCCCACGTGCACATCGAGAGTTCGCTCCTTGTACCCCGCGAGTATGCCCGTCTTGTCGCACATCATGGCACCGCAACGGTGATCGCCGACCCGCACGAGATTGCCAATGTCGCGGGGGTTCCGGGCATCGGTTTCATGCTCTCCCAGAGGGAGGGATTGCCCGTTGACATCCGGTACATGCTGCCATCCTGTGTGCCGGCGACACCGATGGATGTGGGTGGCGCTGTCCTTTCCGCAAGCGATCTTGCCCGGTTCAAAGACACCGACGGGGTACTGGGACTTGGGGAGATGATGAATGTTCCCGGTGTATTGGCAGGGGATGCAGGAATATCAGAAAAACTTGCGGTCTTTTCGATCCGTGACGGGCATGCCCCACTGCTTGCCGGAAAAGACCTCAACGCGTACATCCTTTCCGGACTGCAGAGCGATCACGAGTGTACTTTTCTGGCCGAAGGTGATGAAAAACTCAAAAAAGGGATGTACCTGTATCTCCGGGAGGGTTCAATTGAGCGCAACATCGAAGCTCTGGCATCCCTCGTGACGCCGTTTACCGTCGCCCGCTGCTGTTTTGCCACCGACGACTGCCACGCAGACCTCCTGATGGAAGACGGCCATATCGACCGCTGCATAAGGAGCGCGATTGCATGCGGAATGACCCCGGAACTCGCAATCCGTATGGCCACACTCTCTGCTGCAGAACGCTTCGGGCTTAACGACCGGGGAGCCCTCTCTCCCGGTCGGCGCGCTGATTTCTGTGTTGTGGAGGATCCGGAGCGGTTCCGTGTACGGCAGGTTTTTGTCTCCGGCAGGGAGCTTGCTGATACCGGAGCATCAGCAGTAACACCAGTGCCAATTTCATTCCGGTGCGCGGTCCCATCCGTTGATACGATACGGATCAATGGCAGTGGGACGGCACGTGTCATCGGGATCATACCCCGTCAGATCATCACCGAACCGCTCCGTCTGGAATATGAAGGGAGATCTATGCCTGACCGCGACATCCTCAAGGTCGTGGTCTGTAACCGGTACGGCACAGGCACATGCGGGGTGGGGCTTGTAAAAGGATTTGGTTTTACAGAGGGGGCTATCGCATCGAGCGTCGCCCACGATGCCCATAACCTGATCGCGACAGGGACAAGCGACAAAGAGATCCTTTCTGCGATCGCAGAAGTGATCCGTATGCATGGTGGGATGGCGGCGGTTGCCGGGAAATATTATGCAAGCCTTCCCCTTGACTGCGGAGGGCTCATGTCATCCCTGTCATACCCCGTGGTTGTGGAGCGGTTAAAATCCCTCCAGAATGTCACCCGGAGGATGGGCGGCATTGACGACCCTTTCATGTACCTCTCGTTTTTATCGCTTACCGTGATCCCGGCGGTCCGCATTACCGACCGGGGCGTTTTTGATGGAGCAGAGTTCCGGGACGTCCCTCTGTTTGTAGACTGATGTAATCCTATTTGAGTGAAGAGATTTACCACGGCTACAACAACGGGATTCCCGCAACAAAATGCAGCAGGAGGATGATTGCAGGCTGGTGCACGAGATAGATCACCAGTGAATGCCTCCCGAGGACTGCCAGCGGTGACATGAAAATAAAAGGAATAGCCGGAGCCTCAAACCCGCGCCTTCCACCCGGGTATATGCTCTCTCCAATACCTAGCCCGATAAGGACAAGCCCAAACCATGGGAATAGGGGGGTGTAATCCACCGAGACAAAGGCCGCGGGGTGAATCCCGAACGGGCAGAGCCAGAGCGGCCCGGGGATGCCTGCATATGCTATTGCTATCCCGATGAAAACCACAACCGACCCGATGATGATATTATTGGAACGGAACCGGAAGAACAGGGGGGAGAGCATGATCGAGACGCCAATCGTATGCAGGATACCAAAGATTACAAATCCCTGCCCGAGATAAAGCCATGTTGCCACTGTGACGAGGACCCCGCAGGCAAAGATCCCGGCACCGCGTCTGAGAAATTTACCCGCGATCCGGACTGGCACCCCGTCCCCGGCCAGCCGCATTGCCCGGGAATGGCTGATGGAGAGTGAAATGCCCGCGATGAGCAGGAAGAGCGACGCAGTGGAAAACGCAAAGTACCGCCAGAAGCCGGATGAAACGTTCACCGGGTATATACTGAAAAAATACAGGTCAAAAACCGTGTGAAATATGATCATCATGAGGATCGCAATGCCCCTCGCGGCATCGATTTCACTGTACCGGTCCATTCCTGTCACACCGGACTATCGTTTGTAATCTGCAATAATCCTGTAGTACCTGATAATCACTCAGGGTCGCGCTGGATCAAAGGTCAGGGTTATGACGCACCAGTCGCAATATATAGACCGGGAAGAGCAATGGCGGGACCTGCAAATGACGAACATATCATAGAGGCGATCGGGAGATGCCGGATCGTGGTCCGGAACGGTATTGTTGTCGAAGTTGGGGATCCGATCATCAAAGACTGCCCGCTGGCAAAGAGGTTCGCATATCCCATACCTGCAATCACAAAAGACGAGGTTGCAAAAAACATTGCGCACCGTATTAAATCGTTTGGCATGTGCACGGAGCGCCGGGAAGTCCTTGACAACAGGGAATTTGTCGGGTTCGGGGCATCGGAACTGCTCAGCTTTGCACTTTTAACCGGACTGCTGGATGCTGTTGTCCTTGCCTGTGATGGGGCAGGGACCGTGATCGCGACAACACCCGGCCTTGTGCAGGGTATCGGCGGCAGGATGTCGGGACTGGTCAGGACATCCCCTATCCATACCGTGATGGACCGGATTGAAGAGAACCATGGGATCGTACCCGATCGAAAAACCGCCCGCATCGACCAGCCCGCGGGTGTCGCCCTTGCAAGAAAAAGAGGATACAGAAACATTGCGGTCACAGTCGCTGACGCAGGGACCGCGGAGGAGATCCGCGCAGCATACCCGGATACCATGATCGTAGCTGTTCACGTATCCGGGCTCTCCCATGACGATGCTCAACGGCTTGTTGCCGTTTCCGACATCGTGACTGCCTGCGCATCAAAACCGGTCCGCGAGATTGCAGGAAAAAAAGCGCTGGTGCAGGCAGGTACTGCAATCCCGGTCTTTGCGATGAGCGAGAAGGGCAAGCAGATAATTGTCCGGAAGATGGCGCAGTCGACAGACCCATTCCTTGTCAAGACCACAAAACTCCCGGTCAGTACGGGTTCCCAGCCGGAACCCCTTGTCTGAAAAACGACTCCTTCTCCGCCATTTTAAGGATCACCGACTATTTTATTTTACCGTCAGGCAGATTCCGGATATATATTGCAATGTTCAAATGATATGCTTCAAGAGATCAACCATCCCATAATCATGCAATAATTAAAAAGTCCAAGACCTATGCCGATAATCACCTACTACCATATCCTTGGCGTGAAAGATACTGCAACAAGAGGAGAAATCGCTGCAGCCTACCGCAAAAAAATAAAACAATGGCATCCTGATGTCTGCCGGCACCCTGATGCCGAGGAAAAAATGAGGGGGGTCAACGAGGCAGCAGAAGTCCTGCTTGACATGGATCGGCGTAAGGAGTATGACATTTCGCTTGCCAGGGAATTATCCTGGTTAGAGAAAGCAAAGTCATGGGCCCGTGAAGAAAGGCAGAGATCTGCCCATACTGGAGAGCCGGTTCAAGACGATCCTTTGGCTGAACATGCCAGAAGACAAAAGCCTTATGCGCACACTGATCCATGGATATCACCGGGGACTGCCCGGTTTGCAGCGGGATTCTGCGCCGCCGCATTTATTTTCCTTGTACTTGCGGCCGGAATATTTTCTGCCATTGCATCCTTGAACCCGCCAGGGAACACGTCAGTCCCTGCACCCGGCACTTCACAGGTAAACCCGGAGGTTGCCCCTTCAGGTGCTCAATTAACAATCGAAGAGGGCGATGAACTCTTTGCGGCAGGCGATTACGAAGGCGCACTCAGGATGTATGATGCGGTCATCGCACGGGATCCTGGTATTCCTGATAAAGATGTCTGGTACAACCGAGGTATGGCACAGAATATTTTAGGTCGCTATCACGATGCTTCGTCCTCATTTGACCATGTCCTCGCTTTGGCCCCTTCGGATTCGCTGGCGATGGGGCAGAAAGGAACTGCACTTCTTGGGCTGGGTAAGTATGAGGACGCCCTCGATTATACAGACCGGGCACTCTCAGGAAATTCCGATATTGCATGGATCTGGAACAACCGCGGTATCGCCCTGAGCCGGCTGGGACAGCAGAAGGAAGCCCGTGCAGCTTTCGATAATGCAATGGTAGTTACGACGGCAAGAACCGGATATTAATCCCGGCAATACACACGTTTCCAGGATACAAATACCAAATCCGGGAGTGGCAGGCCAACCTTTCCGTAAAATAAGGTGACGATTTTCATTACAGGTTTTCCTGTAAGAAGAGAATCTATTTTTATAATCAGTATCAAGATTGTTCCTTGACTGCAGATCCGGAGGGAGGGGTTGCGTGCGTAAGGAGATGAGTGATCAGGAAGGCGCCTACAAATGGTTCAACCGGGGGATCGCGCTCATAAAGCTCGGGCGGTACGAGGAAGCGACAGCCGAATTTGACCGGGTGATCTCGGTGCTGCCCCGGTACGCTGATGCATGGTACAATAAAGGCAACGCGCTCAACCGGCTCGGGCGGTACGAGGAGGCAAACGGCGCATATGACAAGGCGCTCGAACTCAACCCCGACCATGCGGTTGCATGGAACAACAAAGGATCCGCACTCAACAAGCTCGGGCGGTTCAAAGAGGCGCTGGCCGCACTCAACCGTGCACTCACCATCGACCGGGAACAGGCAGTTGTCTGGTTCAACAAGGGCACGGCGCTTGACAATCTCGGGCAATTTGAAGAAGCAATCAATTCCTATGACCGAGCCCTTACCCTGCGCCCCAGCGATCCCGATGCATGGAACAACAAGGGCAGCGTGCTCATCAAGGTCGGGAAATATGAAGACGCTGTTGCGGCGATAGACAAAGCGATCAGCATCCTCCCGAAGTTTGTCGCGGCATGGTTCAACAAGGGAGATGCCCTCTACAGGCTCGGGCACCTCGAAGATGCGCTGGGAGCGTACGATATCGTAAATTCCCTTGATCCCAAGTACGTGGAAGCCTGGAACGCGAGGGGCGTCGTGCTCCGCCGGCTCGGCCGGCTGGATGAAGCGATCGACTCCTTTGACCATGCTATCGCCCACCGCCCGAATTATGCCGTGGCATGGTTTGGCAAGGCAGAAGCACTCCGCGATCTCAAACAGGACCAGAAAGCGCAGAGCGTCTACGAAACAGCTGTCGCACTTGACCCGAAATATGCAGATAAATGGCCACAGACTCTCGTGATACCGCAGAAGGTACCGGAAGTACCTGCACCGGTTAAAAGACCTGCTGATACCATTTCCATCCCTGAAGAAAAAATTACAATTATCAAGCCAAAAGCACCGGTTGACGTCCCGGAGGCAGAGCCGGTTTTTGAACAGGAACCATCAGAAGAACCACAGGAAATTGTTCAGGCAGACGATGCAGTGACGTGGCATGATAAGGGGCGCGCACTGCACGCGGCCGGCCGATACGAGGAAGCAATCGAAGCCTACGGGCATGCGCTCTCTTTTGACACCGATAACCCCATGATCTGGAACAACATGGGAAAAGCACAGGATATGATCGGGCACCACGATGAAGCGATCGAGGCGTACGACCGTGCCCTTGCTGTCGATAAAGATAACGCCACCGCATGGTGCAATAAAGGATCGGCACAAAAGGAACTTGGAAAAATCGCGGAAGCAATTGAGTCCTATGATGCCGCGATCAAAATCGACCCCCACGACGCCATTGCATGGTTCAACAAGGGAGTCCTCCTCCACGGGCTCAAACGCGATACCGAGGCACTTGCTGCGATCGATACTGCTCTTGTCCTTGAGCCGGAAGACTCACGTGCATGGGCAATCAAGGGCTCACTTCATAATGCGCTTGGTTCCTACAAAGAAGCAGGCGACGCATCTGACCATGCAACCGCCATCGATCCGAAAGATCCTGTTGCATGGATGACACGCGGCCTGGCCTTACGGCGGCTTGGGAAGACGGAGGAGGCGGTTGAATCGTTCGACCGCGCCATTGTCCTTGGTACACGCGATGCTGCTGCATGGAACGGAAAAGGGGAATCTCTCTGTGATCTCGGCAGGTACGAGGAGGCAGTGGCAGCATTTCAGAGTGCGCTCGAGATTGCTCCCCACGATGCCGCCATCTGGAACAGCAAAGGGCTCGCCCTTGCCAGTTTTGGTATGCACAAGGAGGCGCTTGCTGCATATGAGCAGGCAACCGGGAACCGTCCGGACTATGCTGAAGCATGGGCAAACAAAGGAAACGCGTTATCGGAACTCGGGCAGCATGAAGAGGCAATCCGGGCATTTGACCGCGCCCTTTCAGAAGATACAGATAACCCTGCGCTCTGGTACAGCCGTGGAGCGGCGCTGGCAAAACTGAACCGGTACAATGAGGCAATCGCTGCGTACGACAGGGCAATCACAATGCGTCCTGATTACTGGAACGCATGGTCCGGCAAAGGATCGGCGCTTGCCGGTCTTGGCGACCATGATCAGGCAGTCAGTGCATTCGACCGTGCGATATCACTTGAACCAGACCATGGAGCAGTCTGGAACATGAGGGGAGCATCCCTGAGATCACTCGGACGGCTGGAGGAGGCAGTCGGGTCCCTTGAAAAGTCGATCAGCCTTGATCCTGAAAATCCGTCTATCTGGCAGAGCAAAGGGGAACTCCATCATGACCTTAACCAGTATGCCGATGCGCTCACATCGTTTGACCGTGTGCTCGGCCTTGAGCCGGACAATCCTCTTGCAGAAAACCGCAGGGCAGATGTCCTCCTGAAACTGGGACGACTCGACGAGGCGATCACCTCATTTGAACGGGTTGTCAGGCTCGATCCCAAAAATCCTGCTGCATGGGAAGATATGGGGGAAGCGTTTGCAGGGAAAAGGAACTACGAGCAGGCAGTGAAATCATTTGAGCGTGCCCTCTCCCTCAATACTAATGAGAGCAGGATTTGGCGCAGGAAGGGAGAAGTGCTGCTCGTGTCCAGGCAGGAGAAAGAGGCGGTTGCTGCATTTGAGCGGGCCATTGCGCTTGACCCTGCTGATACTGCAGCGTGGGCAGGAAAAGGAACAGCGTACGGCAATCTCGGGGATTATGAACAGGCTGTTGCAGCGTTCGATACCGCCCTCTCGGCAAGCCCGGACAATGCAGGTCTGTGGATACAGAAGGGGAACGCGCTTCTGTCGCTCAACCGGTCAGATGATGCCCTTGCAGCGTTTGACCGTGCGGTTATCCTGCGCCCGACAGATGCAGGGGCATGGGCGGGGAAAGGCAGTGCACTTGCCTCACTCGGGTATGCAGACGAGGCCCTCACTGCATTTGAACAGGCACTCGACGTGGACCCCCGTTCACCTGAAGTATGGGTCAAAAAAGGAGGAGCTCTTGCCAGCCTTGGGCAGCTGGATGATGCGGTTTCCGCGTATGACCGGGCAGTCACCCTCCGGTCTGATTATCATGCAGGATGGGCAGGACGGGGCACCGCGCTTGTATCTCTTGGACGGTATGCCGATGCCCTCGAAGCTTTTGACCGGGCTCTCGCCATTGTACCTGATGATGCGAAGGTCAGGGTAGCACAGGGGCGGGCCCTGTTCAACATGAACCGGTATGACGACTCGCTTGCAGCCTTTGAACATGCAATTGGGATCCAGCCGGAGAACGTGACTGCGTTATACTGGAAAGGAAGAGCACTACATGCCATCGCCCGTTATCCGGAAGCGCTTACGACCTATGAAAAAGCCCTTGCAACAGCCCCTTCGGATGCAGGGACATGGGCAGCCAAAGGGGATGCGCTGAGCAGCATGGGGCGATACGAGGAGGCTATCAGCGCATATACGAACGCACTCACACTGAACCCCTCCGATCATGTTGTCTGGAACAACCGCGGGTCCGCCTTCAATGAACTCGGACGCTATGAGGAGGCGATTGAGGCGTATGACAAGGCGCTCGCGCTCCATGCCAATGACCCGATTGTCTGGAACAATAAGGGATCTGCCCTCATCAATTCCGGGAATTATGAACGTGCGCTTGGTGTTTTTGACACTGCGATCGGGCTTGCGCCGTCATATGCGCAGCCATGGTTGAATAAAGGCCACGCGCTCGATGCAATGGAGCGGTATGAGGATGCAGTCGCAGCCTACGATACCGCCCTTACTATCTTACCGGACTATGCCGATGTATGGTACCGCAAAGGCAGGGTGCTCGCATCCCTCAACCGTACCGAAGAATCTGGTGCTGCGTTCCGGAAAGCAATCGGCATCCAGCCGTCCCATGCCGACGCGTGGTCAGGTCTTGGCACCGTGCTCGAAGAACAATACCAGTTAAAAGAGGCAATTGACGCTTTTGACCATGCACTATCGCTTGAGCCGGAGAATGCGGGGTTGTGGTTCACAAAGGCACGTGCATTAACAAACATGAAGCGCCATACCGAGGCATTGGAAGCATTTGAGCGGGCGATCAGCCTCGAGCCGGAGAACGCTGCACTTTGGCTTGCCAAAGGATCAGCACTTCGGGATGCTGGCAGACAGCAGGAAGCATCTGATGCTCTGGAACGGGCAACTGCCCTTAGTCCTGGCTCAGCCGAAGCATGGTTCTCGTTAGGACAGGTCCTGTGCACGCTCGGACGGTACCGTGAAGCGGTCGCCTCGCTCGACCGCGGGCTTTCCCTCAACCCCGCAAATGCGGGCGCCCGGGCAATCAAAGGGCAGGCTCTCGAGAGCCTTGGCAGGGCAGAAGAGGCGATAAGGGAGTATGACGAGGCGCTTGCAGCCGAGCCGGGGAATGCCTTATTCTGGGATTTGCGCGGAAACGCCCTGTCAGAGTTTGGGCGGAATGAGGAAGCACTTGAATCGTATGACCGGGCCCTTGCAATCGATCCGGGTGATGCTTCAATCTGGAACAGCCGTGGCAATACCTTATCGGCACTAGAACGATATTCTGAAGCTGTCGATGCATATGACAAGGGGCTGGCACATGAAAAGGACGACCCCACGCTCTGGTTCAACCGGGGGCTTGCACTGAGCAGTCTTGAGCGGTATGATGATGCGTTCGAGGCATATGACCGGGGCCTTGCCCTGGCGCCCGATGATCCGGACGCCTGGAATAACCGGGGAAACACCCTGGAGCAGCTTGGGCGGTTTGAGGAGGCGGCAGAAGCGTATGACAGGTCGATCGCCATTCATCCCGAAGATGCCGTAGTCTGGTATAACAAGGGAAATCTCCTGCGCCGTCGTGAAATGGTTCAGGATGCTGTGGCTGCATATGAGCGGGCAATCGCGATCAGTCCAAACGATGCAGAAGCATGGTTCTCGAAAGGTTCAGCGCTATATGATCTTGGTTCCTTCAGGGAGGCAATAACCGCTCTCAATCAGGCGCTGTCGCTTTCCCCTGACCATGAGGGTGCATGGTACTGGAAGGGACTGGCGCTGGCACGGATGGGGCATTCTGAGGAGGCAATCGCTGCATTTGACCGTTCACTTGCAATCGATCCCCAGTTCCCGGATGCATGGAACGGCAAGGGTATGGCATTCACTTCTCTTAAAAAGTTCGAGGAGGCGGTTGCCGCATACGATGCCTCGCTCGCTTTGGATGCCCATGTTGCCTCATCATGGTTTGGCAGGGCGGACGCACTCCAGCATCTCGGGCGCCAGAACGATGCCGTCAACTCATATGAGCGCGGACTTGCCATAGACTCCCTCAATGCCGGTGCATGGTATAAAAAGGGGAATGCATTGTCCGATCTCGGCCAGTATCCTGAAGCACTTGCCGCATATGATAGGACCTTGTCCCTTGATCCTGCCCGCACTGCCGCGTGGAACGGGAGGGGTTCTGCACTGGTCGGACTCGGGCGGTTCGAGGAAGCGGTTGCCGCTTTTGACCGGGCGCTGACGACCGATCCGGATGATCCGGTCATTCTCTACAACAGGGGCACTGCGCTGGAGAGCCTCAACCGGTATGACGAATCCGTTGCTGCATATGACAAGGCAAAAGAACGCCTTCCGGAAGACGCAGACCTCTGGCACAGGAGAGGGCTTGTCCTCCTGCGGCAGGGCAGGTTTGAAGATGCAATCGCTTCATTTGACCATGCGCTTGCTGTGCAACCGGATGATGCTGTTGTCCTGCACAACAAGGGACTTGCACAGGTCCGTCTCGGAAAACCGGAGGATGCGATCATCACAATCGATAAGGCACTCGCCCTTAAAGCAGACGATGCTGCGGCATGGAACACTAAAGGGACCATACTGAATATGACCGGGATGCACGAAGATGCCATCGTTGCATATGACCGTTCCCTTGCCCTGACCCCTGATGACGCTGATGTATGGTTCAACAAAGGCAACGTCCTGACAGACCTTGGCAGGTACGAGGATGCCGGGGCAGCATATGAACATGCCCTTGCAATCAGACCCGATGACGGGGAGGCATGGGAAAACAAGGGGCTCGCGCTCCTTGCATTGGGCAGGTTATCCGATGCCATCGCTGCGCTCGACCGGGCACTTGCCATCAATCCCGATGATGCCGATGCATGGAACAGCAGGGGATCGGCGCTTGACCGGCTCGGGCAGCATGACGATGCGATTGCGGCTTATGACCATGCCCTTGCTCTTGACCCGGAGCACACGGATAGCTGGAAAAATAAGGGGCTCGCGCTCCACAAACTCGGGAGGTTTGAAGAAGCAATCTCAGCTTACGACCGCGCGCTTGCCCTCGATCCCGATTATGCTGTCGGCTGGAACAACAAGGGCAACGCGCTTCACCGGCTTGGGCGGCATGACGATGCGATCGCTGCCTATGATGAAGCACTTACCCGGCACCCGGACCACCCGATAGGCTGGAAAAACAAGGGGCTTGCGCTCCACAAACTTGGCCGGTATGAGCAGGCGATTTCTGCATACGACCGCGCGCTTGCCCTCAGGCCGGAAGATGCCGATCTCTGGTACAACAAGGGCAATGCTCTCAACCGGCTCGGGAAGTTCCGGGATGCACTTGAAGCAATCGATAAAGCACTTGCTATCAACCCCGAAGACGCCAGCTCGTGGAACAACCGCGGGTCGGCCTTAAACCGTCTTGGCATGCAGGACGAGGCAATTATCGCATATGAAAAATCTTTAGCGATAAACCCCGATGATGCGGATGCGTGGTTCAATAAGGGCAACGCGCTTGTAAAACTTGGGAGGATAGAGGAAGCGATCGAAGCATTTGACCATGCACTCGCTATCAATCCAGATGACGTCAGTGCCTGGAACAACAAGGGGTCTGCTTTAAACCGGCTCGGTATGCACATCGAGGCAGTTGAAGCATACGACCGTGCACTCGCCCTTGACCCTTCCCATGCTGTCGGGTGGAACAACCGGGGGAATGCACTCAAGAAACTCGGGCGGTATGAGGAGGCCATCGCATCATATGACCAGGGACTTGCCGTTGAACCGGACTATTCGAAAGGCTGGTTCTCGAAGGGGACGGTACTCGGTGAACTCCGGAGGCACACCGAAGCGCTGGTGGCATTTGACCGTGCACTCGCCCTTGACCCCAACGACTCGCTTGCATGGTTCAACAAGGGGACAGCTCTCCAGATGCTCGGGCGACACCGGGAAGCACTTGCATCCTACAACCGGGCGCTCGCAATCACCCCTCATGACGAGCGGGTACAGCGGATGAAAAATGACCTGATAAAAATGTTAAAACAGGCATAAAATCCCGCTGCTTCAATCTTTTTTTATTCGTCCGATTTATGGACCGATACCTCATGAGTCAGAATATCCCCTTTGATCCGGCAAAGCAGGGCATAGTACAAAAACAACTTATTTGAGGGCTAAAGATAACCACTCATGCGTCCGTGGACAATGGCATGTTCACGCAAAGGATGGAATTTATGGCAGTGGAAGATATAACCAAAGCCGGAAAGAATGTCGGAGAGGGCGTCAGGGGGCTGACCAAGGGGGCACGGGGATTTCAGGAAGAGTTCCTGGAATTCCTCAAGAAGTACCAGGTGATTGGCCTGGCAGTCGCGATTGTGATCGGTGCTGCAGCAACCAAGCTGGTTACGGCAGTGGTGTCAGATATCATCATGCCGGTGATTGCCATCATTATGCCCCAGGGCGACTGGCGCACGGCAACCCTTAACGTCGGGCCGATCAAATTTCTTGCCGGAGACATGCTGGGCAACATCATCGACTTTGTCATCATCGCGGTTGCGGTGTTTATCATAGTGAAATATATCATGAAAGAGGATACAACGAAAAAAGTGTAATTTTTTCCCGAGTTCTGTGGACATACCGCAGAAAAATATCACCTTTTTTAAGGATTTAATTATAAAAATGACGCCCCTTTCCAGACCTCATCTGATTTTAATAAAATTAATTTCAGATCAGGTTCCGGTGAATGTGTGCCTCAGGAATGTTGCCCCCTTTCCTTTTCATCCATCGTTCCCACCAGTACCAGAATCGCCGGCATTACGATAATTGCTCCGGCCAGTGCAAAGAAAACAGAGATGACAGTTACGGTGCCGAAATTGCTGATGATGCCAAACGAAGAGGTCATAAGTGCGGCAAAACCGAAAACAGTCGTCATGCCCGAGACCGTGATTGCAGTACCGATCTGCTGGATGCTGTACTGTATCGCGGGCAGGAGCGCCATCCCCTTATCACGTTCCTCGTAATACCGTTCCATGATCAGGATTGTATACTCTGATGCAACCCCGACCGACATCGAACCGAGCGTCGCAGTGAGCGGGGTGTAATCGATAGATAGCAGGTACATGATGAGCCCGTTCCATCCGACAATCATGATAATGGGGACAAGCGGGGTCGCAGCCTTGAGAAATTTCCGGTAGATGATGTACAGGAACGCCAAGATCATGCCAAAGCCTAGGAGCGTCATCTGGGTCTTACCCTGCCGGATCTCCCGGATGAGATTCGTGAACATCTCACCCATGCCAGTGAACGACGCAGAAATACCCGGCGGCGGGGCTTTCCATTCCAGGTCCCGGTCCATGTTCTCCATCATCGACATCGCCACGTCATTTGGCATATCGACAGTCGAGAATTCGATCACTGCTTCCGTCCTTCCACTTAAGAACCGTTTTCGGGTATCTTCAGGAACCAGTACCAGTGTCCTGTCTATGTCAGGGCCGGTCTGGGGCAGTATTCCCCCATTATATTGCCTGAGGTAGGTAACGATGCTGGTTGAACCGGTGATCTTGTTGTTATGCGTCTCTTCATACTGCTGGAATTCCGCGATCCAGCGGACAGCATCCGGTGAGAGGACATCATCCCCGCGGACAAGTACCGGGGTAGTGGACGTCTCGCCCATCGTGCGCTTCACCTTGTCAAGGTTCACTTTTGCCGGCATGTTTGCCGGGACAAACGTCTTTTCATCGGTATTGACGATGATCTCGTTGTCCATCTGGAACCCAATAAACGCGATCATGATGCAGAGGATCAGAACCGGGACCGGATTTCTTGAAACAATCCCTACAATACCTCCGACAAAATCGTTATACCGGGCGACATAGGACTTCTCCGGTAATTTATCCGGATGACCCTCAACCACCGGGCGGTAGCGGGTAAGAATCCCAAACGTGGGTACAATGATAATTGATGCAAAATAACAGAAGGCAAGACCGATGACGCAGGTGATCCCGAAGCTTCGTATCATCGGGAGCGGGGAGATCCAGAGGGCAAAAAAACCCATTGCAGTGGCAAGCATCGCATAGATGACCGAAGGGCCGGCTTTAGTAATGGTCGTTTTTACTGCCTGGTCCAATGAGGATTTTTTTGCTTCTTCGTCAAACCGCGAGTGGAACTGGATCGCGTAGTCGATCCCTATCCCGATCATCACCGGGAAAGCACCTATGGTGACCATCGTGATCGGCATGCGTGCAAGACCAATAAAACCGAATGTGAATACCAGTCCGGTACCAACGATAAGGACCGGAAGCAGCCGGTAACGGACATGACCGAAGAGGAGCCCGACTGCGATGACCATCAGGATCATCGCGATCAGGATGAGCGTGCCCATTGAGCTGCCCATCTCTGCTGACATTTCCTTGGAAAACGCCGGGTTGCCTGTGACGATAACACTTACCCCGGGCGGACTGTTTGAGAGGCTCACTCGTTTGTTGACATTTTCGATCAGCCTTGACTGCTGGGAGTCCTCAAGCCCGGGTTCGATTGTCACCACCGCTATTGTCATGGTACGGGACGGTACGAACCGCGAAATGATCTCCTGGGGGAACTCCTCTTCGATGCGCCGGATCTCCGCAGAATTTGCCGGAAGAACACCGCTGTTCTGGCCTTTGACCAGATCTGCGATGCTCGTCATGCCCGTGACATAGCGCTCCCGCATCACATCGTCCTGCAGCCGTCCAATATACGCGAGCACATCGGGAGTTAAGACATTGTCCGCCTCGATAAGGATCAAAATACTGTCGGACTGGAACGTTTTGGTATACCTGTCCAGCAGCATCCCGCGTTCTGTATCCTTGTCCAGGTATGTCTCGCTGCCCGTCTGCATTGTGATGAACGTCGTCCCGTATAGTGCGACCGCGATAAAAACCAGAAAAAGGACCCCGACCATCCGGGGGCGGGTGATGATGACCGAGGAGAGTGTCTCAAACGGGGAGTGCATGGAAACCTATGGAGAGAAAGGTTGGATCGGAAATGTGATAAATTGTGTTCAGGGCATATCAGCAATTGATGGATGACCGGATATCTGCCGGGAAGTTGCTGTATGCCGGTAAGATTGCCCTCTTTTCAGAACAGATACCCCCTGCACTATATATGAAAAGGTGGCAATGACCTTAGGCTATAGTGCAAGCATCCGGTCGATGGCAGAGCGTGCCCCCAATGCGATATTTTCAGGGACGGAGATAACCGGTTGGAGATTGGCAAGGGCATCCTTCACTTTAACCAGATCTGTCCTTTTCATATTCCTGCAGACCGCCGCGTCAGAGAGGGGATGGCATTTCTTTTTGGGGCACAGGATACTGATACGGTGCAGGATACCCGTTTCAGTACCGATAATAAATTCAGTATCCCGCGATCCGCAGACATGGCGTATTATTCCTGATGTACTCGCCACTTCATCCGCGAGATCGATGACTTCGGGGCGGCACTCGGGGTGCACCAGCACCTTTGCCCCGGGGTATTTTTTTTGTGCCTTGGTCACATGCTCCGGGGTGATCTGGTCGTGCACAATGCAGAACCCTTCCCATGGCAGGACTTCCTTGTCTGTGAACCGGGCGACATAGCGGGCGAGGTTCCTGTCAGGAACGAAGATAACCTGGTCCTGATCAACCGAGTTCACGACAGTTACCGCATTTGCTGACGTGCAGCAGATATCGCTCTTTGCTTTCACCCCTGCTGAGGTGTTTACATAACACACGACTGCCGCATCAGGATATCGTGACCTGGCAACCTCAAGCCCTGGCGCTGTGATCATCTCTGCCATCGGGCAGCAGGCGTCAGGAGCAGGCAGGAGGACGGTCTTATCAGGAGACAGGATCGCCGCAGTCTCTGCCATAAAATCCACACCGCAGAAGACTATGACATCCTCTTCTCTTTTTGCAGCTGCCCGCGCCAGTTCAAGAGAGTCCCCGACTACATCGGCAATATCCTGCACCTCACCGATCTGGTAATTATGGGCAAGTATGACCGCATTCCTCTCCTGCTTTAATGTAAGGATATCATCCCTGATTGATCCGGAATCCTTCACGTTTCAGACCTCTGCGAATTGATGACCATTCTTTTTCTTTTTTCGTGGATCGATAATTCAGGACTATAACCGCAGTACCCTGCTGCATGCTTCAGCTGTTTATCTTTACGGCAGATCATCCACATTACCCGCTCCCTCCACACGCTGTGCGTGCGTGTATATATTCATCTTTCCGCCGCGGGCAAACCCGATAAGCGTGAGCCCGGATGTATGTGCAATCCTGATCGCAAGCGTAGTTGTAGAACCCCGGGAAATTATTACTGGCACCTGTGCGATCAGGCACTTGCGTACCATTTCCGATGAGACCCGGCCCGATGAAACAACATAGGTCTGCTGGAAATCGACCTTGTGGTTCAGGCCGTACCCGATGACCCGGTCGAGTGCATTATGCCTCCCGATATCCTCGGAGATGGTGATGACGCCGTCCGCATTGAAGAGTCCTACGAGATGAATTCCACCGGTTGTGCGGTGGACCTCGGAATCAAGGGCTGTTTTAACGGCATTTATTATTGTCTGTGGCCTGATGACCAGCCCGGACTGTATCTGTGGCAGTTTCTCGATGTCTATGTATGAAGTGGTCCCACCACAGCCGGAGAGGATAGTCCGTTTCGGCCCGAATGATTTGAACACATTTTTTGTGAGCACGCTGATCCGGTTTTTCTCCACCTTGACAGATTCGATCTCGTCCGGGCTTTTTATGATCTGCTCGGTGAACAGGTAGCCCGTAACAAAATCCTCAAGCCGGACCGGGGTCATCAGGGCGGTCATCGCATGCCTGCCGTTGATAAAAAGGGCGACAGGGAGTTCTTCTACCACTTCATGCATGGACGGTTCAAATACATCTCCGTCTACCCGGATGCAGGGCACTTTCTGGTACATCCTACTTCACCTGTTTTGCCGGTATTGCGCTGCTGTAATGTCCTGTGCTCCCATGATTGTTAAAACGATTTGCTGTACCGCGGTTTTGTACTTCATCCATGCTGCCGGTACGGTACCCGGCAAGGTCGAGGGTCACATATAAAAACCCGATCTGCCGGAACACATTCACCAGTTCTTGTTGCATCCTCAAAACTATTAACATATTTTTTTTATCGACTTCGATGCGGGCAATACCGGCATGCATCCGGACCCGTGCCCGTTCAATCCCTTTTTCTGCAAGATACGCTTCAGCTTTCTCAATCATTGTGAGTTTTTCTGCTGTGATCGCTTCGCCATAGGGAATCCGTGTCGCAAGACAGGAGGCAGACGGTTTGTTCCAGAACCCGTATCCGCACCGGCGGGCGATGTTCCTGATGTCCTGCTTTGTGATTCCTGATTCCATGAACGGATGTAAAATTCCTTCCTCAGTCATCGCGATAAGTCCCGGCCGGTATTCGCTGGTATCAGATATATTGCTCCCGTCAGCAATACAGGTTATCCCCAGCTCACCGGCCCGCTGTTTGAGAATGCGGGCAATCATTTTTTTACAAAAGTAACAACGGTCAACAGTATTTTTTAAAATCTTTTTATTTTTCATAACCGGCGCTGTGATCACTTCAAGGGAAAGGCCCATTTCCCGGGCAACCAGTTCTGCATCCTCCAGTACTCTTCGTGGAATGAGCGGGCTGTCAATAAATACGCAGCATGTCTTCTCCCCGAGCGCCTCGTGGGCGAGCACGGCAAGGAGTGCACTGTCCGTACCGCCGGAAAAGGCAACAAGCATTGAGCCTTGTCCTGATATGTTATTTATAAGAACCTGCTTTTTTCCCGGGTGGGGGGTTCTCCTTACCGGGAGTTTTTCTTTCATCATTATTATGTAAGGTTTCACGATTGTTTCATAATACGTTGTTGTCACAAATACACAGCATTAATATTGACAGCTGCCTGCAATTATGCGAGCCGAAATATTCAGGGAGGCAGTGAAAGGCAAAATCACTTCCAAAGATCAGATACTCAACCGGCACCGGTCATTCATCAGCAGATATTACAAGAGCAGGAAAGAATAATCCAGAGATAAACGAACATATTCAGATAGCACATACGACCATTAGGAAAAACCGGCATAGACTGACGCTTGCCTTTGAGGTGGATTATGTTTTCAGAACGGGAGCGCACACGATATACACGCCAGATGATGCTCATTGGAGATGCAGGACAGGAACGCCTGAAAAAAGCGCACATTTTTATTACCGGTGCCGGCGGGCTCGGCTCCCCGGTCTCGATCTATCTCGCAGTTGCAGGTGTAGGGAGAATTACGCTCGCTGATATGGATGTCGTGGACCAGACCAACCTCAACCGGCAGATCCTTCATTACGACAGGGATATCGGCAGAAAGAAGACGGCATCGGCAGAAGAAAAATTGCATGAGATGAATCCTGATATTACGGTAAAGGCAATTGACACGGTCATCGATGGATCAAACGCCGAAAAACTTGTCGGGAAGGCTGACGGCATCGTCGATGCCATGGACAACTACACGACACGGTACATTCTCAACGATGTCGCAATAAAAAAGGAGATCCCCCTCTTTCATGGGGGGATCCGGGGGTTCTACGGTCAGGCGACCACGATCATTCCGAAAAAGACGGCATGCCTCAGGTGTATCTTCCCCAAAGCGCCACCAAAGGAAGTGTTCCCGGTGCTCGGCGCCACGGCCGGTATAATCGGGACGTTGCAGGCAACGGAGGTCCTGAAGTACCTGCTCCATTCCGGTGAACTTTTAACAAACCGGCTATTCATATGGGACGGGATGCGCTCGCATGCCGATGAGATATCTGTGGAGAGGAATGCCCGGTGCGAGGCATGCGGCACTGGTAAACGATCAACAAGGAGAGATATATGAACGTCAGGGTACGGTTTTTTGCTCAGTTCGGTGAATTATTCGGGCCAGAGACACTCCAAAAAACTCTGCCCGGAACGACATTTACCAGCCTGATCAAGGAGATAGCATCAAAGAACCAGGAAGGCTATGATGCGATCTTTGATGAGCTAGGTGCATTCCGCGAGTTTGTAATCTTAATGAAAAACGGCAAACGGGTAGATATCGCTGACGCAGCCAAAACCGGAGTTGATGATGGAGACGAGATCGCAGTATTCCCGCCTGTCGCGGGAGGATGAGGAATCCCTTATCAGGAGATTCGGGTATGATAACCATCCGGAAAGATGATGTTGATATCGGGGCGCTGATTAATGCGGCAAAAAAACGTGGTACCGGCGCGATCGTCGTCTTTGACGGGATCGTCCGTGACGATGATATCAGGGAGATGGAACTTGAAGCTTATGAAAAGGTCGCGGTACGGGAACTCGAACGTATCGCGGACGATGCAAAGCAGAAATTCAACCTCATCTCTGTGGACATCATTCACCGGACCGGGCGCCTTGCAGTGGGCGAAAACATCCTGATTATTGTTGTCGGTGCCGGGCACCGGAAGGAGGCCTATGAAGGTTCCCGGTTTATAATAGAGGCGATCAAAGCCGGCGTCCCGATCTGGAAAAAAGAGCTTACCAGAGACGGCGGGCGCTGGGTGCCGGGCGAGCACGGGCACGGGTCAGGATCAACAAAATAATATTTTAGGACAAGACAAAAATTTCTGTCTTTGTGCAACTTCCTTGAAAATCCGTTATTTCCCTCATTTTTATTTTACTTATTACGCCTTTTAAAAAAGCCTGGTTTCTGGATAACCAAACAGGGTTCCGGAAAAATGGACTGATAAGGGAAAAAAGGGATTTGGAGATACCTGACTTAAATCAGACCTTTCACGATTTTCCTATTGATATCTCATTCTTTTTTTTATGGAGATATATGAGCAGTACTGCTAGGAAGACCGGATACAGAAGATCCATAAACATAACCCCACCGGCATTGTTGGGCGCATAGTTACCGTGGAATATCATCTCGTATACATGGCCGGCCCCGGCAGAGAATAAGAAGAGACCGCACCCGATAATGGTCGCCGTCCAGAACCCCTCGTTGCGGAACCTTAAGCAGAGCACACCAACAAACCCCATGAAAAAGTCCCACATCCCGACTTCACGTTGGAACGGGCTGCCGGCAGGCCAGCCGATCGATTCGGCAACTTTATCCGGTGTCAGCAGGTGGCCCAGCCCTCCGAACATGAGCCCCAGACCAAGCCCGAGTGCAATCTGCCACATGAGGAACGTTTCGAGAGCCTTAACGCCCGTATACTGTTTCCACCTGTTGTGGACGATTGCTATACCTGCACCGACAAGAGGGAGAAAGAATGGCCAGAGGAAATTCATCAGATCCATACCGGGATGTTTGTTACGGGGATATTAAATTGGTGTGATAGCCATCGTGGAGAGAAGGGAAAATATTGTCAGGGTTGGACTATTGCTTCAGGAACTCATACAATAGTCACATTTATATTACTAAATGTTAAAATTATTTAACAAAGAGGCTATATGAAAAAGAATTCGTGGTATCTGATTATCGGCTGTATCGCTCTTTTCCTCCTCGCCATTTTCTGGTACTCTGTCGAGACCCGCTTATCACCGCTGGTGATCGAATCTGCGTTTGTCATCTCAATCGGGATCATCTACCTTGCACGGAAAAAGGTGACCGATCTGATCGAAGATGAACGGAGTGCAAAGATCACCGAGATGGCAACCATGAGGACATTCCAGGTCTTCTGGGTGGTGTTCTGCGCTATTTCTATCGGCGCCGTGATGCAGATACTCTATATACCGACCTTTCCAAAGGAACACTTACCGATCCGGCCACCGGAGATTCTTCCCCCAAGGATGATGGGATATTTCCAACTCGGCCTTCTCTGCATGATGATCTTCCTCTACGTCGGGTTCAGGATATATTATGCCCGAAAATACGGGGACTGGGAGACCGATGAAGAATAGGATTAAAGTATTCCGGGCAATGCACGACCTTACGCAGGAGGACCTCGCACAGGTTGTTGGCGTAACCCGGCAGACGATACTTGCAATAGAGAAAGGGAAATATGTCCCGTCCCTTGACCTCGCCTTTAAGATTTCCCGGCATTTTAAGGTAAATATTGAAGAAGTGTTCATGTATGATGCAGAAGGCAGGACAATCGATGTTGATTAGAACACTACACCGGTTAAGGGCAGGACAAAAGAGATTACATGCACCTTTCTTTTATATGTATTCCGTGATCGTGGTCTGACCCGATAACAATACCAATAATTATTTTAAAAATGTAATGTTTAACAGTAAAATCAAAAGGTATATATTACAAAATGTTAAATATACTTTACATTGTGTGTTCAGTTCGCACACCGGCATCCGCACAACACCATGGATGATAAAATCTGCATATCAGACTCAAAAACTTGGACTGAAAATACAACGGAGAAAGTATGAAACCTCAGACAATTGTCCTAAGCATCTTTTTGTTCCTTATCTGTGTTGGAACAGTGAGCGGGGCAACCAGTGTGATCAGTGCCACGTCACCAGAGGATGCCGTTGCACTCGTATATATTTCAGGGTATGATCTCGATCCTCAGGTTTTTTATCCCTATGAAAAGGGAGTAGTCACTGTACATGTATACAACGCGGCCAATGCTTCGGTCGGCCTCTCTCCCCCCAATCTCATCGACCCGAACGTGAATGTCATAAACAAGAACTCCTTTAACACGATGACCAACATTGGGCCAGGGGCGACGGTAGATTTCTCATTCCTTGTCACCGTAGATCCGCCGGATGGCACGTATTTTCCCTTATTTACCGTACCGACAAAAACAGCTAATTCCGTCCACTCGACCCTCAAGATCGTTGTGGATTCAACAGATATCAGGGCAAGCATCTCAAAAAAACCGGACACATTCTCTCTCTTAAAAAAAGACACGGTGAATGTCAGCATTATCAATCCCCGTAAAGGAGACATCACCAATGTCCTGGTCATACCAGAAGGCACCGGGATTGATGTAACGCCGTCAGAATACTTTGTCGGTACATTAAAAGCCGGAAGTTCTGTTCAGGTCCCATTCCAGGTCACCCCTGTCCAGCAGTCAAACCTCACGTTCCACATCAGTTTCCGGAACGGGGATAACAAGCACACGACTGATGTGACCCTCCCGATACTCCTTGGAGAAGATAAACTGGCTGTAGTGCCTGTTGTCAACAATGTTGCCCTTACATCTTCCGGATCAGCCTACACGGTGAGCGGCGATATCAGTAATGCCGGCCTTACGGATGCAAAATCCATGGTCGTTACGATAGGTGCGCCTGCACGGGCAGTCGAACCCTATTCGGAATACGCGATTGGGTCACTTGCTTCAGATGACTTTTCAAGCTTCGAGCTTTCATTTACCGGTAACGATCTTTTAGCAGTCCCTCTTGTCATCACCTGGAAGGACAAGGACGGGAATTCATTTTCCACGAAAAAGATCCTCGATCTCCGGTCTGGTTCTGCGGGGACCTCCCCGGGGATCTCTACGGGAACAGGAATAAGCGGTTCAGGTACTATTGGAAGTTCCGGTACAGCCACAGTTACATCGGGAAGTCCTTCATCAAGGACAGCCGGCGGCGCCCCCGGAGGTGGCAGCATATTCGGGTTTGGAGGAAGCCGGGGGGGAGGTATCAGTTCGTTTTATCCTGTCATCGCAGGTGGCATCATCCTTGTTGTCGGTATTGTGCTCTATAAGAAGCGGAAATGGATTGCTGCAAAGATTCCAAAGATAAAGAAGCCCTAAAGGGTTTTGCCATGACAGCAAATCCCCTCATCCAGCTCCATGATGTCACAAAAGTGTACACTCTGGAAAGTGGGGACTTTACCGCGCTCGATTCTGTCTCACTGGATATCATGGAGAACGAATTCGTGGCGATCATGGGACCCTCGGGCTCCGGTAAATCGACAATGCTGAACCAGCTCGGAATCCTTGATGTTCCCACATCAGGAGAACTGTTCATCGATGGCAGGAACGTTGCCTCCATGACAGCTCTTGAGCGCACGCATATGCGCCGGGACATCATCGGGTATATCTTCCAGAAATTTTACTTAATCCCCCTGCTTTCGGCATACGAGAATGTGGAGTACCCGCTGATCCTCAAATACAAGCACCGGGACACGAGCGGTAAAGCTGCCGCAGTCCTGAAGTCTGTTGGCTTTGACGATTCGCTCAGCGCCCACCGCCCGTCACAGCTCTCAGGAGGGCAGCAGCAGCGCGTTGCGATTGCCCGGGCACTGGTCAATGACCCGAAGATCATCCTTTGCGATGAGCCTACCGGCAACCTCGACCGCAAAACCGGGTTCCAGATCATGGATATCCTTATCGGCCTGCATAAAGAGGGAAAGACCGTTATCCTGGTCACCCATGACCCCAAGATCGCAGAATATGCACACCGGACGATACAGCTTGAAGACGGGAGGGTGATCGGATCGTGAAAGACATATTCTTCGATCTCTCTGTGCGCAGCGTAAAACTCAATTTCATGCGCTCGCTCCTTGCGTCCATTGGGATCGTCATCGGGGTTGTTGCCATATCGTCCATGGGGATGCTTGGGACAAACATGCAGCTGATGGTCAAAGACCAGCTAACGGCGGGCGTCAATACGATTGTTATCACTCCGGATGTTGTGAGGGCTGAACCGGGGTCAACCATTACCTCCACATCGGGTATCACCGAAAGCCAGCTTAATGATATCCGGGACGCGGCTGGAATAAACGGGGTCATCCCGATTGACCGGACAAACACCCAGTTCTCGATAGGGTCAAATGACGGGAGAGGTTCGATCTACGGGCTCGATGTAAATGACATTAAAAATATCATGAACGTTACCGAAGGCTCAACGATTCGCGGGGAAAGCGATGCCATTGTCGGTGCCACCATCGCAAGCAGGTTTAATTTAAAAATCGGCACCCGGATCAAGGTCGGTGAGCCCAATTTGAGTGTCACCCGGCCGGTGATCCGGGTGGTAGGCATTCTCCCGACAGTGGGAATGTCATCTTCCAATGGCATTAATACGGATAATGCGATTGTTGTATCCGATACCTGGTATAGCGCCCAGTTCGGCGGGGATAAAGTGTATGACCAGGTGAACGTGAACCTAAAGGATGTCAGCACCCTTTCGGCTGTTGAAACGGCGATTGCAAAAAAAGTCAACCGTAATAAAGAGGTTGTGCGGATCTCCGATTCCAGCTCACGGATCTCAAGTATCGCTTCAACCTTAAGCTCCCTCACCACATTCATCCTTGCGATCGGAAGTATCTCGCTCCTTGTCGCTGCGACAAGTATATTCAACGTGATGATGATGTCGGTCAATGAACGCGTGCAGGAGATCGGCATCCTGCTCTCCATCGGGACAGAGAAAGGCGAAGTGCGACGGATGTTCCTGTATGAAGCGTTCATCCTGGGAATTATCGGTGCCACCATTGGCGGGGTCATGAGCCTTGTCATCGGGTACTCGGTGGTAAGTGCGATGATTGGCAATACGGCATATTTCTTCAAGCCGGACAGCCTGATCTATGTCCCTTACGGGATGGTAATCGGCGTTGTTGTCTGTGTCTTGTCCGGTCTGTATCCTGCGTGGAAGGCATCCAACATGGACCCTATCGACGCGCTCAGGCAGGAGTGAGCAGGGAAGAACACTCCCTTTTTAACTTTAGAATTCAGCATCGGGCAGGTTGAGGAATAAAAAGGTTGCCAAAGAAAATGACCGCGGGCCGGCGCTGACAACTGCAGGTCAATGGAATCCGGAGGAGACGAGGTCAACCTGACCGGTGATTGCGGCTGCAAGTATCCGGAGATTGTTGACAAACGGAGATTTTTGTTCAAGGAGCCCTGAGACCTCCGGCTCAATGCGGAGCACTTCCTGGTTAAACGGCAAATAAAACAGCCGGGAAAATTCCTCAAGCTCTTGCACCTTTCTGCCGATTTTGCCTTCATCTTCCTGTCCGGCTGCCCGGTTTACAACGAAAACGACCTGCCCTATCCCCAGTTGCCGAGCGAGGTCTGCCGACTCTCTGGCTACGGAAAGGGCATTGTAGGACGGATCTGCCATTACGATCGCCGTGGAAAACCCATCGGCGACTGCCCTCCCGAAATGTTCAAGTCCCGCCGGGGTGTCAAGAAGGATCACCTCATCGGAAAAAAGCCTGATGTTGCGGAGGATAGAAGAAAGCAGTGTATATTCGGGGCACAGGCAGCCTGTCCCGGCCTGCTTGACCCCACCCATGACAAGGAGCCGGAGGTTGGGAGCAACCCTGACGGAGAACCGGTCGACCACATCACCCACATCGGGGTTTAGCGTTAACAACCCCCCGGGAGACAGGTCAGGGCTGGCACCGGTCTTCTCACGGATATAGTCCGGGCTCCTGCAGACCGGCACGATCTGTTTTGCTTCATTTGGGGCAATTCCCAGCGTCACTGCAAGGTTTTTCTGGGGATCGCCGTCAACGGCAAGTACCCGTAATCCCTCCCGCGCAAACAAATGGGAGAGAAGCGCGACAAGGGTGGTCTTGCCCACTCCGCCCTTGCCCGTCACAACAACGCGTATTCCTTCTTTATTGCCGCGGATCGTTGTGGTTCCCCCTGTCATTGCACGCAGCGGCACAGCGGTCCCGGATGCTCCAGAGCCGAAGTTCATATCCCCAGCTCGGTCCGCTTCCGCTCGATGTGACTTGTGATAAGATCCGCTGCTTTGACCGGGTCTGGTTCTACCGCGAAGCTCGCGTTCACCGCACCCTTGAGCCCTTCGGTCAGCAGCGATATTACAGCCGGGCTGCCGGAGATATGCGGCATAACACCAAGCACGGTGTAGACCCCGGATGCAACGAAGTACGCACCGATAGAGACTGCCTTCTGGGAGTACCATTCCGGCGCTGCACCCGCAATAGGCAGCTTGTGGATGGGGACGTTGAGCGCATTTCCAAGCTCCGCAGCGAGGACAAGGATTCGGGAGTTGTCAACACAGGAACCCATGTGGATTACTGGGGGGATTTTTAAGGATTCGCATACCGCTCGCAGGTCATCACCTGCCAGTGCAGCCGCTTCCGGCCGGAGGAGACCGGCTTTTCCAGAGGCAATCGCCGCGCAGCCTGTCTCAACGCAGAGAATATTTTTCTTAATGAGTTCCTTTGCCAGTGTCACATGGCCAAAGTCGTGTTTTACATGCGGGTTGTTGCATCCGACAATCCCGACCGCTCCACGGATCTTACCGGCAGCGATCAGATCGATAAGGGGCTTGAAGGAACCACCCAGCGCTTTTTTGATCGCTTCGTTGGAGAAACCGGACATCAGCGGGACAGGTTCTCCGGGAATCATGACCCTTTTGGGGTTCCGGTTTTTGAAGTTCTCGACCGCCATCCTTACGATCGCTTTTGCAGTCTGGTAGCCCTTGTCGGCTCTAAAATCGAAGTAGTACGATCCGGGAATCTTTGCTTTGGAGCTTGTCGATATGATGAGAGTATGGTAACAGCTCGCGGTCCTCGGGAGCGATGGGAAGATACACTGGTAATCGACGATCATCGCTTCAAGGGCGCCTGTCGTGATAACGAGTTCCTGGTTCAGGTGGTTGCCGCTCATCGGGATACCCTTGCGCATCAGTAACTCGCTTCCCGTGCAGCATAACCCGACAAGGTTGATCCCTTTCGCACCGTGTTTCTTTGCGAGCGCCAAAAACTCGGGGTCCGCGACAGCTTTCACGACCATCTCTGATAGCACCGGGTTGTGGCCATGAACGGCGATATTCACATGGTCTTCTTTGAGCACCGCAAGGTTGACACGGGATTTCAGGATCGATGGCGTACCGAACAGGACATCGGAGATATCTGTCCCGATCATTGACCCGCCCCATCCGTCCGAGAGACTGCAACGGAGTCCCTGCAGCAGAATGTTGGTATAATCTGCCCCGACACCCATCTGGATCCGGTGCATGCAGTCCACCACTTCGCGGTCGATCCCCCTCGGGGTGATTCCGAGCGCATTCCAGATATCCCGGGTTGCTTTCGGGGCACGGTTTAGGAGCTGGAGTGTGTTTTTCACCATCCCGTACTCTTCGAGCATGGCACGCCCGAGTTCGGCGGCAAGTTTCTCCGTGCTCTTGCCCTCGGTTCTGATACTATATTCCACACAAAGGCGGCGAAGTTTTTCCGGATCGGAAATACCGTAGTCCTTTGTCTTTCCGGTGCCGACAAGGTACAATGTTTCAACAATATCCCGGCCATGATCAGAATGCGCCGCAGAACCAGTCGCAATGGTGTCCAGAAGGTTGCGGGCAACGATCAGATCCGCATCAGCACCACAGACACCGCGGATGCGGTGGGGCGGGATGATCCGGCACGGGCCCATGGTGCACCGCGAACAGGATATTCCCGCTTCACAATACTTGCACGGAGGCTGCTGCATCTCAAACCGGTCCCAGACCGTTTCGATGCCCTCCTTCATCGTCATTTCAAGGAGTGGTTTTGCATTCTCATCGATCGTTCTGGCTTCTTTCTTCTCTTCGATTAACACAGGGTTCAGGAGGGACATCCGGGCACGATCGAGCTCGCAGACATCGATCCGTTCACGGATCAACTTGGGTTTTGGTTCTTCTGCCATTTCATACACCACGATAATCGATTAGTACGTGGTAATCAATTCAGGCGATATTTATAACTTCTTCTGATGTGAAGGGTCTTATTTTGACTATTGGGTAATTAAAAAAAAACGGGTGAGAAGTAGTCTTATACCAAAATGAAAATAATAAAAAAGGGTATAGTACCATTCTAACCACCAATTTTTCTTTGAACAATTGGAAAAGTAATTCATTCAGACACTCATGGGGGCTTCGCCATCGGCTCGCCCCCGCCATTGAGGCGACCCCCATATTGCGATATATGGGTAAAATCCTGTTTGAGCCGGGATCAACCATGTCTTACATTATCTCACTTTTTTTCTAACTATTTAATTTCTAATTTTTCAGCTAATTTTTACATCTGAACTCAAATTTTATTTTAGTGGTTTAATAAGGACTATACCC